>Ga0268266_10006433_pt1 | contig 10760 bp, 13 predicted proteins | sample KBSS13metaG_FD_190356 | JGI IMG/M metagenome (GOLD analysis project Ga0268266, IMG submission 190356) | Switchgrass rhizosphere microbial communities from Kellogg Biological Station, Michigan, USA - KBS S1-3 metaG (SPAdes) (version 2) | ecosystem: Host-associated > Plants > Roots > Rhizosphere... | reverse complement strand
ACCTCGACCAGGAGCTGCATCATCTCGGCCTTGGGCAGCGCCCAGGCCTCGGTGTCGAGGTTGGGCAGGGTCGGCAGGCGCGCGGGCGACTGCGTGATGTCGAGCGTTCCGTACAGGGGCATGATCTACTCCGCCGCAGCCGCTGCGGTCTCAGGCTTCCTGGTGAAGTGCGGCATCACTTCCTTGGCGAACAGGCGGAGGCTCGCCATCACCTGATCCTGCGGCACCACCTCGTTGGCGTTGAGGATGAAGTTGACGCAATCGACGCCGAGCGATTCCCACTTCTTGATCGCGCGGATGATGCGCGCCGGATCACCGTAGGCCATGCCCTCGGTCTGCTGCTCGCTGGCATCCGGGCCGGTCGCCGCGCGGCGCAGCGCCGGCAGCAGGCCGAGCGACTGGTAGGACGGCGAGGAGAACACCTCGCGCGTCGAGATGAGCTGCGTGGCGAGATAGTTGAAGGTGTTGCCGAGCTTCTTGCCCATCTCGACGCCGGTCTTCTCGTCCTCGTGGCAGAACAGGAAGTTGGTGGTGGCGACCTGCTCGTTCACGAAGGCGCCGACCGGCTCGCAATGCTGGATGCGCCGGCGGTACTCCTTGATCTTCTTCTCCTGCTCGTCGAAGCCCGCGAAGGAGAGACCAAGGCTGCCCAGCCCGCGATCGGCGGCGTCGATCTCCGTGCCCGGGCTGGTGACGGCGACCCACATCGGCGGGTGCGGCTTCTGGTAGGGCTTGGGCAGGATGGTGCGTTCGGGCATCGACCAGAACTCGCCCTGGTAGGCGAACGTTTCCTGCATCCACATCTTCGGCAGGCAGCGCACGAACTCGTCCCAACTCTTCTTGGTCGTGTCGGGATTGGCACGGAAGCCGCCGAGCTCGGTCCAGGTCGCCGAACGGCCGGTGCCGACATGCAGGCGCCCGCCCGACAGGATGTCCAGGGTCGCGGTCTTCTCGGCGATCTTGATCGGGTGGTTGAACTCGGGGACGCAGACCACGATGCCGTGGCCGACCTTGATGTTCTTGGTCAGCACAGCGCAGGCGGTGAGGAACAGCTCGGGCGCCGAGCAGTGGGAATATTCCTCGAGGAAATGATGCTCGACCGCCCAGACATGCTCGAAGCCGAGCTGGTCGGCGAGCTTCACCTGCTCGAGGCAGTTGTTGTAGACCGTGCGCTCCTTTTCGGGCGTCCACGGACGCGGGATCGAAATCTCGTAGAACAGACCGAATTTCATGGCGCGCCTCCCTGATGCCGTCGTCTCGACCAAGGCGACGGAGCCTTTGCGAAACGCTAGGCTTGCCGCGCGGGCGGCGCAACCGCACCATGGGTTCGGAGGGCGAAACGCCAAATGGGGCTGATATGAGCAGACTGGCAGGCAAAGTCGCGGTCGTGACCGGCGGGGCGAGCGGCATGGGCCGCGCGACCGTGATGCGTTTCCTGGCCGATGGCGCGAAGGTCGTCGTCGCCGATCTCAACGAAGCCAACGGCGCTGAAACGCTGGCGGTCGCCAAGGCGCAGGGCCATAGCGAGAGCATCGCCTTCGTGCGGTGCGACGTGGCGAAGGAAGCCGATGTGGCGGCGACGGTCGCTGAAGCAGAGAAGCGCTTCGGGCGACTCGATATCGCCTATCTCAATGCCGGCGTCGGCGGCGCTTTCGGGCCGATCGCCGAGACCAGCGTCGAGGACTGGGACTACACCTTCGCCGTGCTGACGCGCTCGGTGTTCCTCGGCATGAAGCACGCCTCGCTGGCGATGAAGAAGCACGGCCCAAACGGTCGGAATGGGGGCGGCGTGATCCTCGTCACGGCCTCGATCGCCGGCATGGTGGGCGGTGGCGGCAGCCACGCCTATTCGGCGGCCAAGGCGGCGGTCATCAGCCTGATCGAGAACGTCGCCGCCGAGCTCGGCCCCGACCGCATCCGCGTCGTCGGCATCGCGCCCGGCGTGATCTCGACGCCGCTGGTCCATCGCGGCCGGCCGGAGAAGTACGAGAAGCAGTTCAAGCAGCAGCCCTGGCCCGACCGTGGCGAGCCCGATGTCATCGCCGACGTCGCCTCTTTCCTGTGTTCGGACGAGGCTCGCTTCATCACCGGCGAGACGGTGAAGGTCGACGGCGGATTGCTGGCCCAGGGCGTGGCGCTGTGGGGCACCGGCCGCGACAACACCTTCATGAAAAGCGCCGGCGTCAATCGCGGCACGACGGGCGAGGCCATGGTCGTGCGCACCCTGCAAACGGAAGGTCAGAAGAAATGAGTGAAGCGCAACGCCTGCACGGGCATCTCATCGGCCAACAGGGTTCGCGGCGGTCGCTCAATACGCCGGCGCTGGTGCTCGACCTCGAGATGCTCGACCGCAACATCGCGGAGATGGCGAGCTTCGCGAAGGCGCACAACGTCAAGCTCCGGCCGCATTCAAAGACGCACAAGTCCGCCGATATCGCCAAGCGCCAGATGGCGGCGGGCGCGCTCGGCGTGTGCTGCGCCAAGCTGGGCGAGGCCGAGGCTTTGGCGGAGGGTGGCGTCGAGAGCCTGCACATCACCTCGCCGGTGGTGACGCCGCAGGCGATCGCGCGGCTCGTCGAGCTGAACGGCAAGGCGAAGGACGTGATGGTCGTGGTCGATCATCCGGCCAATGTCGATGCGCTCGCCGCCGCCGCCGAGAAGGCCGGTAAGCCGCTGACGGTGATCGTCGACATCGATCCTGGCATCCATCGCACCGGCGTGGCGACGCCCGACGGCGTAGTCGAGCTGGTGAAGAAGGTGGTCGGGCTGAAGTCGCTGAAGTACGCCGGCGTACAGTTCTATTGCGGCAGCCACCAGCACATCCTCGATTTCAAGGAGCGCCAGGAGAAGATCGCCGAACGCACCGAGTATCTGAAGGGCATCCTTGCCAAGCTCGACGCCGCGGGCTTGAAGCCGGGCATCATCACCGGCTCGGGCACCGGCACGCATTACATCGATGCCAAGCTTGGCGTCTTCACCGAGCTGCAGGTCGGTTCCTACGTCTTCATGGACCACGACTACAACGTCTGCGACCTGCGCGGCGCCGACAAGCCGACCTTCGAGCAGGCGCTGCAGATCGATGCTCGCGTGGTGAGCGCCAATACGGCAGGCATGGTGACGGTCGATGCCGGCCTGAAGGCAATGGCGACCGAGAAGGGCCCGCCGATGATCCTGAAAGGTGCAGTCGAGGGTGCGACCACGCGCTTCATGGGCGACGAGCATCTCGCGGTGATCGCGCCCGAGGGCCAGGCGGCGCCGGCGCACGGCGAGCAGGTGATCCTGACGCCGCCGCACTGCGACCCGACGGTGAATCTCTACGAGAGCTTCCACGTCGTGCAGGGCGACACGCTGGTCGACATCTGGCCGGTCACGGCGCGCGGGAGGTCACGATGACACTGAAGCTGAATTCGTTGACGGCGATCGCGCTGGTCGTCGCACTCGCGGTCGCGCCGGCCCGTGCCGAGACGCCATTGCCGACCGGTCCGCTGGTCGGCGACCAGGATCTCTCGCCCTTCTATCGCTGGACCGGCGCGCTTCCCAGGAAGCCGGGCGAGATGCTGCGCGAGGAAGCGCAGCCGGCGCAGCCCGAGATCACGCATGCGGCCCTGGCCAAGCGCATTCTCTACAGCTCGACGGACCTGCGCTGGAAGGCCGGCATCGTGCCGGTGAGCGGCACCTTCTACCTGCCCAAGGGCGAAGCGCCGGCCGGCGGCTGGCCGCTGGTCGTGTGGGCCCACGGCACCTTGGGCGTGGCCGACGTGTGTGCGCCGTCGTGGGCCGGGCACCGGCCGCGCGACGCGACCTGGATCGACCGCTGGCTGGAGAATGGCTTTGCCGTGGTCGCGACCGACTACCAGGGGCTCGGCGGCCCCGGCCCGCATCCGTACCTGATCTGGGAGGCGGAGGGCCGGTCGGTGCTCGACGGCGCGCGGGCAGCCCTTGCCGCCTACCGCGACAGGCTCGCGCCGAAGGTCTTCATTACCGGCCAGTCGCAGGGCTCCGGCGCGGCGCTGGGTGCCACCCGGATCGCGCCGAGCTATGCGCCGGACGTGCCCTTGCAGGCGACCGTGGCCACCGGCGTCGTCCCGAGCTTTCCGGACGGCCCCTACAAGCCGCCGGCGACGTCGATCGGCTCGCCGCACTACATCTCGCTGCTGATGCTCGGCGGCGGCCTGCCGGACGGCGCGCCGGCGCCCGATGCGCTGGCGACCGACAAGGGCAAGCTGTTGCTCAAGGCGGCGCGGGAGGGCTGCAACACCGAGATGCGCGCCGTCGCGCAGAAGGAGGGCGTCACCGCCGCCAACGCCTTCGTCGAGCCGATCGACAGGATCGAGGCGCGGCTGACGCCGGTGACCGACATGACGCCGGTGAAGCTGCCGGTGCCCGTCCTGCTCGGTACCGGGCTCGCCGACTCGCTGCTGGTGCCGCGGCGGCAATATGCGGCGGTGAAAGCGTTCTGCTCGGCCGGCAGCGACGTCGTGTGGAAGACCTATGCGGGCGCCACCCACAATGGCGGCCTGCTGGCCTCGTTCCCGGATTCGCTTGCGATGTTCCAGGCGGTGCTCGCCGGCCAGAAGGTGGCAAGCAACTGCGGCAGCGTCGCCGAGCCCGGCGCGCCGGGGCCACGCGGGGAAGGTCTTCTGTTCAACGATTGAACGTCGGCCGAAGGCTGGGCAGGTTTGATTTTATGTACGTATTGCCGTATGTAAGCGCCATGTCTCATCTCAGCATTCGCGCCTTGCAGAAGATTTCGGGTGCGACCATCGAAGCCTTGCCGGGCCCGACCGCCATCAAGTCGGGAGAGCGCACCATCGGTCTGCTCATTCCGCTGAAGCGACCCGATCCTCGTGGGCTGGCCTCGGTGCTGGCCGAGGCCAGCCGTCTGGCGGAGAAGCGGTCGCGCGCCGAAGACGACGCAGCTCTCGCGGCTATGGGCATCGATCCAACCGATTGGGCACCCGTAACGCCGCGGCCCCGCAAGCGAAAGCGTAGCCGCACCTGAGCGCGTGAAGCCGCCAGCGCCGATCCTTGTCGTAGATGCCGCAATTCTGATTGCGGCTGCTTATGGCAGAAGCCATGGGGCCATCCTCGAGGCGCAACGCTACTGCGTTCTCATTACGACCGACCGGGTCATCGAAGAAGCGCGTCGGCGGCTGGCTCTCAGCGCCGGGCGTCCGGACCTTGCCGAAGTCGTCGATCGGCTGGCAGGGAAAATCACCATCGCTTCCGTGGAATCGCTGGCGCATTTGATCGAGGCCGGCGAGCAAGCCTTGCGCGACGCCGTCGCGAGCCGCAACGGCTCGACCCGTGATGCACACGTTCTGGCGCTCGCCTGGAGCGCGGATGCCGACATCTGGACCACCGACCGGGACTTCGCCGGAACGGGCGTGGCGACCTGGTCGACGCCGAACCTGATGCGCGGTCTGGCGCGCATTGATGAGCCGTCCTCATAAGCGCATGCCGTCGTCGCCGGCTAATCGTTCGAGGACGCGAACGCCATAACAGCGCTCGTGATGAACGAGCGCTCGAACCAACCGTCCGCGGCCGTTGCCCTGCTTCCGATCATGGGCGTGATCCTGGTGGCTTTCCTGGTCATCGGCCTCGCCATGCCGGTGCTGCCGTTGCATGTCCATGACGGCCTGGGCCTCGGGACGTTCCTTGTCGGCCTCGTCGCCGGGAGCCAGTTCGCCGCCGCGCTGATCACGCGCCCCTGGGCGGGCAGCTATGCCGACCGGCGCGGCGCCAAGCGCGCGGTGGTCGTCGGTCTGCTCGTCGCGACGGCGTCGGGATTTCTCTACCTGCTGTCGCTTCAATTCGTTGCTGCGCCGGCGACGTCGGCGGCGATCCTGGTGCTCGGCCGCCTGCTGCTCGGTGGCGCGGAAAGCGTCATCATCACCGGTGGCGTGAGCTGGGGGCTGGCGCTTGCGGGAGCGCGGAATACCGGCCGGGTGATCGCCTGGGTCGGGGCGGCGATGTTCGCTGCCTTCGCGATCGGCGCGCCGATCGGCTCGGCGCTCTATGAGTCGTACGGCTTCGCGGCGATCGCGATGGCGACGACCCTGGCGCCGCTCGCGACGCTGCTCCTCGTGGCGCCGCTCCGCCCTGTCGCGCCGCCCTCTCAGGCCCGCCCGTCCTTCATGACGGTGCTCGGCAACGTCTGGCTCGCAGGCTTGGGGTCGGCACTCAGCAGCGTCGGCTTCGGTGCGCTCATCGCCTTCGTCACGCTGCTCTTCGCCGACCGCGGCTGGTTCCATGGTTGGCTGCCCTACACCATATTCGCCACCGTCTTCATCGTGACGCGGCTGGCGCTCGGCCATTTGCCTGACCGGATTGGCGGCGCGCGGGTCGCGCTGGCCTGCCTGCTGATCGAGGCGGCCGGCCTTGCCTCGATCTGGCTCGCGCCGTCGCCCGCCGTCGCGTTGCTCGGCGCGGCGATCACCGGCCTCGGCTATTCCCTGGTCTATCCCGGCTTCGGCGTCGAAGCGGTCCTGCGCGTGCCGCCGCAGAGCCGCGGCCTGGCCATGGGTGCGTACAGCGCCTTCCTCGATCTCGCGCTGGGCCTCGGCGGTCCCGCGCTCGGGCTCGCAGCGGGAGCCGCCGGCTTCGGCTCCGTCTTCCTCGTCAGCGCGCTGCTGACACTGTGTGCCGTACCGATCGCCGTCCGTTTCCTGTCTGGAGGTTCTCATGAAGGCTCTCGCCGCCCTGATCGCACCGCTTTTGCTGACCGTCGTATCGCCGACCCTCGCGGAGCAGCAGGCCATGCCGACTAGGGATGATTTCCGGATGGTCGCTCCCGCGCTCGACAAGTACGCGCAGGGCCCCATTGCCGAGCTGTGGAGGCGCCCGGGCCTTGCGCCGCGTGATCGCAGCGTCGTCACCCTGGCCGCGCTGGTCGCCCGCAACCAGACCATCGACATGTCGCACCATATCGCGCTCGCGCTCGACAACGGCGTCAAGCCGCGCGAGATCTCCGAGCTGATCACCCATCTCGCGTTCTACTCGGGCTGGTCGAACGCCCAGGGCGCGGCGGCGGCCGCGAAGCAGGTGTTCGGGGCGCGCGGAATCGGCGCCGACCAGCTCCCCGCGGCCTCGCCACCGCCTCTGCCCGTCGACGTCGAGGCGGAAGCGCAGCGCGCCCAGCGGGTGGAAGGCCAGTTCGGCAAGGTCGCGCCTGGCGTCGTCCAGTACACGACCGACGTCCTGTTCCGCGACCTGTGGCTGCGCCCGGACCTCGCGCCGCGCGACCGCAGCCTGGTCACGGTCAGCGCGCTGGTCGCGTCCGGCCAGGTGGCGCAAATCCCCTACCATCTCACTCGCGCCATGAATAACGGGCTGACGGCGACGGAGGCTGGAGAAGTGCTGACGCAGCTCGCGTTCTATGCCGGCTGGCCCAACGTTTTCTCGGCCTTGCCGGTTGTGAAGGAAGTCGTCGACAAGCGCCTGGAATAAATCATGCGGACGATCCTGACGGCCGCCTTTGTCCTGGTCGCCGGGCTTGTCCTGCAGGTCAGGGCGGACGGCGAGCTGGTGAAATTTCCCGAGGCCTTTGCCGACGGCGTGCTCTACGCCACGGTGACTCGCGGCACCCTCAAGGAAGAGATTTTTGCCAGCCGGGCCGCGATCGAGGCGGTGAAGGCGGGCCAGCCGATCCCGAGCGGCACCGCCATCACGCTCGTGGATTATCGTGACGGCAAGCTGTTCCGGTATGTCGTCATGGAGAAGCGGGCGGGTTGGGGCGCCTCGTACCCTCCCGAGAAGCGCAACGGCGAATGGGAGTTCCAAGCGTTCAATCCGGACAAGACGGTCAACCGCAACGAAACCCTCGATCGTTGCTTCTCTTGCCACAAGCCCAAGGCAGCGCAGGACTTCGTCTGGACGCTCGATCGGATGAAGGCATCCAGATAGGCGAGGCTACCTCGTTTCCTTTTCCCGGAACGACCGATAGAGGTTCACGTAGCCACGCTCGATGCGTTCCTGTGCGCGTCTTACCGCTGCCTCGCGCGACATCGGCACGAAGCCGTGCCCTTCGACCAGCCGCTGCATGAACGCCGCCCGCGCCGTCACGGCGATGGCGTCATGCAGGGCATGCTCATCCCAGCCTGCCTCGAACACCGAGTCGGCGTCGGACTGGGTCATCTCGCCGGGCGTGACCATCAACTTGCGCACATAGGCCAGGAGGGGCTTCAGGCGGGGCCCGACCGGCGCCGTTTCCGGGTCTTGCAGCAGCCGTTCGACGAGGCCGTCCTCGATGCCCCAGGCATAGGCGACCGCCGAGTGGGCGACACAGACGAACGCGCAGCCGGCGACGCCGGCGGCGTAGGCGAGGATCAGCTCCCGTTCGCCCTGGCTCAGCGGCGATGGTCCGTTCATCAGGGCCTCGCTCATCTTCGACCACAGGCCGTAGATTTCGGGATATTTCTCGAAGACCGCCGGCGGGCCGGCCTTGTCGGGCATCGACTTGAAGAACGGCATGTGTCCAGGACCTTTCTGCGTCACCCGCGCTCGCGCAGCGCCTCGACCATCAGCGCGAACGCCGCCGAGGGCTGGCGCCGGCTCGGATAGTAAAGATGATAGCCGGAATAGGGCGGGGACCAGTCCTCGAGCACGTGCCTGAGGCGCCCCTTGGCTATAAGCGGCCTCACAAGCTCCTCTGGCACGTAGGCGAGGCCAAAGCCCGCGAGGGCGGCATTGAGCAACTGGTCGGTTCCGTTGAAGACGAGCTGGCCGTCGACCCTCACCCTGAGCTCGCGGCCGTCCTTCTCGAACTCCCAGGCATAGAGGCCGCCGTGCGTCGGCAGGCGCAGGTTGATGCAGGTGTGCGCGAGCAGGTCCTGCGGCTTCTCCGGCGCCGGGCGCTTGCGGAAATACGACGGCGTGCCGACCACCGCCATGCGGATGTCGGGCCCGATGCGCACCGCGATCATGTCCTTCGCCACCTGCTCGCCGCTGCGGACCCCGGCGTCGAACCGCTCCGCGACGATGTCGGTCAGGCCGTAATCGACCACGATCTCGAGCTTGATGTCGGGATACTTCCGCAGGAACGGCGCAAGCTTGGGCCACAGGACGGCGTCGACGACATAGTCGACCGCCGTGAGCCGGATCGTCCCGGCCGGCTTCTCGCGGAAGTCGCTGAGCGCGCCGAGCTCGGCGTCGATCTCCTCGAGCCGGGGACCGACGGTCTGGAGCAGCCGCTCGCCCGCCTCGGTCGGCGAGACGCTGCGCGTCGTGCGGGTCAGCAGCCGGACCCCGAGGCGCGCCTCGAGGGCGCGGATGGTGTGGCTCAACGCCGACTGCGATACGCCAAGCTTTGCCGCCCCCTTGGTGAAGCTGCGCTCGCGCGCCACGGCGAGGAAGGCCAGCAGGTCGTCCAGATTGCCGCGCTGCATTGATCGATTCCGCTCATGAGTGCATGCCGATCATAGCGGCTAGTCTCACGCGGGCGACGCTGTAAATCATGCGGCGAAAGCACGGAAGTGCTACCAAATCCTGCCGTGCAATGCGGCAATACATCGTGGAGACGCCGCCGTGACGACATTCGATGCGGGGATCCTGCGGGATGTGCGCGGCCGGCATGAGGTCGCGATACGGACCGGGCGGCATCCGGACAGCAATGTGGTGGTCTGGGCGGTGGTGCTCGACGATGCGGTCTTCGTGCGCTCGGCCCGGGGCGCCAAAGGTCGGTGGTACCGGGACCTCGTCGGCGGCGATATGGCCACGCTGGAGGCCGGTCCCAGCCGGCTCGCGGTTCGAGGGACTCCGGTCGACGATCCCGGCACGGTCGAGCGGGTGAGCGGCGAATATCGCCGCAAGTACGGATCGAGCCCCTATCTGCAATCGGTGCTGCGCCCCGAGGTCGTGGCGACGACCCTGCGGCTCGACCCGCGCTGAAGGAGGGAAGGAATCATGGAGATCAAGCGAGGCGGCTCCCAGGCATCGCGCAAGGGACCGGTCGAAACCTTTACCGGCACGGTGCGCATCGATCCTCTGTTCGCAGCGCAGGATCCGGCGCGGACCAGCGGCGCCAGCGTCACCTTCGAGCCCGGTGCGCGCAGCGCCTGGCATACCCATCCGCTCGGCCAGACGTTGATCGTCACCGCGGGCTGCGGCTGGGTGCAGGCCTGGGGGCAGCCGGTGCAGGAGATCCGGCCGGGCGATGTGATCTGGACGGCGCCGGGCGAGAAGCACTGGCACGGCGCGAAGGCGACGACGTCCGTCACCCACATCGCCATCCAGGAGGCGCTGAACGGCAAGGTCGTCGACTGGATGGAAAAGGTCGGCGACGACCAGTACCCGAACTTTTGACGGCTGAAGGAGCGGATGGAATGAAACTGCTCGCCGCGACGATCGCGTCGCTCACCCTGATCGTGTCGGCGTCGGTCGTCGCGCAGGAACTGGATATCAAGCGCAATGGCACGCGGCCGTCCAACAAGGGACCGGCCGAAACTTTCACCGGTGCGGTGCGCGTCGATCCGCTGTTCGCGGCGCAGGACCCGTCGCGCGCGAGCGGCGGCAGCGTCACCTTCGAGCCCGGTGCGCGCTCGGCCTGGCACACCCATCCGCGCGGCCAGATCCTGATCGTCACGGCCGGGTCGGGCTGGGTGCAGCGCTGGGACGGTGCGCGCCAGGAGATGAAGCCGGGCGACGTGGTCTGGATTCCGCCCGGTGTGAAGCACTGGCATGGCGCGACCGCGACCACGGCGGTGACTCACTTCGCCATCCAGGAGCATGAGGACGGCAAGGTCGTCGACTGGCTGGAGAAG
>Ga0268266_10006431_pt1 | contig 10761 bp, 9 predicted proteins | sample KBSS13metaG_FD_190356 | JGI IMG/M metagenome (GOLD analysis project Ga0268266, IMG submission 190356) | Switchgrass rhizosphere microbial communities from Kellogg Biological Station, Michigan, USA - KBS S1-3 metaG (SPAdes) (version 2) | ecosystem: Host-associated > Plants > Roots > Rhizosphere >... | reverse complement strand
CCCGAAGGGGTACGAGACGGCCACGCCGGGCACCATGCCGGATGCGAAGGCGGTCGAGGCCATGATGAAGTACAACGAAGCCTTGCAGAAAGCCGGTGTGCTGCTGGCGTTGGATGGCCTGCACCCGCCGTCGATGGGCGCCCGGGTGTCCTTCTCGGGCGGCAAGCCGAAGGTGACCGATGGACCGTTCGCCGAAGCCAAGGAAGTGGTGGGCGGGTACTGGATGATCCAGGTGAAGTCGAAGGAAGAGGCGGTCCAATGGGCGATGCGTTGCCCCGGTGGCGACAACGAGGTCATTGAGGTGCGGCAGGTGCAGGAGTTCGCCGACTTCCCGCCCGATGTGCAGAAAGCGGTGGAGAAATTCCCCGACCTGACGGGAAAGCCCAAATAAACGCCGCGAGTGAGTGACGGATTGCAGCAGACGATTGCGGCAGTCTGGCGGATCGAGTCCGCCAGACTGATCGCCACACTGGCGCGCCTCGTGCGGGACGTGGGGCGCGCGGAAGAGTTGGCGCAGGATGCGCTCGTGGCCGCGTTGGAGCAGTGGCCTGGCTCAGGTGTCCCTGACAATCCCGGAGCCTGGCTCATGGCGACCGCGAAGCACCGGGCGATCGACCAACTGCGACGCCACAGTCTTGCCGCCCGCAAATACCAACAGCTCGGCTACGAGATGGAGCTCGAGCAGAATGCGCCCGGGTTGGAGGAGGAGGCCGCGGATGATATCGGGGATGACTTGCTACGGCTCGTGTTCACGGCCTGTCATCCGGTGCTCACCCCTGAAACGCGCGTTGCCCTGACACTGCGCTTGATCGGCGGCCTCACCACGGAAGAGATTGCGCGAGCTTTCCTCGTCCCGGAAGCAACGATGGCGCAACGCATCGTGCGGGCCAAGCGCACGTTGTCGGAGGCCCGGGTGCCTTTCGAGATTCCCGACGGCCCGCAACTCTCGGAGCGGCTCGTGTCGGTCCTGCAGGTGATCTATCTCGTTTTCAACGAGGGTTATGTCGCGACTGCCGGTGAGGATTGGGTGCGGCCGGCGCTGTGCGAGGATGCGCTGCGCCTCGGGCGCATTCTGGCGGAATTGGCTCCAAATGAGCCCGAGGTGCATGGGCTCGTTGCGTTGATGGAGATCCAGGCGTCGCGGTTGCGCGCGCGGACCGATGCGTCCGGCGCTCCGGTGTTGCTGTTGGACCAGGACCGCGCAAGATGGGATCAACTGTTGATTCATCGTGGGTTGGCCGCTTTGGAGCGTGCGGCCCGTCTCAACGGTGCGCGTCCTCCGGCGTTCGCCAAATTCGCTATAGCTCCCGGGCCGTACGTACTGCAGGCGGAGATCGCCGCCTGTCATGCGCGGGCGCTGACAGCGGAGGCGACGGACTGGGAGCGCCTGGCGGCTCTCTACGCTGCGCTCGTGGTGTTGATGCCTTCACCGGTCGTCGAGCTCAACCGGGCGGTGGCTGTTGCAAATGCGTTCGGTCCCGCGGAGGGGCTGAGGATTGTCGACAGGCTGGTGGAGGAGGGGGCGCTGCGGGACTATCACCTGCTCCCGGCGGTCCGAGGTGATCTACTGGAGAGGCTGAGTCGGCACGCCGAAGCGTTGGTGGAGTTCGAGCGCGCTATCGCACTGGCCGGCAACTCCCGCGAGCGGCAACTCTTGGAGAGCCGCGCGGCTGAGGCCAGGAGTCAGACAGCCTCCCAGGTAGGCTCAATTGACGCCTGCCCGTGAATGATTCAGGCTCGGGCACTATGGGCACACGGGGCGTAAACATGGCCGGCTTTTTCGATATTGCGGTTCGGGGCATCGACGGGTCCGCCGACCTCCTGGGAGGCCTGCGCGGCAAAGTGGTGTTGGCCGTGAACGTAGCGAGCCGCTGCGGGCTGACGCCGCAGTACACCGGTCTCGAGCAGTTGCAACGTGAGTTGCGCGACCAGAATTTCTCGGTGGTCGGGTTTCCCTGCAACCAGTTCGGGGCACAGGAGCCGGGGACCGAAGCGCAGATCGTGCAGTTCTGCCAAACGAACTACGATGTCAGTTTTCCGCTGAGCGCGAAGCTGGACGTCAACGGATCGGGCCGGCATCCGCTCTACCAGTTCCTCACCGCCCCCGAGAACGGCTTCGCCGGCGACATTGAGTGGAACTTCGAGAAGTTTCTGATCGGACGCGATGGGCGTGTGCTCAAGCGCTATCCACCGCCGACGAAGCCACAGGACAGCGGCCTGATGCAGGACATCGCCGACGCCCTGTAGCTACTTCGCGCCCGGCCACGCCTGTCAGGTTGAGCCCCATCGCGAGGCAGATGAGCGTGACGCGCTTCAAGCCTTGAGCTCGCCGAGGATCGTCGGGATCAGCTCGGACACGGTCGGGTGAATGTGCATCGTGTCGCGCAACGTCGTATAGGGTGCCTTCGCCGACATGGTGTCGATGATAGCGTGAACCGCCTCATCGCCACCCACTCCAAGAATCGACGCGCCGAGGATCTCGCGGCTGTCGTCGTCCACGACGACCTTCATGAACCCTTGCGACTCGCCTTTTTCAAGTGCTCGCGAGACGCGCGTCATCGGGCGTTGTCCAACCCGGACGCGTCGCCCAGCCTTGCGCGCCTGCTCTTCCGTCATGCCGACCCGCCCGAGCGGCGGGTCGATGTACAAGGCGTAACAGGGGATTCGGTCACTGACTTTGCGGGATCGGCCGTCGAGGAGATTGCCGGCGACGATCTCGAAGTCATTGTAGGCGGTATGGGTAAATGCACCCCGACCGTTACAGTCCCCCAGCGCCCAGATCCCCGGCACGTTGGTCCGCAACTCCTCGTCGACCGTGATGTAACCGTGAGTGTCCGTCGCGACTCCGGCACGATCGAGACCGAGATCGTCGGTGTTCGGCCGTCGTCCAACAGCCAACAACACGTGGGAGCCGGGGACCTCCGGAGGGCCGTCGTGGCAATCGACGCCCGCGACGATCGCGTCGCCCCGCTTTTCGAAAGTAATGCATTCGGCCGCGGTGCGGATCGTGATGCCTTCGCCGACCAGGATATTCTCGATTGACGCCGAGACATCGGTGTCCTCGCGCCACACCAGGCGCGGCCCTTTTTCGATGACCGTGACCTTGGCGCCGAAGCGCCGGTACATCTGGGCGAACTCGAGGCCGATGTAGCTGCCGCCCACCACAATGAAGTGCCGGGGCAGGGTGTCCAACTCGAGGACGGAGGTGTTGGTGAGGTAAGGAATGGTAGTGACGCCGCGCAGCGGCGGGACGACCGCGCGGCCACCGACGTTGATGAAAATCTGGCTGGCGCTGAGCAACGCGTCGCCGACGCGCACGGTCTGCGGCGACTCGAAACGCGCGTGCCCATTGAAAACCGTACAACGCTGCATGCCCCGGAGCCAACCTTCGAGTCCGTTGCGCGAGGCGGAGATAATCGCATCCTTACGCTTTTTGACAGCCGCCATATCGACCGAAACGTCGCCCTGCACGCGCACTCCGTACTCGGCCGCGCGCCGGGCCTGATGCGCGACCGCGGCGCTGGCCACCAATGTCTTGGTTGGAGTACAACCGGTGTTGACGCAGGTGCCGCCGAACAGGTGGCGCTCGATGACGGCCACTGTCATGCCGGCGGACGTGAGGCGGCCTGCGAGAGAGGGTCCGGCCTGGCCGGTACCGACGATGATGGCATCGAAAGTCTGGTTCATAGCTATACCCTGGACTGCGCAGGACCGCCTCGAGGACGGGTCGACCGTCAGCGATTGGGCGGACGATAGACCTCGCGCACCTTCTTCGCGATCGGGATCGCCCTCTTGATGTCATCTCCCGAGTACAGCGGGATCGTCTTGTACGAATCGAACACTCCGCTCGTGATAGCGGGGGCGAGCGCGCCGATGTACTCGGCGTGACCGGGAGCCTCGACGAGCATCGCGAGGTTATATTCCTGACCAAACATTCCATAGAACCCGATCAATTTACCCCCGGCGGCCTCCACCGCTTCGCGGGCGGCGGCCTCGCGATCGCTGCCGGTCTCGATGATGCCTTTGAGCGCTGCGGGTGAATATTTCGCCATGAGCAGATACATAGCCATGATCATTCCCCCTGTGTGGCGGCAAGGACCGTCCCCACCGCGGCGCCAAGCCTGCGCCAGGTGTCGCCAAAAAGCGAGCCGGGAGCGGGGCGCGGCATGCACCTTGCTTCCTTTAGCGGGCTCATGAGGAATCGCGCTGAAAACGTGGTCATAGCAGTCAACAGTCACGCCTCGTTGCCGTGCCTGCGGCACCGCTCGCAACAGCCCTTCAGCAAGGGGGCGTTGAGCGCTTCCTGTCGCGACTTTGGTGGCGTCCCGGCGTGCTGCGACCCGATTCGTGCGATAGCGCAACTCGGCGGTGGCCGAATTCAACGCATGAGCCACTGGACGAGTCCACCCTAGTTTCCCACTCCTGCATTGAAGTCCGGCGCCCCTCCTCGAGTGTGCCCGGAACTTGGTCATTCGGTTGACGGGAATCGGGAGCTCACGTGAAATCCATTCACTTCAATGTTTCGGCTTTAGCGTTGTTGTGCGCGGGCGCGGCCCAGGCGCAGTCGATCGCCCAGGACGTGGTGATCGACAGTCATCTGCCGGTGGGTGAGCCGTTGGAGAAGGCGATCGACTACTTCACCTCGACCGCTTTTCCCAGCGTCGTCGTGGGCAACGGTCGTGGCGGTCTGTATTTGTATCAATCGAAGAGCGGCCAGTTACAAGGGCCGTGGAAGCGCTCGACGATTGTTGCAAAGGGCAGTGCGTACGAGCGCGCGCGCGCCATCAAGTTTTCCGGCGATACCTATCCGGATATCGTCGCCTCCATCGGCAACATGATCGTGTGGTTCGACAACCCGCTCAATCATGGCAAGCCTGCCGCGGTGACGAAGCCCTGGCCGGCGCACATCGTCAACGTCAAACATGGCTGTCACGATATCCGGCTGGAAGATCTCGATGGCGACGGTAAGCAGGATATCGTCTGCTCGGGTGCCATCAGCTTGCGAGCCCCGGAATTCGTGGCCTTTCAGAACGACCGGTTGCATTGGCAGATTGTGTATGAGGTCGCGGATGTCGGGGACGACATCGCGCTGTTGAGAATCGGCGATGATGCCGTGCCGCACCTGGTGGGAGCGGGACCTACCGGCAACATCTTCTGGTACGAAAACCCACGCTCGCGGGGCGGCGACGCCCGGACGCCGCACTGGGCCAAACACTACATCGGCCCCGGCAATGTCGGAAACAGCTTCGCGGCCGGAAAACTGGCAGGGGACAAATACGCCGTGGTCACCGCCGCCAACGAGCACGAAGGCCCGGGCGGAGCGACCGACGACCGGGGGATCACCGTGTTCGAGCAGCCGGCCGATCCGCAGGAGCCTTGGATTCCGCACCACCTTGGCCCGAGTTATCGGGACGTGCACGAGATTACCCTCGGCAGTTGGGACCATGGAACGCCCTACGTGCTCGTCGCCGAGCAGGAGCAGGCTTGTGATCCCGCGCGGCCGGAGAGCAATCCACCGACCCACCCCGGCACGCCCTGTCGGATTTCGATGTTCCAGTGGATCCAGGGCGTACCCAAGGAGACCGTGTTGGCGGATGCCAGTACCCAGAACCAGGTCGTTATGCCGTGGCGCGGCGGCCTCCTGATGGCCGATGCCAATCACGGGGCCTACGGCGGGTCGCGGGACGTGCACCTCAGGTTGATTCTGCCCTCGATCTCTACAGCGGCGTCGAACTGACGGCCGCCGGCCCGGGCCGGTACCTGCCCGGGGGAACGGCTTCGAGAGGGTGCATCCGGAACGTCACATCCCGCGTATATCCGGAGCATAATGGAGACTATTACGCCGTCCACGATGCGGTGCCTGAATGCTTGAGGCGAGCACTTCCGCGCGGTCCCCCGGTCATGGCACCCCGTTGGAGACCCTGTTGTCGCAGGTCGCCCTCGGTAACCGCGACGCGTTCGAGGCCCTCTATCGCGAAACCGCGGCCCGGTTGTTCGGGATCTGCCTGCGGGTGTTGGCGGAGCGGTCGGAAGCCGAGGACGCACTGCAGGATGTGTTCACCACGGTCTGGCGCAAAGCGGCGCAATTCGATGCCACGCGGTCGGGTGCGACCTCCTGGCTCGCCATGATCGCGCGCAGCAAGGCCATCGACCGGCTGCGTTCCCTGCCGGCCCGCAAAACACAGACCGATCTCGAGCTTGCGGAGGATATCGAGGACCCCGGTGCCTCGCCGCCACAGCAGGCGCAAGCGGCTACCGACCGGGCGCAGCTCGAGCGTTGTTTGGACCAACTCGAGCCCCGCCGGCGCGCCCTGGTCCGTGCGGCGTTCTTCGAGGGGTCGACCTACGAGGAGCTGGCAACGCGGCTCAAAGCCCCGTTGGGATCGGTCAAGAGTTGGATCCGGCGCAGCCTGTTGCAGTTACGGGAGTGCCTGGGGCCATGAGCGCGGTTGATGTGCCACCCGAGGATACCGATGATCTGCTCGCGGCGGAGCTGGTGTTGGGCGTGTTGGACTCGACGCAACACCGCAATCTGCAGGCTCGCGCCGACTCCGACCGGGCGTTCGCTGAGCGGGTCGCCTATTGGGAGCGCCGTTTCGCGCCGTGGTTGAGCGATATCGAGCCCGTCGAGCCACCCGCGCGGGTGTGGCCGAGAATCGGCCAGCGCCTGGGCTGGCAGACTGCGCCGGCATCGGCCGGCTTGCGCGCCAATCTCGCGTTCTGGCGCGCCGCTGCGGTTTTGTCGGCTCTCGTGGCGGTGGTCGCAATCTGGGCGTTGCTGCAGCGCCCGCCGCAACCAACGACTATGGCGAACCAGCCCGCCGGACAGGCGGTCATGACACTCCTGCACGACGACGGGACGCCGGGTTGGTTGGTGTCGATAGACCAGGCTCATGACAGTGTGTTGGTGGTCCCAGTGCCTGCGCAACGCAATGCACAAGGACGAGTGCCTGAGCTGTGGGTCATCCCCGCTGGCCAGGCGCCTCGCTCCCTGGGTCTCGTCTCCGGCGACCGGCCCTGGACGGTCGCCGTCCCGGCCGACTTGCGCGCTGCGCTGGTCTCCGGTTCGGTCCTCGCGGTCAGCCTCGAGACCGCGGCTGGCGCTCCCCATACAGCCCCCGCCGGACCCATCGTCGCCAAGGGCTCGATCTAGGGATTGCGGTGAAAGCCGCGTTTCAAGCCGCGCTGATCAATGGCGTCTGGGGCGACCCGGGCGCACCGCCGCGAATTTCAGCAAGCCATGGGCCGCTAGCGCTTCTTGTTGCAGAACTTCCCGACGCGCTTGGCGGCATCCGGTGCCAGGCCTTCGTTCTTGAACAGATCGAGCGCATAGGCGTCGCGGAGAGTCATGCCTTCGGTCTCGACCAACGCGTGTTTGATCACGTGGTTGGCGTACCAGGAGTTTTCGAGAATGCAGTTGCAGAGGGAGGCCAGCTCGGACTCGAAGGTCTCATCGGGGAAGCACAGATTCGCGAGGTGCATCTCGTGTGCCTCCCGCCCCGTGTAGTTGCGGCAGGTCAGCATCATTTCGGCGGCCTTGGCCGTGCCGATGCGCTGGGGCAGCCGCAGGGTCAGACCCCAGATCGGAGTCAGTCCCCAACGGGCATACACGTCGGAGAAGTTCGCCGATTCACTGGCGACGATCAGGTCGGCCGCGAGGGCCAGCTCCACCGCACCCGTGGAGCAATGTCCCTGGACCGCCGAGATCACCACCTGCGGCAGCTTTGCCAGCTTGTCGATGACCTCGGAGTGGTAATGAGGCTTGGCGTGCGCCTTGACGTACTGCAACACCTCCTGCATGTCGTAGCCCGCGGAGAAATTGCCTCCCGCGCCTCGCAGGACCACCACGCCGATAGTCTTGGTCTCCCGCATGATCGCCTCGACATGCTCGTCGAGCGCCTCGAAAACGTCCTTGGACAAGGCATTCAGCTTCCCCGGACGGTTCAGGGTCAGGATGGCCACCCCGTCGCGATTCTCGCGGAGGATGAGGCTGTCGCTCATAGATGGTCTCCTGGAGGCCGGTGCCACCAACCCCCTCCGAGTGCCTGGAACAGGGCGGCCGTATCGGCGTAGCGATTGGCCTGGGCCTGCACCAGGGCGAGTTGCGCCTGTTGGTGGGCTGTTTCCGCATTCAGGACCGCCACAAAGCTGACGGTTCCGAGGTCGCGTTGTTGCCGGGCGAGGTCGAATGCGGCTTTGGCGACGCGTGCGCTTTCTGCACTGGCCTGCAAAGCGTCCGCATCTGACTGCAACGCGCGCAGACTGTCAGCTACGTTCTGGCAGGCAAGAATCACTGCGGCGCGATATTGCGCGCCTGCCTGATCCAGCGCAGCGTCCGCCGCACGATGTTTGTGTAGCAGGGCGCCAGCGTCGAACAGCGTTTGAGTGAGCGACGCCCCGATGTCCCAGAATCCCGTGCCGGTCTTGAACAATTGTCCGCCGCTGAGCGCGGTGGACCCCCAGTTACCGGTGATGGCGAACTGCGGCAACATGTCGGCAATCGCCACACCGGCCTCGGCCGAGGCGAAGTGCAGATTTTCCGCGGCTTGCCGGACATCCGGCCGCTGCTCCACGAGCTTGGAGGGCAGGGTGACCGGCAACTGTGCGGGCAGCGTGAGCTCCTCGAGCTGGAAGGTTTCGGACGGCTCCTGTGCGGGCAGGCGCCCGAGCAGGGCCGTCAATGCGTCCCGTGTCTGTCCGAGTTGCTTTTGCAGTGGAGCCAGGGTCGCCGCGCTTTGCGCCTCGGCGGCTTCCTGGGTCATGACATCGAGATTGCTCACTGTGCCGAGCGTCTTTTGCTGACGCACCTTCTCCGTCAGTTCGTGCTGCAGTTCCAGCATGCGCTGGGTGGCGGCAATCTGTCCGCGCAGGCTGGCCTCCTGGATCGCGGTTACCACGACATTGCTGCTGAGTGTCAGGTAGGTGGCCTCGAGTTGGAAACGCGTGCTCTCGTCCTGCGCCCGGGCGGCCTCGACCGCCCGCCGGGTGCCGCCCCAGATATCGGGCATGTAGCTCACGGTGAGCTGCGCCGTGTACAGGTTGTAGTAGGGGTTTTCCTGTGGCAGGTTCGTCGGATTCGCAATGGTGCCGACCGCGTTCTTGGCACGCTGCGCGTCGAATTGACCCTGTATGGTTGGGAAGAAGGTCGTCCGCTGAGCGAGGTACAACTCGTGCGACTGGCGCAAGGCCGCCCTGGCCGCTGCGACATCAGGATTGGACTGGATGGCCTGCTGCACCAGGCCGTCGAGCTTGTCGGACTGGAACACCGTCCACCACTGCGCCGGGATATCCATACCGGCGACCACCCGTTGCGCGCTTCCGGCGGTGCCGGGGGCAGAAGCGGTTTCAGTGCGCGCGGACGCGCTGCCGTAGTCGGCGTCCGCGGGCGCCGGTGGACGCTTGAAGTCGGGACCAACGGCGCACCCTGACAGTGTCGCGGCCGTCAAGCAACCGCTGGCGCAAACGACGAGCGCTCGGCTCGCGACTCGCATACGTCTAACCGCTCTCATGTCGAATGCCACGCCGTCCGACCATGGCGTGCCTCCGCCCAGTGCTCGATGACGTGATACATCGAGGGCAGAACGAACAATGTCAGGATCGTCGCAACCGCAAGGCCGCCGACGACCACCGTCGCGATGCCGCGTTGGACATCGCTTCCGACTCCCGTGTGAAGCGCGGCAGGGAGCATACCCAACGTCGCGACCGTCGCAGTCATGAGTACCGGGCGCAGGCGTTCCGTGGCGCCCTTCATGACCGCCTCGTGCAGGTCGAAGCCGGCTTTACGGATGCGATTCAAATTCGCAACCATGATGATGCCGTTCTGCACCGCCACGCCGAACAGGGCGATGAAGCCGACGCCGCTGGCCACGTTGAGTGTCTGGCCGGTGAGGTGGAGGGAGATCAGTCCGCCCAGTGTGGCGAGCGGTACGACGCCCAGAATGAGCGCGGCCTGGCGGAACGAGTGTGTGCCCACGGTGAGTAGAATCAACATCAGGCCCATCACCATGCCCAGGATCACGAGCAGGCGCGATTCCGCGCGCCGCTGATTCTCGAACTGGCCGCCCCATTCCAGGCGTACCCGGTCAACATCGAAGTGCACTTTCGCGGCGATCCGGGCCTGTGCCAGCTTCAGGTACGAGGTCAGATCGGGATCGCGATTGTCGATGCGGATCGTGAGGTTGCGTTGGCCATTCTCGCGCGTGACCGTGCTCTCGCCGGAGCGGACGCGGATGGTGGCGATCTGCGAAAGCGGCACCTGCGCGCCGCTGCTCGTATTCACGAGCAGGTTGCGGAGGACGTCCGGGTTGTTACGGGCTTCGGCCTTGTACCGGACGGTGAGGGGATAAGTCCGCTCCCCGACATAGACGGTCGATATCGGTGTCTGGCCCACCCCGGTCTGGATGACGTTCTGCACGTCAGTCATATTGATACCATAGCGCGCGGCCTTCTCGTGATCGAGCTTGATTTCGATCTGCGGTATCGGCGGCTCCTGGAAGAGGGAAGCGCTCGAGGTGCCGGGTATCGAGTAGAGCACGTCGACGATCTGGTGGCCGACGTCGCGCAGCATCGTGAGGTCATCGCCGTAGATCTTGATGACCAGCGGGCTGTGTGCGCCGCCGATCAGGTCGTTCACACCGTCGATAATCGGCTGGCTGATGCCGATGTCGAATCCGGGCAACTCCTTGGCCAGGTCACCGGACAGCCGGTCCACGAAGGCCTTCTTACTCTCGCCACCGGGCCAGGTCTCATAGGGCTTCAGGC
>Ga0268266_10006429_pt1 | contig 10762 bp, 8 predicted proteins | sample KBSS13metaG_FD_190356 | JGI IMG/M metagenome (GOLD analysis project Ga0268266, IMG submission 190356) | Switchgrass rhizosphere microbial communities from Kellogg Biological Station, Michigan, USA - KBS S1-3 metaG (SPAdes) (version 2) | ecosystem: Host-associated > Plants > Roots > Rhizosphere >... | reverse complement strand
GCGGAGTTGGCGGAACTCGAGACTCGGGATACCGGCAAGCCCATCCAGGAAACCAACATTGTGGACGTGGCTTCGGGCGCCGATTGTCTGGAATACTTCGCAGGCGTTGCACCTACGCTCGCCGGCGAGCACCTGGACCTCGGGCCGGCCGCATTCGGCTACACACGGCGCGAACCGATCGGTGTGGTCGCCGGGATCGGTGCCTGGAACTATCCGCTGCAGATAGCGTGTTGGAAGTCCGCCCCCGCACTGGCTTGCGGGAATGCCATGATTTTCAAGCCGTCGGATATGACACCCCTCACGGCGATCAAGCTGCAGGAGGTCTTTCAGGAGGCCGGGCTGCCGGACGGTTTGTTCCAGGTGGTGCAGGGTTTTGGCGAGACGGGCCGGACGTTGAGCCGGCATCCGGGGATACACAAGGTTTCGGTGACCGGGTCAGTGGGTACCGGCAAGGCGGTCATGGCGGATTCCGCCAGCACGCTCAAACACGTCACCCTGGAGCTGGGTGGCAAGTCGCCGTTGATCATCTGCGAGGACGCCAAGCTCGACAACGCAGTGTCGGGCGCGCTGTTGGCCAACTTCTATTCGGCTGGAGAGGTGTGCTCGAACGGCACGCGCGTTTTTGTCCATCGCAGCGTGAAGGCGGCTTTTCTGGAAAAGCTGAAGGCCCGCGTGAGCGCCATGAAGATCGGCAATCCGCTGGATCCACAGACTCAGGTGGGATCGCTGATCTCCGAGAATCACATGGACAAGGTGCTCGGGTATATCGCGCGCGGCAGGTCCGAAGGCGCTCAGGTTGTGGTGGGAGGCTATCGGGTGACTACCGGCGAGCTGGCCAATGGCTTCTTTGTGGCACCCACCGTGTTTGATGACTGTCACGACGACATGGCGATCGCGCGTGACGAGATTTTCGGGCCCGTCATGACTGTGCTCGCCTTCGACTCGGAGGATGAGGTCATTGCGCGGGCCAACGCCACTGAGTACGGTCTGTCGGCGGGCGTGTTCACCAATGACCTGACCCGCGGTCATCGGATGATCGCGCAACTCCAGGCCGGCACCTGCTGGCTCAATCATTACAACATCACGCCCATCGAGATGCCCTTTGGCGGAGTGAAGATGTCGGGCCTGGGGCGCGAGAATGGGCGCGCCGCGATCGAGGCTTACACCCAATTGAAGAGCGTTTACGTCGCCCTGCGCGATGTTGAATCGCCATACTGATATGACTGATGAAACGTTTGACTATGTGATTGTGGGCGCCGGCTCCGCTGGCTGCGTGTTGGCAGACCGGTTGACGGAGGATGGCCGCAACAGCGTGCTCGTGCTCGAGAACGGCGGCTCGGATCGGTCCATCTATATCCAGATGCCGACGGCCCTGTCGATTCCCATGAACATGCCGAAGTACAACTGGTTCTATCACACGGAACCGGAGCCCGGCCTCGGCGGCCGTTCGCTGCACACGCCCCGTGGCAAGGTTCTTGGCGGATCCTCTTCCATCAATGGCCTCGTGTATGTCCGAGGCAATCCCTTCGACTTTGATCGTTGGGACGAGGAGGGCGCGCACGGGTGGAACTATCACCATGTGCTGCCGTACTTCCGGCGGGCTGAGAAGCGCGCCGGTGGGGGTGATCAATACCACGGCGATAGCGGGAAGCTGGCTACCACGCGCGGGACGATGACCAACCCTCTCAATCCTGTCTGGATCGAAGCCGGTCGCCAAGCGGGGTATCCCGTCACCTCCGATATGAATGGCTTCCAACAGGAAGGGTTCGGCGAGATGGACATGACCGTCGGTGGCGGCCGGCGGTGTAGTGCCGCGAATGCCTATCTACGGCCGGCGATGTCGCGGGCCAATCTGTCCGTGCGGACCCATGCTTTGGTTACGCGCGTGTTGTTCGAAGGGCGTCGTGCGATTGGCGTGAGTTATACGCGCGGCGGTGAGTCGGGCACGGCGCGGGCGCGCAAGGAGGTCATTGTCAGCGCTGGCTCCATTGCTTCTCCCCAGTTGTTGAAACTGTCGGGAGTGGGACCGGCTGCCGAGCTGCAGGCGCTCGGGATTCCGGTGGTGCACGATCTGCCCGGAGTGGGCGAGAACCTGCAGGATCACCTGGAGTTCTACTTTCAGGTGGCCTGCAAGGAGCCCATCACCCTGTACAAGTACCAGAATCCCCTGGGCAAGGCGCTGATCGGCATGCGTTGGATGCTGAGCAAGGATGGGCTGGGCGCGACGAATCACTTCGAGGCGGGCGGATTCATCCGCAGCCGGGCGGGGATCAAGTACCCCGACATCCAGTACCACTTCCTGCCGATGGCCGTTACCTACGACGGCACGTCGTTGGCACAGGAGCATGGATTTCAGGCGCACGTGGGGCCGATGCGCTCGAAGAGCAAAGGGTGGGTGCGCCTGAAATCAGCCAACCCTGCCGACAAGCCGCGGATATTTTTCAACTATCTGTCGCGCGAAGAGGATCTGGAGGAGATGCGGGCCTGTGTGCGGCTCACCCGGGAGGTGTTCGCTCAATCGGCGTTCGATCGCTACCGGGCGCGCGAGATTCAGCCTGGGGCGGACGTGCAGACGGATGAGCAGATCGATGAGTTCGTCCGGCAGAAGGTGGAGAGCGCTTATCACCCGTCCTGCTCGTGCAGGATGGGGGATGCGAACGACCCCATGGCGGTGGTCGATCCGGAGACTCGCGTGCGGGGTCTGGAGGCGTTTCGGGTGGTGGATTCGTCGATCATGCCGTCCATTACGACCGGCAACCTGAACGCGCCGACGATCATGCTGGCGGAGAAGGCGGCGGACCATATCCTGGGCAAGGGCATGCTCCCAGCGTCAGACGCGCCATACTACGTCGCGCCCAATTGGCAAACGAGCCAGCGGTAACGCGCGAACCGGGTCCGCGCCCAAAGGCTGACGCCGACGCCAGCGCCCGCCGCTGGCCGCCATCGCAGGGCGCTCGATCTCCCCACCGCATGGGGGGTTGCCGGCACCCGCCGGCTGCGCCCAACGCCGTTGCCGCCTTGCGCGGGTATTATTATCAGGTCAATAATATCCGACATGAAAACAATGCGGGGTTGCCTGGCTCTGCTCCTGGCGGGCACCGTGTGCGCCTGCAGCCACGACTCGCACGAAAAAACCCTCAACGTCTACAACTGGGCCGACTACATCGGCAAGAACACCCTGTCGCAGTTCGAGAAGGAAACGGGTATCCGGGTTGTCTATGACACCTACGACGCCGACGAGACCCTCGAGGCCAAGATGATGGCCGGCGATTCCGGCTATGACATCGTCAGTACCTCCACCGACTACTTCAGCCGCCAGATCAAGGCAGGTATCTACCAGCCCCTGGACAAGTCCCGCCTCAACGGCTGGCACAACCTCGATCCCGAGGTCCTGAGCGACGAAGCCGCAGGCGATCCCGGCAACCGGCACGCCATGCCGTACCTGCGTCACGTGAACGGCTTCGCCTACAACATCGACCTGGTCAAGGCACGGATGCCGGACGCACCCGTCGACAGTCTCGACATGTTGTTCAAACCCGAGATCATCGCGAAGTTTGCCGACTGTGGCGTCACCTTCCTTGATTCGGCGGAAGATGTCCTGCAGCTCGCCTTGAACTACCTGCACATCGATCCGAATACCACCCGTCCCGAGGATTACAAAAAGGCGGAAGCCCTGATCCTGTCCGTGCGGCCCTATGTCCGCGCCTTCGATTCAACTGAATACATGAACGGCCTGGCGGACCGCGAGTTCTGTATTTCCATGTCGTGGTCCGGTGATTACGCCACGATCAAGGCGCGCGCCGGCGCGGCCGGCATCGATGTACCGCTGGCCTTCACGATTCCAAAGGAAGGCGCCAACAGCTCGGCGGATGCGTTGCTGATCCCCAAGGATGCCCCGCATCCCGAAGCGGCCTATGCCTTCCTGAATTTCATGTTGCGTCCGGACGTGATTGCACAGGTCACGAATGACATCCACTATGCCAACAACAACCTGGCAGCCAACCGGTACGTGAATCCGGCCATTCTGAACGACCCGGCGGTGTACACCCCGCCTGAGGTACGCTCGAAGTTATACCAGTCCGCGGAAGTGTCCCCGGCACTGGAACGCATCAGAACGCGCACGTGGACCCGCATCAAAACGGCGCGCTAACGAGGTTCTCCCATGTCGACCCTCCAAATCACCAGTCCCACGGAGCTCAGCATCGAGGTCTCCGGTGGCAACCGTTTTGCCATTCACCCCCTGTGGCTGCGGGAGCGGTGCCAGGACTCCAAGTCCGTTGATCTGCGCACGGGGCAGCGTCTCGAGGACCCTTCAGATGTGGATCTGCAATTGGGGCTGACTGCGGTGTCGGAGGTGGAGCCCGGGCGGTACCGGATTCGGTTCACTGACGGTCACGAGGCGGACTTTTTGGCACGCGAGATTCTCGCGGAGGCGGATCTGCCGGTGGGCGATCATGATTGCCCGCCTATCCGCCTGTGGGACGGCTCGTTGAGCGAGATTCCGCGCCTGGCGTGGTCTTCAAATCCGACCGACGCGGAAAAGACCGCCTGGCTCGAGCCCTTCCTGGAGTTGGGTTTCGTCATTTTCACGGGCGTGCCGACCGAGTCGAAGCAGGTATTGAAGGTCGGCGGGACGTTTGGGTATGTGCGTGACACCAACTTCGGCGCGCACTTCGATGTGCGTTCTGTCCCCGACGCCAACGATCTCGCTTACACGTCCTTGTTTCTCGATCCGCATACGGATAACCCGTATCGTTCACCGGTGCCCGGTGTGCAGTTGCTGCACTGTCTTGCGAATGAGACCTCCGGTGGGCTGTCGACATTGGTCGATGGGTTCGCTGCGGCGGAGACGTTGCGGTCCTCCGATCCCGAGGCGTTTCGGGTGTTGTCGCAAACCCCGGTTCGTTTTCGGTTCCGGGACATCGACACTGAGCTCGTTCGCAGCTCGTCGTTGATCGAAGTGGACGGCGTCGGGGGGCTGCAGGCCATCAACTTCAGCCCGCGGCTGGACTATGTGCCGTTGCTGCCACCAGCTGTGCTGACAGCTTATTTCAAGGCCCGCAAGAAGCTGGATGCCTTGCTGCGCTCGCCGCAGTACGAGATCCGGTTCCTGCTGAACGCGGGCGACCTGATGATGATGGACAACCGGCGGTTGTTGCACGGGCGGACTTCGTTCGACACTCGGGAGGGTCTGCGTCACTTGCAGGGTTGTTATATTGATGTCGATGGACCGCGCAGTGTCTATCGCGTATTGCGCCGCAAAGCCGCCTCGGCGGGGAGCCAGTCATGAGCAAGGTTGTCAGCTTTCGCCGGATGGAAGATGGGACCAAGGAGGATTACGACCTGTTGGATGAGTCGGAGCGGAAATACGCGGCTGGCTTGCCGGGACGCATCCTGCAGGCTGTGCGCAAGCTGGATCACTCCCTGGAGGGATATCCGGTGAGCCGCCTCGGGCATTCACTGCAGACTGCCACTCGGGCGCTGCGCGATGGCGCGGATGATGAGTTGGTCGTCGCTGCGTTGATCCACGATGTGGGGGATGAGCTTGCGCCTTACAACCACGCTGAGGTGGCGGCGGGGATCATTCGACCGTATGTGCGGCCAGAGGTGACCTGGATTGTGGAGCAGCATGGGCTGGTGCAGACGTATTACTACGTCCACCACAACGGTGGAAATCGGTACATGCGGGATGTGCTGAAAGGGCACAAGTGGTTTCAGGCTTGTGTCGATTTCTGTCACAAGTGGGACCAGTCGTCGTTCGATCCTGACTATCCGACGTTGCCTCTGGAGGCGTTTGAAGACCACGTCAACCGGATCTTCAGCCGCAAGGCGCACGACCCTCGGTATACGAAGGAAGCCGTCCCGGCTTAAGCAGGATATGCGGCTGGGGCTGCTAGCCGCCGCCTCCCACGGCGTTGGTGAGGGTGCCGGCGCAGGAGCCGATGTCGAAGCCCGCGGGGAGGCCGCTGTGGTTGGCGCGGTCACAGCCAGCCTGGCGGCCCCGCAGTCGACGTTGGAGTTGGTGACGGCGCGGCGGTCCGCTCAGCCGCGCTCAGCGATCTGCATTTCCAACAGACGCTGCTTCTCCTGGCGGCGCATGAAGTAGCCGGCCGCGATCACGCAACTGCCTACGATGCAGATGATCAGGCTGGCCAGGGCATTGACGTCGGGACTGACCCCCAGCTTCACCTTCGAGTAAATCACCATCGGCAGCGTGCTGGCCCCCGGCCCCGACACGAAGCTCGAAATCACCAGGTCATCCAACGACAGCGTAAAGCTGAGCAGCCAGCTCGAAATCAGCGCAGGCGCGATGATGGGCAACGTCACTTCAACAAACGCCTGAGCGGGACTGGACCCTAAGTCCATTGCCGCTTCCTCCAGCGACCGGTCCGCACTCTGCAACCGTGACTGCACAGTCACCGTCACATAAGCCGTGCAAAAGGCGATATGCGCGATGACGATCGTCGTGAACCCCCGATGCGGCCACCCAAACATCTGCAGCATCGACACAAACAGCAGCAGCTGAGTAATCCCGGTGATGATCTCCGGCATCACCAGCGGCGCATTCACCATGCCCGTCAGCATCAAGCGCCCCGGAAATCGAGCGAACCGCACCAACGCAATGGCCGCCAGAGTTCCCAACAAGACCGCCGCGGTAGAGGAGGCCACAGCCACTTCCAACGACAGCAAAGCCGCATCCAATATCTGGCGGTTGTGCATCAACTCCGCATACCACTGAGTCGAGAACCCACCCCACACGCTGACCAGCGCAGATGCGTTAAACGAATAGGCAATCAGCACGAGGATGGGAACATAGAGCACTGCGATGCCGAGGCACAAAGCCGCAAACAACACCGGTGAGAAGCGCCTTTCCATCCGCGTCAGGCCTCCTGCTGCCGGGTGTTGTAATACTGGTAGATCGCAATGGGACCGGCCAGCAGAAACAGAAACGCGATGGCGACCGCGGAGGCCACCGGCCAGTCGTGATTGCCGAAGAATTCATCCCACAGCACGCGGCCGATCATCAGGTTATCGGGCCCGCCCAGCAGCGAGGGAATGACAAACTCGCCCACGGCCGGGATGAACACCAGCATGGATCCGGCAATTACCCCGGGGATGGACTGTGGCACCGTGACATCCAGGAAAGCCCGCCACGGTGGGCTTCCCAGGTCCGCGGCGGCTTCCAGCAACGTGTTGTCCAGCTTTTCCAGGGTGGCGAACAGGGGCAGCACCATGAAGGGCAGGTACGAGTAGATGATGCCCAGGTACACGGCGATGCTCGTGCGCATGATTTTCAGCGGCTGGGAGATCAACCCCAATTTCAACAGCACCGTGTTGAGAATGCCCCCGTCGCGGATGATGCCCTCCAGCGCATAAACGCGCAGCAGGAACGAGGTCCAGAAGGGCAGAATGATGATGAGCAGGAGAATGCTCTGCGTGGTCTTCGACGCCCGCGAGATCGCGTAAGCCATGGGGTAGCCCAGCGCCAGACAGATCAATGTTGAGAAGAACGCCGTTTTCAGTGAGTAGAGGTAGGCGATGCCGTACACCTCATCCGTCAGCAGATACTTGAAGTTCGCCAGGCTCACGGAAACCTGAATGTGGCCGTCCGGGGTGTGCGTGAAGATGTCGGTAAAGGGCGGTACCCGGGGCGCGGTCTCGGCCAGGCTGATCTTGAAGGCGAACGCGAACGGAATCAGAAAGAAGACCGTGAGGAACAGCAGCGGCGGGAGAATGATGAGCCAACGGCCCGGCCGCTCGAGCAATCTCATGATTCCCGCCTGAAAGATGCCTGTGAGGTATTTTGCGATATAAACTCGGAGCCGTGAACAGAAAAAAGCCCAACAAGGTAGCGGCGTCGCGCGGTGCATCCGCCAAGGGCGCAGGGTCGGCGGGGCCACCCGCCAGCGTCATGGAAGGCAAGGCGATCGCCAACAACGCGGGCAGCGCCACACCTGAGCGAGCATCCCGGGCGCGGCAGCGGCAACGGCTCATCGATGCTTGTATCTCCGCGCTGCACATGCACGGCCCGTCTCGCACCACCGTCGAGAAGGTCGTCGCCCTCGCCGACATGTCGCCCGGTATCGTGCGGTTCTATTTCGACTCCAAGGACGCCATGCTGGTGGCGTCGCTGGCCTATCTCGCTTCGGAGTTCGAAGAGCGAGTCATGGTCCCGGTGTCCCAACTGAAGGCCACTCCCGTGAAGGCCCTCCAGCAGCTCGTCGAGCTGTACCTCGACCCCGAAATTGCCAGCCCCCGCAAAGTGTCCGTCTGGTACTCGTTCTGGGGCGAAGCCAGCTCCCGCCAGGAATACCTCGAAATCTGCGGCAAGAAGGACGATGACTTCGCCGCCCTGGTGCACGACTTGATCGGCGGCGTCATCGCGCAGACCGGCCAGACGCATCTTGATGCCGACGGGGTCGCTCTCGGCCTCATCGGTGTGCTCGAAGTACTGTGGCAGGGAATTGCCTTCAACAACGAGGCGCAGATCGATCGCGATGCCGCCAAGCGGCGTTCGTTTGCGTTCCTGCGCTCGGTGTTTCCGGGGCAGTTTGCCGCGCCGGTGGCTCCGGCTGTCCCCGGCAACGGCACAGGTCTTGCGGATGTGCCGGCCTGGGCTTATTCCAACAGCGCGCTGTTGGCCCTGGAGCGTGACCGATTGTTCCGCCCCTCGTGGCAACTCGTTGGGCACGAGGCCGACATCCCCAACGTGGGCGATTACCTGACTGCCGATCTTGCCGGCGAGCGCGTGCTGGTCGTGCGAGCCCCACAAGGGATTCTCGCGTTCCGCAACAGTTGTCGCAAACGACCTCATGCGTTGTTGACGGAGCGGTCGGGACAGTTGGCCGAGAGTATTGAGTGCACCGCCCACGAGCTCGTGTATGGGCTCGACGGGAAGCTGCGGACTGGCTCTACGCCCGGTGACCTGACACCCCTTGAGCTGGCGTTGCCTGGGAAGTTCATACTGGTGCGCGCGCTTGCGGGTCGCAGTGTAGATCCGGCGTCGTCGTCGCTGCTCGAGATTGCTGGCGCTCCGTCGGGAGATTGGGAGTCGCTGCCGGACCTGAAGCCTACCGGGTTCGGTGATATCGCCGTGGCGGCTGACTGGAAGCTCATGGTGGAGCAGTGGCTCGAAGCGCTGCCGCGCCCGAAAGGCATACGGCGCAGCTTCCTGGGGCCCAACCAACTGTTGGAAGTGAGCGCTTCGGAGGCGCTGGTATTGCAGGTGGTGCCCGAGTCGCCGGGCCGCTGCCGCATCCGCCGGTTGGATTACTCATCAGCGCCGGCGGCTCGCCGTAAGGCCCAACGATCCGGCGAGATGCCGGGTTGGTTGGAGCAGGACATTGAGGTCGCAGAGTCCATGCAAGCCGGCCTGGCCGCAGGCATGGACGCCGCGTCCGAGAACGCCGGCCCCGTGTCGGAGCAGTTGGAAGAGTTCCGCGCCGGCATCGCCATCCTGTTACCTCTGGCGCAAGGCGCATAGCGCTCAGGCGAACCGGGGCGGGGCGCTCGGCTGGCGGACCTCGGGAATCTTTGCCCTCAGCAGATCGTGAAACTCCAACATACAGCTCTCGAGCGTCGATAGCGGGCCGGGCTCGTAGCTGCTGGACGCCAGCCCCTGCTGCACCCGCTTGCACAAAAACTCATCCTCTCGCTGCACCTGTCGGTTGATACGCGCTGACAAATACCGCACAACCCGCATCTCCCGCCGTGCATCCGGCCGCGCAAAAGACCCGCCCCGGATGGTGCACTTCCCAGGCCCTCGCGGCAGCACCTGGAAAAAGTCCATCTGATCGGGAAACACGTCCACACCGAGATTGGGCAACATGCTGTAGAACGTCCACCGCTTCCGATGCGTCTGCGGCAAATTCTCCGTGACCTTGCCAATCAACTCCTGATACATCCGCTCACTCCACTTGGAGGAGGGCCGGTCCCGCAGCCAACTGATCCCGCGCGCAACACCCGGCAGCGAAGCCATATCGTCATAGTCCGGCGTGAACATCCTGAATAATCCCGGATGTCCGATCGGCACGTGATACGACTCGAGGTAGTTATCCATCGCAACCTTCCAGTCGACATCCCAATGCTCGATGTATAACGGCCCCAGCGGCACCATCGTCTCGAACTGATGAGGCGTGAAGTCGTCGAGGAAGCTGCCCCAGATGGATTCCAACGGCGGCGGATTGCCACCGAGGTTCACAAACACAAAGCCGAAGGCGATGGCCATACGCACCGGCTTCAACCCGTGTTGGGCCCGGTCCAGGCCCGGAAAGCTCTCGCGGACCGGCATGCCGATGAGGTCGCCGTTCAATTTGTAGGACCACCCGTGATACGGGCAGGTAATCGCACCCGGGCAGTTGCCGGTGCCCTCCAGAATGCGGGCGCCCCGATGTCTGCAGACATTGTGGAAGGCCTGGATCTCGCCCTGCGAATTGCGCACGGCCACGACACTGTCGCCGCCGATGTCGAGGGTAATGAAATCCCCGGCATTCGGAATCGAATTGATGTGGCAGACGATCTGCCAGCTCGGCTTCAAAAGGCGCTCGGTTTCGAGCCGGGTCATCTCCGGATGGCTGTACGCCCAGGCCGGTAGTGCGCGAGGGGAATTCATGGGGCTTCCCGCGAAACTTATATGGTCATGCAATTCTATCAGAGAAATCTATATGTTCATATAAGAGATTGTGTTACCGTGCCGGCAAGGCATCAGGAGAGCGCGCACGTGTCTCGGAACATGACCCGAAATAACGCGCATTTTCGGCGG
>Ga0268266_10006425_pt1 | contig 10766 bp, 7 predicted proteins | sample KBSS13metaG_FD_190356 | JGI IMG/M metagenome (GOLD analysis project Ga0268266, IMG submission 190356) | Switchgrass rhizosphere microbial communities from Kellogg Biological Station, Michigan, USA - KBS S1-3 metaG (SPAdes) (version 2) | ecosystem: Host-associated > Plants > Roots > Rhizosphere >... | reverse complement strand
GTACTGCTGCTTCTCGACCGGCCTGCTACGCGCGATTGAGAAGCAGCAGTACGACGTGTTCAATTCCACGCCCGCGCTCGCGCCATCCGACCAACTCCGCCGCTTGCCCGCCGTGTGGCGACTCGCTCGCCGGCGCGCGGATGAGCCGCTGCCGTCCATTGCTTAATTGAATCAGGTTTAGGGAGTCGTCACTTCCGGCTTGGCGACGAGTTTGAACACTCGCCCGCTGCCGCTCGTCACGCGTTCTTTGCCGTTGCGGAGTTCAAGCTGCCCGAAGTCGACGATGTAGAGCGACCCGTCCGGCCCGAACTTGGCGTCGATGGGGCGTTCGAGCGCCTCGGTCGTTTCTTCCATCATGCTGGCCGGCACGTCTTTGGTGTTGTGGATGAACTCGCGAGTCTGCTTACCGTCAACATCGAGCAGCACGACCTTGTACCCGATCGGGCCGATGAGCTTTTGGCCGCTGGTGGCGAAGGGGGCGCGATCGCCGGAGAGAGCAACGACGGCGTTGCCGCGGAATTCGCGGAAGGGGCCGGTAGTTGGGACGAAATCGAACTTGGCCGCGCCGCTGAGTGGGCTGAACCAGCCTTGCAGCAGCGTGCTGCGGTCGGGGGCGATCAGGCCGCTGGAGTCGTGGTCGATCGTGAAGCTCACGTCGGGATAGCCCGTCGGCAGCGTCATCCAGCTGGGCGGCTGGAACTTGGGATCGGTGATCGGCTGAAAGTCCGCCGAGAAATCCGGGAAGCCGTACCACGTGCGGCTGACGACGCGGACCATCACGTCTGGATCGTCGCGGATCGGTCGCGTGCCGCGCAGTTCCATGCCGTCGTTGGTGGCGTAAAGGCGGAAGTATTCGTTGTAGCGAAGGCCGCGCGGCAAGCGAAGGCCATGGGCTTCGACTTGCAGGTCGCCGCCGGTGGGGGAAATCGAGTAGATGGCGCCGGTTGGCTTATCCGCACGGCGGACGCGTGACTGGTTGCTCACGCCCATCGGCTGCATCGGACCGGTGACGATGATGTCGTCCTGGCCGATGCCTGCCCGCGGGTTAGACGTGCTGAATCGGTAGCCGAGCAGTTTGAGGAACGAGTTGCGGTTGCCGCTGTCCCACGGAACGTCGCAGAATTTCGGATAATCGCGCACCCAGCCCGACTGGTAATTGTCCACGCCCACCACGCCGCTGTTCGTTGCCGAACCGAGGGCGAAGAACAGCCGCCCGTTGGTGGGGTTGAACGTAAGATCCGTGAGGCTGTAATCGCCTTGGGCGGGAAGATCAGAAATCACCGTGTAGTGACTGCCGTCGTAGCCGAAGCTGGTGATCACGCCGTTGCCGTTTTCGTCGCGATGGGTGACGTAAACGCGGCCCTGGAACACCGCCACCCCGCCGATGGGGGCGTACATCTTGAACTTATCTGTGCCGATCGTCAGCGGGTAGTACTTGCCGCGGCGGGGATAGACTTCGAACGGCGTGCCATCGGGCTTGAAGCCGAAGACGCGGGGGGTGTTATTCCCCTCGCCGCTTTCGGCGAGGATGATCGACCCGTCGGTATCAAACGCGATGCCCGTCGGAGCCGTCAGCCCGCGGACGAGCGGTTTGAGTTCGGTCGCAGCCGGATATTCCACCCGGCCACGGTCGATCGTGACCTGCTCTTCGGGCTTGAGCATGTACGGCGTGGTCGAGCATCCGCCCAGCAGCAGGGCGAACGCCAGAAGCGTGAAAGAAATCCGACAACGTGTCATTCGTACTCCGCGATCGATTGTCGATTGTCGAGCCACGATTGTCGAGCCTCCGTCAGCTCAACCGCACCCGGTAGCGTCCGATAACCGCATTTTAACGGATTTGCCGCTTGCGGCCTTGCGAGTGCGGGCATTTCCGCACTCGCCAAACCGCAAGCGGCAATTTAAGACCGCTTGGCGACCGACCTTCCGGCCGTCGATTACATCTTGACGACTTTGACCAGTTCTTTCACGTGGTCAACGCTGGTTTGGAACATTTTCTTTTCGTCCGCGTCGAGCTCGATTTCAATGATCTTCTCCACGCCCGCCGAGCCCAGGATGCACGGCACGCCGACGAAGAACCCGCCAATGCCGTATTCCTTTTCGCAGAACGCAGCGGCCGGGAGGATACGCTTCTTGTCGCGAATGATCGATTCCGCCATAGCCACCGTGGCCGCGGCCGGTGCGTAGTAGGCACTGCCGGTCTTGAGGAGGTTGACGATTTCCGCGCCACCGTTGCGGGCGCGAGTCACGATCTGATCGATCTTTTCCTTCGGCAGCAGCTGGGTGATCGGAATGCCCCCGACCGAGGTGTAGCGAACCAGTGGCACCATGTCATCGCCATGCCCGCCGAGGAGCATCGCCGAAACGTCTTCCACCGAGCAGCCAACGGCCTCGGCAAGGAACGACTTGAAGCGGGCCACGTCGAGCACTCCGGCCTGGCCGATGATGCGGCTGGTCGGGAATCCGCTGGCCTTCCACGCCACGTACACCATCGCGTCGAGCGGATTGCTCACCACGATCATCACCGCGTTGGGCGAATGCTTGGCCACGTTGCTGGCCACTTCCTTCACAATGCCGGTGTTGATGGCGATCAAATCATCGCGGCTCATGCCCGGCTTACGCGGCAAGCCCGCAGTGACGATGACAACGTCGCTGTTTGCGGTGTCAGCATAGTTGCTCGTGCCGGTGATCTTCGCGTCGAACCCTTCGACTGGGCTGGCTTCGTACAAATCCAGCGCCTTCCCCTGTGGAGCGGTGTTGGGCACTTTCTTCTGCGTGCCGTCTTTTTCAGTGATGGTGATTTCGGGGATATCGAGCAGGACGATGTCGCCGAGCTCTTTGCTTGCGGCCCAATGGGCACAGGTGGCTCCGACGTTACCGGCCCCGATGATGCTGATCTTTGCACGACGCATGGTGGTTGGCTCCTGAAGGTGTTTGATGAATCAATAGGTCAAATTCCGAGTCGGATGATTATCGACAAACCGGGGGCGGTTTCAATGAAGCCTCGTTGGCGTAGGGGCTTTAGCCTACCTGCAGAAGATGCACGTGTGGGCTGGAGCACACGCCGTGCAAGAAACATCTTGACATGCAACCAAAAGGTTGCATAATTGGCGCATGTCATCGGATCAGGATCCCGTTTTCAAAGCCTTGGCCGATCGCAGCCGTCGAATGCTGCTCGACCGACTTCGGGCCGAGAACGGCCAAACGCTTGGCGCGCTGTGCGACAACCTGGCGATGTCGCGGCAGGCGGTCAGCAAGCACCTGAAACTGCTGGAGGCTGCCAATCTCGTCGTCACGCGCTGGCAGGGGCGCGAGAAGCTGCACTTTCTCAACCCTGTGCCGATCCACGAGATCGCATCGCGGTGGATTGCGCCGTTCGAGCAACACCGCGTAAAGGCGCTGGCCGATCTGAAACAACAACTAGAAGGAGGCCGTCATGGCTGAGTCAAAATTTGTTTACGTGACTTACATCCGCACCACGCCTGAAAAACTCTGGCAGGCGCTGACCGACCCGGCGTTCATTAGGAAGTACTGGTTCGGCACCACGCAGGAGTGCACGTGGGAAAAAGGTGCGAGTTGGAAGATGATCTACGACGACGGCCGCGTCACCGACGCGGGTGAGGTGCTCGAAATCGATCCGCCGCGCAAGCTGGTGCTGAAATGGCGGAACGAATTCCGTCCGGAGCTTAAGGCCGAAGGCTATTCGCAGATGACGTACGAACTCGAGGCGTCGGGCGATGCAGGCGACTTGGTGAAGCTCACCGTCGTTCACGAGATCGATCAACCGGATTCTAAACTCATCCATGCGGTGAATGGTGGATGGCCACGAATCTTGTCGAACCTGAAGACGTTGTTGGAAACGGGGACCGTTCTGTCAACGAAGAAGTAGGGCGTTGGCTAATCCACCAGCGTGATCGCGTTATCGCCGTACAGGTTGGTGGTGAACGTGCCGGTGTTGTCGTTCCACTGCCAGGCGTCCATCATGCCCAGGAACAGGCGGGTGGCGCCGGTGGGGATGGTGACGGTTTGGCCTTCGCCGTTGTCGCGCTTGCCGTCGCCGATGAAGAACGTTTGTTTGAGCCGCGGAGCGACGTTGGTGTAGTCACGCTGGGTATCGGTGGCGTAATCGAGAGCGGCCGGGGCGGCGGTGGTGTTGGGGGCGTTACCGTCGAGGAACACGCCCATCACGGCGCCGATCGGGGCGCGAACGTTGCTGATGCCGTTGTTGCTGGTGGTCGGCACGTTCGGCGGATAGGTCTCGCCGTTGGCGACGATGAACGTCTCGTCGCCGTCGGCCGCGTTGCTGGTGGTGCTGGTTCCATCCCAACTGCCCGTGCCGCTGACGCCTTCCAGGCGGATCGTATCGCCCGCGGCAAGTCCGAGGCTCGACAGCGTGACGACCAGCGGCCGCTGCTTGGCGGTGGTGCCGGTGGCGCTCGTGCCGGAGTTGTCCCAGACGGTGCTGTTATCCGGGCGAAGGTTTTGAGTGGTAGTGTTGTTCGGCATGCCGCTGAGCCACAGATTGCCCGACGCCGGCGGCAAAATTGTGCTGGCGCTCGCGGTGCACTGGGCGATCGCGACGGCGGTGACCTTCATGACCTTGTTGCGGGAAAAGATTCCGAGCATGAGCGGCGCCGCGCCCGCGCGCGTGAAGGTTTGTCGAACGGTCACCTTGGCCACGGTGCCGGTACTGTCGGCAGTAAAAACGTGCGTCGTGGCGTTCCATGATCCCTGAACCACGTCGGCAGAAGTAATCGTCGGCGCGCCGCCATCAACGGTGGCCTGTGCGGCAACCGCGATCGCGTTCGCTCGGGCGGTGAGAATCGGCGTGTAGCTCGTCGCGAGTCCGACGGCGGCGTACCGCGCAGCGGCATCGGCGACAGTCTGGGCTTCGGTCTTGGCGACCTGCATCCGCGCCACGTCGACGGCCAGCCCGCAAAATCCAAGGAATACCGGCATTCCGATAACCACGTAGGCCATCGCCACGCCGCGAATACGTTTATTGCAGTACTTCATCTATATGCATGTCGGCCGATGAGTCGCCCGAGTTGAGGAGTGAATAGACCTATGCGTTCCATAAACCACAGAATCCGCAAGAGTTCGGTACTAACGCAGGCATGTGGCGCTCGCAGCCGCGCTTCGGGTAAACTGCCGCGGCTATGAACGACTCTGAATTATCGGCCCTTGGCGTAACCCGCGACAAAGGCCGCGGCGGACAGGACCGCGTGCTGGTTCGCAACGACTTGGCCGAAGCGGAAATCTACCTCCACGGCGCGACGGTGACGCATTACCAGCCGACGGGGCACGCGCCGGTACTGTTTGTCAGCAGCAATGCGATCTTCGACGGCGCGAAACCGATCCGTGGAGGCGTGCCGATCTGCTGGCCGTGGTTCGGGCCGCACCCGACCGACCTCTCGCAGCCGCAGCACGGGACGGTGCGGACGAAGGCGTGGACGTTGACGTATGCCGAGCGGCAGCCAGACGGCGCGACGCGACTTTCCTTCTCCGTCGAGACACATGAGGTGGAGGTGACCTACCTCGTCACCGTCGGCCGATCGCTTACGACGACGCTCATTGCCGCCAACCGTTCGACAATGCCGCTGAACATCACCGAGGCGCTGCATTCGTATCTGGCCGTCGGCGACTTGCGGCAGATCAGCGTCGAAGGACTCGCCGGCGTGGATTACATCGACCGCGTCGCACACAACCGCGACCAGCAACCCGCTGGCGCGATCCGCTTCAACGGCGAGTTCGATCGTACCTTTCTAAACACCGTCACGCCGGTCACCGTGATCGACCCGATGTGGAAGCGTCGCCTGATCATCAGTAAGCAGGGATCGAAATCTACTGTGGTGTGGAACCCGGGCGCGGAGAAAATCACCACGTTCAAAGACTTGGCCGCCGACCAGTGGCCGATGTTTGTGTGCGTGGAGACGGCCAACGCGTCGGACAACGTGGTGACTGTCGCGCCGGGCACGTCGCACGTGATGGAGGCGGAGATTTCCGTGGTAGGTTGAGCAGATACAAGCGTGGGTAGGGTGGGGTTCATCCCCACCTTCTTTCCTACGCTCGGTGGGGATGAACCCCACCCTACAAGAATCAGGACGACAAAGTATTGAATGTCGAATTCTGCTAAACACGCCGTTCTCATTTGCGCCGCAGTGTTGATCGCCTACGCGATCGTCGCGGGCGTGGCCGTTTCGCGTCACAGCCCGGTGAACGACGAGCCGTATCATCTCGCGTCGGCCGTCGCGATTTCTCGCCTCGGCGACTACCGCATTGACCCCGAGGCCCAGCCGCTCTGGAAGCGTTTCGTCGGCCTCGCGACCGCCGGCGTGCCGGTGGCGATCGACCCGCAATCGCCCGAATGGCGCGAACTGGTCGGCAACATCCTCGGCGGGCGCCTCTACGCCAGCAAACTGCTTTACCGCACGCCGGGCACCGACGTCGACGCACTGTTCTTTCGCGCCCACGCGATGATGCTGGCCCTCACCGTCGCGTTCGGGGCGCTCCTGGCGTGGACGACCTACCGCCTGGCGGGAATGACCGGCGCCGTCGCGGCCACCATCGCCTTCGCGGCGCATCCCATGGTCATCGGCCACGGGCCGCTCGTGACCTCCGACATGTCGATCAGCTTCGTCACGCTCGGTCTCGCGGTGGCCCTTGCCCGATTGTGGCGGGCATTCATGCCAATCCGCGTGATCGCGGTGGGCGCTATGTGCGGCGCGGGACTGCTGGTGAAATCATCGGCGCTGTTTTTCGTGCCGATGGTCATCGCGTTCCTGTTCATCCGCGTCGTTCACGAGTATTTCACACGTCGCCGCTCGACCGAAGTCACGCCGTCGCTCGCGCGAGTGCTACTCCACTACGCGGCGGGCGCGTTGGCGATCGCCGCCGTCGCGTGGGGCGTGCTCTGGATCGGCTACGGCTTTCGATTCGCCGCGACGCCGGATGCAGGCGTGTCGCTCGATTTCGATCGCGTCGTCACGTCGTACTGGGCGCACGAGCGAGATCTTCTTAATCTGCAGCCCGGCCCGCCAACCGCCGAGGAATTTAACGCCTGGCAGCGCCCGCTTTTCATTCGGGGGGTGTCGTTCGCGTACGAACATCACCTGCTGCCCGAGGCGTGGCTCACCGGCCTGGTCTACACGCGCTCGTCACTGCTCGCGTATCCGCATTTTCTGAATGGCGAAGTGCTGACCGATGGCCGTTGGTGGTACTTCCCGTTTGCGGTGATAGTGAAATCGCCACTGGCGTGGCTGGCGGCGCTGGCCGGGGCCGCGGGGCTCATCGGGTGGCGAATGGTTCGCAAAGGTTCGTCGTCGTCCGCATCGGAACACTGCGAAGTCCAGCGGGCCTTCGCATTTGCCGCCGGTCTGATCGTGCTCATCTTCGCCGCCGTCTTCGTCACCTCGCGATTCAATGAAGGTGTTCGCCACGTGCTGCCGCTGTTGCCGTTTGCGTGCATCGCGATCGGCGTCGCAACGTCTTCTGTGTGGACGAAGCCAACGCGGCGGTGGGCGGTGATGGCGCTCGGCGCGATGTTGGTGATTGAATCGGCGATCGCGTTCCCCAACTATGTCGCGCATTTCAACGCTCTCGCCGGAGGCCCCACCGGCGGCCTGCAATGGCTCGGCGATTCCAACCTCGACTGGGGCCAGGACCTGCCTGCCCTCGCCGCGTGGCAGCGCGAGCATCCAAACGTGCACCTCTATCTCGCGTACGACGGCGTCGTCGATCCCGCCCACTACGGCATCACCTACACCAACCTACCAGGTGGCGACCCGCTCGGCCCGCCGCCGCAGCAGATCCGCGGGCCCGGCGTGATCGCGATCAGCGCATCGCTCCTGCAAGGCATCTACCGCTCACCCGATTTCAACCCGGCCGAGTTCTACGCGCCCATCCGCAAGCTGCCGCTGATCGACGTGCTCGGCGGGACGATCTATCTGTATGAATGGAAGCCGCCGACAAAGAATAGATGAACGCAGAGGCGCGGAGACGCAGAGAAGGCAGAATTCGTTTTGACCTTTTCTTCTCTGCGTCTCTGCGTCTCTGCGTTCATTTTGTCGCCTGTTCGCGTACCATCATCTATCGCTCTGGCGAACACATTTACTGATTCGGAGTGTCCTATGCGTCGTCTGCTCTCGTGCCTGATCCTCCTCACTCTTTCCACCGCGGCCGTCGCGCAAACCACGCAGCCGGTGATCGCACCGATCAACTTCACCAAGGAAACGCTGGAGAACGGCCTGCGGGTGATCTACGTGCCGCTCAAGCAGACGCCGGTGGTGCACGTGCGCGTGCTCTATCACGTCGGCAGTCGCGATGAGAAGCCTGATCGGCAGGGGTTTGCTCACATGTTCGAGCACATGATGTTCCGCGGATCGGCCCACGTGGCGGCGCAGGAGCACATGAAGCTGATCGGCATCGTCGGCGGCTACTCCAACGCGTTCACCAGCTTCGACCAGACGGCCTACGTGAACACGGTGCCGGCCAACCAGCTCGAGTTGCCGCTGTATCTTGAGGCCGACCGCATGGCGAGCTTCAAGGTGTCGGACGAGATGTACAAAACCGAGCGCAACGTGGTCGCGAAAGAGTGGGGCATCCGCCAGAACCGCCCGTACGGCACTCAGTTTGAAGACCTGCTCGCGCTCACGTTCAGCAAGGCCAGCTACCGCTGGACGCCCATCGGCAACATGGAACACCTGAAGGCCGCCGCGGTGAGCGAGCTGCAGGAATTTTTCAACAAGTATTACGTGCCGAACAATGCCGTGCTGGTGATCTCCGGCGATTTCGAGCTCGAGCAGGCCCGCGCGATGGTGAAGAAGTATTACGCGTGGATCCCCAAGGGCGATTCGGTGAAGCGCGATCTCGCGATCGAGCCGCCGCAGACCGAGGCGCGGCAGAGCGAAGTAAAACGCATCGTCCCGCTGCCGGCGGTGATGATCGGGTACAAGCTGCCTCGTTACGAATCCGACGACTACGCGGCGCTGCAGATCCTGGGGACGATCCTGGGCGATGGCGCTTCGAGCCGGTTGGATTCGAAGCTGGTGAATAGCGCCAAGCCGCTGTTCGTCGACGTTGGCGCCGGCCCGTACCAGTTGCAGGACGGCGGCGTGTTCTTCGTCAATGGAACGGTCATGCAGGGGAAAAATCCGAAGGAAGCCGAGGCCGGGCTGTTTGAGGCGGTGGATGACATCATCACGAACGGCGTGACTGATGACGAAGTCGCCAAGGCCAAGCTGATGAGCAAAAAGGCGATCGTCGCCAACCGCGAAAAGTGCGACCAGATCGCCGGCGACGTGGGCGAGGAAGAACTCTTCGCCAACGACGCCAACCGCGTGAACACCACTGTCGACCGCCTGTTCAGCGTAACGGCCGCCGACGTGAAACGCGTGGCGGCGCAGTATCTCGATCGTTCGCACTCGTCGGCGCTCACCACGCTGCCCGATCCGATGGGCGTGGCCGCCCGCGCGATGGCGGCGGAGGAAGTAAAGAAGCTTGCGACGGCGCCGGTTGCGACGACGACGGCCGTCGTCGAGCCGCGGCCGGTCGCGTTCCCGTCGGGCTATCTTGAGAAACCACCCATCGCGACCAGCGCCGCTAATCCCGTGTTTGAGAAGGGCACCGAGAGCACCGTTAACGGCGTGCGCGTGATCGTGATGGAGGATCACCGGCTTCCGCTGGTCACGTGGAGCTTCACGATGCGGCAGGGCGGCTACGCCGGTCCGGCCGGCAAGGAAGGCATCGCGGCGCTCACGGCCGGGTTGCTGAAGCGCGGGACCGATGATCTGACCTTCCAAGAACTGAGCAACGACCTCGACTCGCGCGCCATCTCCATCGACGTCACCGACGGCGGCGACTTTACGCGTCTCAGCGGGTCGGCCATCACCGACGAACTCGAGCACGCGATGCTCCGCACGCGTCAGATCCTCCGCAAACCGCGATTCCCGCAGGACGAATTCGACAAGCTGAAGGATCAAACGCTGAACCAACTCGCCGTTCAGCAGGAAGACCCCGGCACGGTGGCGGGACTGGAGTTCAACAAGGCATTGTTCGGCACCACGCCGCTGGGCCGCACGGCTACGCCGGAGTCGGTGGCGAATGTCACGCTCGACGACGTGGAAGTGTTCTACGAGATGATCTACCAGCCGACGGATGCCGTGCTCGTCATCGCCGGCGATGTGACGGTGGCCCGCGGCCAGGAGCTGGCGGCGAAACTTCTCGCGGATTGGCGGCCAGGCACGCCCCCGAAGGTCGACTACTCGCTGCCGAAGGTAAAATTCGCCGACCGGCAGGTGGTGCTGATCGACAACCCCGCGACCAAGCAAAGCGTGCTGCGCATTGGCCTGCTCGCGTACGACATCCACACCGACGACAAATACCCCGGCATGCTCGCGGGCCAGATCCTGTCGGCCGGCATTGATTCTCGCCTGGGGCGATACGTTCGCGCGGAGAAGGGATACGTTTACGGCGTCGGCGCCGGCTTCCAGCCCGGACGCCACGCCGGAACGTTCACTGGCGCGACCGAAACCGGTTTCGATACCACGGCCGACACCATCGAGGCGATGTTCAAAGTCTTCAACGACCTCCGCACCGAGCCGGTAAAGCCCAACGAACTGGCCGAGGCCAAAACCCGCGTCGCCGGCGCGATGCTGATGGAAACCCAAACCATCCAGCAGCAGGCCGGCCGGCGCGTGGACGCGATCATCAACGATTACCCGATCGACTACTGGGACAAGCTCCCCGCCCGCGTGAACGAAGTCACGCTC
>Ga0268266_10006423_pt1 | contig 10768 bp, 11 predicted proteins | sample KBSS13metaG_FD_190356 | JGI IMG/M metagenome (GOLD analysis project Ga0268266, IMG submission 190356) | Switchgrass rhizosphere microbial communities from Kellogg Biological Station, Michigan, USA - KBS S1-3 metaG (SPAdes) (version 2) | ecosystem: Host-associated > Plants > Roots > Rhizosphere... | reverse complement strand
ACTTCGAGGCCGGGAATGTCCGACGCACCGGGCGGCGGCGCGTAGCGGCCGCGGCGCTGAAAGACGTCCGGGCGGTTGACGCCTGCCGCCGCGACGCGGATCAGCACTTCGCCTGCCGCCGGGACCAGCGTCGGACGCTCGACCGGCACCAGCACGTCCGGCTCGCCGGGTTCGCGAATTTCGATCGCGATCATCATCTTGCGGGGTTCGGGGTTCATGGTTCCGGGTTCATGGTGCTGGTTCTGGGTTCTGGGTTCGGGGTTCAGGGTTCGTCGCCAAACGCCGCAGCGGTGGTCGCCGGTTCCAGCACGAGCGACGCGAGGGCGATGCCCAGGCCGAGGGCGAGCGCCAACACGGCCGGCAGCGCACCCGTGCCGGCCACGATCGCGGCGTCGGCGAACAGCAGCACGGCCGTCAGCCCGTCGAGCCACGCGAGCGGGCGCCGCGTCCGGCGGCGCTCGGTCGTCAGCCGCGGCGCGTTCATCGCCGAGGTGAAGACGAGATGCCCGCGCAGCACGCCGCCGATGGTCGCGGTAGCCCCCAGCGCGAGGAAGATCGAGACCGTCACCGGCGTCTCAACCCACTCCTTGATCTGCCACGCGAAGGTGGCGCCCGCGATGTAGAGCAGCGCTATCACCGCATGGTGGACGCGCCACCAGGTCGCATGGCGCGTGGGCTCCGTGGCGTCGCCGCCGGCGGCGTCGAGGGCGCCGAGGAGCTCCGCTGCCGATCCGAACCGGCCGGCTGGCGCCTTCTGCAGGCAGCGCGCAATCACGTCGGCCAGGCGGCTGGGAATGTCGGCTCGCGACGCCAGCGGCCGTGCATCGCTTTCGAGCACCCGGGCCACGGTCGCCAGCGCGGTGGACGCGGCAAACGGGTGCACCCCGCACGCGAATTCGTACAGCAGCACACCGAAGGCGAAGACGTCGGCGCGCGCGTCGACCGCGAGGCCGTTGATCTGTTCCGGCGCCATGTAGGCCGGCGTGCCGATCAGCGTGCCGGGCAGCGTCATCCGCGGCCCCGCGTCGGACGCGCCGACACCGATTCGCGCCAGGCCGAAATCGAGAATCTTCAGCCGGCCGTCTCCCCCGCGCATGATGTTGTCCGGCTTGAGATCGCGGTGAACGATGCCTTTCGCATGGGCGCTGGCCAGCGCCGCCGCCAGCTCGCGCGCCGTCTGCCACACCTCGTCGCGCGTCGGTTGCCGCCCCGCACGAATCTCTTCGCCGATCGTGTGCCCGTCCACGAACTCGGACGCGATGTAGAGGTCGCCGTCGATTTCCTCGAGCGCATACACGGTGCAGATGCCCGGGTGGGTCAAGGCCGCCGCCGCGCGCGCTTCGCCGCGCAGACGCTCGCGCTGCGCCGGATCGCGCATCAGGTGCGGCGCGAGCGCCTTCAGCGCGACCGTCCGGCCCAACCGCGCATCGGAAGCCAGGTAGACGCGGCCCATGCCGCCACGGCCGAGCTCGCGGACGATCGTGTAGCTGCCGACGCAGGTGCCCGGCGCCAGCGGTTCTTCGTCCGCCAACAGATCCGCCGCCTGCTCGACGATCGGCTGGACCAGAAAGGCGCCGGCGCGCGAGTGGTGGTCGACGAGCGAGAGCACCTCGGCCCGCACGACCGAATCGTCTGCCGCTTCGCGCTCGACCCACGCGACGATGTCGGTGGCGTCGCGGTCCACCGCCGCTTCGAACAGATCTCGGACGCGGCGCCGTTGCTCGGCCGTCATGAGGAGCTCATCTCCCGGAAGAGCCATGCGCGGGCGAGCGCCCACCGCCGCTTCAGCGTCGCGGGCGACATGCCGAGGGCGTCGGCGGTGTCTTCGATGCTCAGCCCCGCGAAGTAGCGTAATTCCACGATGCGCGCCTGCTCCGGGTCGATCGTTTCGAGCCGCGTCAGCGCATCATCGAGCGCGGGCAGCATCACGGCCGGCTCGGAGGCCACCGCGAGGGCGTCGGTCATCGACACCCGGTTGAGACCCGCCCAGCGCTTCTGGGCGCCGCGCGCACGGGCACGCTCGACGAGGATCTGCCGCATCGATCGCGCGGCAATCCCGACGAAATGCCGCTCGTCATGCCATGGCGTCCCGGCGCCCGCCAGCCGCATGTAGGCCTCGTGGACCAGCGCCGTCGCCTGCAAGGTCTGGCCGGGACGCTCGCGCCGCATGTAGGCGGCCGCGAGGCGGCGCAGCTCGTCATACACCACCGGCGCGAGGTCTCGAGCGGGAGGCGGCGGCTGGGGCTGATCGGCACTCATGAGGCGGACCGATGACGGCCCGGCGCCCATTATCTCCGCGTTCCGGCCTGGGCTGCTAAGCTGCGGAGGTGGTGGTGATCATGATGGGCGTGGCCGGATCCGGGAAGACGACCATCGGCCGTCTGCTCGCGGCCGAACTGGGCTGGCGCTTCGTCGAGGGCGACGACCTGCACACGGCGGCGGCGGTCGAGCAGATGCGCGCCGGCAGGCCGCTGACCGACGCTGACCGGGAATCATGGATCGCATCGCTTCACGCGATCATCGCGGCGGCCGCCGATCGCCGTGAGCCGCTGATTCTGTCCTGTTCGGCGCTCAAGGAGCGCTACCGGCGCGCCCTGCGCGGGGACCTTCACGGCGTGCGTTTCGTGTACCTGAAGGCCGATCAAGACGCGCTCGGCCGCCGCCTCGCGGAGCGCGCCGGGCATTTTGCCGGGCCGGCTCTGCTGCCGAGCCAGCTCGCCGCGCTCGAGCCGCCCGACGATGCGATCACGATCGACGGGACCCGGCCCCCCGATCAGATCGTTCACACGATCCGGCGGGAGCTGGGGCTGTAGGCTCACCGGGTCCGGCTAAAGCCGGACACTACCGAAATAACAAGGTCCGGCTAAAGCCGGACACTACCGGAAACAACAAGGTCCGGCTAAAGCCGGACCAGCGTCCTCAGGTGTCGAGAAACTCGCGCGGCTGGAGGGCGAGCACGGGATAGCGCCGGCGCAGATCGTCGACTCGGCGCGCGTATTCGATCTTCGGAAACGCTCCGCTGAGATAACGCTCGCGCAAACAGCGGATTTCGTACTTGTAGAGATCCCGGACAAAGGCGCGGACCAGCTCGGGACTCGTCTCCTCTGTCGGGCGAATGCCGTGCACCAGCAGCTGCTCGAGCACCATCCCGCGATACCGAACCCGCTCAGCCATCCAGCATCCCGAGCAGGCGATCGAGCGAGGCGCGAATCCGGATGATGTGCTGCGGACCGTTGAGGGCCTCGGCGAGCGCCGCCGGCTTTTCCACTGCGCGGCCGATGATCGGCTCGACAATCTCCGCAAATTTCGCCGGATGCGCGGTCGACAGAAAGATCCCGATCTTCCCATCCTGCCCATCCTGCCCCTCCCGCCCGACCAGCCCCATGAACGCAATCGCGCTGTGCGGATCGAGCAGGTAGCCGCGTTCCTCGTAAACGCGCCGGATCGTCGCTCGGACGTCATCGTCGCTGAACCGGGTGCCGGTGACGTCGCGGCGCATGGCGTCCAGATCGTTGCCGTACAGCCAGAGCATGCGGTCGAAGTTGCTGGGGTGGCCCACGTCCATCGCGTTCGACAGCGTGGCCAGCGACGGGCGCGGCTCAAACCGGCCGGTCTCGAGATACATCGGCACCACATCGTTCGCGTTGGTCGCAGCCACGAAGCGCGCGATCGGCAGCCCGGCGCGTTTCGCCATGAGGCCGGCCGTCAAGTTGCCGAAGTTGCCGCTCGGAGTCGAAAAGACCACATCACCGGTCTGCCGCACCTGCCCCAACTGCGCGATCGCGTGAAAGTAGTAGACCGACTGCGGCAGCAGCCGGCCGACGTTCACCGAATTGGCGGAGGTGAGGCGCATGCTGCGGCGCAGATCGGGGTTGGCGTACGCCTCGCGCGTCAGCCGGTGGCAGTCGTCGAAGCTGCCGGCGACGGCGTAGGCGCGCACGTTGCTCCGCTCGCCGTTGAAGATCGTCAACTGCGCTTCCTGCGTGGGGCTGACGCGGCCGTCGGGATACAGGATCACGACACGCGTGTTCGGCACGCCGTGAAAGGCATGGGCGACCGCGCTGCCGGTGTCGCCTGAGGTCGCCGCGAGGATGGTGAGCGGATCGTCGCCGCGGTGGCGCGAGGCCATCAGGCGCGCCATCACCCGCGCGCCGACGTCCTTGAAGGCGAACGTCGGGCCGTGAAACAGCTCGAGCGAAAAAATCCCCGGCTGCACCTCGACGAGCGGGATCGGAAAGTTCAGCGCCTCGACCACGACCGCTTCGAGCGTCGCCGGATCGAGGTCGCCGCGCGTGTACGGGCGCAGGGCGCGCAGCGCGATCTCAGTCAGCGTACGGCCCGACAGCCTGCCGATCTCGTCGGCGGTCCACGGCTCGATCGTCTCCGGCACGTACAAACCGCCATCCGGGGCGAGTCCGGCGAAGAGCGCCGTGGTGAAGGGGACCGCCGGTGAGCCGCCGCGTGTGGTGACAAACTGCATCGGGTTACGCCGTCGTGATCACGCGCGCCCCCTGGGGCGCGATCGGCGAGATGTAGGTCTGCGGTTCCCCGCCGATGTGCTGCCTGACGGCCGCGGTCATCGCCAACGCGACCGCCCTGGCCGACGCCGCGTCGCGGCAGAGCGCGAAGAGCGACGGCCCGGAACCCGACAGACTGCAGCCCAGCGCGCCGGCATCGGTGGCCGCCCGCTTGATCTGGGCCAGGCCCGGCACGAGCGGCGCGCGCCGCGGCTCGGCGATGGTGTCCTCGAGCGAGCGCGACATCAGATCGAAGTCCGATCGGTGCAGCGCGTCGACAAAGGCGCCGAGGTTCGCCCATTGCTGGATGGCGTCGGCCAGCGGCACCGTCGTCCCCAGCAACACCCGGGCCCGCGTCGTCTCGATTTCAAGATCGGGATGCACGACCACCGCGGTCAAGCCAGCCGGCACCGGCAGCCGCACCACGTCGGGCGGATTGGGGACCCGCACCAGCACGAAGCCGCCGTAGACCGCCGGAGCGATGTTGTCGCCGTGCGCCGATCCGGCGCCGACACGCTCCCCTTCGAAGGCGCATGCCATCAGCGTCTCGAGCGGGGTGTGGGCCTCGAAGAGGCCATCGACCGCCACCACCGCCGCAACGGCGCTGGCGGCGCTGCCGCCCAGACCGCTGGACAGCGGCAGCCCCTTGCGAATCGTCAGCGCCACGCCGCGCTTCTCGCCGAGGATAGTCAGCAGCGCCTGGGCGGCGACGCCGGCGGTATTCCGTGCCGCGTCGCGCGGGAGCCGCCCCCGATCGCCGATGATGTCGGCGATGCGCACGCCGGATGCGGTGAGCACCGCCGTCACCTCGTCGCCGGGCTCGTGCAGCGCAAACCCCAGCACGTCGAACCCGCACGCGACGTTCGAAACGGTGGCCGGCGCAAACGCGGTGACAGCATCCATCGCAGCGCACATCTTACCTGCGACGACGTGAAACGCAGCACTCGGCCGGGAGGAGTGCGGGGCTTCGGCTTCTGCCGATTCCGCGCCGTTCGTCGTGTCTCAGCGATGGTAGCGCTGCCGGATGGTCGGGATCAGATACTCGCGGAACGCGCGTTCGAAGTCGTACTTCGGATCGAAGCCCCAGTCGCGGCGGGCCGCGGAATCGTCCACCGCAGCCGGCCAGGAGTCGACGATGCCCTGCCGCTTGGCGTCCACCGTGTACTCGAGCGACGCGTCCGGGAACGCGGCGACGACCACCTCGCGGATCTCGGCGGCCGACGGGTTGAAGGCCGTGAGGTTGTAGGCGCTGCGGGTCAGCCGATCGCGAGGCGCCGCGGCCAGCGCGAGCAGCGCGTCCACGCCGTCCGGCATGGCCATGAACGGGATCGTCGTGTCGGGCCGGACGAAGCACGCGTACGGCTCGCCCTTGGCGGCGGCATGGATCATTTCCGGCGCATAGTCGGAGGTGCCGCCCGAAGGCAGCGTCATCGCCGAGATCAGCCCCGGAAAACGGACGCACCGGAAATCGACGCGCGCAATCGCGTCGGCCGACAACTGCTTGTAGTAGCGATCGTAGTAGTGGCCCAGTTGCTCGCAATACAGCTTGTTGCACCCGTACATCGTCGTCGGATGCGCGAACTGATCCTCGGTGACCGCGCCGGCGCGCGCCTTGGTCTCGAGATCCGGGAGGCCGTAGGCCGCGATCGACGACGGGTAGATGAAGGTGACCGGCCGGCCGTGCGATTCGCCCTGGTGCTGCGCGAACTCCAGCAGGTTGAGCGTCCCTTCGACGTTGACGTGATGCGCCGTCACCGGGGTGAACTCGGATCGCGTCGAGAGCAGCGCCGCGAGATGGAACACGCGATCGACCTCGAACTCGGCGAGGACGCGCTCCAGCAGCGCCAGGTCGGTGATCGATCCCACGAACTCGCGCGTGACCAGCGGCGCCAGCGAGGCATCGAGCGGGCTGACGTCGAGCGTGATGATCAGCGATCCGGACCCGGCGAGACGGGTGACGAGGCCGTGGCCGATTTCTCCACCGGCGCCGGTGATGAGGACGACCGGTTTACGCATTCGCGATCACCGGCTCGGGCTGGTCGGCTCTTGCCGTCAGCAGCATGTTCACCGCGGTGTAGACGACGACCACCACCACCAGCCAGCGGACGGCGCCGAGCGGCAGCGACTTGACGAGCAGGCCGGCAATCAACGCGGCCGGCAGCCCGCCGAGCGCGAGACCAAGCGCCGCCTGCACGTCGTAGGTCCGCGTGCTCACGAAGCGCAGGCTGCTGAACGGCATGAGGAAGGCGCACGAGCCCATCATGATCGGGAACGCCGCGGTGGGCCGCATGCCAAGCAGGTAGACCAGAATCATGCAGGGCGCGTAGAGCCCGATACCAAGCATCATCAGCACGCCGAGCACGAAGTTGCCGCCGATGCCGATCCACAGCCGGGTTCCGGTGAGACCGATGGCGTCGCCGCCGCCCGGCACGAGGCCGAGTTGCGACATCAACATCAGCGAGGCGGCCGCGATCAGCGCGATGCCCATGCCGATCTGAATCTTGCGTTTCGGCCAGTGGACCACGATGCCGACGCCGAGCCAGGAGCCGACAACGGCCGCCGCGATCAAGAGCGCTAGGGTCCGCGGCTCGACTTCGACCGCCTGCATGTAGATGTAGGCCTGGGCGATGGTGGACAGCGTGTGCCCGACGTTGAGCGTGCCGGGAATCAGTTTCACCGGAACCATCTCACGCAGCTTGTAGACCGCGGTGGTCGTCGCAAACGAGCCGATGCCCAGCGTGTCGAGGAAGGCCGTCACGAAGCCGATCGCCGTCTGCAGAAAGGTCGGCATCGCCAGGCCGCCGCGAAACACGGTGATCGAGTACATCGCCAGCATCGCCGCGAGGCCGACGAACAACGACCCCTTAACGTCCAGGAATGAATTCATTGGTATACGTTTTCGACACGTCGATGGTCGCGGTCCGCACTTTCTCCATCGAACCGGCGAGCAGGGTCCGCACGACCTCGGTCCCCTCGGCCGCCATCACACCATCGGGCGAGAACATCGGCATCGAGGCCTTCAGCGCCTCGACGTAGAGCGCATCGTCTTCCCCGCGAAACGTCTTCGGCGTCTTGTCCGCGATCTCCTGCGGGGTATGCGTCTGCATCCATGCGAGCGTTCGCGTGATCGCCCGCGCCAGGCGCTGCGTGGTGTCGTGGTTGGCGCGGATCCACTCGCCTTTCGCGTAGAGGACCGATGCCGGATACGCCTGCGAGCCGAGCGCCGCCTTGACGCCGTCCGCGGTCCGGAGATCGGCGAGCACGCGCACGCCGGGATTGCGCCGGTGCACCAGCGTGAACGCCGGGTCGGCGACCATGCCGACGTCGACCTTGCCGTGTTCGAGCGCCGCGATTGCAGTCGCGGCGCTGCCGATCGCCGTGATGCTCACGGCCTCCGACGCGACGCCGTTCCGCTGCAGCATGTAGGTCAACAACATCTGGGACGAGGAGCCCGCGGTGGTGACGCCGGCGACGCGCCCCTTGAGGTCGGCAATCGTCTTCAGGGTGTCCGCACTCTGAGGCGAGGTGACCAGCACCAGGCCTGGGAACCTGAGCATGGTGACGAAGGCGATGAATTCCCGGCCTTCGGCCGCCATCTGAATCGTGTGATCGTAAAAGCCGGACACCACGTCTGCGCTGCCGCCGACCAGCGCCTGCAGCGCCTTGGCGCCGCCGGCGAAGTCCTGCAGCTCCGCGTCGATCCCTTCCTCGCGATAGAACCCGAGCTCCTGCGCCAGCGTCGTCGGCAGGTACACCATCTGGTTCTGGCCGCCGACCGCGAGTCGCACGTGGCGCAGCCCCGATTCGGTCCGACTGGTGCAAGCCGCAGATCCAATCAACACCAAGGACACCAAGGAAAGGATCCTGATCATGCCTTCCACCGCAGCAACCATCGCTCCAACCTGCTCACCCCTGCGCTGACGATCACCACCACGATGCCCAGCACCGTCATGCCCGCGAAGACACCGGTCGTGTCGAAGGTGCCCTCGGCCTGCGAGATCACATAGCCGAGGCCGCGCGTCGAGCCCAGATACTCTCCCACAACCGCGCCCACCATCGCGAATCCCAGACTCGTCTGCAGGCTCGAGAAGATCCAGGTCAGCGCACTTGGAATCAGGACGTGGCGGACGAGTTGACGCTCGCTGGCGCCGAGCATCCGGACGTTGTCGATCAGCACGCGGTCCGCGTCGCGCACGCCCTGATAGGTGCTGAAGAACATCACGAAGAACACCAGCGTGACGGCCAGCGCCACCTTCGACCAGATGCCGAGGCCGAACCACAGCAGGAACAGCGGCGCGAGGACGACGCGCGGGACCGCGTTCAGCATCTTGATGTAGGGATCGAACACGCTGGCGAGCATCGGCGACCGGCCCAGCGAGAAGCCGGCGGAGATGCCCATCGCCGCGCCGACGACCAGGCCGAGCAGCGATTCTTCGAGCGTGACCGCGAGGTGTCCCCACAGCGATCCGGTGGAGACCCACTGCACGATCCGCTGCGCGATGTCCGACGGACGGCTGACGAAGAAGGCGTCGAGCACCTTCAGCGACACCAGCGTCTGCCAGAGCGTCAGCGCAACGGCGCCGACGGCGACACGCCAGAACAGGACGGCGGGTCCAGTCGGACCCGCCCCAGGAACCGCGGGCGCCGCGTCAGCCACGCGGCTGCCCCGCTGGTTGCTGGCTCTTGATGACTTCCTGGCGAAGCACCGCCCAGATCGCGCGATAGAGGTCGACGAACGCCGGCGCCGTGCGCAGCTCCATCAAGTCGCGCGGACGATCGAGCGTCACGGTGTGGCGCGCGACCACGTGCGCGGCCGGCCCGGCCGAAAGCACGACGACCTCGTCGGCCAGCGCGATCGCTTCCTCGAGATCGTGAGTGACGAACACGATGGTCTTGCGTTGACCGCTCGCCTGAAAGGCTCGCGCTCCGTCCACACCTCGCGTGTCGCCTTGCGCACCGTTCGCTCCACGGAGCGCGAGGCTTTCAGCCGAGCGTCCTTCCCAGAGCTCGAGCAGCTCCGACTCCATCTGTTGTCTGGTGTGGACGTCGAGCGCGCTGAACGGCTCGTCCATCAAGACGATGCTGCGATCGAGGATCCAGTTCTGCGCCATGACGACGCGCTTGCGCATGCCGCCGCTCAGCTGCGACGGGTAATGTGCGGCGAACGCGGCCAGGCCGACCCGTTCGAGCCACGCGCCCGCTCGCGCCTGCGCCTCGAGTTTGGCGACGCCGCCAAGCGTCAGCCCGAGCGCGACGTTCTCGCGCACGGTCTTCCACGGCAGCAGCGCGTCCTGCTGAAACATGTAGGTCGCGCGGCGGTTCAGCCCGCTCTGCGGCTCCCCATCGACGCGGACCGTGCCTGCCGACGGCGCCAGCAGCCCGGCAACGATGTTCAGCAGCGTCGACTTGCCGCAGCCGCTCGGGCCGACGATGGCGACGAAAGAGCCGGCGGAGATGGAAAACGAGACGTCGTCGAGCGCGCGATAGCCGCGGCCGTCCGGCGTGGTGAAGTCACGCGACACGCGCTCGAGCTCGAGGGCGATCACGATTCGCCGCCCGGGCCGGATAGGGCTGGTGGCTCAGGCCGGTCGCGCGGGTCGGGTCGGTCGCGCGGGTCATACCCGGTGACGAACGACGTGACGAGGCGCGTGACCTGGTCGGCGGTCGCGCGCTCGCTGTGCGGACTGTGGCCGCCTTCTGCGAGGATCTCGAATGACGCCGGGCCGATGCCCGGCCTCAGTGCCTCACGCATCGCGTCGAACTCGCCGGGCTCAGTCCGAGGATCGAGCGCGCCATGGATCACGAGGGCCGGCACGCTGAGCTCACCGAGCCGTCCGCCATACAGATCGGGCGCTGGCGCCAGCGGATCGCCGGCGATCCGCAGCCAGGCGTCGCCGTTGGTCCGAATCAAATCGCGCCAGCCGTCGCCGTGCTCCCCGGCGAGGACACGGGACACGCGCTCCCCCAGGCCGTCTGGATCGCGCATCATCGTCTCGAAGAACTCGCGAGACCCCGGTTTACTCCGCCAGAAGTGTGCCGCCTCGACCACGAGACCGCACAACCGGTCCGGATCGGACAGCCCCATCAGGAACGCGATGACGGCGCCATCGCTGTGTCCCCAGACAATCGGACGATCGAGCTGCAGCGCGTCGATCATCGCGAACGTTTCATCGGCGGCGCGACGGTGAAAGTCGGTCGCCTGCCGTTCGAGCCGCGCCGACCGTCCGTAGCCGGTCCGATCCGCGGCGATG
>Ga0268266_10006419_pt1 | contig 10775 bp, 9 predicted proteins | sample KBSS13metaG_FD_190356 | JGI IMG/M metagenome (GOLD analysis project Ga0268266, IMG submission 190356) | Switchgrass rhizosphere microbial communities from Kellogg Biological Station, Michigan, USA - KBS S1-3 metaG (SPAdes) (version 2) | ecosystem: Host-associated > Plants > Roots > Rhizosphere >... | reverse complement strand
CGAAATAGTCGGGTGAGGTGTTGCCCGTCGGCACATAGATCAGTCCGTGCTCGGCATCGACCGAGAAGACGATCCAGGCATTGGTGGTGCCGTGGGCATAGCGCTCGCCCGGCGCCTCCAAGGTCTTTTCGTCGAAGTCCGGCGGCAGCGGGTTCCAGGCCCAGGAGAGCGCGCCGGTGCGGGCATCGAAGGCGCGAACGACGCCGGCGGCGATGTCGAGGCGGGTATTGTCAAGGACGCCGGCGCCCAGGATCACCTTGTCGGCGGCGATCACCGGCGGGGAGGGGACGGTGTATTCGCCGGGCTTTACCGCGCCGAGATCGGCCTTGAGATCGACCTCGCCGTTCTTGCCGAAACCGCTGCACGGCTTGCCGGTCGCGGCGTCGAGCGCGATCAGCCGCCCGTCCAAGGTGCCGTTGAAGATCCGGCTGGCGCATTCGGCGCCGGCGGCGGCCTGGCTGTCATGATAGAAGGTGACGCCCCGGCAATTATGCAGGTACACGCCGTTGGTGTTCACCTTGGGGTCGTGGCTCCAGATCTCCTTGCCGGTCTCCGGGTCCAGCGCCACCACCTTGTCGATATTGGAGCAGACATACATCCGCCCCTCGGCGATGATCGGCGTCACCTCCAGGGTGAAGAGCGGGAATTTCGACTGGGTGGCCGACGGGCCGAAGTGATAGGTCCAGGCGACCTTCAGCTTGCCGACATTCTGCGGCGTTATCTGGTTTAGCGGCGAGTAGCGCAGGCCGCCGGCGGTGTTGCCCCAACTGTCCCAACCGGCGGTCGGGCCGGTATCGTCGATCTGGGCGCTGGCCGTGAACGCCGCGCACACCAGGGCGAGGGACGCGACCCATCCCGCAAATCCGCCGATTTTCATTATTCTCCCCCGAACCGTTTGTCGTTCTCATAGACTTAACAGGACGCCATCCACCAGGGGCAAGCTTCCTGATTCAGAAAAACTTCCTGCCGTTCTCGCGCCTGCGGCTGAAGGTACTAGTCAGGAGGCTTTCGCCCTAGCCGTGCGCCGCGGCGAGGGGAGGATGGGCTGCCGCGGCGATGCTGGGGGAATAGGTAACCACCGTCCCACCGGCGCCGTCGTCGGCGGTGTGGAAGCCGGCCGCGACATAGTTGCCGAACAGCGTGACTGTTGTCGTCAATGCGCCATCGGTGATGGTGAGCGTTCCCTTGGTTTTGCCGGCATTCTCGGTGAAGGACAACAGTTCGCCGCTCCCGCTGAAGGCATAGGATGAGAGGTCCAGCCTGTCTTTGGCGTTAAATCCCGACAGCGTGACCGAAAGCGTCGAACTTGCCGCCAGCTTGAGCTGGCCGCCGCCGGAGAATGCGATTTCTCCGATGTCGCCGCCGCCGGAGACGATCTCGGTGCCGCCTTTCAAGGTCGTAGTCAGCACGTCGGTGCCGGCGAAAACCGAGAGCACGCCGCCGCTGCTCACGACGGTGCCGGAGACAATTCCGCCGTCCAGCATCGCCACGCCGCCACTTTTGATGACGGCGTCGAATATGAAGCCCTCGTCCGATATGAGTTCTCCACCGCTTACGACGATCGTGTCGGTGGCGACGTCCATGAAGCCGACGCGTTGTATGCCGCCGTTTTCGACGATCGTGCCGGCGGCGGACACATTCTGGAGGAGGTGCTCCTGGAAGGAGAGGTCTTGCTCGCCGCCTTTCAGGATCGTCCCCGACGCTAAGTAGTGGACGACCTGCAGGCCACCGCTAGCGACGACAACTCCCGACGCCCCGCCGAACACGTCTTGCTCGCTGCGTACCAAGGTGCCGGTCGCAGTGGCGCCCTGGGAGATGACCTCGTACCCGTGCTGCGCGATGGCGCCCCCCGATTCGACCGCCCCTTGTCCGACGCTCAACGAGACGCCGCTGCCGATCTTCACGCCTGAAACGATGGCGCGGTTTTCGGCGATTTCCGACGCTCCGGCCCTGGCGACCAGGCCGATCACCTTGCCGCCAGCATAGAAGAACTGCCCGCCAGACAGGACCGTCGTATCGATCGCTGTGGCTCCGCTCGAAACCACCTGCTCGAGACCGCTGGAGACGACGACGCTCCGTGAGGTGACGCCGGAGGTCAGCACTTCCTGGATCACTTTTCCACCGGCGGCGACTTTCAGCCCGGTGACAGTGCTGCCGCTGCCGACGATGAGAAGCCCGCCGCTTTCCACGGTGACATTGCTGGCGACACCGCTGGAATAGAGAATCTCCTCGCCGCCGCGCTTGATGACGGTGCCGGTCGTCACCCCGGAATATTCGACCTGCTGAAGGCCGCCGTTTTGGACGATCGTCTGTACGGCCACACCGCCGCGATCGATTTCCTGAATCCCGCCGCGCCCGATCGTCGTGCTGGTCGCCTGGGTCGACACGACCTGGCGGCCGCGGCTTTCGATGATGGTTCCGATGGCGGTTCCAGAGGTGATCTGCTTGCCGCCGGAAATGGTCGTATCGATCGCCGTGCCGCCATAGGCGATGATCTGGCTGCCGGCGCTTCTGATGACGGTGCCACTGGCAATGCCGCCGGACGCGATCTGTTGCCCACCCTGGCGGATAGTGGTGTTGACCGCGCTGCCGTTGAAAAGAACGGACTGCTGCCCTTTGCCTTCCAGGACGGTCCCGCGGGCGGTCCCTTGCACCTGCTGGAGCGCGTTCCCGCCGACGGTGGTTCTCACGGCCACGCCGCCGGCATAGACAATCTGCTCGCTGATTGCGATGCGCTTGTCGACAATCGCGCCGGTCAGCACGGTGCCGGTCGCGGTGCCATGCACCCATTCGCGTCCGCCACCCAGAACGGTCGTATCGATCGCGCCGCCGCCCTTGAGGATAGTCTGATGCTGGCCGCTCGATATCGTCTGGCTTTTGACCGTGACACCGGATGAGACCACCGGCGCGACGGCGGCCTTGGCGGTCGATGGCGTGATGTAGCCGCCGCTGGTGATTTCATGCAGCCCTAAGCCCGGGCCAGCCTTGGGCGATTGGCCAGAAGAAACAAGCATTCTTGGTCCCCAGGTCCGATTTCAGAAAATTTAATATTTATATCCGTCGCAAATCCGAAGGCATTACGCTGCCGGATATACGCCTGGATCATAATATTCCTTGCGGGATTATTCTTTCTGCCCCGAATTAGACGAAGCGGGGAATCGGCCCCTGCTGCGGTGTCGTGTCGTCGCCCAGGTCGAACATCACCTCATCGACATAGCACCACCCCCAGCCTTCCGGTGGGTCGTAGCCCTCGATGATCGGGTGGCTGGTGGCGTGAAAGTGGGCGGTGGCGTGCCTGCTGGGGGAGTCGTCGCAGCAGCCGACATGGCCGCAAGTCCGGCAGATCCGCAGATGGACCCACCAGCCGTCGGCCTTCAGGCATTCCTCGCAGCCTTTGGCGCTCGGCGTGACCGGCTGGATGGTTGTAAGATGCGAGCAGCTGTCGGCCATGGGGTCTTCTCCTGTCGCTTCGCGAGCGGTTTGTCCAAGATTCTCGATAAGATGCTGTTCTATAAGGCTTAGGATAGTTCGTTTCGCGCCCGAAATCGTCGAGGCATCGCAAAACCACTCGTCACCCATTACCTTGAACTCATGTCCCAGCTTCAGGATACCGAAATCGAGATCGATCCCGCTTCGCCGGACGTGCGGCAGGCGCAGACCTATCCGCGGCTGAACCGTGACATGATGGAGCGGATCGCAGCCTATGGCAGCGAGGAGTCGGTCCCGGCCGGAACGATCCTGTTCGAGCGCGGCCAGCGCAGTGTGGATTTCTTCGTTCTGGTCGAAGGGTCGATCGAGATGTTCGACTACGACCATAACCAACCGCGTGTCTTCGGCACGCTGGAGCCGCGGCAGTTCACCGGCGAGCTCCACATGTTCAACGACCGCCAGGTCCTGGTCTCGGGTCGGACCAGCGCTGATAGCCGGGTGATTCGTGTCCGCCGCGCCGATTTCCGGCGGCTGACAACCGGGGAGCCGGATATCAGCGAGATTGTCATGCGCGCCTTTGTGCTGAGGCGGATGGGCCTGATCCGGCACGCGACTGGCGGCGTGGTACTGATCGGGTCAGGTTACGGGGCCGATACGTTGCGGCTGAAGCGCTTCCTGACGCGGAACGGCTATCCCCACCGGGTGCTGGACGTCGATGCCGACCCGGCGGCTGAGGGCTTTCTGGACTGCTTTTCCTTGACTCCGGATATGCTGCCGGTGGTGATCGCGGACTGCCAGCATGCCCTGCGCAATCCGAACAATGCCGAGCTGGCCGATGCGCTGGGCCTGACTGAGGCGCTCGACCCAAACCATGCCTGGGACGTCGCCATCGTCGGCGCTGGTCCGGCGGGGCTGGCCTCGGCAGTCTATGCCGCGTCGGAGGGGCTCGACACCATCGTGATCGAAGGCATGGCGCCGGGTGGGCAGGCTGGGACCAGTTCGAAGATTGAGAATTACCTGGGCTTCCCGACCGGCATCTCCGGCCAGGCGCTGGCCGGCCGGGCGCAGATACAGGCGCAGAAATTCGGGGCACATCTGGAAATCTCGCGTGATGCCGTCGCTCTCGATTGTTCCGGCTCGCCGTTCCGCCTGACCCTCGATGACGGACAGGTCATCCAGGCCCGCTCGATCGTGGTGGCCTCCGGCGCGCGCTACCGCAAGCTTGACGTCGCCAATTACGCCCGGTTCGAGGGGCAGGGGATTCATTACGCCGCGACCGCGATGGAGGCGCAGCTCTGCTTAGGCCAGGAGGCGATCGTGGTTGGCGGCGGCAACTCGGCCGGACAGGCGGCGATGTTCCTGTCGCGCCATGCCGCTCATGTCCATGTCCTGGTCCGCGGCGAGGGGTTGGCCGCGACCATGTCCGATTATCTGGTCCAGCGGATCGCGCAGTCGCCGCGCTGCACCCTGCACAGCCATACGGAGATCACTGGCCTCGACGGCGACGAGCGTCTGGGGCGTGTGACCTGGACCAACCTGCGCGAAGGCCGGAGCGAGACCCGCCCGATCGGCAATGTCTTCGTCATGATCGGCGCCCAGCCCAACACGACCTGGCTCGACGGCTGCCTGGAGCTGGACGAGCAGGGTTTCGTGCGCACCGGTAAGCGCCCTGATGGCACGCCGCTGCCGTCGCCCTACATGACGACCAAGCCGGGCGTCTTTGCTGTCGGCGACGTCCGCTCAGGCTCGGTCAAGCGGGTCGCCGCCTCGGTTGGCGAAGGCTCGGTCGTGGTGGCGGCGATCCACCACTATCTGCACCCGGACGGTTAGAGCCGCTTCAGCGTCTCCTCGTCCGCCTCGCCATCGAAATATTTCCTGAGCGCATCGGCAAAGACCGGACGCTTCGGCGCGGCCTGCGCGAACAGGGTCATTGAAGAGCGGAATTTCATGTCGTCGGGCCAGCCGAATATGTCGGAGGCCGAACGGCCCTCGACCGCGAGCACCAGCCGCGTGCAATCCTCCAGGCGGGGACCGAGGACAGGGTGGTTCAGGTAGGCCCGGGCCTCGTCCAGCGACTGGATCGCATAGCGTTGCGCCATCGCACTGAAGCCCAGCCCGGCGATCTGCGGGAAGATGAACCATATCCAGTGGCTGCGCTTGCGGCCCTGTGCAAGCTCGGCGCGCACCCGGTCGATGACCGGCGCCTGGGCGTCGACGAAGCGCTGAAGGTCGTGAGGATCGTCCATATTCCCGTAGATATGGATCGATGCTGATGCAGATGAAATAGACCTTCAAGGAGTCCGCTTGGCCGCCAGCGCCGACAGCTTCGAGAATAATATGTCGAAATTGATCGGCTTGGAGATGTAGTCGTCCATGCCGGCGGCGCGCAGCTCGTCCTCGGTATTGTTCTCCGCCTGGGCGGTCAGCGCGATGATCGGGACGAATTTCTTTTCGCCGGGCAGCTGCCGGATCTGCTTGGTGGCCTCGATACCGTCCATCTCCGGCATCTGCACGTCCATCAGGATCACGTCATAGTCGGCGTTCTTCATCGCGTCGATCGCCTGAATCCCGTTCTCGGCGATGTCGATCTGATAGCCTGACCGCGCCAGCAGCTTTTGCGTCAACAACTGATTGAGCTTGACGTCTTCCGCGAGGAGGACCCGGAAAGCGGGTTTGGTATCGGTATCCATCTGCGCCCATTGCTGCGATTCGGCCGCCGAAGCTACGCCTCTAACTCTATTACGGCTCGATGCCCTAAATCAAACTGCGATTGCCCGTAGTTCCTGTGTTTTTCTGCTGCAATATTATCACCAAGTTTTCGGCTTCGGCGGCGTCATGCTATTCAATCTAAGATGAAACCGAAGCGCACATTGGAACTATCCGACTACTTGGCGATCGAGCATCGCCTAGGGGCGCATAACTACAAACCGCTCGATGTCGTGCTGTCTCGGGGCGAGGGCGTCTATGTTTGGGACACGGCGGGCAAGCGCTATCTCGATTGCCTGTCGGCCTATTCGGCGGTCAATCACGGCCATTGCCACCCGCGCATCCTGGCGACGCTGGTCGAGCAGGCCGGGCGCCTGAGCCTTACCTCGCGCGCCTTCCGCAACGACCAGCTGCCGCTGTTCTATGAGGAAATCTGCGCACTGACCGGCGCGCACAAGGTGCTGCCGATGAACAGCGGCGCCGAGGCGGTCGAGAGCGCGATCAAGGCGGTGCGCAAGTGGGGCTATGAGGTCAAGGGCGTGCCCGAGGACAAGGCCGAGATCATCGTTTGCTCCGACAATTTCCATGGCCGCACCATCGCCATCGTCGGTTTCAGCACCGATCCGGCGGCGCGTACCGGCTTTGGCCCGTTTCCGCCCGGCTTCAAGACCATCCCGTTCGGCGATGCCGAGGCGCTGGAGGCGGCGATAACGCCGAACACTGTCGGCTTCCTGGTCGAACCGATCCAGGGCGAGGCCGGCGTCATCATCCCGCCCGATGGCTATCTGCGGCAGGTGCGCGAGATCTGTACGCGCCACCGCGTCACCTTGATCCTCGACGAAATCCAGACCGGCCTTGGCCGCACCGGCAAGCTGTTGGCCGAGCAGCATGAGGGGATCGAGGCCGACGTCACCCTGATCGGTAAGGCGCTTGCCGGCGGCTTCTATCCGATCTCCGCCGTGCTCTCGAACCAGGAGGTGCTGGGCGTGCTGAAGCCCGGCGAGCATGGCAGCACCTTCGGCGGCAATCCGTTGGCCTGCGCCGTCGCCCGCACGGCGATGAAAGTGCTGGTCGAGGAGGGGATGATCGAGAACGCCGCCCTGATGGGCGAGCGCTTCCTGGCCGGCCTGCGCGCCCTCAATCACGCCGTCATCAGGGAGGTGCGCGGCCGCGGCCTGCTGATCGCGCTGGAGCTGAACCCGGACGCCGGCGGCGCCCGCCGCCTCACCGAGGCGCTGGTGGAGCGCGGCCTGCTGGCCAAGGAAACCCACACGAACACCGTGCGTTTCGCCCCGCCTTTGATCATCACCGAAGACCAAGTCGACTGGGCCTTAGGGCAGATCGCCGCCGGGCTGGGGATTTATTGAGCTCAGCGAGCGCCCGCACGCAAAACGGGAAAGGGTGCCTGTGCATACGGCAGGTATAATTAAACGGGATCCGTATCTGTTGCGTAATTTTCAATTTAAACACATAAAAGCTAAAATTTTTTAATCTTTTATATATAGTCTAATGAGGTACTTCAGCTGCATTATTCTACATTATTGCTGGGGATGAATGGGTAAGTTAATCTCCTGATAGGCTGGGGCGAACGGGCCCTCCTGCCAGGGAACGAATTTCTCGGCCCGATGGGAGAACGAGAATGATAGTCGGGAAATCAGGCGTCCCTTCCGCAAAGGGGCTGATCTTCGGTGCCGTTTCGGCACTCTGTCTTGCGCTAGCCTTACCCGGACCCGTGGCACAAGCGGGCAACGGTGATATCGTTTATACGGTAAACCCGCCCTATAAGCTGATGAAGGCAGCGTCGCGCAGCGGCCCATACGCTTTCCCGACTCCCTCGCAATGCGTGGCTGCGTTCGGTCTCACCTGCTACACGCCTGCCCTGGTGCGCTCGGCTTACAACATTCCGGCAGCGGCCGACGGCGCGGGGCAGACGATTGTGATCGTCGACGCCTATGGCAGCCCCACCGTGCAGGAGGACCTCAACACGTTCAGCGTGGCTTTCGGGCTGCCGATCGCGGATTTCCGGGTCGTCTATCCACTGGGCAAGCCGACCTATAATCCGAATCAGCACCATGACGAGACCAGCTGGGCGGTCGAGACCAGCCTCGACGTGCAATGGGCGCATGCCATCGCGCCCAACGCCAAGATCGTCCTGGTCGTCGCGCCGAACAACGGCGGCAACGCGCTCAACAACGCGCAGCGCTACGCCATTAACAATCATCTAGGGCAGGTGATGTCGCTCAGCTTCGGCGCCGACGAGGCGGCGATCAACGGAAAGGGCAACAATCTGCAGCTGAACCAAGCTCACCAGAATTATCAGGTCGCCGCCGCGGCGGGCATCACAGTATTCGCCAGCTCCGGCGACGGCGGCGCCTCGGACGGACATCCGGTCGCCAACGCCTCATATCCGGCCTCCGATCCGCTGGTCACTGCGGTCGGCGGCACCGACCTCTTCATGACCGACGCCGGTGCCTATGTCAGCGAAACGGTATGGAATGATGGCGACAACTGCCCGTTCGGCTGCACTTCAGGTCCGTTCGGGGCGACCGGCGGGGCGGTCAGCAAGATCTTCGCCGCTCCGTCCTATCAATCGGCGCTGTCTGGCATTGCCCAGCGCAGCACTTCCGACGTTGGGTACAATGCCGGTGTCTATACTGGCGTGCTTGTCTATGTCGGATTCATGGATGCCGCCAATAACGGCTTTTATTTCATCGGTGGCACCAGTGCGGGCGCTCCGCAATGGGCGGGGATCACTGCGCTGGCAAATCAAGCGTTGGGCCACCCGGTCGGCTTCTTCAACCCGACGCTCTACGCGATCGGCGCCAATCCGGCGAAATACGCATCGGCATTCCATGATGTGACCATCGGCGACAACGCCTTCAATGGACCGGGCTTCGCTGCCCGGACCGGGTACGATCTGCCGACGGGGCTCGGCACGCCGAATGTGGCGAACCTGATCTCAGTGCTGAGCGGACCGTGACCGCGGCGCTTTCAAGACCTGCCTGAACAGACGGCCACGGCTCCTTGTCGAAGGAGCCGTGGCCTGGTTTCCTCGTCATACTGGATCTTGGGGTTTTGGGAGGCCGAAAATTCGATCCCCAAACTCGCAGTTTTGAAGAGTGGGTAGGCCTGCTTGCAGGTGCGCCGACTGGATTAGGTCGCAATAGCTGATGTCCGCCGCCAACGCGGTGCGCTTGCCATGGTACGCTATCCGGCAGCGAGGGATTGATAACCCGCGACGCACAGACCTCATCGGCAATGCTGATTGAGCCAGGAGGGAAAACCGTTTCAATAGGAGGCGCACATGCGAATGATGCTCAAGGCCTCGATCCCCATCGAGGCGGGGAATGCTGCGATCAGGGACGGCAGCATTGGTAAAACCATTCAATCCATTCTTGCGGACCTCAAGCCCGAAGCTGCGTACTTCACCGATTTTGATGGGAAGAGAACGGGTTACATCTTCTTCCACATGAGCGACACGTCAGAGATACCTGCTGTCGCCGAGCCCTGGTTTTTAGCGTTTAACGCTGCCGTCGAGTTCAAGCCAGTGATGAATCCCGAGGATCTGGCAAAGGCCCAGCCCGGAATCGACCTTGCGGTCCGGAAATTCGGCTGAGCTGCCCCGTCCACGCTTCTGCTATGGCGCCGCGACCGCCTTGGCCGCTGTCTTCCCCCGCTCCGGCTCCTCGCAGTCGGCGGGGAGGCGCCAGTCGCCGTCGATATGGTCGGGCATGCCGGCATGGTCGGGATTGAGGAAGGACTGCGCGGCCTGGATGCCCGATGGCCAGCGGCTGTGGATATAGGCAAGCACGGCATGGATATCGTCGTCCGACAGCTTGCCGTCAAAGGCCGGCATGTCGGTCTGATAGCCGGGGCCGGCCTCATCCAGAACGCTGAACTTCACCATATGGAGCAGCTCGGCATTGCTGTGGCGCCAGCCGTGGCCAGTCCCGTCCAACGGTGGGGCGGGTAGCCGGCCGGCGGCGTTCACATGATGCCAGTCGGGCTGCCCCTCCAGCTTCTGCCCATGGCAGCCGGCGCAGTTGGCGGCATAGACGGTCGCGCCGTGTACGGCATCCGAATGCCGTTCCGGCTGCTGCGGCATGATCACAGTCACATAGGTCGCGATCACGGCCAGAACGATGGCCGCGGCGACGAGCAGGATCTTGCGCCAGAAATAGGGGTCTTGAGTCGGTCCGGCCATGGCGCATCGACATGCCACGCGGCACAGGCCGGTGCAATGATGCGGTCAGTCCTTGAGCCCGACCGTCCGCCCCTTGAAGCCACCGGCGTCGAAATAGCGCGTGCCACCAACGCTCTGGGTTGCAAGCTCGGTCACCAGCCCGCCGGCGCCTGGGGTTGAGCGCAGTGTCTCCGTCTTCACCGACGGCATGGCGCCGCCCGGGAAGGCCTCAGACAGGACCCGGCCGCTCAGCGTTCCGGCGCCCTTCAGCTTCAGCCCCAGAATATGGGCGATGGTCGCGCCGATATCGGCGTTGCTGCTGGGGGCGGTGTCGACGAAACCCTGCTTGAAATCCGGCCCGATCGCGGCCTGGAAATTATAGGTGTCGGCGCGGCTCAGCGACCCATGATAACCCTGGCCCCGACCCAGCGGCGCGTCGGCGATTTCCGCCGTGCAT
>Ga0268266_10006418_pt1 | contig 10775 bp, 8 predicted proteins | sample KBSS13metaG_FD_190356 | JGI IMG/M metagenome (GOLD analysis project Ga0268266, IMG submission 190356) | Switchgrass rhizosphere microbial communities from Kellogg Biological Station, Michigan, USA - KBS S1-3 metaG (SPAdes) (version 2) | ecosystem: Host-associated > Plants > Roots > Rhizosphere >... | reverse complement strand
CATCGGGGCCTTGCACTTCGCACAAGCGGGGCGCTCAAATGCAACGAATGGAATGACGGGCGACCAGCGTTGAGACTGGGGCATGATGCTTCCCTCGAATAGGCGGGAGCGCAACACTCTCTGTCACCGGTAATGCCTAGGAGGCGGAGCGGTGATTGTCTGAATATGCGCCTCCAGGGATCTCAAAAGCGAGTTAATTCGCGGATATTAGGAAGGAAGGTAGGCACGCACCAGCCCCGCCGGCTCACCCCGGCAGGTTTTGATTGCCTTCCACATCGGCGTGAGGTTGTCTTCAGGTCCTATCGGATATGGGAGACGACCAAGGTGGCAACTGGAACAGTGAAGTGGTTCAACGCGACAAAGGGCTATGGATTCATTCAGCCCGATAACGGTAGCAAGGATGTGTTCGTGCACATCTCCGCGGTCGAGAAAGCTGGCCTCAGCACACTCAATGAGGGTGCAAAGGTGAGCTATGAGGAAGTGCCCAACAAGGGGAAGACTTCGGCGGAGAATTTGAGGGTCGGGTGACTTCGGAAGGGCATGGCGAAGCCCGCTGGTTCACGCCGGGGGCTTTCGCTGCTGCTTGTTAGCAAGTGGCCTGTCACATTTGAATTGAACGGCTTTCTTTTTGATTTGCCGGAACGAACTACCGTATGCCCTGTTGATTCATGTTCCCGACCATTAGGGAGACGTGATGACAAACAGAGTAATCCCCTCGGGTATGATCAGCAGAATCGATAGGGCGATTAGTCCGCCAAGTCCGGCCAGAACCCGAATCAGACGCCTGACCAACAGACGCAAAATTCAAACCAGGGCGGCCAGCACAGCAGCGGCCAACAAAGAGATCCGCAACGCCAATGGAAGCGAACTGTTCGCTTCGTCTGTCGAAGGGTGAGCAAGTCAACCGCCTCGCAGCTTTGTCTTTAGAACGTGGCAAGTCAGTTGATTTTGGTGGTTGTTGGCAGCGGCACTCGAAAGATGTTCATGCCTGAGCAAAAGCTTCACAGCCACGAAGAAGTGTTCAAAGATCATGTCACCGGTCAGTACGATGAAACCATATTTCGTTTCAGAGTGCCGGGCGGCTGGATTTATACGCACACTGTTATCCGGTTTGGCTCGGTCGACAAAAACTTCGTAGCAGATACTTTCGTTCCTGACTCTAAGGATTGGTCTGGTGACGGAGCAGTCATCCAAAATACGTGACCCGAATTGCGCTAGCCTCGATGCAAAGCGCGATCGCTATTGAGCGCTCAGACGGCATTCAGCTTGCGCGTCTTAATGACTGCTTGCCGCTCGGCTAGCCGCTTGAGCGACATCAGTGCCATGTTGGTGACGACGTGCCCAAGCTTGTTGTCGTCGTCCTCGATCGTTCCGGCAGATAATACGTCCTCGACCTTCCCTCTCTTGGGCGACGATCCGGTCCATGCCCTCAAGGAGGTCGCTATGGAACATCAATTTTTTATTCGCCAGCAAAACCTTAAGCTCTATCGCAGCCTCGTGGCTGCATCGGAAGCGGCGGCAGCGAAAGCTGACGCGCGGCAGGAGAAACATTTGAAGCTACTGACAAAGGAAGTAGCGAACGAACCGCCGCCCAGAAAGAACTAATGCTGTCGGCAAGCCTGTGCTGGAGGTAAATCGCTCTGCCTATTGCTTGGAAGGCAACAGTCGGCGGCCTTGCGACACTTGATGTCGCCCGTTGGCACTTTTCGGACCTCGCGCGATGTCAGACCTAGATCCGTAATGCGCAGCAAAGCGAAGTCCCCTGACGCTTTGGGGTCATGGTTCGCGCCCTTGCTCAAGCGCCGCGAAGGATCTTTCTCATGCTGAGGAGGCGCGCTTGCGCCGTCTCGAAGGATAAGCCCCGGCGCCATGGTTCGATCGCGCGCCGAGCCGCGCTCCTCCCGTTAACGGCGGCGCTAGCCGCCGTTGCCGTTCTCACCGTTCTCCCCGTCGTCGCCGATATGTTCGACCGAGACCACGTGCTCGTCCTCGGCCGTATCGAACACGATGACGCCTTGCGTCGAGCGGCCGGCGATGCGGATGTCTTCGACCGGGCAGCGGATCAGCTGGCCCTTGTCGGTCACCAGCATGATCTGGTCGCTGTGCTCCACGGGGAACGACGCCACCAGCTTGCCGTTGCGGTTGTTGACGCTCATCGCGACGATGCCTTTGCCGCCACGGCCGGTGGTGCGGTACTCGTAGGACGAGGTGCGCTTGCCGTAGCCGTTGACGGAAACCGTCAATACCACCTGCTCCTGCGCCGACATCTCGACATAGCGCTCGGAAGAGAGCTGGATCGCGGTCGACGCCTCCTCGGTATCCGCCTCGGCGGTTTCCTCGGCTGCGGTCTCGCCGGCCACCGCGCGGCGCATCTTGAGGTAGGCCGACCGTTCGTCCGAGGTGGCCTCGACATGGCGCAGGATCGCCAGCGAGATCAGCGTGTCGTTGTTGGCGAGCGCAATGCCGCGCACGCCCATCGAGGTGCGGCCGGTGAAGACGCGCACGTCGGTGACGGGGAAGCGGATACACTGGCCGCCGGCCGCCGTCAGCAGCACGTCGTCGCGCTCGGTGCAGATCTGCACATCGACGATCGCCTCGCCCTCCCCGAGCTTCATGGCGATGATGCCGGAGCGGCGGACATCGACGAAGTCGGACAGCTTGTTGCGGCGGACGGTGCCGCCTGTCGTGGCGAACATCACGTCGAGATTGCCCCAGGAGGATTCATCCTCAGGCAGCGGCATGATGGTGGTGATGCGCTCGCCCTGCTCCAGCGGCAGGATGTTGATCAGCGCCTTGCCACGCGCGTTGGGCGCCGCCACCGGCAGCCGCCAGACCTTCTCCTTGTAGACCTGGCCCTTCGAGGAGAAGAACAGCACCGGCGTGTGGGTCGAGGCCACGAACAGGCGGGAGACAAAATCCTCGTCGCGGGTCTGCATGCCCGCGCGGCCCTTGCCGCCGCGGCGCTGCGCCCGATAGGTCGAGAGCGGCACCCGCTTGACGTAGCCGGCATGCGAGACCGTGACCACCATGTCCTCGCGCTGGATCAGGTCTTCGTCCTCGACCTCGCCTTCCTGCTCGATAATGATGGTTTTGCGCGGGGTAGCGAACTCGCCCTTCACCGCCGCAAGCTCTTCCTTGATGATCGCCTGCACGCGCGCGCGCGAGCGCAGGATCTCGAGATAGTCGGCGATTTCCACCGCGAGCTTGTCGAGCTCTTCGGAAATCTCCTCGCGGCCCAGCGCCGTCAGCCTCTGCAGGCGCAGTTCGAGAATGGCCTTGGCCTGTTCCAGCGATAGCCGCGCGGTGCCGTCGGGGGCCATCCGGTGGCGTGGGTCGTCGATCAGCGTGATCATCGCCTCGACGTCCCGCGCCGGCCAGTCGCGCGACATCAGCGTGTCGCGCGCGGTGTTCGGATCGGGCGAGGTTCTGATGACGCGAATGATCTCGTCGATATTGGCCACCGCAATCGCGAGGCCAACCAGGATATGGGCGCGGTCGCGGGCCTTGTTGAGCAGGAATTTCGTGCGCCGCGTCACCACCTGCTCGCGGAAGGCGATGAACAGCGTCAGAAAGTCCTTCAGGTTCATCGTCTGCGGACGGCCGGCGTCGAGCGCCACCATGTTGGCCGGGAAATTCGTCTGCAGCGGCGTGAAGCGATAGAGCTGGTTCAGCACCACATCGGGCACGGCATCGCGCTTCAACTCGACGACGACGCGGAAACCGTCACGGTCGGATTCGTCGCGCAGATCGGAGATGCCCTCGATCTTCTTCTCGCGCACCAGTTCGGCGATGCGCTCGACCATGGTGGCCTTGTTCACCTGGAACGGAATTTCGGTAACGATGATCGCTTCGCGATCCTTGCGGATGGTATCGATCGTCACCTTGCCGCGCATCACGATCGAGCCGCGGCCGAGGTGATAGGCGGAGCGGATGCCCTGCCGGCCCAGAATAATGCCACCGGTCGGGAAATCCGGACCGGGCACGATGTTGATGAGGTCGTCGATCGTCAGCGCCGGATTGTCGATCAGCGCGACGCAGGCGTCGATGACTTCGCCAAGATTGTGCGGGGGAATGTTGGTCGCCATGCCGACGGCGATACCGCCGGCGCCGTTGACCAGAAGGTTCGGAAATTTGGCCGGCAGCACCGTCGGTTCGCGGTCGCGGCTGTCGTAGTTGGCCTGGAAATCGACGGTATCCTTGTCGATGTCGTCGAGCAGCGTCTGCGCGATCTTGGTCAGCCGGGATTCGGTGTACCGCATGGCGGCCGCCGTATCGCCGTCCACCGAGCCGAAATTGCCCTGGCCGTCGATCAGCGGCACGCGCATGGAGAAATCCTGCGCCAGACGCACCAGCGCGTCATAGACCGACTGATCGCCGTGGGGATGGTATTTACCGATGACGTCGCCGACAGTGCGCGCCGACTTGTTGTAGGACTTGTTCCACTCGAAGCCGTTCTCGTGCATCGCGTAGAGGATGCGACGATGCACGGGCTTCAACCCGTCGCGCGCGTCCGGCAGCGCGCGTGCCACGATCACGCTCATGGCGTAATCGAGGTAGGAGCGCTTCATCTCGTCGAGGATGGAAACGGGACGGATATCGGAGGGCTCCGGCGGCTCGCCGGGCGTGTTATCTTTAGGGTCAGACAAAGGGGGAATCCGGTCAATTCTCAGCTGAGAATCATATAGCGCATCGGGCCTCCGATAACCACCCCGAAGCGGGCTGGAGAGGTCGTTTTTCCGCTCGTTTTTTCATGGACTTAGAGGGATCGCCGGGGTGTCCCGGGAGGGGGCATTTCAGGCCCTGAAGCAGGCACCGGAACGCCGTGTCCGGCATCCCCTACTGGCCGAAAACCACCGCATGCATGATCCGGCCCGGCAGGAAGGTGAACAGGCCGGCGACGATGAGCGCACCGAAGAAGATCGAGGTCATCGCCTTGCGGTGGCCGCTGACATTGTGCCGGCGGGCGTGCACGACCGCGAGCACCAGCATGATCGGCGCAAAGATCGAGAGCAAGTGGATCGGGCTGAATGGCCCGACCAGGCGGATCTCATGGATCCAGAATGAGCTGATTGCGACCACAAACATCAGCAGCACCCAGATCCAGCCGATGGTCCGGTGCGGCAGCGTTCCCTTGGGTGCTGCGAACTGCACGATGCCGAGCACGAACGCCGCCATGGCCGCGAAGGCGTGCAGCGGGATCGTCCCGGGGGCCTCCAGCAGCGGTGCGAGGCTCATCGTGGGCGCTCCAGATCCTCCCGCACCACCACCTTTCTCAGAACGGGATATCGTCGTCCATGTCGCTGTTGCGACCGCCGCCGGCAGCGACCGCTCGCCGCGGCGCGGAGCTGGCCGGACTGCTGGAGCCGAAATCGCCGCCATCGTCGGAGCCGAAGCTGCCGCCACCGCCGCCGCTGCGGCCATCGAGCATGGTCAGGGTCGAGTTGAAACCCTGCAGCACGACTTCGGTCGAATACTTCTCGACGCCGCTCTGGTCAGTCCATTTGCGGGTCTGCAGCGCGCCCTCGATGTAAACCTTGGCGCCCTTCTTCAGATACTGCTCGACAATCTTGCACAGCGGTTCGGAGAAGATCACGACGCGATGCCACTCGGTCTTTTCCTTGCGCTCGCCAGTGCCCTTGTCGCGCCAGGTTTCCGACGTCGCGATGCTCAAATTTGCAATCGGCCGCCCGTCCTGTGTCCGCCGGATTTCAGGATCCTTGCCGAGGTTGCCGACCAGAATCACCTTGTTCACGCTTCCCGCCATCGCCGCTCTCCACTCGATATTGCCGGCAAAAATCACTGGTCCGGCCGCTTCCGTGCGGCCGCCTTCAATTCTTGACCTGTCGCTGGTCCACCTTCCGCGTCCGTTTCTGGACATCCGGCGCGACCCTATACGCTCGCAAGCCCCGCCGACTTAGCGATCCCTCGGCAAGCCCGCGGTTATCCACATATAGCATCGCCCCATCCGCCGTTCCAGGTTTGTTCCGGAAATCCAGCCCGCAAGCGCCGATCTCGCTATTCAACCGGACGGCGACCCAGGTTTGCCGCAATTGAGTCCATAAAACGCCAAAATGGAACCGAAGGTTCCGTCGAAAAACGTAAATAATCCAGACATATCATCAGCTTCTCCACACATATTCGTTCGCGAGTGTTGCAACCCGGACACGCAATTTCCGAGCGAGTCACGCTATAAAATTATCCAACGGCGCGGGCGCTCGCGTCATTTCGAAAACGCTTCGGGACCAACGGAAGCGGTCAAGACCCTGGAGATAGACCCATGAAAAAGGTTCTGTTGAGTACGGTTGCCCTCATCGCATTCGCCGCGCCCGCGGCGGCCGCCGACCTCGCGGCGCGTCCTTACGTCAAGGCCCCGCCGGCCCCGATCGCCATCGCGTACGACTGGAGCGGCTTCTATCTCGGCGCCAACGGCGGCTGGGGATCGAGCCGCAAGTGCTGGGATCTCAGGGCCGACGTCATCGGTCCTTTCGTTCCGCCCTTGGCCGAAGGCTGCCACGATGCAACCGGCGGCACCGTCGGTGGCCAGATCGGTTATCGCTGGCAGGCTTCTCAGTGGGTGTTTGGTCTGGAAGGGCAAGGCAACTGGGCTGACTTCAGGGGCTCCAACACAAGTCTGGCTTTTGCCACCCCCCTCAGCGCCATCCGGAATCAGTCGAAGATTGATGCGTTCGGACTGATCACCGGTCAGGTCGGCTACGCTTGGAACAACGTCCTGCTCTACGTAAAGGGCGGCGCGGCCGTGACCAGCGACAATTACAGGGGTATTGAAGTCGCGACCGGACTTCTTGTCGACAGCGCCAACGAAACGCGTTGGGGTGGCGCCGTTGGCGCCGGTCTCGAAGTCGGCTTCGCCCCGAACTGGTCGGTTGGATTCGAGTACAACCACCTGTTCATGGGTGACCGCGACATCAACTTAACCGCATCCGGCAACTTTATTGGTGCTCCGGCCGGCACATTCTTAAGGACTACTCGCATCAGCCAGGACGTGGATCTCGCCACTGTCCGCCTCAACTACCGCTGGGGTGGCCCGGTGATCGCGAGGTACTGATCTTCGCTTTCAGCAACGAACTACCGAAAAGGCCGGCCTTGCGCCGGCCTTTTTGTTTGGCTGTACCGCGAGATTACCGCCACCCGCCTCAGTTGTATCGCGCATACATTCGCCGCGGATGTGGTTTTTCGGCGACAGCATTTTGCGATGATTTCGCGTATGCATAGTTACAACCTCAAATTGACGGTTGAGGAAAGTTGCGTTGAAGAGCCGCGAAAGGAAATCGAACGTGAAAAAAATTCTCCTGACGACGACCGCGCTGATCGCGCTTGGGATCGCCCCTGCGGCCGCTGCAGATCTCGCCGCGCGGCCCTACACCAAGGCGCCACCGATTGCTGCTGTGTATGACTGGAGCGGATTCTATATCGGTGCCAACGGAGGCTGGGGTACGAGCCACAACTGCTGGACCAACACCGCGCTTATCGGCATTCCGTTGACCCCGGCTTCCGAAGGCTGCCACGACGCTGACGGCGGCACGGTCGGTGGTCAGGTCGGCTATCGATGGCAGGCTGGCAGCTGGGTGTTCGGCCTCGAAGCGCAGGGCAACTGGGCCGACTTCAGGGGCTCGAATGTGAGCCTGCTCTTGGCACCTCTCGCCAACCGCTCCAAGATCGACGCGTTCGGTCTGTTCACCGGCCAGGTCGGCTATGCCGCCAACAACGTCCTGTTCTACGTCAAGGGCGGTGCTGCGGTGACCGACAACCGCTACGAGGGCATTCTTGCCGGCACCGTGATCGATCGCGCCGAGCAGACCCGCTGGGGTGCCACGGTTGGCGCCGGCGTGGAATACGCCTTCGCTCCGAACTGGTCATTCGGCGTCGAGTATAACCACTTGTTCATGGGCACCGAGAACTACGCCTTCAATGTTCTCGGCGTGAACCTCCGCAACGACGACATCAAGCAGGACGCTGACATCGTCACCGCCCGCATCAACTACCGCTTCGGCGGCCCGGCCGTTGCGCGGTACTGATCTCCGCGTCACCTGAGTTCCCAAGATTGAGAAAAGGCCGGCCTTGCGCCGGCCTTTTTTGCGCGGGACTACTGACTTCTGCTGCCAAAAAAGCGCCTGCCTGACGCGTTTTCTTCACGCGAACCGGACCCGCTTCGTTGGAAAACGCGACGGCGCAAACAAACCGTTGATGATTCGCGCGCGGCACTGGAAATTTCCTACCGTTCTTCCTATGTTCCGACTTTCAATCATCGGCGCCTGATCCCGGCTTCTCGCTGGCGATGCGCGCCCAACGTGGCGCGTCTCCCCACGCGTCTGGAAATGCCGATATGGATGAAGTGCTCCGGGCCAAGCGCCAACCTAACGCCGGCTCCGCATCGCGTGCGATAACCATCCGCGGCGCGCGTGAGCACAATCTCAAGAACATCGATGTCGAGATACCCAGAGACAAGCTCGCCGTGTTCACCGGCCTGTCCGGCTCCGGCAAATCCTCGCTCGCCTTCGACACCATCTATGCCGAAGGCCAGCGCCGCTATGTCGAATCGCTGTCGGCCTATGCGCGCCAGTTCCTGGAGATGATGCAGAAGCCTGACGTCGACCAGATCGACGGCCTGTCGCCCGCGATCTCGATCGAGCAGAAGACCACGTCGAAGAATCCGCGCTCGACCGTCGGCACCGTCACCGAGATCTACGACTACATGCGCCTGCTATGGGCGCGCGTCGGCGTGCCCTATTCGCCCGCGACGGGATTGCCGATCGAAAGTCAGATCGTGTCGCAGATGGTCGACCGCGTGCTGGCGCTGCCCGAAGGCACCCGGCTCTATCTGCTGGCGCCGGTCGTGCGCGGCCGCAAGGGCGAGTACAAGAAGGAGCTCGCCGAATGGCTCAAGAAGGGCTTTCAGCGCGTCAAGATCGACGGCACCTTCTATGAGCTGTCGGAAGCGCCTGTCCTGGACAAGAAATTCCCGCACGACATCGACGTGGTGGTCGACCGCATCGTGGTCCGCCCCGACATCGGCCAGCGCCTCGCCGAAAGCTTTGAGACCGCGCTGAAGCTCGCCGAGGGCCTGGCCGTGATCGAATACGCCGACGCGCCGGCGGGTGCTGCGGAAGAGAAGAAGTCCGACAAGAAGACCGCAAAGATCCACAACAAGAGCGGACCGGAACGAATCCTGTTCTCGGAAAAATTCGCCTGCCCGGTTTCCGGCTTTACCATTCCGGAGATCGAACCCAGGCTGTTTTCCTTCAACAACCCCTATGGCGCGTGTCCTGCCTGCGGCGGCCTCGGCGTCGAGCAGCATATCGACGAGGACCTCGTCATCCCCGACAAGGAGACGACGTTGCGCAAGGGCGCGATCGCGCCCTGGGCGAAATCGTCCTCGCCCTATTACATCCAGACGCTGACCGCGCTCGGCAAATTCTACAAATTCACGCTCGACACCAAGTGGAAGGACCTGCCGAAGAAAACGCAGGCAGCATTGCTGCACGGCTCCGGCGACGACGAGATCAAGTTCTCCTATGAGGACGGGGTGCGCTCCTACGACACCAAAAAACCGTTCGAGGGCGTCATCACCAATCTCGAACGCCGCTACCGCGAGACCGAGAGCGAATGGGCGCGGGAGGAGCTGGCAAAGTATTTCTCCGACATTCCCTGCGCAGGCTGCAACGGCCATCGCCTCAAGCCCGAGTCGCTGTGCGTTAAGATCGGCGGCAAGCATATCGGAGAAATCTCCGAGATGTCGGTGCTCCGGGCCGGCGAATGGTTCGAGACCGTGCCGAAGGCGCTCAACGCGCAGCAGAACGAGATCGCCACCCGCGTGCTGAAGGAAATCCGTGAGCGGCTGTCCTTCCTGCTCGACGTCGGCTTGAACTACCTTACGCTCGCGCGCGCCTCCGGCACATTGAGCGGCGGCGAAAGCCAGCGCATCCGCCTCGCCTCGCAGATCGGCTCGGGGCTCACCGGCGTGCTCTACGTGCTGGACGAGCCGTCAATTGGCCTGCACCAGCGTGACAACGCGCGTCTGCTGGAGACGTTGAAGCGGCTGCGCGACCTCGGCAATACCGTGATCGTGGTCGAGCATGACGAGGACGCGATCCGCCTCGCCGATTACGTTCTCGACATCGGCCCCGGCGCCGGCATGCATGGCGGCCACATCGTGGCGCAGGGCACGCCCGCCGAGATCATGAAGAACCCGAAATCGCTGACCGGCAAATACCTCACCGGCGAGATGTCGGTGGCGATCCCCGAGCGCAAGCCGCCGAACCACAGGCGAACCATCAAAGTCATCAACGCCCGCGGCAATAATCTGAAGAACGTCTCGGCGGAAATTCCGCTCGGCCTGTTCACCTGCGTCACCGGCGTCTCCGGCGGCGGCAAGTCGACGCTGCTGATCGACACGCTCTACAAGGCGATTGCCCGCAAGCTGAACAATGCCAGCGAAGGCGCCGCCCCCCACGACCGCATCGAGGGACTGGAGCATATCGACAAGATCATCGACATCGACCAGTCGCCGATCGGCCGCACCCCCCGCTCGAACCCCGCGACCTATACCGGCGCCTTCACCCCGATCCGCGAATGGTTCGCCGGCCTGCCCGAAGCCAAGGCCCGCGGCTACGAGCCCGGCCGCTTCTCCTTCAACGTCAAGGGCGGCCGCTGCGAGGCCTGCCAGGGCGACGGCGTCATCAAGATCGAGATGCACTTTCTGCCCGACGTCTACGTCACCTGCGACACCTGCAAGGGCAAGCGCTACAACCGCGAGA
>Ga0268266_10006417_pt1 | contig 10776 bp, 10 predicted proteins | sample KBSS13metaG_FD_190356 | JGI IMG/M metagenome (GOLD analysis project Ga0268266, IMG submission 190356) | Switchgrass rhizosphere microbial communities from Kellogg Biological Station, Michigan, USA - KBS S1-3 metaG (SPAdes) (version 2) | ecosystem: Host-associated > Plants > Roots > Rhizosphere... | reverse complement strand
CCAACTGCTGCGCACCCGGGTGGAACAGCACGCGGCAGTTTCGACCACCGTCGAACAGGCGGGCATCGAATTCGATTCGGCCCGAGCAGGTTTCGTCAACGGTGTACTGCGCACCATCGCCCGCCGCGACGAACAGTCGTGGGTCAACGAGTTGGCCCCGTCCGCTGGCAGCGATCCCGTCGGGCACCTCGCATTCGTGCACGCCCATCCGCGCTGGGTTGCGCAGGCCTTCGCCGACGCGCTTGGCGCCGACGCGGGACAGCTGGATGCGCTTCTGGCCAGTGACGACGCGCGCCCAGCGGTGCATCTGGCCGCACGGCCCGGGGTGTTGACCGCCGCGGAACTCGCCGATCAGGTCGACGGCACGGTCGGCCGTTACTCGCCGTACGCCGTCTACCTGTCCGGCGGTGATCCCGGTCGGCTGGATCCGGTTCGTGACGGCGCCGCGCTGGTGCAGGACGAAGGCAGCCAACTGGTGGCCCGGGCACTGACCCTCGCCTCGCTCGAAGGTCCGGACAGTGGCCGGTGGCTGGACTTGTGCTCAGGCCCGGGCGGCAAGACCGCGCTGCTGGCCGCCTTAGCCGGTGATGCCCAGGTCACCGCGATCGAACCTGCTGCCAGACGCGCTGACATGGTCGAGGAGAACACCCGCGGCCTGCCGGTCGAGGTGCTGCGCGTCGACGGCCGCGAATCCGGGCTCGAGCCGGGATTCGACCGGGTGCTCGTCGACGCGCCATGCACCGGGCTTGGCGCACTGCGGCGCAGGCCGGAGGCCCGCTGGCGGCGCCAGCCCACTGACGTGCCGACGCTGGCCAAGCTGCAGCGCGAACTGCTGGCCTCGGCGATCCGGCTGACCCGGCCCGGCGGGGTCGTGCTGTACGCGACGTGTTCGCCGCATCTGTCCGAGACGGTCGGCATCGTCGCCGATGCACTGCGCCGCCACCCGGTCACCGCACTGGACACCCGGCCGCTGTTCGAGCCCGTCGACGATCTGGGTGACGGGCCCTACGTGCAGCTGTGGCCGCACCGGCACGGCACCGATGCGATGTTCGCCGCCGCCCTCTTAGTAGGGTGAACGCCATGGCAGAACCCCTGATCGCGCCGTCGATTCTGGCGGCCGACTTCGCCGAGCTCGGTGACGAAGCTGCGGCGGTCACCGGCGCCGATTGGCTGCACGTCGATGTGATGGACAACCACTTCGTGCCCAACCTGACCATCGGGCTGCCGGTCGTCGAGGCCTTGCTCAAGAGAACCGACATCCCGATGGACTGCCATCTGATGATCGACAACCCCGACAGGTGGGCCCCGCCCTACGCCGAGGCAGGCGCGTACAACGTCACCTTCCACGCCGAGGCCACCGACAATCCGATCGGGGTGGCCCGCGACATCCGGGCCGCAGGCGCCAAAGCGGGGCTCTCGGTCAAGCCCGGCACGCCGATCGAGCCGTACCTGGAGATCCTGCCCCACTTCGACACGCTGCTGATCATGTCCGTCGAGCCCGGCTTCGGCGGGCAGAAGTTCATCCCGGAGGTGCTGCCGAAGGTCGGCACCGTGCGCAGGCTCGTCGACGCCGGTGAACTGACGATCGTGGTGGAGATCGACGGCGGCATCAACGCCGACACCATCGAAGAGGCCGCGCTGGCCGGTGTGGACTGCTTCGTCGCGGGGTCGGCGGTCTACAGCGCCGAGGATCCGGCCGCCGCAGTGGAATCGCTGCGCCGACGGGCCGCCTCGGCATCCAAGCATTTGACGTTATGAACCTCGACGCCGCGATGCGGTTGGCTGTCGAGCACGCCGACCGGGTCAAGGGCACCACCTACCCGAATCCCCCTGTCGGGGCGGTCATCTTGGACCGCGACGGGGAGATCGCAGGAGCGGGCGCGACGGAACCGCCGGGCGGACCGCACGCCGAAATCGTGGCGTTGCGCAGGGCGGGAGAGCGTGCCGTCGGAGGCACCGCAGTCGTGACGCTCGAACCGTGCAACCACTACGGCAGAACGCCGCCGTGTGTGGATGCGCTTGTCGCCGCGGGTATTTCGCGCGTCGCCTATGCGGTCGCGGACCCGAATCCAGAAGCCGCGGGTGGTGCGACGCGGCTCGCCGCATCCGGCATCAACGTCGAAGCCGGGGTGCTGACCGATGTCGTCGCGGGCGGCCCGCTTCGCGAGTGGCTGCACAAACAGCGCACCGGATTACCGCATATCACATGGAAATACGCCACCAGTGTCGACGGTCGCAGCGCGGCCGCCGACGGCACCAGTCAGTGGATAACCAGCGATGCGGCCAGGGCCGACGTGCATCGCCGTCGGGCGACCGCCGACGCCATCATCGTCGGAACGGGAACGGTGTTCGTCGACGACCCAACGCTGACCGCGCGGTTGCCCGATGGCACGCTGGCCGAGCGTCAGCCGCTTCGCGTCGTCGTCGGTGAGCGCGAAATATCTTCCGAGGCACGGGTTCTCAACGATGACTCGCGCACCATGGTGATCCGCACCCATGATCCACACGAGGTGATCAAGGCTCTATCGGATCGCACTGATGTGCTCCTCGAGGGCGGACCGACGCTGGCGGGAGCATTTCTGCGGGCCGGGGCCATCGACCGGATCCTGGCCTATGTGGCGCCAATCCTGTTGGGCGGGCCCATCACCGCGGTCGATGACGTCGGCGTGTTGTCGATCGCCCACGCGCAGCGGTGGCGCTTCGACGGCATCGAGCCGATCGGGCCCGACCTGCTGCTCAGCCTGGTGCCTGCATAGGAATCGCAGGCGGAGTCAGCGCACCGACCTGGTAAAGCACGTCGAGTTCGTCGCGGACTCCCCAGTGCTCGCACAGGCGGCCGTCGCGAGTCCGGAAGAAGTGCGCGGTCTTCATCGCGAACGGTCGGCCTGTCACGTCGACGCCGGGTGGCGACACCGCGTTGACTCCGTGCGCGGTCGCACGGATCGCGATGGTGTCACCGGCGGAGACGACGTCGTGCACCTCGTAGCGCACCTGCAGCACGGTCGTGACGAACGTGAGGATCGCGATGTAGCCGTCGGGGCCGGGCGGAAGGGGGACGGGGGAGCCGTGGTCGACGAAATCGTCGGTGACCAGGTCACGGATTCGCTCCAGCTGCCTGGAGTTCATCGCGCTGATCACGCCATCGGCAAGTGACTCATTCGTGGTTTGCACACCCACCCCAACGGGGCCGCCTCCCGATTGGTTCAGTCCATCTCAAGCGGACGGTGCTCTATCAGATCGCGCACCCCACCGACGCCGAGACGCTCACGGAAGGTTCGCACGGTATAGCCGACCACCGTGGCGTCGGTGCAAGCCCGCGCCGTTGCGTTCCGTGGCAGATGAAACACCGGACCGATCTCGCCGAAGTAGTCGCCGCGTTTGACGACTTTCAGGATTTCGGTAGCGCCGCTTGGTAATTCGCGCACGATCTCGAGGTCGCCCTCGGCGACGATGTAGATCAGCTCGCCCATCGTGCCCTGCTCGAACAACACCTCGCCGGCCTTCAACTCCACGGTCTCGGGGGGTCGGTCGGTGGACGCGAAGTCCGGCACGAGTTCGACGACACGGTCGGCCAACGGCAGAATTCGGCTGTCGTGCGTTGCGACGACGACCATTCGATCGCCCGACGCCAGCTCGCGGATCAGCCGCAGTATCTCCTCGACCTGAATGAAATCCAGGTGTGCGGTGGGCTCGTCGGCCAATATCAGCGGCGGATCGAGGGCGATCGCGCGCGCGACTGCGACGCGCTGCTGCTGCCCACCGCTGAGGTCGCCCGGACGATGGGACATCCGATCCTGCAGACCGACGCGGGACAACAGCTGCTCGGCCTTCTTGAACGCGGCGCGGCGCGACATGCCCGAGGCGAGCAGCGGCACCATCACGTTCTCCAGCGCGGTGAGGCTCGGGACGAGATTGAAGGCCTGAAACACGATGCCGACTGTTTCCCGACGGTAGGTCGACAGCCCGCGTGCGTCGAGGGCGGTGACGTCGACGTCGCCGAATTTGATGGCGCCGCTAGTGGGTTTGAGAATGCCGCCGAGGCAGGACAGCAGCGTCGTCTTGCCGCAACCGCTGGGACCCAACAGGATCACCAGCGAACCGGCGGCGACGTCCAGGTTGAAACCGTCGATGGGCCGAACGGTATCGGCGCCGCTGGCGTACTCGACCACGAGGTCCTGAATGCTGAGATCGCCCATGGCTCAAGGACCCCCGAACGCCAGCGCCGGATCAACGGACACCGCGCGGCTCAATCCTGTCGCGCTGGCGATCAGACCGATGACGACCGCAACCGCGGGAAGCGCGACGAACGCATAAGCAGGCACGATGACTTGCATCGGGAACAACGGGCCCAGCAGCATCGATAATCCCGCGCCGACGAGCGCGGCGAGCAACGCCACGATCACCGACTGCATCGCGAGACCCGCCGCGATGCTCCGCGTGGGAACGCCAATCGCCTTGAACACCGCGAAGTCTCGCAGGCGTTCGAGCGCCGACAGATAGATCACTGATCCGACCACGAGCGCCGCCACCACCCAGAGCAGAACCGCCACGATCGTGATCGAATTCACAGCCACCTTCAACGGTCGAAGGAGATCGGCGACCGCGCCCGCTCGATCGATGCCGCGATAACCGGCGGGTATCTGCGCGAGTGTTCCGCGGATGCCGATGGAGGCGACGAGCGGTTGACCGCCATACACCAATTGCTGCGCGCCCTGTGTGGTGAGGAACACATTCGGCAGGTTGGCCAGCGCCGTCGAGTTCTCGACGCGACCGACGATGTGCAGTCTGCGCGAAGCGATTTCGACGTCGTCACCAATGTTGCGGCCAAGTGTGGTTGACACCACCACCTCGTCGGGCGTCCTCGGCGGCCTGCCTTCTGAAACCGCAGGCATCCCTGGCCCGCCTTCGGGTGCACCGAAGATGTCGACGTTGCGAGTGGTGTCGCCCAGCGTGGCCGTGCCGCCGGCGTAGGCAAGCGGAGCGGCCGCGATCACGCCGGGGGAGGCCGCGATCCGTTGCAGGTCGACAGGCGCGAACGGCGTTGCGCCGACAAAGGGCCCGGAGGCGCCGGCCTTCACGAGGAAGAGATCGACGCCAAGCGCATCGACGGTCTTCTCGGCCTCCACACGGAAGCCGTTCGCAAGCCCCGTCAGGGCGAGTGTCATCGCGAAGATGATGGACGTGGACAGGATTGCGATGACGAAGCGCCGTTTCCGCCACTGCATGTCGCGCAGCGCGGCGATCAGCATGTCCGCGAGATTACCGACGCCTTAACAATTGCGGGCGGAGTTCGGGTTATGACTTCTCCTTGGCGAACGCATCGACCAGTGTCCGGCAGAACGCGGGTAGGTCGTCGGGCTTGCGACTCGACACCAACGTGTTTGGCCCACGCGAGCATTCGACAACTTCGTCATCGACCCAATTGGCGCCGGCGTTGCGAAGGTCGGTCGCCACACTCGGCCACGACGTCATGGTCCGGCCGCGGACAGCGTCGGCCTCGATCAGTGTCCACGGCCCGTGGCAGATCACCGCGACCGGCTTGCCCGCGTCGAAGAAACTCTTCACGAACGCAACAGCCGCATCGTTGGTGCGCAGGAAATCGGGATTGGCCACCCCGCCGGGCAACACCAGTGCGGCGTAGTCGGACGCGGAGGCAGAATCGGCGGCCTTATCCGCCTCGAACGTGTCAGCCGGCGTCAGGTGGTTGAACGCCTGGATCTTTCCGACTTCCGTCGACACCAACTCGGGTGTGCCGCCTGCCTGCTCGATGGCCTTCCAGGGCTCGGTCAACTCGACCTGTTCGACTCCTTCGGGGGCGACGAGGAACGCAATAGTCTTGCCTTTCAGTGAACTTGGCATGAATTTCCTCCCTTCACATTGTTGGCTATCGCACGCGTACCCGGCGCGGCGAGCAACCAATCAGGGCATTGCCATCGGTACACTCGTACCAAAGCGCTTTCACCGACGAGAGTTGCCGCCTGGTGAGCACTAACAAAGGAAAACGAGCGTGACTGCACTGCAGGACTGGCTCAGTACCCGACCCGTAGATCCGAGAGGCCTCAAGGCAGCCATCTGCGACGCCTGGCGGAACCTGACCGCCGATGAGCCGGCAAAGACCGACGAGCCTCAATTGCTGCGCCGGGGGCTCGAGCGCTGCTGACCGCTTAGTCCTGCCGGTGTCGGCCCGGCCTCGCGACCTCTTCATCGGCGGGCTTCGCCTGCTCGGCCTCGGGCAGGGGTGCTATTTCCTCGGCGTGCTCGTGCCTGCCGGCGATCAGCAGGCCCAGCAGGGCGCCGATCACACACACGAGCGCCGTGATGCCGAAGATCTCGCCGTATTGCATGACGTAGGCCGTGCGGACACGGGCGGCCTGCGCGGCGAGTCGCTCGACGAGGTTGTTGCCGGTGCCGGCGGGCAGGCTGGCCAGGTGCTGATTGAAGCGATATAGCCCCCACGCGCTCAGCGCGGCGATGCCGATCAGCATGCCGATCATGCGCGACACCACCACGGCCGCCGAGGCGATTCCGTGCTGGGCGGCCGGCACCACGCGCAACGTCGCCGACGTCAGCGGACCGATGACCAGGCCGAGGCCCAGGCCTGCGATCGCGAGGTCGGTGTCGAGTGCCGGCAGGCTGATGAAACCGAGGTCGTGGCGCGCGGCCAGCAGGTCGACGGGCCACTTGGAGATCAGCCAGTAGCCGCCTGCCGCGATCATCAGGCCGACGAACGCCACGATCCGGTCGCCGACCTTGGTCGCGATCAAGCCGCCAAGCAGCGCGCCGATCGGCAACGCGATCAGGAACCGGACCAGCAGGGCGGCGGCCCCGTTCTTGTCGAGTCCGAGCACGCCCTGGCCGAACAGTTCGACGTTGACGAGCGTGACCATCAGCGCCGCGCCTGCGGTCAGCGACGCGCCAAGCGCGGCGAGGAATGGCCGGAAGTGCACACCGGCCGGCTCGATCAGTCGGGTGCGGGCGAACTTCTCCCACACAAAGAACGCCACGCAGGCGACCGCGGCGCCGATGAGCAGCGGCAGGCCATAGCTCGGCAGCACCTGCTTGCCGTCGGGAGCCGGGTTGTACAGGCCCCAAGTGGCCAAACCCAGCGTGATCGCGAGCAGGACGCCCCCGATCACGTCGACCTTCTCGGGTTTGTCCGTCTTCTCCCGCGACGGCAGGCTGAAGTGGATCATCACCATCGCGACCGCGGTCAGCGGCACGTTGATCCAGAAGACGTCGCGCCAGGTGTTCAGCGCCCAAACCACCGCGATGCCGTACAGCGGACCGAGCACGCTGCCCAGCTCCTGGGCAGCACCGATGCCGCCCAGCACGGCCGCGCGGTTGCGCGCGGACCACAGATCGGCGGCGAGCGCCAGCGTGACGGGCAGCAGCGCTCCGCTGGCAGTGCCCTGGATGGCGCGCCCGATGATGAGCTGAAACAGATCACTCGACAGCGCGGTGACGACCGAGCCGAGCGCGAACCCGGCGAGGCTCACCTGCAGCACCAGCTTGCGGCCGAACCGGTCCGAGGCCCGGCCAAGCAATGGCATGGCCGCGATATAGCCGAGCAGATACCAGGTGACGATCGGGGTGACCCGCTGGATCTGGTTGATCCCGATCCCGACGTCTTTCATGATGTCGGTCATGATCGTGACCACGACATAGGTGTCGAGGGCACCTAGCAGCACCGCAAGGCTGCCGGCGCTGATCGCGACTCTGCGCGAGGAGCGCATCAGACCGTCGGTTTGGTGACGGTCACCGACTTGCCCCAGTCGGTGCATGTCATCGTGACGCTGTTGCCCGGTGTCGGCTCCAGCTTCACCTGCACGAGTTCATGGCCGCCGTCCTCGCGGACCCACGCTGTGCTGGGAACGGGCCCCGTCGCGCCGATCTGGGGCGCGATCTTGTTGACGGCGTCGGCGCTCACGGTCCCCGTGATCCGGACGGCGTCGATGCCGGCGATCGTCTCGCGGCCGTCGGCCTTCGGGTTGGAGAAGTTGGCCAGCACGTTGCCGAGCCCGGCGTCAGGATTCAGCAGCACCGACACGTCGTAGATGTCGGCGGCAGGTCCGAAGTCCTGGAAGCTGCCCTTGGTGATGGCGCCGAACAGGTTGCCGTCGGCGACCACGAAGTCGACACCCTCGAGGCGCTGGCCCAGGAAGATGATGTTCGCAGTCCCTTGGGCGGCCACCGCAGGCTTGTTCGTCAGATCGCCTTCGAGGGTCTCGATCGGCAGTTCCTTGATCTCGCCCTGCACGCTGAGTTTGAGGTGGACGCTCGACTGGGCCTTGGTGGTCTCGCTGGACTCCTTGAGCAGCGTCGCGGCGTCCGGCAGTTCCTTGGACGAGTCCTGCGATTTCGAGGAGCACCCCGCGATCAGGGCGACGGTGGCGAAAAGGACGGCGAAGATGGCCAAGAGGCGCGTCTGCATGAGTGCATCGTAGAGGGTGCGCGGGTGCGGACGCGTTTCGCGTGGTGGCGGCCGAAATGCAATCGTGGCTTCCGAACTGGACTTTCGGCAGGTATCGCGGGCGAGCAGCGGTCGGCTGGTTACTCTTGCGGCGTGTTCACCGGAATCGTCGAAGAGCTGGGCGAGGTCGTCGGCAAGGAAGAGCTTGGCGACTCGGCGCGCTTCGTCATCCGCGGCCCTGTAGTCACGTCCGACGCCGGACACGGTGACTCGATCGCGGTGAACGGCGTCTGCCTCACCGTGGTCGAGGTGCTGCCGGATGGTGCGTTCAGCGCCGACGTGATGGGCGAGACGCTGAACCGGTCGAGTCTGCGCGGCGTCGGCGTGGGCAGCCAGGTGAACTTGGAGCGGGCCGCCGCAGTCAACAGCCGCCTCGGCGGACATATCGTGCAGGGACACGTCGACGGCACCGGGCATGTCATCGCCCGAACGCCGTCCGAACACTGGGACGTCGTCCGGATCGCATTGCCAACGGCGCTGTCCCGCTATGTCGTCGAGAAGGGTTCGATCACCGTCGACGGTGTCTCCCTTACGGTTTCGGCTCTTGGCCATGACTGGTTCGAGGTGTCGTTGATCCCGACGACGCTGGGTCTCACCACGCTTGGCAGGGCGGAGGTCGGCACTCGGGTGAACCTCGAAGTCGACATCATCGCGAAGTATGTCGAGCGGCTCATGGGAACGGAATAGCGCTCCTTCTGACCCACGGCTATCAACTTTCGACGTCAATACACCATTCGCCGCGATTTTGGTGTCGCTTTGCCGCAACTTCCCGCCTGCAAGGATCCGTATTGTGGTTCCTGCAGCTCAGCGCCGAATACGCGTCCAAATGCGAAAACGCGGACACGCGCGGATGGTTTGCGAAATGTGCTTGCTCAGATATTGACGGCCATGTTAAGTTTCGCCGCAGTTAATTAGCAGCACCGCCCCGGCTTCCGGGGTCCCATGAACCGTCACTCGGGGGAGTCGGGAGCACGCAATGGCGTCAGCTAGGCGTGGCAGGCATGCCAAACGTCCGAGTCGGGCCAACCGTGCCAGCGGGTTAGCATTCGCCGTCGGACTGGGAATGGCGGTCGCCACAGGTCATGGCGTCGCATCCGCCAGCACGGGCGACGGCCAACCGGACCCTTCTGCAAATGCGGACACCGGATCGAAGGCGGACTCGACCACCGATAGCACTTCGGGCACAACGACTTCCGGTACTTCAGGGACAACCACCACCACGACCGGTACGGAATCGTCGACGACGACGTCCGGCACGACGTCTGGATCGACATCCGGTTCGACGACAACAACTTCCGGTGACGGACCGACCTCATCGGTCAGCGCCTCGGGCGGTTCGGGGACCACCGTCTCGGGCGAAGCATCATCGTCTGGAACGTCGACGCAGTCCACGACCGAACCGACTACGGAAAAGCCGAAACCGACCGAGACCAGTTCGGGCACCACGACTCCCGCCACGGAGAACTCTGAGACTGAGGGCAAGCAGAAGTCATCCACTACCGCTACCGAGCAGACCACCACCTCGACAGCGGAGACTATCGCGGCCAAGCCGACTGAGGCCAAGACGGAGACTGCCGAAACCCAAAGCGCCACAGTAGAAAGCACCGAGCCGAAGACCGAGGCAACCACGATCGCGCCCGCCGCGCGGATGATGGCCATGTCGACCGCGTCGACGACGACGGCACCCGCCCTGCCGACCATCACGTTGCCGCCGTACCCCACCGTGCCCGGCGTTTCGCCAACCAAGGTGGCGCTGGCCGTCTTCGTGGTCTTGGGTAAGGCGCTGCAAACGGCGCTCTCAGGCCCGGTCCCGAACCCGATCGCGATTCCGCTCTACATGCTGGTGATCGCCGCCTACCAACGCCTGACCGAACTCGCAACCAACCACGTTCCGGTCGCGGGAACCCCCTCCACACCATTGCAATTGCCGACGGGCACCGTCGTCGGCGACATCGGAACGGCAACGGATCCGGACGGTGACCCGCTGACGTACACGGTGACGACACAACCGACCAAGGGCACGGTCGCATTGGTGGGCACCGCGTACGTCTACACCCCGAACACGCTGTTGTCGCGCGACGGTGGCACCGACAGCTTCACCGTCACCATCGACGACAGAGGCGGGGCCGTCGATCACCCCTACGCACCGAACGGCCACACCACCACCGAGACCGTCAACATCAACTACGTCGGCACCGGCATCGATCTGCCCCCGGTGCCCACTGCGACTCAGGGGCCGCGGGACTCCATCGGTGTGGTGCGTGGTGGTTTCACGGTGGTCGACCTCGACGACCTCACCGGCGCCG
>Ga0268266_10006416_pt1 | contig 10777 bp, 7 predicted proteins | sample KBSS13metaG_FD_190356 | JGI IMG/M metagenome (GOLD analysis project Ga0268266, IMG submission 190356) | Switchgrass rhizosphere microbial communities from Kellogg Biological Station, Michigan, USA - KBS S1-3 metaG (SPAdes) (version 2) | ecosystem: Host-associated > Plants > Roots > Rhizosphere >... | reverse complement strand
CGTTCAACCCGATCCCGGCGATCTCGCCAAGCCGCGTTTCGGAGCACGCAAACACCATACGCCCGATGCCCGACCAGTAAATTGCCCCGGAGCACATCGCGCAAGGCTCCGTGCTGGTGTAGAGCGTGCAGCCATCGAGAAAAGCACTGTCGTAGTGCTGCGCCGCCAGTTTAACCAGGTTCATCTCGGCGTGGTTCGTCATATCGTGGCCGGTGAAGACGCTGTTTTCGGCGCGCAGGATTACTTCGCCGTCCTTCACCAGTACCGAGCCAAACGGTTCGTCGCCGCGTTCCATTGCGGATTTCGAGAGTGCAATCGCCTCACGTAAAAACGGCTCGTGGCTTTCCATCGGAGTCCCCCCAAAAAGCTACAGCGAGGGTGATTTTGTCTTGAATCGGAGGGATTTCCAAGGGGCTGATCGTCGGCCAATTTCGGGCAACAAAAAAGCGGGCCAAGCCCGCTTCCCTTCGTTCCCAGGACATGTGTGCTGCCGGTACATTCGTGGTCGGCACACCGTCGATCAGGTCAAATACCGCTTCTATCCGGGGAAACCTCTCATCGTATCTCGATGGACGTTCCGCGCCTGCAATCAGCGGCTGATCGGTATATGGGCATCGATTGCGGCTTTGGCAAGGCGTCACTTCCGCAATCGTATCAGCGACGCGATCCGGCGTGCCTCGATGCCGATCTCGCGCAGCTGCCCGGTGGCAACCGGTATGTGCCCGCAAAAGAACAGCCCGGCATATGCTGTCGACCTGCCGCAGGTCTTTGGGCCGAAGGATGCATCCAGCGCATCGAGGTGGTCGGGCAGCAATGACCGCAGGTCGGGCCGGTAGCCTGTCGCTTCGATGATGGCGTCGAACTGCCCGGTCATGCCGTCGGCGAATTCGACCTGCGTTCCTTCGAGGCGCTCGACACCGCTCGAAATCTTGATCTTGCCTTGCCGGATGAGATCGACCGTCCCGATGTCGAGCACTGGGATCTTGCGGTCTTCGATGATTTGCGCGAGCGGGCCTTTCGGCGATTTACGCAAGCCCAGTTTCGCGAGGTCGCCTATCACCAGCCGCAGCAGCGGTGTGTTAAGGGCATCCACCAGCCGGTATGGCAGCGGCCGCTGCAGGATCGCCCAGTTCATCATGGACATGCCGAACAGCTCGCGCGGCAGGATGTTGACCGGGCTGCGCACCGAGACCGAAACGTCGATGCCCGCATTGGCCAGGTCCATGGCGATCTCGCCGCCGGAATTGCCGAAGCCGACGACCAGCACGCGCTTGCCTGCGAACGGCTGCGCATTGGCATACTCGCTCGAATGAAGCAGGCGGCCGGCAAAACTGTCACGGCCCGGCCAGCCGGCACGTTGCGGCCATCCGGCGATACCGCTGGCAACGATCACATTGTCGGCGGCGAAATCCTCGCCCGGTGTCTCGACCAGCCATTTGTCCGGCCTGGTGACGCGCGTGGCTGGCGTCCCGAAGCGCGGCGCGATCCGATGATGCCTAGCGAAGTCTTCGAGGTAGGCGATGACCTGATCACGCGCAGGGTACCGTGGAAAACCCGCGGGCATCGGCAAGCCCGGCAGTCCCGACTGCTTACGGAGCGTATGCAGATGCAGCCGGTCGTAATGCTTGCGCCACGACGCAGCGATCTTGTCGCTCTTCTCCAGCACGATCGCCGATAGCCCGACCTGCTGCAACGCGGCAGCGCAAGCCAGCCCGGCAGGCCCAGCGCCGATGATGACAGTCTCGGCGTGTTGCATGGATCAGGCTCCCGGCAACTCGATCTCGAAGCGCGTGCCCTTGGCGCTGTCGGCCAGCCGCACCGTTCCCTGATGCGCTTTGGCCAGTGCCGCGACGATGCCGAGCCCCATGCCGGTGCCGCCGCTGTCGCGCCGCGTCGTGAAGAATGGCTGGAAGATGCGGGCCCGGTTGGCCGGCGAAATGCCGTCGCCGTCGTCGGCTGCGGCGATCGTGACGATCTCGCCGGCGGATGTCGCCGACAGCGAAAAGCTTTTGGCGCCGTGCCGTGCCGAATTGTCGAGCAAATTGGCAATCGCGATCGCCGCATTTTCCGGCGACATGCGGAAGCGCGTATCGGCGCCGTCGGCGATCGTCACGGCAAGCCGGTCGTCGGCGGGCAGCAGCGCCACCGCCTCGGCGAGCGACGTGGTCTCGTCACCGAGATTGGCGCTTTCGGCGCGCGCCAGCTCGATGAGCCGGCGCACCAACAGGTTGAGCCGGTCGGCGTCGGCGATGATGTTATCGTAGAAGCGCGTGCGTTTTGCCGGCTCCATCTCGTCGCCACTGTCGCGCAGCAATTCGGCCGCGCCCTGAATCGCCGTCAGCGGCGATTTCAACTCATGCGAGACGTGGGTGGCGAAGGTGCTCAGCGTGTCCGAGCGGGCCTGCAGCTTTGCCGCCATGTCGAGGAAGGCGGTCGACAGCTCGGCCATCTCGCGCGTGCCGTGGCCGCTGAGCGGACGCATGGCGTCGCGGTTGCCGGCGGCGATCGCCTGGGTGCGGGCGATCAGCGCGTGCATCGGCCGGCTGATGGTGCGGATCGACACATAGGCGATCAGCAGCGTGGCGCCGAGGATGAAGATCGCGGCAGCCATGACCTTGCCGCGCTCGCCATAGAGATGCTTGACGATGTTGTTGGGTGTCCGCGACAGATAGACCGCGCCGGCGACGTGGCCATCGACCACGACCGGCATCGCCACGAAAACGCGAACGCCGGTGCCGCGGCTCACAGAATAGAGCGGCGGCGCCGGCCGGTCGGTGACGCGGAAGCGCATCACGCTGGCGTAGTGGCCGGCGAGTGCGGTGCGGACTTCCTCGACTTCGGCGAAGGAGCGGCCGACGTCTTCGCTGCCCGAGATCACAGTGCCGTTGGCGTCGAGGAGTCTCAGTCCCGCCAACGTAGTGATCTGCGTGTCGGTCAGCACGGCGTTGAGGCGCGCGCCGATCGCCGCGAAGGCTGGGTCCGGCGTTGCCGGTTGCGCGTCCGGACGGGCGGGAAGGATGGTGTCGACGGCGAGGTCGAGGCTCGGCTCGATCGGCCGATACGGCCAGTTCTCGTCGGGCTCGCGGCGCAGGTCATAGCTTGAGGCGCTGTTGGGCGGGGCCGCGACCGCCGTGCCGAGCTTATCTGCAGGAAGCGCCGCATCGCGCACCTCACGCGCGTAGATCGCCGCGATCGCCGCCCCCTGGCCGATCAGCTCGGCCTCGGTCTGGCGCACCAGCTGGTTCTCATAGATGCGGAAGAAGAACAGTCCGACCAGCGGTAGCGCCATCACGGTGAGCAGGATGGCCAGCACGACGAGGCCGATGCTCGGCCGCCATTTGTTGCGCCTGAAACTCACCCGCCGCACCGTCCGAGCCGGAAGCCGATGCCGTGCACCGTCTCGACGATTTCGGCCGAGCCGGCCTCCAGGAACTTGGCGCGGATGTTTCTGACATGGCTGTCGATGGTGCGTGCCGAAATATGAATGCTGGCGGCGTGGCTTGCCTCCACCAGCTGGGCGCGGTTCAGCACATGGGCCGGCTTCGCCAACAGGCTTTTGACGATGGCGAACTCGATGGCCGTGAGGTTGACGCCGCGCTCGCCGAACGTCGCGGTGCGCGCCGCCGGATCAAGCGAGAGTTTGCCATGCGACAGCGGCGGAGCAGGGGCGGGTTCCGCCGGCGCGCGAGCGCGGCGCAGAATCACGTTGACGCGCGCCACCAGTTCGCGCGGGCTGAACGGTTTTGTCACGTAGTCGTCGCCGCCCATCTCCAGCCCGAGGATGCGGTCGATCTCCTCATCGCGCGCCGACAGGAAAAGGATCGGCACGTCGGATGTGCGCCTGATCAGCCGGCACACCTCCAGCCCGTCCATCTCCGGCATGCCGACATCGAGGACGACGAGACGCGGCTCTTGCTTCTCGAAAGCGCGCAGGGCGGCGGCGCCATCGGCGACGGCCTGCGTGACCATGCCGGCCTTCTCCAGCGCAAAGGCGATGACTTCGCGGATATGCGGGTCGTCGTCGGCGATCAGGATGTGGGATGGCATACGGCTTCTTGCTACTCGCTCGTCGTGTTTCCGGCATCCAGATATTGCATGAGTCGCCACTCGCGGAACGACCAGGCGCGCCAGTTCTCGTGATATTGGCGGAACCAGTCTTCGGTCATCGTACGCCAGGAGAAGAGTTCCGACAGTGCGGGATCCAGCACGGCATCGCGGCCCGCGAGATAGCGGTCGATCGCCGGGAAGGCGGCCGGTCCGAGATCGCGCAGGTACCAGACGTCGAGTGACACGCCCTGGCCGCTCATTTCCAGTGAATGATCGACATTGTAGTTCGCAATAAGCCCCGCGAAGTTGACGTGGCAGCAGGCATAAAGCGTTGCCGAAAGCGTCAGAAGATTGGCGGTGAGCAGCCATTTGTTGGATTTGCCGAGTGCGATACGGGCAACGATCAACGCCAGCCCCGCCGCCACCAGCCCCATCCAGACGAAGGCAGCGATGCGCCAGTAGGTCAACGCGTAGATGCCGATATAGAGGTCGAGGCGCAGGATCGAGGAGATCACCAGCGCGATGTTCTGCGCCACCCAGAGATAGACCAGGCGACGGATCAGCATGTCGCCGGAGGTGGCGCTGCCCGGCCGCAGCGCGGCCAGCACGAAGCCGGCGGCAATCAGCGCCGTGACGATCAGCGGGTAGGCGCCGCGATGCGCATAGGAGGCGTAGCTCATGCCGTCGGGCAGCGCCACGCCGCCCCACAGATAAGCGGCGTCGAGTACGGTCTGCACGGCAAACATCAGGTTGAAGACGATCAGCGAGCGCAGGATGGCGGGCCGCCCGAACAGCACCGCTTCCAGGTTTTTTGCGGCGATGTCCTGCGGGGTGGGCTCGCGCTGGGGCTGGCCAGCCAGCGGCAAGATCATCGGGCGCGGCTTGCGGCGCAGGAAGGCGGGCAGGCGCGGCCGCAGGAACGCCCACACGATCACCAGCACGAAGATCCAGAAGATGATGCGGAACACTTGGATCAGGTCGAGCAGCGCGAGAAGGTCGATCAGCGACAGCCAGTACTCGATGACCGGATTGGCCTCGCCGAACAGCACCAGGAACACGGCGGCGAGGAACAACGGCATGATCCATACGGCGATCGCCGCGAATGGCACGCGGCGCTTGCCGAGCCGCCGGGCGGTGCGGCGCCAGCGGAAGAAGTCGCGGATCAGCCGGAACGGCGCGATCGCCAGGAAAACCAGCAGCAGGCCGCCGGCGCGCGGCAGCGCGGCGTCCGAAAAGCCTGCATCGAAACGGCCAAGCCCAAGCCGGCCCGCGGTGAGCAGCGCGAAGGCCGACAGGCAAACCAGCGCGATGCAGACCGACAGCATGCTGACGTTTTCGGCGAGCGGTGCGAGGCCGGCAATGAGCAGCGCCAGTTTCGGGAGCAGCCAGCGATCGTTGAAGGCCTGGGGATGGATGGCGAGGACCGCCGCGCCGATCAGCGCGGCAAAAACTAGCAGCGACAGCGCCGCCGGCTGACCGTAGAGCAGGAAGTCGCTCGCTGCGACCAGCGCCACGGCAATGCCGATGCGGGCGGGAAAGCCGGGCGGATTGTAGGCAAGCGCGCTCATGCGTGGCGCTCCCTGATGGAGTGCGCCGGGCCTTGCCGGCCTGGCTGTGGCGGAAAATGCAGGATCGCCGCCGTGCAATGCGGGCTCGCCGGATCGGCCAGCCACCAGCAGTCGTTGAGGATGCTCGAGGGGATGAACGGCAGGCGGATGGGAGCAGGTCGGGGCGCTTTCATACGACCGTTTTGACGGCCCCTGGGGGAATCCGTGTGCCCGGATCAGGGAGAATTTCGGGAGTCCTGTGCAGGAATTGTGCAGAGGTCGAGGCTATCGCGGCCATTGGCACGCCAGGTTGCATGCGAGCATTTGCCGCTATGGCGGCCCGCCGTGTCTGAGGCGCTTTTTCTTCCTAGAAGTGGCGCTTGAGTGTATTGAGCCCGCCATGAAGGCCCCCGTATCCGGGAACGTCGAAGAAGCCCGCCGAGCCTACGCCATGCGGGCCTGGTCCGATGCCTATGAGCGCTTCGCGCTCGCCGACCAGACAGCGCCCCTTGCTATCGACGATCTCGAGCTCAAGGCATGGTCGGCGATCCTTTGCGGGCGCGATGACGACTATCTCAAGGCCGGCGAACGCATCTATCACGCCTATCTCGATATCGGGCACCATACGCACGCTGCACGCTGGGCATTCTGGCTGTGTTTCCGGCTGTTCGCGCTCGAGGAATTCGGCCGCGCCACGGGATGGCATGCGCGCGCCGAGCGGCTGATCGAGCCCCTGGGCGACGATTGCGTCGAAGCCGGCTACCTGCTTTTGCCGGCGGTGTTCCGCGACATCGGCGCCAGTAATTTCGAGGCAGCGCGTGCCAACGCTTTCAAGGCAATCGCGATCGGGGAGCGCTTCGACGATGCTGATTTGCTGGCGACGGCGCGCACGCTCCAGGGACGCGTCCTCATGAAGTCGGGGCAGATTGGCGAAGGGGTCGCTCTGGTCGACGAGGCCATGCTCTCGGCAGCCTCGGGAGAATTGTCGCCGGTCGTCACCGGGTTCATCTACTGCATCGTCATCGCCTCTTGCCGTCAGGCCTTCCAACTGGACCGCGCTCGCGAATGGACCTTGGCGTTGACCGAATGGTGCGATGCGCAGCCGCAGCTCGTCGCCTTCAGCGGCGCCTGCCTGGCACACCGGTCTGAAGTCCTGCAGCTCAACGGCGACTGGGAAGAGGCGCTGACGCAGGCGCGTGGCGCCTGCAAGCGCGTCCCAAGGGGCCGCGACCGCGAGGCCAACGCGGCCGGATATTACCAGCAGGCCGAGATCCATAGGCTGCGTGGTGCATTCGACGCGGCGGAAAGCGACTACCAGAAAGCCAGCGAGCTCGGCCGTGAGCCGCAGCCCGGCCTTGCCCTGCTGAGGCTCGCGCAAGGGCGCGCCGACGATGCGGCGAGCGCGATGCGCCGTGCCTTGGCGGCGACTACGGACCGGACACAGCGGACCGCGCTGCTGCCCGCCAGCGTCGAGGTGATGCTGGCCGCCGGTGATATTGAGGGCGCCGGCGCGGCGGCCCGGGAGTTGGAAGACATCGCGCGGGATTTCGATGCCGAGATCGTCGCTGCGATGGCCACACATGCGCGCGGCGCTGTCGAGCTTGCGAGTGGTAATGCCGCGACGGCGTTGCCGCTTCTGCGACGTGCCATTGCCGCATGGCAGCAGGTGGCGGCACCATACCTCGTAGCGCGCCTTCGCGCACTGGTGGGCCTTGCCTGCCGCGCGCTTGGCGACGAGGAGGGCGCGACCCTGGAGTTCAAGGCGGCGCGCGCCATATTCGCCGAGCTTGGAGCCGAGCCCGATGTTGCACGCATCGACTCGCTTGCCGGCGTCTTGCAGGGCGGCGCTTCCTCCGGCTTGAGCACACGCGAGTTGCAGGTGCTGCGCATGGTAGCTGCGGGCACGACCAACAGGAACATCGCGGCCGAGCTATTCATCAGCGAAAAGACCGTAGACCGTCACGTCAGCAATATTTTTGGCAAGCTCGACGTGTCGTCGCGGGCGGCGGCGACGGCCTACGCCTACAAGCACGGGCTTGCTTGAGCTGCGACTGCTGACGGCACGACGACCGTTGGCTTGTGCATCCGATCGAACCAGCCACTGGGGACAATTACCCATCAGTCCCGTGCGTGCAAAATGGGTGGTTTCCCCGAAGCGGGTGACCGGGAACACTCCTAGACATTCATGGCCGAAAGACATTGCCGGCACAGGCAAAGGAGAAAGCCATGACCATCGAGCACCTGTTGGCAAACGCAAGCAGAAGAGCCTCAGGCAACTACGTTGAGGAAGGCGCAGCGTTTCTTGACGTGGTTGGTAGCGGCGGTGCGGCCGCAGCAAGCCGCCAGGCGGCGGCCAGACAAGCGATCGCTGCGGCGCCGCAGCCACGGCGTCTCGATGTCGTGGTGATCGGCGGCGGCCAGGCCGGCCTGTCCGTCGGCTATCATCTCAAGCGCCAAAAACTCTCTTTCGTGATCCTGGAAGCCAATGAAAGGATCGGCGATGCCTGGCGTCGCCGCTGGGACTCGCTGCGTCTGTTCACGCCGGCCCGCTACGACAGCCTCGACGGCATGCCGTTTCCGGCGCCCGGCCAGTCCTTTCCGACCAAGGACGAGATGGCCGACTATCTCGAAGCCTATGCGATGCGCTTTGCGTTGCCGGTGCGCACCGGCGCCAGGGTCGAGCGCGTCGAGCGCAAGGGCGACCGCTACCTCGTCAGGGCAGGGGATATCTCGTTCGACGCCGCGCATGTGGTGGTGGCGATGGCCAACTACCAGGCTCCGCGAATTCCCGGCTTTGCCGGCGATCTCGCCCCCGAAATCGTGCAGCTGCATTCCAGCGCCTACCGCAGCCCCGCGCAGCTGAAGCCCGGTGCAGTGCTGATCGCGGGCGCCGGAAATTCGGGCGCCGAGATCGGCCTTGAGCTTGCCCGCAGCGGCCACCGCATCGTCTTGTCGGGACCCGATACCGGCCACATTCCCTTCAGCATAAGCGGCTTCCTCGGGCGCAATTTGCTCGGCCCTCTGGTGTTGAGGGTGCTGTTCCACCGGGTCTTCACGCTGGGCACGCCGGTCGGGCGCAAGATGCGCGCCGGCGCGATCGCGCACGGCGTGCCGTTGATCCGCGTCAAGCCCAGGGACCTCGCCGCCGCAGGCATCGAGCGCGTCGGCAGGGTAGCCGCGGTCAGCGACGGGCGCCCGGTGCTCGATGACGGGCGCGGCCTCGACGTCGCCAACGTGATCTGGTGCACCGGCTTCCACCCCGACTATTCGTGGATCGACCTGCCGGCTTTCGACGGGACTGGTATTCCCGCGCATGAGCGCGGCGTGGTGATCGGCGAGCCCGGTCTCTATTTCGTCGGGCTGCAGTTCCTGTATGCGATGTCGTCGACGATGATCCACGGCGTCGGGCGCGACGCGCGCTACGTCGCCGACAGGATTGGGGCACGCTTGCGCAGCGAGGCCAGGCGAGCTGCATGAAGGCGGCCCGGGTCCGATGCGCTACCGCTCTTCCTTCCTGAACGGTTTCAGCAGCGCGGCAGGCGCGACGGCGTTGCGCGATACCAGCGCCATGGCGACGATGGTGAGCACGAAAGGCAGCACCAAAAAAACCTCGTAGGGGATGTGGCCGAGCCCGCTTGCTTGCAGGCGCAGCTGCAGCGCGTCGATGGCCGCAAACAGCAGTGCCGCGGCAGCGCAGCGCCAGGGGTCCCAGCGCCCGAACACCACCAGCGCGATGGCCACCCAGCCACGGCCCGAGATGACGCCGAAGGTGAAGGCGTTGAACTGGGCCATCGACAGGAAGGCGCCGGCGACCCCCATCAGCGCCCCGCCGAGCACCACCGCCTGGAACCGCATCTTGATCACGCTGACGCCGGCGGAATCGGCGGCGCGCGGGTTCTCGCCGGACATGCGCAGCGCCAGCCCCCACGGCGTGCGGTAGAGCACGAAGGCGGCTAGCGGCACCGCCGCTATAGCGATGTAGACCAACGCGAACTGGTTGAAGAGAACAGGCCCGAGAATGGGGATATCGGACAGCAGCGGGATCGGCACCGGCACGAAGCCGACGATGCTGGGCGGGTTGGTCTGCTGCCCAAAAATCAGACGGAACAGGAAATAGGCGAGGCCGGAGGTGAACAGCGTGAGCCCGATGCCGGCGACGTGCTGGCTGAGGCCGAGCGACACGGTGAGCACGGCATGCAGCAGGCCGAAGGCGGCGCCCGTCAGAACGGCCGCGGCAATGCCGATCCACAGATCGCCGGAGTAATAGGCCGCGGAGAATCCGGTCATCGCCGAGATCAGCATGATGCCTTCGATGCCGAGATTGAGCACGCCGGCGCGCTCGGAAAACATCTCGCCCAGCGTCGCAAAGATCAGCGGCGTCGCGATGCGCAGGATCGCCGCGAGGAAGCCGACCTGCATGATCTGGTCGAAGACATCGCTCATGAAACGGCTCCGACGCGGCGGATGCGGTAGCTGGTGAACAGCAGCGCCACCAGCATGGCGATCAGCGCCGTGCCTTGCAGCACGTCGGCCAGGAACACCGGCACCCCGGTGGCGCGCGACATCGCCTCGGCGCCGGTCATGACGATGGCCAGGAAGATCGCGGCCGGCACGACGCCGAGCGGGTTCAGCCGCGCCAGCATGGCAATGACGATGCCGCTGTAGCCGAAGCCCGGCGACAGGTCGCTCATCACCTGGTAGTGCACGCCGCCGACCTCGCCGACCCCGGCCAGCCCTGCGAGCCCGCCGGAGATCAGCGCGGTGACGACGATGATCCTGCCGACCGCGATGCCGCCATAGCGCGCGGCCTCGGGGTTCTCGCCGGTGATGCGGATCTTGAAGCCGAGCGTGGTGCGGGTGATGAGGAACCAGACGAGCCCGGCCGCGATGAAGGCTGCGAGCACGCCGAGATGCAGCCGCGTGCCTTCGATCAGTTTTGGGAAGCCGGCCGAATCCTCGATCGGCGGCGAGATCGGATAGCCGCTGAACGGGTCTTTCCACGGCCCTTCGATCAACGCCATGATCGCGAAATAGACGACCGAGTTGAGGAGCAGCGAGCTCACCACGTCGTCGACCTTGAGGTTGACGCGCAGCAGCGCCGGGATCAGCGCGACCAGTCCGCCGGCCGCAGCACCGGCCAACGCCATCGCCAGCATGGCGAGCGGGCCGGGCATGGGATAGGC
>Ga0268266_10006412_pt1 | contig 10779 bp, 7 predicted proteins | sample KBSS13metaG_FD_190356 | JGI IMG/M metagenome (GOLD analysis project Ga0268266, IMG submission 190356) | Switchgrass rhizosphere microbial communities from Kellogg Biological Station, Michigan, USA - KBS S1-3 metaG (SPAdes) (version 2) | ecosystem: Host-associated > Plants > Roots > Rhizosphere >... | reverse complement strand
CATCGAACAGAAGATCTGCATTCTCGGCGGCCACGCCGCCACCACTGTCGCTCACCGTGACCAGAACCTGGCTTGCCTCATCCAGTCGCGTCCGGATCACCAGCTCACGCGGCCGATCCTTGACCGGTTGCATCGCTTCAATACCGTTGATGACGAGGTTGAGGATGACTTGCTGCAGCTGGATCCGGTCGGCGAGGACCGGGGGGAGGGCGGGGGGAAGTTCCAGCCGCAGCGCCACCCGGTGGCTGAACAGCTCATGCTGCACGAGGCTGATGACCTCGTTGACGACTTCATTGATGTGGAGCGGCGCTTTCTGATCGGCAGTCTTGTTTACGAACGCGCGGACGCGCTGGATGACCTCGCCCGCCCGATTGCCGTCATTGATGATCGACTGCAGGGTGCCGCGCGCTTCCTTCAGGTTGGCAGGTTCGCGGTCGAGCCAGCGCAGGCATGCGGCGGCATTGGTGACGACCGCGGCGAGCGGCTGGTTCACTTCGTGGGCGATCGACGCGGCAAGCTCGCCCAGCGCAGTCACGCGCGTGACATGCGCGAGGTTCGCCTGCGCTTCGTGCAACTCCGATTCGGCTCGCTTGCGGGAGCTGACGTCCGTCACCGCCCCGACAAATTCGACGTCGCCCGCCGCATCCGTTACCGCATGCGCGGTAGCATGAACATGTTTGACCGAACCGTCGGGCATCAGCAATCGATATCCGTGCGCGAAGTCCTTTCCGTCGCGGGACGCGCGGTCGATAGTCTGTTGTACGCGCTCACGATCATCCGGGTGAACGCGCTGCAGGACTGCATCGAGCCTGACCGAAGGGGCCCGCTCGAACTCGAATATTCTGAAGGTTTCTTCCGACCAGACAATTTCACCGCTGGCGGTGCGCAAGCCGTAGCTGCCGGTGCGGCTCAATCGCTGGGCTTCGGCCAAATACATTTCACTTTGCCGCAGCGCATCTTCGGCGAGCTTGCGTTCCGTGATGTCCTCGCATGCGATCAGGACGATCAGTTGATTATCCAGCCGCCGCACGGCCTTGGCGTTTTCACGAACCCAGAGCGACGAACCGTCCTTGCGAACCTTGCAGATCTCCCAACTGTGGGTTTGACCGATATTTTCCAGGCATATGGCAACTTTGCTCTGGGCCACATGTCGCTCTTCCGCAGGAAAGACTTTCAGCACGGATTGCCCGAGCAATTCGCTGACGGAGTAGCCAAGTTGCGCGGCGCCGAATGTGTTGACGGACAGGACGGTACCGGCGGCGTCGACCATGAAATACATCACCGGGTTGTGCTCGAATACCTCCTTCCATTGCGCTTCGCTGTGACGCAGTGCTTCTATCGCGTGTTGTTCGGCTCTCGCGCGGCCGTGCAGCACGGCTTCCATCTGCCTGCGGGTCGTGCCCACCCGGAGCATCATCATCAGGGAGGCGAGCAGCGCGGCGATGAGCAAGACGACGGCGGTCAAATAGGCGGGGGCCGCCGGCGCGGGGCCGAGAACAAGCCAGATGAAAGCCGCCATCGCCAACGCCAGCACCATGCTGCCCAGCAGCCATTGCTCGGCTGAGCGCCAGGACTTCATGGTCTGGTTACGCATCATCTGCAACATCACTCGGCCACGTTGGGCCCGCTGCGTCGCTAGGTGATCTCTATCATCAGGGGCGACAACGTCGCCCTCCTAACAGGCTGCATACTAGCAGCTTTTGGACGCCCGGAAGGATAATCCGGAGACGTAAAGATACGGGGCGGTCCTTGCGTGCACCGATGCGCCACGGGAGTGCGGCATTCCGATCACTCGCCGCGGCCCGGATAGTAATCCCAAACCTAGGTATGATGCTGCCAACCGAATGTAACGTGTGGATCAACCTCCGTTTAATGGCCCGTTTCAATGATGAAGCTTATCGGGTAACCCGGTGGCACCAGAGCTTTCTGGAATTGCCCCGCCGGAAAGGCCGTTATGCGAGACCTTCAACCCGACGTCTCGCCGACCGCAAACATCTCGTCGCAGTTGTCAAACCCGTAACCCGCCGATCGCGGAATCGCAAATCTGGGGATGGATATGCCGAAAGCGCGCCTGCACTTGATCGTTTGCTCGGATGACATCGGACCCGGAGCCAGGCGCCGGCGATCCGACCGCAGCTACCGGCCTTCCGTGATCGATGGTGGCAAGCGCGCAATCGCCGTGCCGGCAGCGGACCCATGGCAAGCGTGGCTTGAGCTGTTCGATCTCGGTCTTCTGGTTTCCCGGACAAATTATCTGGCCTTCGTCGCAGCGAGCCTGACAGCTCTCGAACTCCACGGTTGGACTGATCCCAAACAGGCCAACTAGAGTCGCGTCCACGCGACGCGAACTGCTTCGGCAGGGACCACGCTGAACTACGGCGATGGCCGCGAGCTTGCAATGCTGCGCGCCATCGGCCACGCCAACGGCTCGAATCCGATCAGCGTCGTGCTGCCCTGTCACCGCCTGATCGGCGGCAGCGGATCGCTGGTGAAGTATGGCGGCGGGCTGGAGCGCAAGCGCTGGCTGCTGCAGCACGAGGGTGTCCGTGTCCAGCCGGCATCGGCGGGTGCGGGGCAGTTCAAGGTGGAATAGAAGTTGCGGATTCGGGCCGCGTATGCGACGCTCTGTAGCATTAAGGTTCGAGATCGCAAGGTAGCCCCATGGATGACAGCCTGCCCGAACTGGGCGACCTCGAACGCGAGGTGATGCAACTGGTTTGGGCCAACGGTCCGGTGACAGCGGAGGCGGTCCGCGAACGGCTTTCCCGTCCGCTCAAGGAATCCACCGTCCGTACCGTGCTGCGGCGGTTGGAAGACAAGGGCTACACCACGCATACCGTGGTTGGACGCACCTATGTCTACCAGGCTGCGGAGCCGCGTGCTCGGGTTGCGGCAAAAGCCGTGCAGCGCATTGTCGATTGGTTCTGCAACGGCTCTGTCGAAGAAGTCCTGGTCGGCATGGTGGATACGGCGATGCTCGACCAGCGTCAGCTACGCACGCTGGCCGATCAGGTTGCCAAGGCCAAAGAGAAGGCCAAGGAGAAGAGCAAGGACAATGTGAAGGACAAGGCGAAGCCAGGGAGGAAATGATGCTGGCGATTCTGGCGGAGTCGGCGCTGCGCGCCCTGCTTCTCGGAGGCGTCGTGTGGCTTGGCTTGAATCTCATGCGGGTACGCAATCCGCACGTGCACATGACCTGCTGGGCCATGGTGCTGGTGGCGTCATTGTCGATGCCGCTGTTGATGCATTGGACCACGGTGACCGTCATCGTGAACACGTTGCCGGTGCCGGCAGCGGAACATCTTTGGCCGGCCGGCGGCCCGTGGAGTGGCCCGTCGGCGGAGCCGCTGCAGGATATGCTCGCGACGGGGCAAAGCGTGCCCGCCGCTGTTATCGGCTCACATCGCCCGCCGGTGAACTGGCTGGCGCTGGCCACGATCGTCTATGCGCTGGTTGCCGGCCTGCTGTTGCTGCGGCTGGCGGTCGGCCTTTATCTGACCTGGCGTCTGGCGCGCGCCGCCAAGCCGATGCGCGAACCCTGGACCGCCGACTGGAGCGTGCGCGTGAGCAGCGTGATCGCCGGCCCCGTCACCTTCGGCTCGACTATCCTGCTGCCGCCGCAATGCTTCGACTGGGATGTGCGCAAGCGCCAGGCCGTGCTGGCGCATGAGGGCGCCCACGTCGCCAACCGTGATTTCTATCTGCTGCTGCTCGCCGCGCTCAATCGTTCGGTGTTCTGGTTCAGCCCGTTCGCGTGGTGGCACCACACAAGGCTGGCCGAACTGGCTGAAATCATCAGCGATGCAAGGGCGCTCGAAGTGGTCGAGGACCGGTTGTCCTACGCCGAGATTCTGCTTGATCTCGTGCAGCACGTCCGGCGGGCGCCGGCGGGCATCGAAATGGCAAGGGCGTGTACGGTGCGTAGCCGGGTGGAGCGCATTCTCACGGCCACCGCGGCCCCTGCGAAGCTTGGTTGGGGCAAACGAATTGGAACCGCGGCCATCATCCTGCCGGTCGTCATGGTCTCTGCCGGCTCCATCGCCTACCGCGCCGCGCCCGTGTCAACGCCGCCGATCGACCGCGTGGCGGATGAGGTGCGCAAGCCGCAATCGGTCTCCTTCTATTCATTGGGCCGCGCGTCGATCTTCACCGTCTCCCAGGACGGCGACGAGTTATTCGGCCAGGTCAGCGGCCAGCGCAAGCTCCGCCTGGCCGCGGCAGGCGATGGCACCTATTCCTACCCGGCGCCGGCCGGCCCGATCCTCGTGGGCGTCGATCGTGGCCGGCAGCCGGCTGCCCCGGTGCTGAGCCAGAATGGCCGCGGCATCAGCGCCATCGGGGTCGCCGAATTGTCGTCACAGAGCGTCGAGCCCGATGCGGGCGCGCTGGATTCATATTGCGGCTCCTACAATCTGGGACTTGGCCGCGTGCTCACCATTACCCGTGAGGGTGAACGGCTCTCTGCGCAGGAGACCGGACGGCCGAAATTCGAGATCGTGGCGCGCGGCGTCGATGCCTTTGCCAGCGGCCATGATGATCTGGTTGTTTTCCTGCGCGATGATCGCGATGATAAGGCCAAGGTGACCCAGGCGCTATTGCACGAGCCGGTGTATGGCGCCCGATTGGCGCCGCGGGTCTCGACGGCCCGGGCGAAAGCGATCGAGGAAGACTTCGCGCGTCGGATTGCAGCGGCGCCGGATCGATTCCGGGAGCAGACCCCGCGGCCGGGCAGCAAGGAGGCGATCCTGCGCGGGATCGACGACCTGCAACGCGGCGCTCCCAATTACGAGCGGATGAGTGCGCCGCTGGCGGCCAAGATCCGTCGCCAGGCGTCCGAGCTGCATGCCATGTTCAAGGCGTTCGGCGCGGTGGAATCGATCTTCTTCCGCGGCGTCGGTCCGGGTGGCTACGACATCTACGGCGTGAAATTCGCCAACGGCGTCGCGGAATTGCGCATCCTGCTGACGGCGGATGACAAGGCCGACGATGTCATCTTCCGGCCGGATGGCAACAACAAGCCTGGGGGAATCCTCGCGTGTTCGGAGGAGGGAAGTCTCAGAGCCACGGCCGAGACTGCGCCAATCAAGGTGCTGATCTACAATGCCAGCGGCAGTGACCTTCATCTCTTCAAGCTGGACGCGGAGGGCAAACGCGCGGCCTTCGGTACGATCGGCGAGGAGATGACGTTTCCGGTCACGACCTATGTCGACAGTCCATGGGTGATCGCGGATGGAGCGGGGAAGTGTCTGGAGATCGTGCTGCCGGGACGGCAAACGCGCTTGCACACGGTCGAGGCGAACGGCGCAGTGCAGCCGCGCACCGTTCCGCTGGCCGGCAGTGAAGCGACGCTGCGCGGATATATCGAGGCCGTTGGCCGCGGCGCGCCGGAGTACGATCGCATGACGTCAGAAGTCGCGGCGCAGACGCGCCAGCAGCTTCCCTTCAACCAGGCCATTCTCTCCAGGCTCGGCGCCCTGCGCGCGATGTCGTTCCGCGGCGTCTCAGGCCTCGGCAGCGACGTCTATTTTGTCCAGTTCGCCAACGGTTCGGCGGAGTGGCGGATCGGCCTGGCCAGGGACGGCACGATCGGACGGATTGCGCTCGGTCCGCAGTATTAGCCACGGGCGCCATCTTCGATACGCGCTGCACTAGTAGGGGTGGACAAAGGCGCGTGAGCGCCATGCCCACCATCTATTCACATTTTCAATTTTGATGGTGGGCACGCTTCGCTTTGCCCACCCCACAGACTGAGCCTCGCAACCAGAAACTGGGCGCGCTGCACTCAATCGCCGCTTGCATCGTCGGTTCCCAAGTGTTACGATCGGTAGCACTACAGGGTGTCGCATCGTCGAGTATTGCCCATGAGCCGTTCTGCAAAGGCTGAAGCCGTGCTGGCCCTCCATCGGTTCGGCATGGGGCCGCGTCCGGGGTCGATTACGGCGATCGAGGCCGACCCACGCGGCGCGCTGATCGCCGAACTTGATCGTTCCGCGATCGGCGAACTCGCTGCCGCCAATCTGCCGTCGAGCGCCAAGGCCTTTCGCGCGGTGACGGACGCGTTTGCCAAGCGGCAAGCCAAGGCGATCGTCGCGAAGAAAGAACAGGACGCGAAACGCCAACAGACGGCCGAGGCGTCCGCGATGATGGAGGGCGCCGCACCGGGCACGGGCGATATGGCGGCGAAGATCGCCGCCGAAGCCGTCCCTGATCCGGGGCGGCCGATCTATCTCGAAGAGGCACGGATTCGTATTGCGGCGGCGCTCGGCGCTGACATCGGATTTGTCGAGCGGCTGGTCTGGTTCTGGTCCAATCATTTCTGCGTCTCGGCCGACAAGATCCGCAGCATGTCCGGCGCTTACGAGCGCGAGGCTATCCGACCTCACGTGCTCGGCCGCTTCACCGACCTGTTGCTGGCCACCGAGGGCCATCCGGCCATGCTGTTCTATCTCGACCAGACGGTTTCGATGGGTGCGAATTCGGTCGCCGGCATCAACCGCACGCGCGGGCTGAACGAGAATCTCGCGCGCGAGATTCTCGAGTTGCATACGCTGGGCGTGCGGACCGGCTATACCCAGGATGACGTCATCGGCTTCGCCAACATTCTCACCGGATGGACCCTGGTGCCGCCCGGCGACAATCCCGAGCATGGCGGCGAATTCACTTTCAATCCTCGCCTGCACGAGCCCGGCGCACAGAAGGTGCTGGGAAAATCCTATGACGACGAAACGGTGGAGCAGGGACGCGCCGTGCTGCGCGATCTCGCCGCCAATCCCGCAACCGCGACCCATGTGGCAACCAAGCTGGCCCGCCATTTCGTGGCCGATACGCCGCCGCCTGCGCTGGTGGAAAAGATGTCGAAGGCGTTCCTCGATAGCGGCGGCGACCTGAAGCAGGTCGCCAAGGTAATGGTCTCGTCCGATGACGCGTGGACGCAACCGCCGGCCAAACTCAAGCGGCCTGGCGAGTGGGTGCTGGGCATGGTGCGCGCGACCGGGCTCACGCAGGCCGACCCCGCGCGGTACACGGATGGACAGGTCCTGCTCGGCGAACCGCTGTGGCGTCCGCCGTCGCCCAAGGGTTTCCCGGACGATGAAGCATCCTGGATCGACGGCATGGGACGGCGGCTCGACGTCGCCAATAATTTCGCCGAGCGCATCGCAGGCAGGACCGATCCCCAGGAGGTCATCGAGACCGTGCTCGGGTCGCAGGTGTCGCCGGAGGTGAAACAGGCGGTCGGCCGCGCCGAGAGCCGTCAGCAGGCACTCGTGCTGCTGTTCATGTCGGCCGAATTCCAGAGGAGGTGAGCATGACTTTTCGTCACCATCTGCCAACTCGCCGCGAGGCACTGTTCGGCGCGGGCAGCCTGTTCGCCTGGAGCCAGATGCCGCGGCTCGCGCGCGCCGAGGGCCGCGATCCGCGCATGCTTGTCATTGTACTGCGGGGCGCGCTCGACGGCCTCGGTGCGGTCGCGCCCGTTGGCGATCCCGACTGGATCAGCCTGCGCGGAGATCGCGCGCTCGTACTCGACGGCAAGCCGCCGCCGCTGCCGCTCGACGGCTTCTTCGCGCTCAATCCGGCGATGCCGAACCTGCACCGGCTCTACAAGGCGCAGCAGGCGACCATCGTGCACGCCACCGCTACGCCCTACCGCGAGCGCTCGCATTTCGACGGCCAGGACGTTCTCGAAAGCGGCATCGCACGGCCGGGCGCCGTCGACACCGGCTGGCTCAATCGCGCGCTGGCCGAATTGGCGTCGGACGGCCGGGTCGATCCGCGCGGCAGCCGCGTGCTTGGCGTCGGCTCGGTGACTCCGCTGGTTGTCCGCGGCCGCGCGCCGGTGCTGTCATGGGTCCCGCAAAAATTGCTGCCGGCCAACGAAGACACCCAGGCCCGGTTGCTCGATCTCTATAAACATACCGACCCGAAACTGGCAGCGGCGCTCGAGGCAAAGATTCGTCTGGCCGCGCTTGGCGCCGCAGCACCATCGGATGCGGCCATGGCCGACGGCGCTGCGCTTGGGACCCCCGGCATCGCGGGCGTGCGCGCCTATTTCGCGGAAGCTGCCGGCACGGCGGCCCGCTTTCTTGCCAAGCCGGACGGTCCGCGTGTCGGTGCGGTCGGCTTCATCGGGTGGGACACCCACATCAATGAGGGCGCGGCGTCCGGTCAGCTCGCCAACCTCTTGGGCGCGCTCGACGGGGCGCTGGCAGCGACCGAGACCAACATGGGCGATGCCTGGCGCGAAACGGTGGTCGCCGTCATCACCGAGTTCGGACGCACCGCGCGCATCAACGGCACCAACGGCACCGACCATGGCACCGGCACTGTGGCGCTTCTCGCTGGCGGAGCCTTGCGGGGCGGGCGCGTGATCGCCGACTGGCCAGGACTGAAGCAGGCCCAACTCTATGAGGAGCGCGACCTCAAACCCACCACCGATTTGCGTGCGGTGCTCAAGGGCCTGCTCCGCGATCATTTGAGAGTCGACGAGCGTGCGCTCGCCAGCACCGTGTTTCCCGACAGCATCGGCATCGTGCCGATTGCCGGTCTCGTTGGTTAGTCGATTGAGGAGATAACGCCGTGAAGAGGAGGCCTGCCATGAAGTCGCTCGCCGTCGTCCTGTCGCTCGCCGTTTCCGCCATGGTGCTGCCGTCGGTATTGACGACGGCGTCGGCCAGCAAGATGGACGGAAAATGCTGCCAGTCGTCCGACGGCGGGCGCTCCTATCGCTACCGGATCGCAATGCAGCGGATGGCGATGCCCCACACTTGTACCGCCTATGCCGCCTCCTGCCTCCGCAATTCCAGCGCGCGGCCGGACCGGTCGCAAATGTGCAGCGACGCGAAATCACAATGCCTGCAGAGCGGGGTCTATGTCGGTCCCTACAGCGGCAGGCACTTCGCCGGTATGCAGAAGATGTAAGGCCTCGCGTCAAACTGGTCCGATTTCTCCTGTTTCCGCATCCCGGCGTTTCCGATGTCGATACTCACAGGCCGCGAGCTCGAATTCCTCACCAGCCTGAATGACAGCTGGTCGAGACTCTATCGCGACGAGCTTGCGCGTCTCCTGCATAAGGTTGACGACAAATGCGACGCCCACCACGAAACCCATTCCATCATTCGGATCTCGGCGGCCCGTTCCTGCCATTCGCGCCGAAATTCTGATGACGAGCAAGAGTTAACGCGTGGGCCGTTGTCGGACGACCATTTGCCGTACCCGACCCGCCATCAACGGTCGTCCATCTCTCGATGCTGATCGATGCGCTGCGCTATCGCAGGCGTCGTCCGGTGCCGGCCGCCGCGGTTCCGGCCAAGCCGGACACGGGCAAGGATTCGTAAGGGGGCGTGAGGATCGCGCTGGTCGATCGTAGGATGGGTAGAGTGAAGCGAAACCCATCACTGCCAACGCATGTTCAGTCGTCATCACCCGCGCAGGCGGGTGATCCAGTATTCCAGAGACGTCAATGATTGAATGATAGGCCGCGGCGTACTGGATCCCCGCCTGCGCGGGGATGACAGTGGTATATGCGTCGCTATTTTCTCGTCATTGCGAGCGCAGCGAAGTAATCCATCTATCCCCGCGACGAGGCATGTATCGCTTCGCTCCACCCATCCTGCAGGACTAGCGTCTCACGCCGCCGGCTGCGCGATGTTGTCTTCGCTGGCGAGCAGATGAATCAGCGCGCTCTTGATCGCGGCCTGCCGGGTCGGCGCGTTGATCTGGGCGCCGAGCAAGTCCGTCACGTAGAATACGTCGCGGGCGCGTTCGCCGAAGGTGGCGACATGGGCGGAGGCAATGTTGAGGTTGAGCTTCGAGATCGCGGTGGTCAGTTGATACAACAGGCCGGGGCGATCGAGGCCGGAGACCTCGATCACGGTGTAGCGGTCCGACCACTGGTTGTTGATGGTGACCTCCGGCTCGACCACGAAAGCGCGCACCTTGCCGCGGTTGGCCGCTTTGCTGGCTACCACTTCGGGCAGCCGCAGCTTGCCTTCCAGCACCTGCTCGATCATCTCGCCGATGCGGGTCGCGCGCCGTCCCTCGTCCTCGTCGCGGTCGTATTCCCTCGATATCGCGATGGTGTCGAGCGCGCGGCCGTCGGTGGTGGTATAGATCTGCGCGTCGACGATGTTGGCGCCGGCAGACGCACAGGCGCCCGCGATGATCGACAACAGCCACGGATGGTCGGTCGCGAGTATCGTCAGCTCGGTGACGGCGCGTGCCTCGTCGAAGCCGACATTGATCGCGAGCTTGTGGCCGGCCTGCTCGCTGGCGCGGATGAAACGCGCCTGGCGGATCTTGCGCTGCAGGTCGACCTTGAGCCAGTAGGCGGGATAATGACGGCCTATGTAAGCGTTGAGTTCGGCTTCCGGCCATTCGGTGAAGGCGGCGCGGAATTCGCGTTGCGCCACCGCGATACGCTGCGCGCGGTTCACTTCCGAGAAGCCGCCGGTCAGCACCGGTTCGGTCTCGTAATACAGCGTGCGCAGCAATTGCGCCTTCCAGCCATTCCACACGCCGGGGCCGACGCCCCTGATGTCGGCGGTGGTGAGGATGGTCAACAGCTTCATCTGCTCGACGGATTGCACGACGGCGGCAAAATTCTCGATCGTCTTGCGGTCGGAAAGGTCGCGCGACTGCGCCACCGTCGACATGGTGAGGTGCTCTTCGATCAGCCATGCCACCAGCTCGGTATCGGCGGCGTTGAAGCCGAGCCGCGGGCACAGCCGCCGCGCCACCCTGGCGCCCGCGATCGAATGATCCTCCGGCCGGCCCTTGGCG
>Ga0268266_10006411_pt1 | contig 10779 bp, 6 predicted proteins | sample KBSS13metaG_FD_190356 | JGI IMG/M metagenome (GOLD analysis project Ga0268266, IMG submission 190356) | Switchgrass rhizosphere microbial communities from Kellogg Biological Station, Michigan, USA - KBS S1-3 metaG (SPAdes) (version 2) | ecosystem: Host-associated > Plants > Roots > Rhizosphere >... | reverse complement strand
CGGGAGGACACGGGTTTTTTCCGCACTTACCCCCAACTCAGAGAAAGCGCTTTCTCGCCGACAGCCACAGAATCCCGTACATTTCCTGCGCCCACCGATCGGACCGAGATTTCGTCACCGCTGGTGACGAAATCTCATACGGCATTCCCGACGCCGCTTGACGGTCAGACGCTCCTGCGCTTGTCATGGTCCCACCTGATTGAACTCATCCGCCTCGAGGATCCATGGAAGCGAGCATTTTATGAGAACGAATGCCTAAGAGGCTCCTGGTCGAAACGCGAGCTTCAGCGGCAGATTGGCTCCCTCCTCTATGAGCGCACGGGTCTCTCCCTCGACAAGCAAGCGGTCATCGAACGAGCCCGACGATTGGCAACCGAAGCCCACGTCCAGATCTCAGATTTGATCCGCGATCCGTATGTTCTTGAATTCGTCGGTCTCGCCGAGCAAGCGCGCTATACGGAAAGTGATCTCGAGACCGCGCTCCTCGACCACCTGCAGGCCTTCTTGCTGGAACTGGGTAGCGGCTTCTGTTTTAAGGCACGCCAGAAACGAATCACCGTTGGCAACGAGCACGATTACATCGATCTCGTGTTCTACCATCGGCTGCTCCGCTGCCATTTGATCATCGATTTGAAGGTTCGCCACTTCCAGCATAGTGATGCCGGGCAGATGAACTTCTATCTAAACTATTGGAAGCGAGAAATCACCACTCCACAAGATAGTCCACCTGTGGGATTGCTTCTGTGCAGCGACAAGGATCAAACAAAGGTGGAGTATGCCCTCGGCGGACTCGATCAACAGCTTTTCGTCTCACGCTATTTGATTGCCCTCCCCAAACTGCACGAAATCGAGCAACTCATCGAGAGGGACCGCGCGCTCTGGGAGCGGCGCGCCGAGACAAATAGACCACAACCCCGCGGTCCGAGCAAAGTTATCTAACCGATCACCGCGGGCGTGCGGATGTCCGCTTCGATGTCGGCGAGAACACGGGTTCGACTCGCGATGACATTGACGATGTCCTCGAGTTCATGGCTTGTCAGGAGGTCACCCAGTCCGTGATCCGCAAGTACCACTCTCAGATCCTGAACAGCGCCCCCAGGCGCCTGCCCAGCAGCGAGTTCACGAACAGGATCACCAACATCATCAGCAGCATCGTCCAGGCGCCCAGGGCACTGGCGATATAAGGACCATCACCGAGGCGCTGCCAGAGCTCGTAGATGCCGCGGGTCACCGGCCAGAAGGCCGGCTTCTGCACCAGGATCAGGGAGTCGCTCACTTCGAGCATGGTGAAGGCGAACACCAACAGGGCGGCGGCGATGAGATTGGGTGTGATCAGGGGGACCGTGATCCGGCGCAGCGTGGTGGTCATCGAGGCGCCGATATTGCGCGCTGCAAGCTCGAGATCCTGAGGAGTCTGCTCGAGCCCGGCCACCGTGCTGCGGACCACGTAGGGCAAACGTCGCATGGTGTAAGCCAGCACCAGCAGCAACGTTGGATTGCGCTGCACATCGGCATACTGCAACAGCCAGTCGTGCCCGATGAACCAGACCTTGAACTGCAGACTGATGGCCAGGTAGCCAAATGCCAGCACCATGCCCGGCACCGCGAGCGGCAACATCGACAACGTGTCGACCAGGATGCGCAGAATCCCGGGCAGCCTCGAGCGCACGATGAGAATGGCGATAGCGGTTCCGATCACGATGTCGAACACGACGCTGGACAGCGAGAAAAGCACGCTATTACGGATGGAAGTCAGGACGATCTGGTGCGACAGGGCGTGCACGTACTGATCGCTGGTGAAAACCCTCGGCAGCACACTGTTGTACCAGGAACCCGTTGCCGAAAAGCTCGTCAGCACGACTCCGATGTGAGGCAGCAACGCCACCGCGATGACGACCACAAAAGGCAGGAGAATCCACGCCGCGCGCAAGCCGGTCGCGCGCTCGCCGGCGGCCGCGAACGCTACCCGGGTCTGCGCGAGATCAGCCCGACCCACCGCGACTTTGCCGGCAACGTAAACCGCGGCGCTGACCAGCAGCATGACAATGACCAACGCATAGGGAATGGGGTTGTCCGAGATCTCCGTGATGTGAAAGAAGATCTGCACCGGAGCGACCGAGTACAAATCGAACATCAGCGGCGTGCCGAGCTCGCCGAAGCTCCAGATGAACACGATCGCGCCACCGGCGAACAACCCCGGCCGCAGGGATGCCAGCGTCACCGACCGGAAAATCCGCCACGAGGAAGCCCCGAGGTTGGCGGCCGCCTGCTCCATGGCGGGATCGAGATTCGCCAGCGCCGCCGCGACATTCAAAAAGAGGATCGGATACAGACTGAACGCCTCGGCGATGACGACTGCCGTGAGCTCGTGCCCCGTCAACCAGCTCACCACCTGGTCCGGACGAATCAGACCAACGGCGCGGCACAACGCGGTCAACGCGCCGCTCGCCCCGAAAATCTGCCGCAGACCGATCGCACCCACAAAGGGTGGCAGGACCAACGGAACCAACAGCAGGGAGGTCACCACGGACTTGCCGCGAAAATCGCAGCGTCGTGTCAGCAGCGCCAGGGGGACGCTGATGAGCGCGCAAAGCAAGGTCACCGCGGCAGCAATCGCCGCACTGTTGAACAGGCTGGTGCGGAATTCGTAGCTGCTGAAGACGGCCATGAGATACGACGGGGTGAACTGCAGCCGGGCGCCCGACCCCGGCAGACCGAGGCCGACGACCACGACCCGCAGGACCGGCCAGAGCAGAAACACGCCAAAGAAAGCGGCGATCGCCATAAAAACCAGGTAGGGCGCCAGGCGTCGCGTAACACTCATGGCGCCGCCGCAAGCTCACGCAAAGTCCGGTACTCCGTCCTGAACACATCCAACCACTTGTGCTGTAACGCCAGCCATTCGCGCGGATCACCGCTCAACATTTTGCGATAAGCGGCAACGCCGTCCCGGGAGGCCGCCGCGTCGATGGGAAACCGCCCCAACCGGGCATCGAGCTCTTGTGCGCGCGGCGAAGCAAGGATTGCCGCGCGCGTTGCACGCAGCTCTGGCAGCAGGTCGATGCAGCTCAGCGCAACCAACTCGTCCAGGAGACCGAAACCCCGCGTGCGCTCCGCCTTCGTGTTGAAATTGCCCGCGGCCAGGTAAGGATTGGAGTAATCCGTGAAATTGTCGGGATGTTCGTAAACCGCGCGCCGGATCGGCAGGCGTCGCAGCGACATCTCCGGCGACTCCCGCCGCGGATCGGCCTTCGTAATCCACAGACGCTGCGCCGGCTCGCTCAGCAGAAACTCGATGAAGCGCCGCGCCAGCTCCACGTGCTGAGCGCCAGCCACGATCCCGATGGGCTCGGGAGTGATGACCGTCGCCCCGTGCGGCTCCACGTATCCAACACGGCCCGGCTCGACCGCCGCGATCTGCGTGCGGGCGTAGAAGTCGATGGACATCGCCGCGGCCGCCTCACCGCTGCTTACCATACTGGGAGGCAGGTTCGAGGCCCCTTCGAAGCCCCTTGCATTGGCCGCGATCTGCCGGATCAGACCCATGCCACGCGCCCAACCTTCGCTCTCCGGCAAACCCTGCTGTTGCGCGGTGGCCATCTCGCGCTCCACGATGGTCATCAGCATCGTCCTGGCTGAAGACGAGCGAGTTGGATCGGCCATGATGACCCAGTTGCGGTAGCGAGGATCCGCCAGGTCCGCCCACGTCTTCGGCTCGGGCAACCGCAGGTCCCGCAACAGGTCCCTGTTGTACATGATTCCGAAACTGGACAGGGCCGTGCCGTACCACTGCGGGCCGTTCTCCTTGTCGGAATCATACAAGGGCAGGCCGCCGATCTGCGCTTGGGGGAATGCCGCGGCCACCACCGCGGGGTCGAGGTTCGCTTTCTGCAGGTAGCCTTTTTTCTCGAGGCTCTCATTGAAGAGGTAGTCGCTGCCGCCCCAGACGAGATCGACCTCGTAAGTTCCCAACTTCTCGAAGGTCGGGCGGCTGGTCTGGAAGAATTTAACGATCTCGCTGCCACCGCCGTAGTTGAGAAAGTCCACCTCCACAGCAGTGTGATAGTTCGCGGCGTACCAGGCGCAGAAGGCTGTCGAAAACTTACGCCGCACCGCTTCGAGGTGCGGCGTCACGATCACCAGGTGCTCCACGGGACCCGACACCCCTGGCGACTCCCGCGACGCCGGAGCCGGCGCCGTCCCCTCTCCAAGTCGCAACAACGGCACCAGGAGCACGAGCAGGAACGCCGCGAGCAGCGCATACCGTCGCAACCCCAACCCACCGTTCATCGCGCCAATACCACCACGTCCGTCGGTGAGAACTCCAAGGCAACATCACCCGTGACATTCAAGCGCGGAGGCGCTGCGATCACCCGCAATTGCGTGCCTCCCACCCCTACGACGTGCTCGCTGGACTCTCCCAGAAAGGCGCTTTCCAGGAGGGCGCCCGTCACCCGGTTGACCCCTGGGGGGTCTTCCTTGGGAACGATCCGGAGTCTTTCCGGACGGATGCTGACAGTGACGCGCCCGCCCGAGGGCCCCTTGCTTGCTATGACCGGTCCCGCCGCGGTGGTAATGCTTATCGCCCCTTCCCTGGCGGCAACAACCTCGCCTTCCAGGAGATTGGTCCGACCGATGAAGTCCGCGACGAATGCCGTGGCCGGCGACTGATACAGTTCCACGGGAGTCCCCACCTGCATGAGCCTGCCGTCCTGGAGCACCGCGATCCGATCCGCCGAGCTGAGGGCTTCCTTTTGATCGTGGGTCACGTAGATCGTGGTGACGCCGGTCTGCTTGCAGATGCGTTGAATCTCCCGGCGCATCTCGTTCCGCAGATTCGCGTCCAGGTTGCTCAGCGGCTCATCGAGCAACAGGCATTCGGGCTCCACGGCCAGGGCACGCGCCAGGGCCACGCGTTGCTGCTGGCCACCCGAGAGTTGACTCGGCTTGCGCGCGCCGAGCTCGCCCTCCATCTGGATGAGCGCCAGCATTTCCTCAATGCGCTGCTCTTGCTGCGGCAACGGCATCTTGCGCACCGAGAGACCGAAGCGGATGTGCTCGCGCACCGTCATGTGAGGCCACAGCGCGTAGCCCTGGAAACACATGACGGCATTGCGCTCCTGGGTCGGCACCGCGGTCACGTCCCGACCATCAAAAAAAATTCGTCCCCGCGTGGGGGGCTGCAGTCCCGCAATCAACCGCAACAGGGTGCTCTTGCCACACCCGCTCGGACCCAGGAGAAAGAACAACTCACCGTCCTGGATGGCGAGGTCGATGGCACTGAGCGCCACGGTCTCGTTGTAGTGCTTGGTAACCTGCTCCAGGCGGATGGCCGTCATCGGGCGAGCGTACTCATGCGGGGATACCAGTATTGCAGCAGACCCATGACAAGTTTACGGCACCGCCTGAAGCCGTGGCCCGTTTTCCCGCAGGGTGAGCGGCCCTGCAGGTTCTATTGACTTGGCCTTGAGCGAGCAGTTTTATGGGAGTTCATGAACAGACAGCGTAAATCACAGGCCTACGTCGCCGCGCTCCTGGGTGTCGCCGTGTTAGGCGGACTCGTCCTGTGGCGCACGGTGCGACCGGCGCCCCACGTTGATAACAAAGACCCCGTCCTCGTCTCGGTCTCACGCGTCAACCGCAGCGACGTCCCGCTGCTGCTCACGGCCATCGGCAATGTCCAATCGCTCCACAATGTCGTTCTCAAGCCCCAGATCAGTGGCGTCCTGACCCAGGTGCTCGTCCACGAGGGTCAGCGTGTCGCGCAAGGCCAGTTGCTGGCCTCGATCGACGACCGCCCCTTGAAGGCAGCCGAGAACCAGGCGCGCGCCATCCTGGCCCGCGACCGCGCCAACCTGAAGATCGCCGAGCTGGACCTCAAGCGGGATGAGAATCTCCTGGCCGGGGAAGCGATCGCCGGCCAGAGCGTCGATCAGCAGCGCGCCCTGGTGGAACAGCTCAAAGCCACCGTGGACTCCGATGCGGCGGCCGTCCAGAGCGCCGAGGTACAGCGCTCCTACGCCAGCATCCTGAGCCCCATCACCGGGCGGGTCGGCATGCGCCGGGTCGATCCCGGCAACCTGGTCCAGGCCAACGACGCCAACGGGCTGTTCAGCGTCGTGCAGGTTGATCCCATTTCGGTGGTTTTCTCTCTACCCCAGCAGGACTTACCCCGCCTCCAGCCCTTGCTCGAGGACCCTACCCGCGCCCAAGTGGCCGCTTTCGACCGCGACGCCGGAACGACCCTGGCCACGGGACATTTGACCAATGTCGACAACCAGGTGGACCAGGCCACCGGGACGATTCAACTGCGGGCCGAGTTTGCCAATCCGGAAGGCCGGCTTTGGTCGGGGCAGTTCGTGACGGTGCAGTTGCGCACCGGGATCGACCACGACGCCTCGGTGGTGAGCTCGCGGGCCGTGCAGAACGGGCTCGACGGGACCTTTGTGTTTCGCATCAAAAACGGCGTGGCCGAGGTCGTCCCCGTCAGGGTGCGTTACGTTCAAGGGCTGCTCACCAGCGTGGGTGCGGGCCTGCAGCCGGGTGACCTCGTCGTCACCGACGGCCAGGACCAACTGACGGCCGGGACCGCCGTGAAGGTGGCCTCCAGCGACGATCGGGCCTACAACGACAACAACTCCGAGGTGGGCGTCCAGGTGACGCAGAAGCGGTGAATTTCAAGTCGCGCTTTTCCGACTGGTTCATTCATCACCCCATTCCCACCGTGCTGCTCACGGCGGCGGCGGTGTTGCTGGGCGTGGTCGCCTTCCCGTTGCTGTCCATCGCGCCGCTGCCGCAGGTCGACTTCCCGACCATCCAGGTGAGTGCCAGCCTGCCCGGCGCGAGCGCCGAAACAATGGCCTCGGCCGTGGCCACGCCGCTCGAGGTGCAGTTGAGCAATGTCCCGGGTATCACCGAGATGACCTCCGGTAGTGTCCTGGGTCAGACGCAGATCACGCTGCAATTCCTGCTGGAAAAGAATATCGACACGGCGGCGCAGGAAGTCCAGGCCGCCATCACCGCCGCCTCCGGCTTGTTGCCCAAGAGCCTGCCCAACCAGCCCATCTGGCGCAAAGCCAACCCGAGCGATCCGCCGATCCTGGTGTTCGCCATTCATTCGAAGCTCATGACGCTGCCGGCATTGAGTGACGCGATCGAAGTCAAGCTGCAGCGGCCCCTGAGCCAGATCCAGGGGGTCTCGCAAGTCTGGATCAACGGTCAGCGCCGGCCGGCGCTGCGCATCCAGGCCTCACCGGCGAAGCTCGCGGCCTATGGCCTGACGCTCGCCGACATCCGCCAGGCCGTCGAGAGCACCACCGTCAACAATCCCAAAGGCGCGCTCTACGGTCAACAACAAACCTCCACGCTGGCCACCAACGACCAGATCTTCGATCCGGCCGCCTATCAACAGCTCGTCATCGCCTACCGCAAGGGACGCCCGGTGCAGCTCGGCGACGTCGCCCGGGTCGTCAACAGCTCGCAGGATGTCTTTACCTCCGCCTGGCAGGACGGGCAGAACGGCTTCCAACTGGGCGTCAATCGCCAACCCGGCTCCAATATCGTGCAAACCGCCGAACGGGTCATGGCCGCGATGGAGGAATTGAAAAAAACCCTCCCGGCCAGCATGGACGTCGAGCTCATGGAGGACCGCACCCAAACCATACGAGCCTCGCTGCACGATGTCGGCATCACGCTCGCGGTCTCCATGGTGCTCGTCATCCTGGTCATGAGCCTGTTCCTGCGGCAAACGTCCGCAACACTGATCGTCGGCGCGATCCTGTGTGTCTCGCTTCTATCCACGCTTGCGGTGATGTACGCCTTCGGCTTCAGTCTCAACAACCTCACCCTGGTCGCGCTCGTCATCGCGGTGGGCTTCATCGTCGATGACGCCATCGTCGTGGTGGAAAACATTCACCGCCACCTGGAAAACGGCGACTCCATGCTGCAGGCAGCCATCAAGGGCGCCAGCGAGATCAGCTTCACCATCATCACCATCAGCTTCTCGCTGATCGCGGTGTTCATTCCGCTGCTCTTCATGAGCGGCATCATCGGCCGCATTTTCCGCGAATTCGCGCTCACCGTGACCAGCGGAATCCTGGTCTCCGTGATGACGGCATTGACGCTGGCGCCGATGTTGGCCTCGCGCTATATGAAGCCGCAGCCGCATCACCGCGAGAGCGAGGGCTTCAGCATCCCCCGCTGGCTCCTGGCGCAGTACGATCGGGCTCTGACCCGGGTCCTGGCACACCAGCAAGCGGTGCTGGTGGTGTTCGGACTGACTGTGGTGACGAGCATCCTGTGCTACGTCTTCATCCCCAAGGGGTTCTTCCCTCAGCAGGACACCGGCTTCGTGTTCGCCAGCACGCAGGCGGCGCAGGACATCTCGTTCGAGGACATGATCGCCAAAGCACACGCCGTCAGCGCCATCGTCCAACACGATCCGGCGGTCGAGCACTCCGGCGCCGCGCTCGGCGGCGCACGCGGCCCGGTGTCCCAAGGCAACATGTTCATCATGCTCAAACGTCGCAACGAGCGTGACATCTCCGCCGCGGGCTTCATCGACCGGATGCGACCCTTGTTGCAACAGGTGCCTGGGATACAAAGCTTCCTGCGTCCGGCGCAGGATATCAACTTGAGCGGATTCGGGGCGCGCGCCCAGTTCGTCTATGTGCTGCGCAGCCCCGACAACGACGTGCTTTACCGCTGGGCGCAGCGACTCACCGCCGCCCTCTCCAGAAGACCCGAGCTCACCGACGTGTCCAGCGACCTGGAGCTCGGTGCGCGCGTCACCCGCTTAACCATAGATCGTGCGGCCGCAGCGCGCTTCGGTGTGAGCACCGACGACATCGACCAGGCGCTCTACGACGCTTTCGGGCAACGACAGGTGACCCAGTACCAGACCCAGACCAACCAGTACTACGTCGTTCTCGAAGTCGATCCGGCCGTGCGCGGCACGGCGGAGAGCCTCGCGTATTTCCGGCTTCGCTCCCCCCTCACCGGGCAGATGATTCCCTTGCTGGCGGTCGCCAACCTGGAACCCTCTTCGGTCGGTCCGCTGACGATTCAACATCTCGGCATGTTTCCCGCCGTCAACATTTCTTTCAATCTGGCCGCGGGAGTTTCCCTTGGCGAAGCCGTGAAGATTGTCAATGGCACGCAGCAAGAGCTCGGCATCCCGAGCTCCATCACCGGCACGTTCCTGGGCAACGCCAAGGCGTTCCAGGAATCCCTCTCCACCACTCCATTGCTCATCCTCGCGGCCCTCATCACGGTCTACATCATTCTCGGCATTCTGTACGAGAGCTTCGTTCATCCCCTGACCATTCTGTCGACGCTCCCGTCCGCGGGCATCGGCGCCCTGTTGCTCCTCGCGGCCTGGCAGCTCGATTTCACGATCATGGCCCTGATCGGGATTGTGCTGCTCATCGGAATCGTCAAGAAGAACGGGATCCTGATGGTGGACTTCGCGCTCGATGCGCAACGCAACCTGGGACTGTCGCCGGTCGAAGCGGTGCACCGCGCCTGCCTGGTCCGCTTCCGCCCCATCATCATGACGACTATCGCCGCGATGCTCGGCGCGGTGCCCCTGATGATCGGTTTCGGTGTCGGGTCGGAGCTACGCCAACCACTGGGAGTTGCGGTGTTTGGCGGCCTGCTACTCAGCCAACTCCTGACATTGTTCACCACGCCGGTCGTCTACCTGGCCCTGGATCGTGTTTTCCACCGGCAGCCGCAACCGAGTCTGCAGACGTGAGGTGGATTACCGCCGCAGCGGTACTGAACCTGGCCCTGGTCGGTTGCGCACCGCACCCGATCCTCAAAGCCCCGGTGCACACGCCGGTCCAGACGGAATGGGAGCAGGTCCCGGACGGTGTCGCGCAGCCCGGGACACCGCTGGGCCCGACCGCCTGGTGGCAGGTCTTTCACGATCCGGTGCTCGATCACCTCATGACACTGGGACTGCAGAACAATCTCGACCTGCGGCAGGCCCGGGCTCGCATCCAACAGGCGCGCGCCCAGCGCCTCGCCACCGTGGCGGCGCTCTGGCCCGACTTGACGGCCTCCGCCGCGGGCGAACGCAACAAGTCACCGCTGTTGCCGAGCGGTACGCCCTTGAACAGTTTTACCGCCGCACTGGATGCGAGTTGGAACATCGACCTGTTCGGACAGTTGCGCAACCAGGAACGGGCCGCCACGGCGACCTTGCAGGCGACGCAGCTCGATCACGACGCCACCAAGGTCACCCTCATCGCACAGATCGCGACCGACTATCTCCAGTACCGCCTCTTCCAACTGCAATACGCGATTGCCACCCGGTCGGCCGAGTCACAGGCCGAAGTGGTCCGGATCACGCGCCTGCGATTCGAGCAAGGTGCTGCCAGCCGCCTCGACCTGGAGCAAGTTGTCTCGCAGCTCGCGCTCACGCGCGCCGCGGTCCCACAGGCCTATGAGCAAGCGGACGCGGCGCGCAATTCTCTGATACTGCTGCTGGCCACGACGCCCGAGGCAGTTGCCGCCGATCTGCCCCTTGGCGTCAAGGAAAACCCGCAGCTTCCCAACGGCGATCCGCTCGAAGTGCTCCTCACTCCGGCACAAGTGCTCGCGCAACGGCCGGATATCCGGGCCGCCGGGTTTCGCCTGGCGAGCGCGTCTGCCAGTCTCAAGGCCGCCCTGGCACAACGTTATCCGCAGTTGACGCTCGGCGGACTGTTCGGCTCGGCGGCGACGGAAGTCGGTCAACTGCTGAAACCGGGCTCGGAGGCCTACAACGTCGGCCTC
>Ga0268266_10006406_pt1 | contig 10788 bp, 10 predicted proteins | sample KBSS13metaG_FD_190356 | JGI IMG/M metagenome (GOLD analysis project Ga0268266, IMG submission 190356) | Switchgrass rhizosphere microbial communities from Kellogg Biological Station, Michigan, USA - KBS S1-3 metaG (SPAdes) (version 2) | ecosystem: Host-associated > Plants > Roots > Rhizosphere... | reverse complement strand
CGCGGGCACGATTCCGTTCGCCGGTGCGCACATCATGCTCAGCACGGTCGGAGCGAACCCGCAGGTCGCGTTCATGGAGGTCATGAAGAACGGGTTCTTCTACCTGCCGCACGGCGGCAATTTCCCGACGCCGTCGACGACCAACCCCATCAACGTTTCGATCTGCGTCGGCACGACGAAGATCAGCATGGCGACACCGCTCACGAACGTGCAGGCGGGCAGCGGAACCGACGGCAACTGCAACGGCACTGCGTGCCACGGTCCGGGCCAGACCGGTGCGTACGTCTTCATGGCGCCGCCCTGAGCGGCCGCTACTTCTTCTTGCGGCCCGCGATCAGCCGCGCGTAGGCCTCGGCGGCGACCGCACAGAGCTCGCGTAGCTGGTCGAGCTGGAGCGGCGTGAGCTCGGCCCCGTGGCCGTAGAGCACGTTGATCACGCGGCGGCCGATCGTGATGACGGCGGCCGTCGCCGTCGCTGGCTCGGCGCAGCCGAGCACCTTGTAGAGGTACGTGTTCACCGTCGACGGCGTCACCGCGCCGTGGAACACGCCGCCGTCCGCGGCGAGCGCGGCCTGCACGATCGACGGTGCCTCGAGCGGCAACAGCACGTGCTCGACGTTCGCGCGGCCGGGGACGTCACCGATCGCCTTCCAGCCGAACGCGAGCTGCTCGCGCACGGTGAACAGCACGGCCGCCCCGAACGTGCCGGTGGCGTAACCGAGCAGCGCCTCGATCATCTTGTCGCGATCGGTGACGGTCCGCAGCGCGGCGATCGCCTCGTCGGCGCGCAGCGCCGTGACCGGCCGGTCGGGCTGGAGCACCGCCATCGGCGGCGGCGTGGTCGTGCGCGACACGCGCGGCGCCGTGCCGTCGGTGAGCAGGATCGGCTCCTCGGCATCGAGCGTCTCGATCAGATCCTCGGCGTCGAGCTCGAGCGACTCGGACTCGTCGAAGCTCTGCACCAGCTTCGAGCTGCGCAGGTGCGGCCGCGGGCCGGGCGCAGACACCGGCGTGATCGTCGCCGGCGGCAAGCCGGGCAGCGGCGGCGACGGCAGACCCGGCGCCGCGCTCGTGCCGTCGCCGCGCGGCGAGTCGCCGAACTTCACGAAGCGCGCGGGCCGCGGCACGCGGTAGTACGCCTCGATGTAGTAGTAGATGCGGACCTCGGGTGCGACGCGCGGCAGCACGCGATAGCCGGTCTGCTGGGCGAGCGCCTCGAGCGTGGCGAAGTCGTGCGGATCCTCGACGGCCGCGATCAGCTGGCGATCCTGGAGGACGATCGGCACGCACTTGAACTTGAACGCCTGCTGCGGCTGGAGCAGCTTGCGCGCGGGCGACTTCGAGCGCTCGAGCATCGCGCCGGTCGCGATCGGAATGCCGAGCTCGAGCCCGAGATACACGGTTAGCGCCTCGAGATCGACGAGCCCCATCTCGAACAAGACGGTGCCCAGCCGGCCACCATCCTTGGCCTGGGCGGCGAGGGCCTGCTTGAGCTGCGCCTCGGTCAAACGTCCGTCACGGACGAGCATCTCGCCGAGTCGCATCCGCGTGCGACGGTAACATGGCTCCTCGGCACGTCGCAGTTTTGCGTGGTATGGCAAGGCGTGCGCGCGTGGCGCTGCATCGTCATCATCGCGGTCGGCTGTCACGGTTCGGAGCAAGCGAAGCCCGAGCCCACACCCGGTAAGCCCGCGCCCGAACCGTCCGCGGTGATCGCACCGCCGGTCGTTCCCGATTTTCCCGAGGGCACGCGCTCGCTCGAGCTGGTGCGCACCGTCGGCGTGCGGCTCGAGCCGGCCGACGATGGCAAGCGGATCGGGACCGTCTCGATCGACACGCGCGTCGGCTGGACGCGCACCGCCGCCGGCAAGGGCTGCCAGAAGGCGTGGATCGAGATAGCGCCGCGCGGCTGGATCTGCGGCGACTACGTGAAGCCCAGCACGAAGCCGCCGTACGGCCAGGAAGTGCCGCAGCTCGATCGCGGCGAGATCGTGCCCGGCACCTACGGCAAGGTCACCGCGACGAACGCGACGCTGTTCGCGCTCGAGAAACCCGAGAAAAAGAAAAAGAAGGACAAAGAGCGAGGCCCGGTGCGCTCGCCGCACGAGACCAGCGACGACGTGCCGAAGCCGCTGCACATGATCGCGAGCGATCCGATCGTCGGCTCGTTGAACGTGCGCGACTACGAGGACGTCACCGTCGACGGCAAGCTCTACTGGAAGGTCGCGCAAAAGGACAACCAGTACGTGCTCGCGAGCACGATCACCAAGCACGTGCCGTCGCGCTTCGTCGGCGACCGTCTCGGCGACGACACCGGCATCGCCGCGCCGATCGCGTTCGTGTGGCCGCGCGGCGGCATGATGGAGGCGTGGGTCAACGCGAAGCCGGGCATCGGCGCGGTCCGCCAGATCGCGGCGAGGACGCTGGTGCCGATCCTCGAGACGCAGAGCGGCAAGGACGGCAAGCCGACCGCGTATCGCATCGGCGACGGCGAGTGGATGGCACCGGCCGACGTGCGCGTGTTCGCGCCGGCGCCACCGCCGCCGACGCTGGGCCCGGGCGAGCGCTGGATCGACGTCGATCTCGACAGCGAGATCCTCGTCGCGTTCGAAGGCACGACGGCCGTGTACGCGACGATGGTGTCGTCGGGCGGCAAGGAAACGCCGACGGAGACCGGCGTGTATCGCATGTGGCTCAAGGAATCCGAGGCCGACATGAAGGGCCTCAACGGCGAGGATCCGTACTCGGTCGCGACCGTGCCGTGGACGCAGTTCTTCTCGCCGGAAAAAGGGCTCGCGCTGCACACCGCGTACTGGCACGACGGGTTCGGTCACGCGCGCAGTCACGGCTGCGTGAACCTCGCGCCGCGCGATGCGCGCTGGCTGTACTTCTGGAGCGATCCGCAGGTGCCACCGGGCTGGACGATGGCGGCCGGTGTCGTCGAGGCGCCCGGCTCGATCGTCCGGATCCGCGACGCGGCCGATCCGAACCCCGAGATCAAGGGCTACGCGAAGAAGGTCGCCGAGGCGCGCGCAGAGCCTAGCCCGTGATCGGCAGCCGGCGCGCGAGCAGCTTGGCTTCCGCGGCATCCATCGCCGCGACGAGCGGTGCGCCGAACAGATCGGCGAGCACGTCGCGCGCCACGCGATACAGCGTCGGAGCGTCGGGCTCGTACGCGCACGAGTAGTCGACGTAGTCGTCGCTGACGAGGATCATGCCTTCGCCGTAGCTGAGCGGGAACAGCCGGCAGATCGACGGCTTCACGCCGCGAAAGTCCCAGCCTTGCTCGAGCGACGCGCGATGGATCGCGCAGCCGCGGCGATCGTGCGCCAGGAACAAGCAGCGATTCTCGAACACGGACGTGCGCACGACCGTGCCCGACGGGACGTCCGGATCATGCTCGGGCTCGGACTCGTCGAACCAGGGCAGCTCGCGCACCTCGGGCCGGAGCACCGGCCGGATCTGCGCCGCGCGGGCCAGGATCGCATCGCGCTCGAACAGATCGACGTCGCAGCCGTACTGGCAGCACGCGTCGAGCTTCTCGGCTCGCGTCGCGTGCATCGCACAGCGATGGCTCATGCAGTCGGCAACTACGCGGCGGGTGAACACATCGATCTCCGCCTTCACGAACCGCGGATGATCGAGCTCGACGTACTCCATGCGGCGGCGGAAGCTAGCACTCCGCGAGCAACGCCGCGAGGTCGTAGCGCGTGCCATCGCCGCCCGAGGCGCGATCGACCGCGAGCACGAGGGCCGAGAGCGTCGTTTGATCGAGGATGCAGTCCGGATCGGCGGCGGCCGGCCCGCGCTCGGTGAAGTTTCGGTGGCAGGCCTGCACCACGGGGAGCGACGCCGTCGTCATGCGGATCGGCACGCCGTGGGACCGGCAGACGATCGGCCGCGCGTCGTAGATCAGGCAGCGGCCGGCCGGATCGAGCGCCGCGCACCGGTCCGGGGGGGCCGAACGGGCGTTGGCGACGAGCGTGGCGCGCCTATCAGAGGAGCATCCGGCGAGAAAGTCGCGGATCGCGTCCCCTTCAGCTGCTGTCACGGACAGCCGAACCGCGCAGCAGTCCGAACATCCGGATTTGCATTGCATATCGCCGGGATGCCGATCCGTCACACGCGTGAAGAACGCATCCACCTTGTTTGCGACGTCGGCGTACCGGCTCACTCCTACAAGTGTAGAACTGCAAAGGATACCCGGCCATGGATCTCAACGACATCGTCGTTTTCACGAAAGTCGCTGAAACCAAGAGTTTCACGGGCGCTGCCGAGGCCCTGGGACTCCCGAAATCAACTGTCAGCCGCAAGCTCGCCCAGCTCGAGGAGCGGCTCGGGGTGAGGCTCGTCCAGCGAACCACGCGCAAGCTCGCGCTCACCGACATCGGCGACGCCTACTACGCGCGCTGCTCGCGGATCGTGGCCGACGTGGTCGAGGCCGAGCACGTCGTGATGGACATGCAGTCGTCGCCGCGCGGCCGACTCCGCGTGAGCTCGACGATCGATTTCGCGACGCGCTACCTCGGCGACATCGTCGCCGACTTTCTCGCGATCCATCGCGACATCACGGTCGAGCTCGACGCGAGCGATCGCCTCGTCGATCTGATCGAGGATGGCTTCGACGTAGCCGTGCGGTTTGGACCGATGCCCGAGTCGACACTGATCGCGCGCCGCATGTGCTCGGTGTCGCTCGTCATGTGCGCGTCGCCCGATTACGTCGCGCGCTCGACGCCCAAGACGATCGACGATCTCGACGCGCACGACCACGTGCTGTTCATGCCGAGCACGCGCAACCAGACGTGGACGCTCGTCAACGATGCGACCGAGCAGACGTACGAGTTCGGCCGGCCGGCACGATTTGCGAGCAACAACTACGGCGCGGTACGCGACGTCGCGCTCGCCGGCGGAGGCGTCGCGCTGCTCTCCGATTTCATGATCGCCGAAGACCTCGCGGCTGGGCGACTGGTCCGGGTGCTGCCGCAGTGGCATACCCGCCCGACCGAGGTCCATGCGGTGTATCCTGCGCGCCAGAACGTTCCGCCCCGCCTGACCCTGTTCCTCGACCACCTCGCGAAGTCGCTGAATCCGCCGCCCTGGCTACGATGAAATGAGATGACCGTCAGCCTCGACGACGTCCGCCACTTCGCGGAGACCTACGTTCTGCCGTTCGGGGTCAAGCTGCTGATGGGCGTCGCGATCTTCGTGATCGGGCGGTGGATGTCTCGCCTGATCCTGCGCGGCTTCGATCGCGTCCTCGAGCGCAGTCGCGTCGACGTGTCGCTGCGCAAGTTCCTCGGCGACATGGCGTACGCCGCGCTGTTCGTGGTCGTGGTGCTCGCCGCGCTCGACACGATCGGCGTGAAGACCACGGCGCTCATCGCGGTGCTCGGTGGTGCGGCGCTCGCGGTCGGCCTCGCGCTTCAAGGCTCGCTGTCGAACTTCGCGGCGGGCGTGATGCTGATCGTGCTCCGGCCGTACAAGGTCAACGACTGGGTCACGATCGGCAAGTACACCGGCCGCGTCGACGCGATCCGCGTATTCAACACGGTCCTCATCACTGGTGACTCGCGCGAGATCACGATCCCCAACGGCCAGATCATCGGTCAGCCGATCGAGAACCTCTCGGTGCTCGGCCAGCGCCGCGTCGACTTGATCGTCAACGTGCCGCCGGCCACCGATCTCGGGGCACTGCGCCGCGTGCTGATGGACGTCCTCACCAAAGACACCCGGATTGCCACGACGCCTCCCATCACGATCGACGTCGGCGAAATCACCGAGGGTGGCGTGAAGCTCCTCTTAAGGCCGTGGACGACCGCGAGTGACCACTTCCGTGTCATGGTCGAAATCATGGAGCGCGCTCAGCAAGCGATGATCGCCGCCGGTTTCAAGGCGCAGATCGGCGCGATGCCGCCGTTGGTGCCGATTCCGGTGGCGACCTCGTGAGCGCGGGCACGGGCATCCCGAGCCTCGTCGCGCTCGGCGCGATCAACGGCGGGATCGCCGTCGCCGCCGGCGCGTTCGGTGCGCACGGCCTGCGCGAGCGGCTGTCGCAACACTCGCTCGAGATCTACGAGACAGCGGTCCGCTATCACATGTTCCACGCGCTCGCGATGATCCTGTGCGCGGTGGTCGCGAGCTCCGGCGCACGCACGGCAGGCTGGCTCTTCCAGGCCGGCATCGTGGTCTTCAGCGGCTCCCTCTACGCCCTCGCACTCAGCGAGGTCAAATGGCTCGGCGCGATCACGCCGATCGGCGGCCTCGCATTCCTCGCCGGCTGGGCCGCGCTCGCCTGGTCCGCGATCAGGGACGCTCTCCACTAGCTCAACCAGACGCTAGTCAACCTCGCGAAATCACAGCAGCGCCGAGGGACGGACTAAACTTGCTCGGTTGACAGAGTGTGTCTTCGACACCACCATGGTGTCATGGAGACACTACTGCGCCGGAGCTTCGATGCGGGCTCGCTACCAGCGCCTGTGCTCCGCCATCCGCACAAGCAGCTCGTCTACGAGCTCGCCGGACCGCAAACGTCGGGCACGATCGAAGTGACGCGCTGGCGCGTCACCGAGGTATCGGCAGCGCTGCATCCGACCGAGATCGCCGCCGATCCCGGCTACTACGAATACGGCGACGACGCGGCGACGTGGCACGTCAACTTCGCCGATCCGGACCTGTTCGTCGCGTATGGCTCGCGATTGCTCGCGCAAGACGAGCTGCAATGTGCCGAGCACCCGGCGCTCGGCTCGATCCGCGAGGCGCTCGGCGAGCACGCGCTCACCGAGGAAGCCGGCGTGGCAACGCCGGTGCTCGTTGCCGGCGTCGAGCGGCGCTGCGTGCTCGATACCGCGCCGAATGTCGACGCGGGCCGGCCGTATGGCCTCTACGGCAATCGCTTCGCCGCGGCGCCGCCCGAGCACATCCGCGCGGCCGTCGCGCAGGTGCGGCCACCGACGCACACGAACCTCGTCGCGATCGCTGCTCCGACGGGCACGGGCGAATACATGCGCCGCACGCTCGAGAACATCACGGTCACCGCGTACACCGGCTTCGCTGCCGCGGTGCACGAGTCGGCGCGGCTATGGCCCGGCGTGCCGGTCGAGATCCGCACCGGCTTCTGGGGCTGCGGCGCGTTCGGCGGCAATCGGCTCGTGATGTCGAGCCTGCAGATCTTCGCCGCGCGGCTCGCCGGCGTCGCGCGCGTGCGGTTCTACACGGCCGATCGCGCCGGTCGGAGCGAGCTGTTCGCCGGTGCGGCGTTGCTCGAGGAGGCGATCGCCGAAGGCGGCGACGTGATCGACAACATCGCCGATCGCGACCTACGCTGGGGCGTCAGCAACGGAACCTAGCCGACGATCACGTCGGCGCCTTCGACGCGAATCGGCACGTCGAGGAAGTGTCCGATGGTCTCGATGTTGGTCGTCGCGTGCAGCGACAGCGGCAGCGTGCGAAACCGGCCGCCGCCGGCGACCGCGAACGGCAGCAGCAGCTGATCCGCGAGGTGCTCGCCGACGGGCACGCCCGCCTCGAGATAATCCTCGAGATCGTCGAGCGCGTCGTCGGCAACGTCCTCGGCTGGATAGCCTTTGCGGCCGTGCGCGGTCGCGAGCTCGCGCGCGCCGCTCGCGAGCTCGACCTCGGCCATGAACAGGTTGTGCGGGCCCATCTTGTCGTGCTCGCGGATCTCGCACGCGGGATCTTGCAGCCGCTCCTGCGCGCACGCGATCTCGCGCTCGGCGATGTGCCGCGGCAAGCCGGCGACGATCGCGATGGCGCGTCGCGCGACGACCGCGCCTGCCTCGACGATCGCGATCGGACGCAGCTTGCTCGGGCGCACCTCGACGACGATCCGTCCGCCGCCGTTCGGGAGAAAGCCAGGGCGCTCGAGCGTCAGCGTCAGATCGGCGCCCATCGCACGCAGGTGCGGTGCGAACACGCGCTCGAGAAACTCGAACGGCGGCGCGAGCGGGTTGTGCGTGCCGCCGGTGATCACTGCGCGCAACGCGCGGCCCGAGGCGATCGCCGGCACGAGGATCGTCTGCACGAGCAACGTGGTCGAGCCCGCCGTGCCGATGTCGATCTCGAGCACGCTTGGCCACGCTTCGGGCGCACCGGGCACGAGCTCGAGCTCCTGCGCGCCGACCGCGAGCGAGCCGCCTCCGGGCGCGCGCGCAACGCCGCCGCACAGCCGCGCAGCCGCCGACACGCATGCGAGGTGCTGCGGCTGAAGCCCGGGCCGTTTTCGGCCGGCGCGGATCCGGCGCATCCGCAGCTTGCGATTGCCGATGACGGCGAGCGCGAGCGCGGTTCGCAGGATCTGTCCGCCGCCTTCGCCGTGTGAGCCGTCGATCTCGACTGGGAGCCGCAAGTTTAGTCCGTCCCTTTGCGCATCAATGATCTTACAAGGTTAGATCGGCTCAGGTTGAGCTAGTGGAGAGCGTCCCTAACCTTTGACGCAGACGACCTGGCGAAGCGTGTGCTCGATCGAGACGAGCGAGGACTGGGCGGCCATCACGGCGTCGATGTCCTTGTAGGCCATCGGCGTCTCGTCGATCACGCCGGCGTCCTTGCGGCACTCGATGCCGGCGGTGGCCGCGGCGTGATCTTCGATCGTGAAGCGGCGCTTGGCTTCGCCGCGTGACATCGCGCGCCCGGCGCCGTGCGAGCACGAGCAGAACGAGTCGGCGTTGCCCTTGCCGCGCACGATGAAGCTGCGCGCGCCCATCGAGCCGGGAATGATGCCGAGGTCGCCGGTCTCGGCGCGCACCGCACCCTTGCGCGTGACGAACACGGGCTCGCCGAAGTGCGTCTCGCGCGCGACGTAGTTGTGGTGGCAGTTCACGGCGTGCTGGCCGAGCTCGAATGCAGGCAACTGCGTGCGCGCCGCGGCGATCACCGCGCTCATCATCAAGTTGCGATTCTCGAGCGCGTAGCGCTGCGCCCACTCGACGGCCTCGACGTAGTCGTCGAAGTGCCGCGAGCCCTCGCTGAAGTACGCGAGGTCGATGTCGGGCAGGTTCCGGACATGGATCTTCATGTCCTTCTTCGCGAGCTCGATGAAGTACGTGCCGATCCGATTGCCGACACCGCGCGAGCCGGAGTGCAGCATGAACCACACGTGGTCGCGCTCGTCGAGACAGACCTCGATGAAGTGGTTGCCGGTGCCGAGCGTGCCGAGATGGTTGGAGTCGTTGCCCTTGCCGACGCGCGGGTGCTTGTCGGCGATCCGCTCGTACTCGGGCACGAGCGCGGCCCACGCGGCCGCCGCCGGCTTGGGGAGCTTGCCCCACGCGCCGCGATCGCCACCGGGCCGGCCGTTCGCGGTACGGCCGTGCGGCACGGCGTGCTCGATCGCCGAGCGCAGCGCCGCGAGTGAATCGGGCAGCCGCGCGGCCGGCAGATCGGTCTCGACCGCCATCATCCCGCAGCCGATGTCGACGCCGACCGCGGCCGGAATGATCGCGCCCTTCGTCGGCACGACGCTACCGACCGTCGCGCCGATCCCGAAATGCACGTCGGGCATCACCGCGACGTGATCGAACACGATCGGCAGCGACGCGACGTTCTTGAGCTGCTTCAGCGCCTGCTCTTCGACGCCGACGCCTCGCGTCCATGCCTTGATCGGCACGCCGCGCGTGTGAATGACCTCGTACTCCGACATGACACCAACCGCACCGGCTATCCCGGTGGTCGCCACGAGCAAAGCCTACCGGCTCGCGACGCGAGGCGCATACAGATACGGGAATCGCGTACGAGCTGCAAGCAAAAGAAGATCAGCGATAGCCCTGCGCCTGCAAGTTGAACAGCGTCGCGTAGCGGCCGCCGAGCTTCAGGAGCTCGTCGTGCGAGCCTTTCTCGACGATGCGGCCCTGGTCGAGCACGATGATCTGATCGGCCATCCGCACGGTCGAGAACCGGTGCGAGATCACGATCGCGATCTTGTCGTCCGTGAGCTCGCGGAAGCGCTCGAAGATCCGGACCTCGGCCTCGGCGTCCATCGACGCGGTCGGCTCGTCGAGTACGAGGATGTCGGCGTCCTTGCGCATGAACGAGCGCGCGAGCGCGACCTTCTGCCACTGGCCGAGCGACAGCTCGCGGCCGTTCTTGAACCACTTGCCGAGCTGCGTGTCGTAGCGATCGTCGAACCGCTCGATGAACGGCTTCGCGAGCCCGCGATCCGCGGCGTCGTCCCAGCGACCGCGATCTTCGTAGGCGCGGTCGTCGCCGGCGCCGATGTTCTCGCCGACGGTGAGCTGGTAGCGCACGAAGTCCTGAAAGATGACGCCGATGCGACGGTGCAGCGCAGGTCGCGACCACTCGCGCAGGTCGCGGCCGTCGATCGTGATGCGGCCTTCCGTCGGCTCGTAGAGGCGCGTCAAGAGCTTGATCAGCGTCGTCTTACCCGAGCCGTTCTCGCCGACGATCGCGAGCTTGCTGCCGGGCGGGATGTGCAGATCGATTCGCTCGAGCGCCGGCTCGCGCGCGTCGGGATAGGTGAACGAGACGTCCTCGAACCGCACGCCGTCGCGCGGCTCCGTCCCCTCGGTCGCGGTGCCGCCCGGCATCACCGTCGGCGTGTCGAGGAACTCGTACAGGTTCGACATGTACAGGTTGTCCTCGTACATGCCGCCGACGTCGCCGAGCGCGCTCGAGAGCGCGGTCTGCGCTTGGCGGAACGCGGCGAGCAGCATCGTGAAGCCGCCGAGCGTGAGGTCGCCGGCGATCGTCGCGATGGCGATCCACAGGTACATACCGTAGAACGCGGCCTGACCGAGCGTGCCGAGCACGAGC
>Ga0268266_10006405_pt1 | contig 10790 bp, 6 predicted proteins | sample KBSS13metaG_FD_190356 | JGI IMG/M metagenome (GOLD analysis project Ga0268266, IMG submission 190356) | Switchgrass rhizosphere microbial communities from Kellogg Biological Station, Michigan, USA - KBS S1-3 metaG (SPAdes) (version 2) | ecosystem: Host-associated > Plants > Roots > Rhizosphere >... | reverse complement strand
GGCCCCGGGCGACCAGAGCCGTCACCTCCGCCTCGCGCGGAGTGAGGATCGGGTTCCCCGGGCTCGATCGGAGCAGCGCCTCGATCTCGTCGACCAGCGGAGCCATGCCGAGCCGACGCGCCACCTCGAGAGCGCAGTCGGCGTACTCACGGCGTGCGCGCGAGCGAGCCGGCTCGACTGCAGCGAGTTCGGCGAGCACATACGCCTTCGACGGCAGGTCATGGATCTCTTCGGCACGGGCCAACGTGGACCGCAGGTGCTCGCCTGCCGCGGAGAGGTCACCGAGCAGCCGAGCCAGCCGGCCGAGAACCAGACCGACGGGGCCCTGGTACGGCGCGTGGGCGTGAGCGACGACGTATTGGCGTTCGTAGGGCAGCAGGGTGGCGTACAGCGTGGCGGCGTTGGCCTCGTCCCCCAGCCAGGCGCAGACGTCCGCGCCGTCCGCGATCGCCATCAAGAACTCCGGTGCCTCGACCGGCGCTGCCGCGATATGGGCCGCGAGCGCCCGCCACTCGTCGGCGGCCTCCGCGCGGAGGCCTGCACTCTTGAACGCCACGCACAGCCAGATGCGCGCAACGAACGGGAGCTGCTCGACCTGGTCCCGTACCGCCCCGAACAGCGGCTGCGTCGTGCCTTGATGGCGGGCGGCCTCGAAGGCGAACGACAGCTGCAGGAACGCCGCGTCGCTGTGCTCCCCACCGATCCGGGCAGCCTCCTCGGCCAGGCGTACGACGTCGCCGAACCGCCCGTCCAGCAGGGCCTGGGACGCCCGCACCAGGAGCACCCGCGACCGCCAGGCCGGACCCAACTGCTCGGCGAGCACGGTCAGCGCCGCCAGCTCGCTCACCACCTCCCGGCGTCGGCCGTCGGCGGCGTGGACGGACATCGACCACAGGTACCCCCATGCCTGCATCTCCCGGTCGCCCACGGCCAGGCCCAGCGCCACCGCGCGGCGGGCGAGCGCCACGCGATCAGCCCCCTTGAGCGGGTCCTGCGCAGCGGCGATCCGCGCCTGGATCGCGACGAACTCGGCGTCCGCATCGATGTCGGCGTCGAACCTGACCAGCTCATCCGCGCCGAACACGTCACGGGTCGCCTCCATCTGGGCGACCACCCGTGCCGTCGAGTCCTCCCCCGCCCGTCCGGCGCGATACAGAAGCGCGAGCGCCTCCCTGGCCAACGCGTGCACCCGAGCGCGAAGCAGCGGATCGACCGGCCGACGGACCACTGTGGCCGCCGCCGCGATCAGCGATGGCTCGGTGGTCACGGTGCAGCCCTCGACGATCGCGACGCAGCTGTTCACGGCGTCCGCCACGGCGCCGGCCGCGTACTGCTCACGAGCCCGGCCGAGCTGCTCGTGGAGACCGTCCGGCATGGGTCTCAGCGTAGGACTCACGACGCCGAGCAGGGCCGCGATGTTGAGTGCCCGCTTGAGTGGTTCCCCTCATGTGCGCGCGGGACCGACCTCCCTAGCGTCGACGGAACGCAGCGCCGTTCCAGGAGGACCGCCATGACAACCCACTCCGCGCAGCCGGACACCACACCCCAGGCCGCAGGCCCCGGCCCGCGCTCCAGCGCTGCGGCGGGTCTGCTCACCGTCGTCGCCGGTGCCGTCCAGGGCGACGGCGCCCTCATCACGGCGGTCTACCGCAACGCCTCGCCGGTCTCCGAGGAGCGACTGTCCTTCCCGTGGGCCGGCGCCACGGCGATCACCACATCGCTGACCTGGGGTATCACCCAGCTCCTGATCGTGGTGGGTCTCATCGCGTTCACGCGTGGCGGCGCTGCGCCCACGGCCGCCGGCCGCGTGGGAGGGCGGCTCGCGGTCGGTGGCGCCGTGCTCTACGTCATCGCCCACGGGCTGTCACTGGTCGCCTACGACGCCACCGTCGACGACCCGATCGCCGTCGCGGTGGTGGCCTGCTTCGGCATCGGCACCGTGCTCACCGCCATCGGCCTGATCGTGGCAGGCACGGCGACACTGCGGTGCGGGGTCTGGGTGGGCTGGCGACGGTACGCTCCGCTCGGCCTCGGAGTCTGGATGGTCGCGATGACGCCTCTGCAGTTCACCCCGGCACTCCCCGTCTCCGTAAGTGTCTACGCCCTCGCCCTCATCGCCCTCGGCCTGGCGATGATCGTCGAGAGCATGGGCCGTCCACCACGGTGATGCGCAGGTCACGAACGGCAGCGCTGGTGACCTGGGCCTATTCCGCCATGTTCGGTCTCCCGGCGGTGCCCGTCGCTATCTTCGTCGCCCGGGAGGGTCGGCTTCCCTCGCTGTGGGGACTGTTCGACGTCTACGCGGGCCCCTGGTCCTCCCGGATCGCCGACAACCGTCTCATCGGCCTCCTTCTGGCGTATTCCGTCCTCGTACTCGCGGTGGCCGTGTCGGGTCGGCTGCTGTGGAGGACGCGGAGGGCAGGCGCGGTACTGAACCTGGGCCTGCTCCCGGCGGAGGCGGTCTTCTGGATCGGCTTCGCCCTCCCCGGTCCCTGGCTGTTCGGGATCGCCAGAGTCGTGCTGGCGTGCCTGGCATGGCGGGAGCTCACCGGGTCGCGCCTGCGCACGCGGAGACGGCCGCCGTCGACGTGAAAGACGGGATCGGCGTCCCAGGCGGCCCAGAGCGGAGATCGTCCAACGCAGAAGGCCCCCGGATCTCTCCGGGGGCCTTCTGACCTTTGTAGCGGGGGTAGGATTCGAACCTACGACCTCTGGGTTATGAGCCCAGCGAGCTACCGAGCTGCTCCACCCCGCGCTAGCGGCTGTGATTCTCTGTGCCGCTGTTGTTCTCTTGTGCCCAGAACATTACACGCCTGCGAACACCCCGTGCACGGGGGGTCCGTTCGGTCCGTGAGGCGCTGACCTGCGGCGATACGTCCTGATCCGGGCCGACTCTCGATAATCGCAGGTCAGAGGGCATCGTAGCGGCCACCGTGTCCCTCCTCACAGACGGCGACGGGCGGCCCCGGAAGCCCGGGACCGCCCGTCGAGCGTGGAGCGGCTAGCCGCCCGGAGCGGGCGTGGGGGCCGCGCTCTGTGCCTGCTGGAAGCGCTGCACGGCCTGGTCGAGGGCCGCGAGGGCCTGACCCTGGGCCGCGAAGTCCCCGCTCTGCTGCGCGGCCTTCAGCTGGGTGAACGCCTGGTTGATCTCGTTCGCGGCCTGGGCGGCGGCGGGGTTCGAGCCCGTCGTCGGGGCCGGGGTGTTCGGCGTGGGGGTCTGGCCGCCCGTGCTGGGGGTGGCCGTGGCTCCCGCGCCGGGCCCGAAGACCTGGTCCAGGGCGTTCGAGAGGCTCGCGTCGTACCCGACCCGGCCGCCGAAGCTGACCAGCACTCGCGCGAGCTGCGGATAGGACGAGTCCTGCCCGGCCCGTTCGATGTAGACCGGCTCGACGTAGAGCAGACCCCCGGCCACCGGCAGCGTGAGCAGGTTGCCGTAGTCGATCGTGGTCTGGTTCTGCCGCAACAGGTTCAGCTCACTCGACACCTCGGGCGAGCCGAGGAACTGGGCCTGGACCTGTTGCGGGCCGAGTGTCTGGGTGTCCGCGGGCAGCTGGAGCACCGTGATCTTGCCGTAGGTCTCCGGATCGGAGCTCGCCGACATGTAGGACGCCATGAACTGTCGTCGCAGGCTGACCAGGGCGCTGGTCAGCTGGAAGCTGGCCTGCTCCTCGTTCGGCAGCCCGGTGAGCAGGTAGTACGGCGGCTGCGCGTCCTGCGAGGCGCCCGTGTTGCCCTGGACCGTCGGGTCCGAGGGGACGTCCCAGAAGGACACCGTGGAGAAGAACTCGCCCGGGTTGTCCACGTGGTAGCGGGTCAGCAGCTCGCGCTGGACCTTGAACTGGTCCTCCGGGTACCGGAAGTGCGCGCGCAGCGAGTCGCTGATGTCCGCCGCGGGCTTCACCGTGCCGGGGAAGGCGTTCATCCAGGTCTTGAGCACCGGGTCGGACTCGTCGAACGCGTAGAGCGTGACGGTGCCGTCGTACGCGTCGACTGTGGCCTTCACCGAGTTGCGCAGGTAGCTGATGTTCTCGTTCGGCAGCCGCTGGCCCTGCAGGCCGACCTGGCTGTCCTGCGTGGTGTCGCCGAGCGGCACCTGCTCGGCGTACGGATAGTGCTCGAGCGTGGTGTAGCCGTCGACGATCCACTGGATCCGCCCGTCGACGACGGCGGGGTACGGGTCGTTGTCCGGGGTCAGCCACGGAGCGACCTTCTCGACGCGGTCCCGCGGGTCCCGGTCGTACATGATCCGCGAGTTGTCGTTGATCGAGCTGTTGAACAGGATGTTCCGCTCGCCGTAGTAGAGCGAGAACACACCGCGGTTGAACAGGTTGCCCAGCGAGACGCCACCGGAGCCGGAGTAGGTGTACTGCTGCGCGTCCGTGTCGTACTCGCGCGGCGGCGCACCCTCCTCGGCCCCGACGATGGAGTAGTCCGAGATCAGCTCGCCGTAGTAGATCCGCGGCTGCGAGACCGGGATCTTGCCCTCGGTCGTGGTGTCGCTGACCGTGAAGTTCGGCAGGCCGCCCTGGCCGCCGGTGTCCTCGAGCGCGGCGTTGACCTGGTTGGCCGGAGCCGCGACGAAGCCGTTGCCGTGGGTGTAGACGAGGTGCCGGTTGATCCAGTCCTGCTGGTTCCCGACGAGGGCGCGCGAGTCGAGCTCGCGGGCCGCGACCACGTAGTCCTGCTGCTGCCCGTCGACGGTGTAGCGGTCGATGTCCAGCTTCTCCGGGAAGCCGTAGAAGTTCCGGCGCTGCTGGAGCTGGGTGAAGGTCTTGTTGAGCTTGCCGGGGTCGAGCAGCCGGATGTTCGGGATCGTCTGGGTGTCCCCGCGGATCTCCGCCGAGGTCGCCGTGGACGTGCCGGAGTACTGCTCGATCGTCACCTTGTCCTCGGTCAGCCCGAAGGCCGCCCTGGTCGCGGCGATGTTGCGCTCGATGGAGGGGGCCTCGCGCTCGTTCGCGTTGGGCGCCACGACGAACTGCTGCAGCACCGCGGGCCACGCCGCCCCGACGAGCACGCTCGACAGCACCAGCAGCACCACCGCGATCGCGGGCAGCTGCAGGTTCCGCCGGAAGACCGCCGCGAAGAAGGCCGCCGCGCAGATCACGGAGATGACCAGCAGGATCAGCTTCGCGGGCATGACCGCGTTCAGGTCGGTGTAGGTGGCACCGAAGAAGTTCTGGTTGCGGTCGGAGTACAGCAGCTCGTAGCGGTCCAGGTAGTACGCCACGGCCTTGAGCAGCACGAACAGCCCGGCCAGGATCGCCAGCTGGGCGCGGGCGGCGGCCGAGACCTGCCCCGAGCGCCCGGTCAGCCGGATCCCGCCGAAGACGTAGTGCGCGATCAGCGACACCACGAAGCCGACCGCCACCGCGACGAACAGCCAGTCCAGCAGCAGCCGCAGGAACGGCAGGGTGAACGCGTAGAACGAGATGTCGTTGCCGAACTCGGCGTCCGTCTGCCCGAACGGCACGCCGTTGAGGAACATCTGGACGGTCTGCCAGTCACCCTGCGCGGCGAGCCCGCCGATGATGCCGACGAGCACCGGGATGCCGATGCCGAAGACCTTCAGCCGCGAGATGACGACGGTCCGGTACCGCGCGATCGGGTCCTCGGGCCCGGCCACCGGCACGAACACCGGCCGGAACCGGTAGGCGAGCCACATCGTCAGCCAGACCGTGCCGCCGAGCAGCATCCCGCCGACGACGAACTGGACGATCCGGGTGACGAGGACCGTGCCGAAGACGCCGCGGAACCCCGTCTCGCCGAACCAGAGCCAGTCGACGTAGAAGTCGACGAGCCGGGAACCACCCAGCAGGACGACCACCAGCACCGCTGCCGCGATCAACAGGATCCGCGTGCGGCGGGACAACGACGGCGCTCCCGCCGGGGGCCGCATGGCCACTGGGCACTCCTCCAGGGTCGGTACTGGTGAGACAACTCTACGGACGGCGTGTGGAGTTCCCGTGTGCAGCGTGGGCGTGCACGGTTCCTCCCGATTCGTCCGAGTAGGCGCGACGGTACAGGTCAGGACGCACAGGACGGCACGGCGGCGCCGGCGTTCAGTGCCTCGAGGGAGCCGACGGCGGAGGCGAGGGTCGGCACCCGGACGAGCTGGAGGCCGTCGGGAGCGTTCGCCGCCGCCTCCGTGCAGTTGGCGTCGGGCACGAGGAAGACGGTGGCGCCCGCGTCCCGCGCGGCCCGCATCTTGAACGGGATGCCGCCGATCGGGCCGACGTTCCCGGCCGTGTCGATGGTGCCGGTTCCCGCGACGAACCGGCCGCCGTTGAGCTCGCCGGGGCTCAGCTTGTCCACCACGGCCAGGGCGAACATCAGGCCGGCACTCGGCCCGCCGACGTCGCCGAGGCTGATGGTGATGTCCCCCGTCGCAGGCTCGACGCCCGGGCGGACCCCCAGCATCCCGCGGCCCCCGTCCGGGTTCGGGCCGAGGACGACCCTGGCCACGGCCGGGGTCCCGTCCCGCTCGTAGGCGACGTCGACCGGGTCGCCGGGGGCGGTGCCGTCCAGTGCCGCGGCGACCTGGTCGGGGGTCGAGACGGGCACCCCGCGCACGGACACGATCGTGTCCCCCTCGCGCAGCACCCCCTCGGCGGCGGAGCCGGGCACGACCTCGGCGACGGTGGCGCGGGTCGGCAGCGCCAGCTGCGCCATGGCCGCGAGCTCGGCGTTGGTCTCGGACGCGGCGAACTGCTGGGTGTTCTGCTCGTCGACCTGCTCGGTCGTCTGGCCCGGCGGGTAGACGGTGTCCCGCGGCACGAGCCTGCGGTCGGGGGCGAGCCAGAAGCCCAGTGCGGACAGCGCGGTCACCCCGTCGTTGACCGCGACGGTGGTCATGTTCAGGTGCCCGGAGGTCGGGTAGGTCGGCGTGCCGTCGACGGCGACGACCGGCGTCCCGTCCACGGCGCCCAGGGTGTCGTAGGTCGGACCGGGCCCCAGCGCGACGAAGGGCACGCGGACGACGGTTCCGACGCCCACCACCACGACGACGAGGAGCACGGCGGCGACCAACGTCGACGTTCGGCGGCTCACGGAGAGCGAACCTACGCCGCGCGCCGTTCGGTCCGCGTACCGTGGTCGGCATGAGTGACGTCCCGTTCGGCTTCGGCCCCAACGACCGCGACCCGGACCGCGACCGCAAGCGGGACGAGGGCGACGACAAGGGCCCTCAGGACGGCCCCCAGGACCCCTTCGGGTTCGGCAACCTCCCTGGTGGTGGGCAGTTCCCGGGGATCGGTGGGATGCCGGGCATGCCCGGGATGGGCGCAGGCGGGCCCGGGGGCTTCGACATGGGCCAGCTCGGCCAGATGCTCAGCCAGCTGGGTCAGATGCTGTCCAGCGCGCAGCAGGCGGGCCCGGCGGACGGGCCGGTCAACTACGACCTCGCCGCGCAGCTCGCCACCCAGCAGCTCGCCGCGAAGACCTCCTCGCTCACGGACGCCCAGCGGACCGCCGTCGCGGACGCCGTCAAGCTCGCCGAGCTGTGGTTGGACCCGGCCACGGAGTTCCCGGCCGGGGCCACGGAGACGGTCGCGTGGACGCCGTCGGACTGGGTCAAGGCGTCGATGCCGACCTGGAAGCGGCTGTGCGACCCGGTGGCTCGACGGGTGTCGGGCGCGTGGGTCGAGGGGCTGCCGGAGGAGATCCGGTCGGCCGCGGGCCCGATGCTGGCGATGATCGGGCAGATGGGCGGCATGGCGTTCGGCTCGCAGCTGGGCAACGGGCTGGGCCAGCTCGCCGCCGAGGTGCTCACCGGGACCGAGGTCGGGTTCCCGGTCGGCCCCGACAAGAAGGCGGCGCTGCTGCCGGAGGCGATCGAGAAGTTCACCGAGGGCCTGGACCGCCCGGCCAGCGAGGTCATGATCTACCTCGCCGCCCGCGAGGCCGCCCACCACCGGTTGTTCGCGCACGTCCCGTGGCTGCGGGAGCGGCTGATGGGGGCCGTCGAGGACTACGCCCGCGGCATCACCGTCGACACCTCGCGCATCGAGGACATGGCCCGCCAGATCGACCCGTCGAACCCGGCGTCGATCCAGGAAGCCATGCAGTCCGGCATGTTCGAGCCGCAGACCACCCCCGAGCAGAAGGCCGCGCTGGCCCGGCTCGAGACGTTGCTCGCCCTGATCGAGGGCTGGGTGGACGCCGTGGTCGCGGAGGCCGTGGGCGAACGCCTGCCCGGCGCCGAGGCGCTGCGCGAGACCCTGCGCCGCCGCCGCGCCTCCGGAGGGTCGGCGGAGCAGGCCTTCGCCGCGATCGTCGGGCTGGAGATGCGGCCGCGGAAGCTGCGGGCGGCCGCGGAGCTGTGGAAGCTGCTGGAGTCCGAGCGCGGGATCGAGGGTCGGGACGGGTTGTGGGCCCACCCGGACCTGCTGCCGGTCAGTGAGGACCTCGATGATCCCGCCGGGTTCGTCCACCGCCGCGAGCTGGACGACCCCATCGCCGAGCTGGAGAAGCAGTTCGCCGCCGAGGCCACCGCCGCGGAGGCGTCGGCCGAGGAGACTCCGGCCGCCGAGGACTCCCCCGCCGCCGAGGCGGACGACGCGGAGACGCCCGAAACCCCTGGTGAGGACGACCCGAAGTAGTCGTCATGATCGTTCCGTGTGGGACGTGACGGTCGCAGCCGCCGCGGCCCCGTCCCACTCGGAACGATCACCGTCGGACGATCGGCCCGAGCGGGACATGACGGTCACGGCCGTCGCACTCACGTCCCACCTGGAACGATCATGATCGGGTGATCGGCCCGAGCGGGACGTGAGGGTCACGGCCGCCGCGCTCCCGTCCCTCTCGGAACGATCACCGTCGGATGCTCGGCCCGAGCGGTAGATGACGGTCACGGCCGCCGCGCTCCCGTCCCTCTCGAAACGATCACCCGTCCCGATGATCGGTCTCAGCGGGACATGACGGTCACGGCCGTCGCACTCACGTCCCACTCGAAACGATCACCCGTCCCGATGATCGGTCTCAGCGGGACATGACGGTCACGGCCGCCGCGCCCCCGTCCCACCCGGAACGATCATGATCGGGTGATCGCTCCGAGGGGGACGTGGCGGCGGTGCGTGGTGTGCTCTTGTGCCGCTCGGAACGGTCATGGGTGTGGTCAGCCCACGTCGGCGGTCACCGGCTCGTCCTCGCCGTCGGTGCCCACGAGGTCCAGGCCCGCGGCGGCGGAGAGTCCCTCGAGGTAACCGATCGCGCGCTCGGTGCGCGGGTAGGCGCGCACCAGGGACCAGAAATGGTCGTCGTGTCCCGGGGCGAGCAGGTGCGCCAGCTCGTGGACCAGCACGTAGTCCACGACCCAGCCGGGCACCTCGCGCAGCCGCTCGCTGATCCGGATGGTGCGGTCCTCCGGCGTGCACGAGGCCCACCGGGTCCGCATCGGCGGCACCCAGCGCACCGACGCCGGGTTCGCCTTCCCCTTCAGGTACTTGCGGGAGAGCTCCAGGCATCGCGCCTGCAGCGCCTCGTCCCCGTGCCGGCCCGGTGAACGCCGTTTCGCCTCGCTGCGCTCGAGCCTGCTGACCATCTCGTCCACCCAGCGCCGTTCCTCGGCCTCGCTCATCCAGCCCGGGATGAACACGATCACCGTGTCACCCTCGCGCCGCGCGCTGACCATCCGACGCCGCCGGTCACTTCGCCTGACCTCGACGACCGCGGGGCTCGCCATGCCCCCACTCTAGTGCCCCGCCGCAGAACCCTCGGCACCGAACTCGGCGGCCCAGCCACTCGGGGGCGCTGTTGCCGACCGGACCGGGTACGCGCGGTACGAGGCCCGGTCGGCGCCTTGCCCGCGAACACCAGGATCCACCCATTCCGGCACCCCCTTCTGCGACGAGGCACCGGTGCCCGGCCGGGTTGTCCACAGATCGCGATGCCTGTGGACAACCGTTCGCGTCCATCGGTTCCGGGCACCATGCTCGGCCGGGTGAATCCTCGACGCGTCCCCTCCCGCGTGGTCACCGCCCCACACCGCACCCTGCTGGCCCGCGGCCCCCAGGCTCGCCAGTTCGGCCTGGACCCGGCCGGGAGCGTCGCGGTGGAGGCGCTGCCCGAGCCGGTGCTGCCCCTGCTGGAGCAGTTGAGGGCACCTGCGGTGTCCGTGGAGTGGATCGGGCAGGCCACCTCCGCCGGCGTCGCACCGGACTACGCGGAGGCCCTGCTCGCCGGGTTGGTGGCCCGCGGCGTGTTGGTCGATGCGGAGGTCGGGCCGCACCGCGCCGCCCGGCGGGCCGGTGCACGGGTCGAGGTCCGCGGCGAGGGACCGCTGGCCGCGGCGCTGGGGATCGGGCTGGCCCGGTGCGGGGTCGGGGCGGTGCACGTCGTCTCGCAGGGGCCGGTCGAGAGCGCAGAGGTCGGCGCCGGGATCGGACCCGGGGAGGTCGGGCGGCCGCGCGGCGTGGCGGCCGCCGAGGCGATCGACCGGTTGGGCCTCGGCACGGAGACCGGCCTCCCGCCTCCGGGGTCCTGGCCGGACCTCGTCGTGCTGGCCGATGCGGTGGTGCCCCGTCCCGGGGAGGCCGCGGCGCTGCGGTCCGCGGGCGTCGACCATCTCGCGGTGCTGGTCCGCGAGGGTGTCGGCGTGGTCGGACCGCTCGTGCTGGTGGGCCGGTCGCCGTGCCTGGAGTGCGTGGAGCTGGACCGCGGCAGGCGGGACCCGGCCTGGCCCGTGCTGTCCGCCCAGCTCGCGGGGCGCCGCGGTTCCGCGGAGCCCGAGAGCGTCGCGGCCACCGCGGCGTTGGGTGTGGCGCAGATCCAACGCCGCGGTGGCCGCGACG
>Ga0268266_10006402_pt1 | contig 10791 bp, 13 predicted proteins | sample KBSS13metaG_FD_190356 | JGI IMG/M metagenome (GOLD analysis project Ga0268266, IMG submission 190356) | Switchgrass rhizosphere microbial communities from Kellogg Biological Station, Michigan, USA - KBS S1-3 metaG (SPAdes) (version 2) | ecosystem: Host-associated > Plants > Roots > Rhizosphere... | reverse complement strand
CCGGATAGAACACCACGACGGACCACTTGCCCTTGAAGTTTTCGTTGCTCACCGGCACGAACTTGCCGTTGTGATACGCGGTGGCCTTGAATGGGACGATTTCAGTGTTGATCAGGGACATGGGTCGGGTTTCCTTGGTTGACAAATGACAAAAGCGAGCGGCAAGTATAGGCTATTCATTATCTATCATTGATAGACTTTGACTATGCTTTGTATCGGATGCTGTTTGGTGACCCAAATGCAAACGCCTATCAGCCTCACACGCATGCAGACCGGGTAAGCATGGGCTTGTGTTGATAGACGCCCGAAGCACCCGGAGAATCACCTTCGCAACAACACAAAAAAGGTAAATGCCATGAAAGGCGACCCTCAAGTCATCGCACATCTGCAGGCGCAGCTCAAGAACGAGCTGACGGCAATCAACCAGTACTTCCTGCACTACCGCATGCTCAAGCACTGGGGTTTCGACAAGCTCGCCAAGAAGGAATACGAAGAGTCCATCGGCGAGATGAAGCATGCCGACAAGTTGATGGACCGCATCTTCATGCTCGACGGGCTGCCCAACCTGCAGGATCTGGGCAAGCTGTCCATCGGCGAGGACGTGCCCGAAATCCTGCAGTGCGACCTGGGCGCCGAAACCGGCGCGCAGGCCACCATCAAGGCCGGCATGGCGCATTGCGAATCGGTGCGCGACTACGTTTCGCGCGACCTGCTGCAGGAAATCCTGGACGACACCGAAGAGCACATCGACTTCCTGGAAACGCAGATCGAGTTGGTCAACAAGGTCGGTGTTCAGAACTACTTGCAGTCGCAGATGGGCGAGGTTGCGTAGAGCCAGCCCCCGATGCTGCGGGGTCAGGCCACGTCGTTCCCGCGCGGCGGGGCCTTGCGGCCGCTCAGCATCGCGGCCACCAGGTTCTCGCGATGACGCCAACTCGCCCACGCCACCCCTGCGACATGCAGGCCCACGAGCCCGACCAGTGCCCAAGCCAGCGCTCTATGCAGCCACTCCAGCCACGCCAGGCCCCAGTACGCATCTAGCGTGTAGAGCCAGCCGCTGAGGCCGACTGCCGCAACAACCAGCATGAGCGCCACGATCATCCAACCGCCGAGCGGGTTGTGCCCGACATGTCGGACCTCCGCGGCGCACGCAATGTCGCGGGCATAGCGCAAGACCCTCACTGGCGAACGCACGAACTGCGAGAAGCGCGCGTAGCGGCCGCCGCAGAAACCCCAGGCAGCCCTGATTGCCACGAGTGCCAGCGCCGCGTAGCCGGCGATTTCATGGCGCCGCAGTGCCTCTTCGCCGGAGAACCACGCCAGCGTCAAGGCCGCGACCAGCGCCCAGTGCGAAAGGCGTACCAGAGGATCCCAGACCCTCATCGAGCTCAGGAAGGCTGCCGGACTTGGCCGACCATCTCGAACGTCTTGGGATGGAAGAAGGCTTCGGTGCGCTGGCCCTTTTCGTCGAAGCCGTAGACCTCGTAGCACCCATTGAAGTTCTTGATCTGACGCACCTTCCAGCCTTCGCCGGTGAGCTTGCGCTGAAGATCCATCTGCGGACGCATCTCTTCTTTGGGCACGGCCTCGCAGCGGACCTTGTCATGCTCGACGAATTGCGCCGACGCCGCGCCGCCTTGCAGCAGGAAGGTGATTCCGGTGGCGGCTGCAAGGAGCCAACGAGGCTTGTTCATGCTTGTTCCTTTCATACATCGAGCCACATGCGCAGCAGGTTGTGATACGTACTGGTCAAGCCGATCACGCCGGTGTCGGCCTCGCCGTAGCAACTGCGCAAGTGACGCAGGTGGTTGTCCATGTCGAACAGCAGCCGGCGCTGCTCGTCGCTGCGAACCATGCTCTGGATCCAGAAGTAGCTGGCAATGCGCCAGCCGCGCGTGACCGGCAGCACGCGGTGCACGCTGGTGCCCGGGTACAGCACCATGTCGCCGGCCGGCAGCTTGACGCGCTGCTCGCCGAAGGTGTCTTCGATCACCAGTTCGCCGCCGTCGTACTCATCGGGTTCCGCCAAAAACAGCGTGCACGAGATGTCGGTGCGCACGCGGCCCGAGCCGTCGCGCAGGAAGCGCACCGCACTGTCGACGTGGTTGCCGAAGCTGTTGGCGTTGCCGCCGTAGCGATTGAACAGGGGCGGCGAAATCTGCTTGGGCAGGGCCGCCGAGAAGAAGACTTTGTGACGCTCCAGCCCGCGCAGCATGAGCTGCTGCACGGCCCGGGTTTCGTCGCAGTCTTCGCGCAGCTGCAGGTTGTTCTTGACCTGCGCCGACTGCTCACCGGCCGTCATGCGGCCGTCTTCCCACGGGGCGTTGGCCAGTATTTCTCTCGCCTGACGAAGCTCGCCAGGCGAGAGCACCTCATGGATGTGCAGCAGCATCGACCGAGGATAGCCTGCCCGAGACTGCTAGAAGCGCGCGCCCAGCGTCAGCATCACCGAGCGCGGCGCGCCAACGAAGGCGAAGCCTTGGTAGAGCTGTTCGCCATACAGCTTGTTGGTCACGTTGGTCACGTTGAGCTGGGCGTACAGATCGGGCGTGAACTTGTACTCGGCCATCAAGTCGCCCACCACGTAGCCCGGCGTACGGTTCGTCAGGTGGGCCGCACCGTTCGTGCCCTGCAGCGGAACGTTTTCCGACGCGCCGCGGATGCCGCCGGCGATGCGGAACTTCGGCGTGGCCTGATAGCTCAGCCAGGCCGCACCGGTGTGCTTGGGCGAGAGGCCCGGACGCGAGCCGACGATGCCGGGGCCCACGGTGCTGCCCACCTTGTCGATGCGCGCAGTGGGAACGTAGGCGTACGACACGTAAACCTCCCATTTCGGCGTCAGGCGACCCACGATGTCGATTTCGAGGCCCTGCGCGTGGCGCTTGCCCGACAGCAGGTACGAGGTGCCGGCGAAGTCGCCGTCGGTGGTCCGCTCGTTGGTCTTCTCGGTGCGGAAGATCGCGGCGCGGGTCGACAGGTTGCCGTCGAGCCAGTCGAGCTTGGCCCCGAGTTCGATGTTGCGGCTCTTCTCGGGCGGCGTGTTCGCGGTCTGCGGCGACACGTATTGGTACGTGTCGGCCGAAGAATTGAACGAGGTGCTGTACGACAGGTGGTACGACTGCGTCGTCGTCGGCTGATACAGCACGCCGGCGCGGTAGCTCCAGGCGCCCTGCGACAGATTGGTGGTGGTTGTCGTCGTCGGGAACGGGTTGCCCGGGTTGTACACCTCGCGCGGGTTGCGCAGGCCGCTGCAATTGGCCGTCTGTTGGGCGGCAGGCACGTTGGTACGCACGCAGCTCGGGTTGGTGTAGCCGAACTGACTGAAATCGCCGCCAAGATGGTCGTAGCGAACGCCGCCTAGCACCTTCCAGTTGTCGGCAACCTGCACCAAGTCCTGGAAGTAGATGCCATACGACTTGGCCTCGTAGGCGCTCGAATCGCGGTAGATCGGCGACAGACCAGACCCGCCCAGGCCCTGGTCGAGATTGGCAAGGCCGACATAGGTGTTCGGGCGCGTACCCAGCGTCAGGCCACGACCGCTGGTATTGAAGATGTAGCCGCTGTTCTGGTAGCGATCGGCCTCTTCCCTCGACGCATCGATGCCGGTCAGGATGCTGTGTTTCATCCCGCCCCAGTTGAACTCGTTGCTGTAGTCGCTTTGCACATACGTGCCGCGGTATTCGTCCTTGCGCGGCGTGGGGCCCGAACGGGTGACCACGCTGATGTCGCTGAAATTGTTGACGTTGGCGGCCGCGCCGAGCGTGGTCGAGGCGCCGGCTGCGGTGTACTCCTGGGTGCGGTTGAAGACGCCGGTACGCAACTGCGTGCGCAGTTCACCGCCGTCGCCGAATCGGTGGATCCATGAGCCATTGGCGTACTTGGCCTTGCCGATCAACTTGTCGTCGGTCGTGCCGTAGTAGTCGCCGGGCCGGATCGGCGCGAGCGTGCCCAACGCTCCGTAAGTCGGTATGCCGGCCGCGGTATAGCCGGAGATACCGCGCCGGTTGGTCGTCAGCCAACGGAAGGCCGATGGCGGCCGGTTGTCGACGTCGAGAACGAACAGCCCGACGTTGAATTCGTTGGCGGTGCCGATACCCCAGCTGTAGCTCGGCGCGATGCCGTACTTGTCAATCTTGGCGCCGTTGTTGTCGGCCTTGTTCCACATCGCGTTGAGGCGGAAGGCGGAGTCTTCGGAAAGTCGCTTGTTGAAGTCGAGCGTGCCGCGGTAGTAGCCGTACGAACCGGCCGAGACGGCAACGTCGGTCTGGTCGGCCAGCAGCGGCCGTTTGGTGACTTGATTGATCACGCCGCCGGTGGATCCGCGGCCGAAGATCATCGAGGCCGATCCGCGCAGCACCTCGATGCGGTCGAGATTGAAGGTATCGCGGTCGTACTGCGACGGATCGCGCATGCCGTCGATCAGCAGGTCGCCCGTGGTGGCAACGGAAAAACCGCGCAGTCGGATGTCCTGGTCGGTGCCGCCTTCGGCCGCCTGGAAAGTGATGCCGGCCGAATAGCGCAGCGCCTCGCGCAGCGTATTGAGCTTGACATCGTCGATCAGCTTTTCGGTGATGACGTTGATCGACTGCGGGATGTCGCGAATGTCCTGCGTGCCCTTGCCGATGTTCGTCTTCTTGGTCTGCAGCGTGTCCTTGCCCTGCTGCTCGGCCTCCTCCGTCACCGTCACCGTCCCAAGCGTACGCGACTGCGCCGTATCGGCTGGGGCCACCTGCGCCCAACTGCCCGACAGAAGCGGCAGCATCAGTGCACCGAATGGCAGCATCGCTGTGTCGCGTGCGGCCGACCCGGCAGCATGCGGCGCAGAGGCCTCGGACGAAGAAATGGAAGCGAAGCGCGACACGCGCACACGCCGACGAGCAGCATTGGTCAAGACAGGGCCCTCCAGAAGCCAGCGAAAGTGGCTGTTGTGTATGGCTGGCTATGGCCCTCGCAGAAAGAGCTCATACGGCTTGCCGGACAGATCGCGAGACAGTGTAGCCAATAAATCTTGATAGGAATCATTCTCACTCGCATACGTGTTGCGTACCGGCGACACCCAATAGTTATTGCAAATGCGATGAATTCGCATTTATAATCAGCCTGTCTCTTCAACCAGCCAGCCAAAGCCTCTCTCGTCATGATCGTTTGCGTATGCCGTCGAGTATCTGATCGCGAAATCGCGCGGCATGTGCGTGCCGGCATGACGTTCGACGAGGTTCAGTTCGAACTCGGTGTGGCCACCCAGTGTGGCCAGTGCGAGGGTTGTGCGCGCGACGTGGTTGCGCAGTGCAGTGCCTCGCATCCGGTCGCTGCCATGCGGCGCGACGGGGATGTCGGAACGATCCAGCTTGCCGCCTCCATCACGGAAAGCAAAGCATGGCACTCCTCTCGGCACTCGGCGGCAGCCTGATCTTCGTCGCCGGTTCGGCCTGGTGGATTTTTCGCAAGTAACCTGAGTCGTAGCGGTTTGTCGCTTCCGTCGCGCACGCGGCGTGCGTGCCGAACTGCAATTGATCGTGTCTGACCGCTTTTCTACTTCTCCGGGCTACTCGCGCAACGTCGTCATCGCAGGCAGCGTGGTGCTGTTTCACGTGGCGGCGCTGTGGGCGCTGCAGAGCGGGCTGTTGCGCCGCGCTGCAGAGGTCGTGGTGCCGGTCGAAATCCTGAGCCAGTTCATCGAGCCGCCCAAGCCGAAAGAGCCACCGCCCCCTCCGCCCCCGCCGCCGCCCGCGCCTCAACCCAAGATCACCAAGGCGCCGCCGCCTCCACGGCCGATGGCCATCCGCGAGCCGAAACCGGTGCCGGCGCCCGACGCGCCAGTGGGCGTGACCGAGCCACCGCCGCCGGTCGCGCCCCCCGCACCGCCCGCACCGCCCGCTCCTCCTGCACCGCCCGCTCCGCCGCCCGCACCACCGGCGCCGCCGGCCATCCAGATGCCGTCGAGCGACGCCGACTATCTGCAGAACCCGAAGCCGGTCTATCCGGCCATGAGCAAGCGGCTCGGCGAACAGGGCAAAACCGTGGTGCGCGTGCTGATCGGCGTCGATGGCCTGCCTAAAAGCGCCAGCATCCGCACATCGAGCGGATTCGAGCGCCTCGACGAGGCCGCTCGCACTGCCGTAATGAGCTGGCGCTACGTGCCAGGCAAGCGCAACGGAGTCGCCGAACCGATGGAGTTCAACGTGCCGATCAACTGGGTTCTCAAGTAATTTTCTGGAGTTGTTTTTATGGATTCCCAATTCGGCCTGATGAACGTCTGGAACCAGGGTGACCTGGTGACCAAAGCCGTCGCCGCCCTCCTGATCGGCATGTCGCTCGCGTCTTGGATCGTGATCATCATCAAGGCCATCGACGTGGTGAGGTACAAGCGCCTGGCGCGCCGTTCCGGCGACTTCTGGCACAGCGAAGATTTCGCGACGGCACTGGACAAATTGGGCAAGGATGATGGCAATCCCTTCCGCGCGCTGGCGCTCGAGGGCCGCGAGGCGGCAGCGCACCACCGCAACACCAAGGCCCATTTGCACGACGCGCTCGATGTCAGTGACTGGATTACCCGGGCACTGCGCAATGGCATCGACGAGTTCACCGCGCGGCTTCAGACCGGCCTGGCCGTCCTGGCGTCGGTCGGGTCGACCGCGCCGTTCATCGGGCTGTTCGGCACGGTATGGGGCATCTACCACGCACTCATGGCCATCGGCTCAGCGGGTCAAGCCACCATCGACAAAGTGGCAGGGCCGATCGGCGAATCGCTAATCATGACCGCGCTCGGTCTGGCCGTCGCGATCCCGGCGGTGCTGGGCTACAACGCATTGGTACGCGGCAACAAGTTCGTGCTGACCAAGCTCAACAGCTTTGCGCACGATCTGCATGCCTACTTCGTGACTGGCGCCCGCGTAACCAGCGCCAGCTCGACGGCCAGCAGCCCGGTCGTGCTGCCGCTCAAGAAAGGCTGACGACATGGCTTTCGGTACCCAGGACGAGCCCGACGAGGTGATGAACGAGATCAACATGACGCCACTGGTCGACGTCATGCTGGTATTGCTGATCATTTTCATCATCACCGTGCCCGTGATGAAGCACGCAGTCAACATCGACCTGCCCCGCGCCACCAGCGAGCCGGAGCAAACCAAGCCGCAGAACATCCTGTTCACCGTGGGGCCGGACGGTGCGTACTACTGGAACGAGCAGCGCATCGAGGATGCCGAACTCGCCCCCAAGCTGGCGGCAGAAGCGGCGAAAGAGCCCCAGCCGGAACTTCACATCCGCGGCGACAAGGCGGTGCGCTACGAGCGCGTGGCGATTGCCATGTCGGCTGCGCGAGAGGCGGGGGTTCGCAAGATCGGCTTCATCACGGAGCCGCCGCCAAAGTAGCAGCACCCGTCAAGTCGAAATGGTCTATCGCAGGGATTGACTATTTATTGCGAATCATTATCATTTGCACATGCCAGTCGCTCTTACCTCTGCTCCGGTCCTGAATCACAAATCCGTCGGACAAACCGGCGGCGGCCAAGGCGCAGCGCCAGAGCCGCCGGCACAACTGCTCGAAAGCACCGATCTGCTGCAGGGCAACAAGGCCGTCGGCATTCTTCACAACGGCTCGCTCTACCGGCTCCAGGCCACCAAACTCGGCAAGCTGATCCTGACCAAATAAACGGATTCAGCCACCCACCGCGCAAGTTTCATCGTGGGGCGACTCGAGGAGGCGTTCAGTCTCCGGAGGGTCGTTTTTTGCTAGCCATCGGTTCGCCGGCCAGCCAAGCACTTTTTTCCACCGTGACCGCCAATCCAAACGCCGACCGCCCGTCGGCGATTTGCTTTCGCAGCGCGCGTCAAAGGCCCAGCGCCGCGATGCCGGCCTTCGCAACCTGCGCGTCTTCATTCGATTTCACGCCGCTGACACCTACCGCCCCGATGACCAGGCCGTCTTTGACGATCGGAACGCCGCCTTCCAGAATCGCGCTCACCGCCGGGACGGTCGTGAAAGCCACGCGTCCGCCATTGATGATGTCTTCGTAGCCCTTGCTCTCCCGCCGGCCTAACGCGGCCGTGTGCGCCTTGGCCGGGGCGATGTGCGCGGACAGCGCCGATGCACCGTCCAGCCGCTGAAGGTGCAGCAAGTGTCCGCCGTCGTCGACGATCGCGATAGTGACGGGCCAGTTGTTTTTCATCGCTTCGGCTTCTGCAGCGGCGGCGACCGTCTTGACATCGGCGAGTTCGAGGAATGATTTGGTTTTCATGGGGAGGGGCGAAATTTAAAAGCGGTCAGCATAGCCTCGGAACCGCCTGGCTTATTCGCCCCCGGGGGCTCTTGCAGCCTCCTAGAATCGCCTCCAACTGCAGTTCGCAGCAACCCCCAGGAGTTTTCAGCCATGAACGATCGCGTCAGTACCTTCGACAACAGCGTCGGCCTCGGCCAGGCGCTGCCGCAGGCCGAGCGCCAGCGCGTCCTGCGCAACACTTACTGGCTGCTGGCGCTCAGCTTGCTGCCCACCGTACTGGGTGCCTGGCTCGGCGTCGCAACCGGCATCACGCGCTCGCTGACCGGTGGCTTGGGCCTCATCGTCTTTCTGGGCGGTGCATTCGGCTTGATCTACGCCATCGAGAAGACCAAGAACTCCGCCGCAGGCGTGCCGGTGTTGCTGGGCTTCACGTTCTTCATGGGCCTGATGCTGTCGCGGTTGATCGCGATGGTGCTCGGCTTCAAGAACGGCTCCGAGCTGGTCATGACGGCCTTCGGCGGCACGGCCGGCGTGTTTTTCGTGATGGCATCGCTGGCCACGGTGATCAAGCGCGACTTGTCGGGGATGGGCAAGTTTCTGACGGTCGGCGTGCTGGTGCTGTTCGTCGGCTCGATCATCAACGTCTTCGTCGGCTCCACGGCCGGCATGATGGCCATCTCGGTGGCCGCCATCGGCATCTTCTCGGCCTACATGCTGTATGACCTCAAGCAGATCATGGACGGCGGCGAAACCAACTACATCAGCGCCACGTTGTCGCTTTACCTGGACCTGTTCAACGTGTTCCAGAGCCTGCTGGCGCTGCTTGGCATCTTCGGCGGCGAGCGCGAATAGCAGAACGCTGTGCTGGATCAACAAGGGGCCTGTCGGCCCCTTGTCCTTTTGTGGGCCTCAATTCCTCTCGAACACCGCAATGGATTCGACGTGGGCCGTGTGCGGAAACATGTTCACCATGCCCGCCGCGCTGCACCGGTAGCCCGCCTGATGCACCAGCAGGCCGGCATCGCGCGCGAGCGTGGACGGATTGCAGCTCACGTAGACGATGCGCGACGGTGGCACCCAGCCGGCTTCGCGCAGCCCGGGCTGCAGATGCAGTTCGACGAGCGCCTTCACCAGCTCGAAGGCGCCTTCACGCGGTGGATCGACCAGCCACTTGTCGGCCGAACGGTCCGCCACCAGCATGGCGGGCGTCATCGCGAACAGATCGCGCGCCACGAACGACGTCGCGCCCAGGGCCGGGCGTGATGACGTCGCGGCGCGGTTGAGCGCCAGGTTGTCGCCGGCGCGGGCCACCAGGGCGGCGCTGCCTTCGATGCCCAGCGTTTCGCGCGCCAACGTTGCCAGCGGCAGGGTGAAGTTTCCGAGGCCGCAGAACCAGTCGATCACGCGTTCGTGCGGCTGCACGTCGAGCAGACGCAGTGCGCGCGATACGAGTGCGCGGTTGATGCCGGCATTGACCTGGGTGAAGTCCGTCGGCTTGAACGGCATCGTCACGTCGAACTCAGGCAACCGATAGGTCAGCGCCGTGCCGACCGGTTCCAGCAGCTGAACGGTTTCGGGGCCCTTCGCTTGCAGCCACCACTGCACGCCCACATGCTGCGCCGTGAAGGCCTTCAGGCGCGCCACGTCAACCGGCGACAGCGGCGCCAGGTGACGCAGCACCAGTGCGATCGTGCCCAGGGCGTTGCTATCGGGCGCATCGCCGCAGGCCAGTTCGATCTGCGGGCAGGTTTCGCGCGCATCCATGCCGCCGATCAACTCGCGCAGCGGCAGCAGCAGCGCACTCACGGCGGCGGGCAGCACCGGACACACGCGCATGTCGGCCACGTAGCGGCTCTTGCGCTCGTGAAAGCCGATCAGCACGGCGTCCTTCTTTTTGACCCAACGCACTGAAAGGCGGGCACGGTAGCGGTAGTGCCAGGTGGGCCCTTCGAGTGGTCGCAGCATGTTGTCGGGCTTGACCTTGCCCAGATGCCAAAGGTTGTCTTCGAGCGCGCGCTGCTTGACGGCGACCTGCGCCGCCGCATCGAGGTGCTGCATCTTGCAGCCGCCGCACGCGCCGGCATGCAATCCGAAATGAGGGCAACCGGGACGCACGCGTTGCGACGACTCGCGTCGCAGGGCGCTCATCGTGCCCTGCTCCCAATTGTTCTTCTTGCGGTGGACGTTGACCTGCACTTCTTCGAACGGCAGCGCGCCTTCGATGAAGACCACCTTGCCGTCGACGCCGTGCGCGACACCTTGCGCGTCGAGATCGAGAGACTCGACGTTGAACCACTCGCGCTCGGTCACGGCATCGTCCCGCACGCGCACGAGCGAGGCGTCCGATCGCTCACTTGGCAGGCAGGTAGCGCGCAGGATCGACAGGCTTGCCCTGACGGCGGATCTCGAAGTGCAGCTTCACTCGGTCGGCGTCGCTGTTGCCCATTTCGGCGATCTTCTGGCCCTTTTGCACCGACTGGTCTTCCTTGACCAGGAGCGTCTGGTTATGCGCGTAGGCCGTGAGGTAGGTGTTGTTGTGCTTGAGGATGATGAGGTTGACGTAGTCGCGCCA
>Ga0268266_10006398_pt1:0-5000 | contig 10792 bp, 7 predicted proteins | sample KBSS13metaG_FD_190356 | JGI IMG/M metagenome (GOLD analysis project Ga0268266, IMG submission 190356) | Switchgrass rhizosphere microbial communities from Kellogg Biological Station, Michigan, USA - KBS S1-3 metaG (SPAdes) (version 2) | ecosystem: Host-associated > Plants > Roots >... | reverse complement strand
TCTCGCTGTAATATTTAGCCTTAGGTGGAGTTTACCACCTGCTTTAGACTGCACTCTCAAGCAATCTGACTCTAGTATGCAACAGTTTGCGACCAAAGTCTCGTAACGTTATGGGCCTAGCACCCGCTATGGAAAAGTCCTTGTCAGAGGAACTTACATTACGGAGACAACGGTCGATGCACTGCTGTATTCACGCTGCATCTCCTGTACGCCTTACGACGACAGGACTTAGCGCTGAGCTCTACCCCTTTCGCTCGCCGTTACTAAGGGTATCCCTTTTGGTTTCTTTTCCACCGCTTATTTATATGCTTAAATTTAGCGGGTAATCTCGCTTGATCTGAGGTCGACATAAAAGTGGGTGAATATATACGTGAATATATAAACACTAACACAATTGGAACACCTGTGACACAACACATGAGACCCGCCGATTGCATGTCCTTTGATAGGTAAACCGTTCAATATGTGCGCAGAGGCCGACAAAACTTGTAGTGTTCTGCCGTTATCGCCAATGCACTGAACGATAACACACAACAGCGTTTGTTTGGTCAGTGTTTTGCGGTCTGGTGTGGCATGAGTCTGACGAGAGCACAACAGTATGTTCGGCGCTCTCGAAAAACAGACTTTAACTATAAGTTTAATTGCTTACAGACCCTCAGACAAACGAAGCCCCGGGAAAGACCCGAGGCTGCAATATGCGTTCGAAAATCAAGTGCTCGGCGTGTCCTGCATTTCACACCGCTTAACGCAGCTAGCTGCGTTCTTCATCGACCAGCGAACCGAGTGATCCACCGTTTGCAGTTGTACTTTACATTTTTACGATTTTCATCGATTGAATATGTATTCAACAGCACATTTGGTTTTTGCTCAAATTAATGGGCGCACAAAGCCAGTCATATGTAGGCATTGCATTCGAGATGACAATAATTAAGTCTAGCGGCAGAGACTGCGAAGTCTACTGTCACTCCATAGCCTGACTTTCACTCTACGAGAGAGAGAGACAGTACTCGTAATGAACACTCCCGAAAGAGTGATCGATTACGTAGGCAGAGTGGACTAGACACCTATCATAGACCGGTGCGAACAGACAAACACCGAGCGAATGTCATTCGTGCGATCGGTCGCTCTCGCACCGACACTACTACAACAACAACACCGAAGTGTCGTCGTATGGCGTGTGTCGGCACCTCATGACCGCACTGACATACCGCATTCGTTTGGTATATGTTTGCCGTTCTCGTATAAAATACGAGCGACTTTGCGTTCAACAGTTTAGTGTTTGCCGTTTGCGTTTTGCAACACAATCGGTAATGATCCTTCCGCAGGTTCACCTACGGAAACCTTGTTACGACTTTTACTTCCTCTAAATGTTCAAGTTTGGGCATCTTTCCAAACACAGCGCTGCACTACGAGAGAGCTGCGCCGGCCAGTCCGAAGACCTCACTAAAACATTCAATCGGTAGTAGCGACGGGCGGTGTGTACAAAGGGCAGGGACGTAATCAACGCGAGCTTATGACTCGCGCTTACTGGGAATTCCTCGTTCAAGGGGAATAATTACAATCCCCTATCCCAATCACGAAGAAGGTTCATTGGGTTCCCCACTCTTGACAGAGTAGGTTGAAAAAGCACGCTGATCACTTCAGTGTAGCGCGCGTGCGGCCCCGGACATCTAAGGGCATCACAGACCTGTTATTGCTCTGTTTCGTGCGGTTGAATCACCGCCTGTCCCTCTAAGAAGTCTCGCCGGCGTTTGTAAGCCGACGATCTATTTAGTAGGCTAGAGTCTCGTTCGTTATCGGAATTAACCAGACAAATCACTCCACCAACTAAGAACGGCCATGCACCACCACCCACTGAATCAAGAAAGAGCTCTCAATCTGTCAATCCTTCCAGTGTCCGGGCCGGGTGAGTTTTCCCGTGTTGAGTCAAATTAAGCCGCAGGCTCCACTCCTGGTGGTGCCCTTCCGTCAATTTCTTTAAGTTTCAGCTTTGCAACCATACTTCCCCTGGAACCGAAAGACTTTGGTTTCCCGGAAGTCCCTAAGCGTGTCATTTAAGGAACACAGCTTAATTACTGGTTGGCATCGTTTATGGTTAGAACTAGGGCGGTATCTGATCGCCTTCGAACCTCTAACTTTCGTTCTTGATTAATGAAAACATTCTTGCGAAATGCTTTCGCTTTAGTTCGTCTTGCGACGGTCCAAGAATTTCACCTCTAGCGCCGCAATACGAATCGCCCCGTCTGTCCCTATTGATCATTACCTCAGATTCCGAAGACCAACAAAATAGAACCGAGGTCCTATTCCATTATTCCATGCAACATTATTCGGGCGTTACGCCTGCTTTGAGCACTCTAATTTTTTCAAAGTAAACGTACCGATCGCCTATGACGCTCGGTGAAGAACACCATAGGACAACTCGGTAAAGTGTTCAGTCAAACAGTAGCCACTGGCAAGTGGACCGTCTGACTCGAACTGAGATCCAACTACGAGCTTTTTAACCACAACAACTTTAATATACGCTATTGGAGCTGGAATTACCGCGGCTGCTGGCACCAGACTTGCCCTCCAATAGATCCTCGTTAAAGGATTTAGATTGTTCTCATTCCAATTACGGGGCCTCATAAGAGTCCCGTATTGTTATTTTTCGTCACTACCTCTCCGTTCTGGAATTGGGTAATTTGCGTGCCTGCTGCCTTCCTTGGATGTGGTAGCCGTTTCTCAGGCTCCCTCTCCGGAATCGAACCCTGATTCCCCGTTACCCGTTACAACCATGGTAGGCACATAACCTACCATCGACAGTTGATAAGGCAGACACTTGAAAGATTCATCACCGGCACTTGGCCATGTGATTAGCAATAGTTATCCAGAGTCACCACATTGAGGAGTTCCGTAAAGAACCCCATTGGTCTTGTTCTAATAAATGCGCTCTTTCCGTAAAGGTCAAAGCTTTTGTGCATGTATTAGCTCTAGAATTACCACAGTTATCCATGTAGACAGTCAACATCTAAGGAACCGTAACTGATTTAATGAGCCATTCGCGGTTTCGCCTTAATACGGCATGTACTTAGACATGCATGGCTTAATCTTTGAGACAAGCATATGACTACTGGCAGAATCAACCAGGTAGCTTCTCGAACACTTAGCGCCGGCCGTGAGGCACAACACTGGTTCTCGATATTGGGCGGCCACAGTACCTGATAGCGAGAGTACGGTCATGAGATCGTATATACTGCGCGTATACTGCGGCCTAAGCTGCTTAGACTGAGCGAAGCAGCTCGCATTACATTGACACATATGGGTGGCCACCGCGAAGTGTCGCACCCTGTGTGAGAGACAGTCGCACAGCGATGTCACACACCCCAAACTGCCGGTGTGTCGAAGACAACACCGAGTACAGTACTGCTATAGCAGTCAGATACCGATAAACATAAGTTTACTTATCGTTTATAGTCTCTGCGTAACTCAAGTCGGCCTAAAATGCTCGACAGAAACACGGCTATAGGCACACAAGTGCACCTATTCATTAGCCGGCATCACTACTCGTGTGGTAGTAGACGCACAAATCTTGGCGTACGCTATGAGCGCCGATACAATGTTAAAGTGGGCCAACTCCTTCGCGCAGCAGTATGAAACTCACACTTAGCGACTTACGTAGGTCACGTCCTCACTCACACTGAACGGTACTCACCCGATGACAGGTAGCGTTTGCCGTCACTTGTTTCACTTTCCGTTATAGAGAGCTAAGCACACACTGAAGCACTGTAGCGGTAGTGCACCGCTACAGCGCATACACTGTGCGCACTCTGCTATAAACACAACCACTGCTCATATATATACAGAAATTATGATACTAAGCTTACTAATTCAGAACATCTATGCGAAGGGCTAAGTGTTAGCCTCCAAATATAGAGTAAAGGGGGTTAAGGGTGGGTCTGACACCCATACATTGAGTGTATGAAATGTAGGTAATGAAAATATAAGTTGAAAAATTTGGTGGGCGGGGGGGTCCGGTGGTCAGGGGGGGCGTGCCACGTGTTTTAAGGTTTTGGCGCGAAACCCCTTTTTGGGGTTTTGACCCCCTTCCGGTGATCGCAGTCCCACCAAAAGTTGATACAATCAGGGGTATGATGTGTAGTGTTTGTGACCAAATTTTTGGCCAGCTACCATCAACGGGTCCCGAGATATAGCGAAATGACAGGGGTTTTCAAAAAAACACCCCCAAACCTTTAGCCCCATATTAGCCCCCTAGAGTTGTTGAGGAGGCGTCCTACCCCGCCAAAAATGTTCCCCCAGCTCATAGCTACAAAACAAACTACTTTTGGGAGGTGTGGGGTCTACGGGTGGCAAACGGGGGTTGTTCAAGATTTGGCCATAGAAATGCATTGTAGACCTTATATGACATTTACACCACTTATGAGTTAAGGTTTTGTAAGTTTTGTAAAAAAGTAAAACACTGACCACCGGCCGCCCCGTACGGCCTAAACGGACACATTTGGCACCGATTATCACTATTTGAAGGCACAAATGATTTGTGTATGAATTGGTGCTAATTGTGGTCATAAATATGTTTTGTGTTCATATGCATCACACACACAGTGTATGCACTCCGAGTCCCGTGAGCGCCGGCGCCCCGGTTGGACAGAGGACAACATCGAGTGGCAATACTTGTGCGGACACTCCTAACCTTTCATTTTATGGCCACATCGGTGGCCGCCCGTCCCCTGCGGCGCTCAAATCGGGGAATAATGTGAACACTTTTGGCAAAGTTTGCCAAAAGTGTGCAATGAATTGGTGGACGGCAGGAGCCTGCGAGCCGCCCAGAGTGGTGGACAGGTCTTAGTGGCCATCAATAGGTCCATAGGAGGTGTCCGCAGCTAATGTAGGGCTAAGGGAGGCTCCGTGGGGGGTTTGAAGGGGTGGGCGGGGGTCAACTCTGGCAACACATGTTGTAATGAGTGAATGATAGAGTGTACGGCCACTCGTGCGGCGGACGTTGT
>Ga0268266_10006393_pt1 | contig 10795 bp, 10 predicted proteins | sample KBSS13metaG_FD_190356 | JGI IMG/M metagenome (GOLD analysis project Ga0268266, IMG submission 190356) | Switchgrass rhizosphere microbial communities from Kellogg Biological Station, Michigan, USA - KBS S1-3 metaG (SPAdes) (version 2) | ecosystem: Host-associated > Plants > Roots > Rhizosphere... | reverse complement strand
GTCGTAGCGGAACGACATCGCCGAGCTCGCGCCGACGCCGACCAGCACGCCCTTCCAGTCCTCGCTCGACACGTTGTCGACGATCGCCCAGCTCTCGAGCATGATCTTGCCCTTCGGCCCGACGACCGCGCGATAGCTCGGCTTCCACGCGGGCGAGTCGGTGACGTACGTGAGCAGCACCGGCACGTCGCGCTTGTCCGCGGTCGCGACGTCGAGCGTCAGGACGTTCGCGCCGTCGATCTCCTGCTCCTTGCGCGGGATCGAGACCGACAGCGGCTTGTGCGTCGACGGATCGACGACCGTGAGCGACTTCAAGAAGTCGTCGACGGCCGTGCGCGGCACGCGAATGCTCAGCGAGCCGTTCTGCGTCGTCGCACGGCGTTCGTAGAACGCCACGCCGTTGCGATAGATGACGACGCGGCCGAGGACCGCGCCAGAGACGGTATCGGGGGCCGAGCCGTGCATACATCCAGCCAGCACCGCCGCGAGAAGCAAATGTGCACGCATGATTCCTGTCTACGCGCGAGCACGCAATCGATCCAACGCGAGCTGCTGACGCCTTTGGTCGCGCTGCGGTGTCGCACCCGAATGCGGGTGTCGCAGCGGTGCTAGCATCGTGCGATGCCGGCGCGCACCGTGATCGTGATGATCGCCGTTGCGGGTTGCGGCACGCGCGCCGAGGTTCGCGCGCCGACGGCGCTCGATCCGCCGCCGCCCGCCGGCGTGATCGTGCCGGCGATCGGGCAGGCACGCTGCGTCTCGCGGAAGCCCGACGGCGGCTACTTGTGGCGAGCGACCTTCGACGTTCCCGCCGATGATCCGCGCGTGGTTGCCGAGATCAAGAAGTGGGGGCAGATGAGGCCAGGCGCGGCCGGCGCGAAGCTGTATCTCGAACAGGTCGACGCCGCCGGCATTGCCGCCGACGACACCGGCTACGTCATCACCGGCCGGTTCGACGTGATCGTCGTCGCCGATCGCGACCTTGACTGCCTGACGCCGTCGTCGTTCGAGGTGCTCGTCAGCCCGCCGGGCGGCTAGCTCAGTGCTGATGCGGCGGCTTCACGCGCGGCTGCTCGAGCACGTCGGCGAGCTGCTCGCGCAAGAGCCAGGTCGGCCGCTCGAATACGTCGTCGACGAGCGTCTCGATCGCCGGCGGTCCCGCAGCTTCGGCGCGCGCGATCGCGTCGCGGACCTGCGCCTCGAGATCGGACGCGAGCTGGTCGCGCTCGCCGGTCGTGAGCCAGCCGCGGCGCACGAGGAACGCTTCCATGCGGCGCAGCGGGTCGCGCTTCTGGCGCCAGACCTCGGTCACGGCCTCGTCGCGGTAGCGCGACGGATCGTCGGACGAAGAGTGCGCGCTCACGCGATACGTGACGAGCTCGACGAACGTCGGCCCGTCGCCGCGCCGCGCCTTGTCGGCGGCGTGCTTGACGACCTGGTACGTCGCGAACGCGTCGTTGCCGTCGGCGCGCAGCGGCTCGACGCCGTAGCCGAGCGCCTTCATCGCGATCGTCTTGCTCGCGGTCTGGATCGAGCCGGGCGTCGAGATCGCCCACTGGTTGTTCTGGCAGATCAGCACGACCGGCGCCTTCATCACGCCGGCGAAGTTGAGCGCGACGTGAAAGTCACCTTCGCTCGTGCCGCCGTCGCCCATGTAGCCGAAGCACACGGCGCGATCGCCGCGGGCTTTCATCGCCATCGCGATGCCGACCGCGTGCGGGATCTGCGTCGACACGCACGAGCTCATCACGACGTAGTGATGATCACGGTCGCACGGATGACACGGCATCTGGCGACCCTTCGTCGGGTCCGCTGCGTTGCCGAAGATCTGCGCGATGTAGCTGTCGAGCGTCATGCCGCGAAACAGGCCGACGCCGGCCTCGCGCAGCGCGGGCACGATCCAATCTTCGGGCTCGGTCGCCGCGGCCGAGCCGACAACGGCCGCCTCCTGGCCCATCGCCTCGCCGTAGAACCCGATGCGGCCCTGGCGCTGGAGCGCCATCATGCGCGCGTCGGTCACGCGGATCCGCAGCATGCCCTCGTAGAGCCGGCGCGCGAGCGCGCGATCGAAGCCGGTGAGCGCGAGCTCGTCGACCGGCGAGCCGTCTTCGCCGAGCAGCTGGTAGAGCCCGCGGGCTTTCGCCTCGTCGTCTCCACGAAAGTAGTCGGCGCGCGTGGTGGTGGTGGTCGCTTGCACCATCGCCGCGAAATCTATCACTCCATACAGACGACGTCCGCGTCTTGAACCGCCGTCGTGGCCTGCCACGGCTCGCCGTTCGGGTTGTTGGTGACGATGCGTTGCGTCGTGAAGTCGAACGTGAACGGCACGTCCTGGTAGCTCTCCATGACGGCCTGGCCCTGATCCAGCGCGTAGGTGCCGCTTTCGATCACGTCGCCAACCCGCATCGCCCACGCTCCGTCGCGGCAGAACCCGAGCTCGAACACGCAGTCCTGCGGCGACGGCGCTCCGCAGTTCACGGTGGTCCCTTGCATGTAGTACGCGGCGGTCGGCAGCGTCGTGCCAGGCGCCGGCCCGGCATCGGGTAGCGGCATTGCGGGGTCGCAGGCGGCAACGAGCAGCAGCGCGAAGATCGACCTCACGATGGGCTCCACCAGGGCCGCGAGGTCAGGTCCGTGCACAGCACGTCGGCGTGATCGAGCTCGGCGTCCGTGTAGCTTCCGTCGACCTCGGTCCAGCCCGAGCCGAGCCCGTCGAACTGGTCGTAGCTGGCAAAGCTGAACACCGGCTGGCCGTCGTCGCCCTCGACGCCGACCGTGTCGTCGCTGCCGGACTCGAGCCGGCCCTCGATCGTGCCGCCGGAGATGGTCGCGACGAACCCGTCGTTCGCGCACAGGATCAGCTGATCCGTGCCGCGCGCGAACACGTGGTCGCCGTTGCCGGAGAAGCCGCCGCAGAGCGGGCAGCCTCCCAGCAACACGACCATCAACATCAGAGCGAGGAGCTTCATGTCGCGGCGCTATCGCAACGCCGGCGCCAGCTCGGCCCCTCGGATCTCGGCTACTTACCGCGCGTGACTCGGCCGACGTCCGGCCGAGCCTGACAGCGGTGTCACACCATTTCCATGAACATCGTGGTCGGGTCTTCGAGCAGCGTCTTGACGTCCTGAAGGAACATCGCGCCGTCCCAGCCGTCCGCGAGCCGATGGTCGACCGAGATCGACAGGTTCATCAGCGAGCGGATCACGATCTGGCCGTCGCGGACCGCGGGCTTCTCCTCGATCTTGTGGACGCCCATGATCGCGACCTCGGGGAAGTTGATGATCGGCGTCGCGAGCACGCCGCCGAGCTTGCCGAGCGAGCTGATCGTGAACGTCGAGCCGGTCAGCTCGTCGCGCGTGGCCGTCCCGTTGCGCACGGCGTCGCCGAGCCGATCGATCTCGCTCGCGGTATCGAAGATCGAGCGGCGGTCCGCATCGCGGATGACCGACACCGCCAGGCCCTGCGGGCCCTGTGCGGCGATCCCGATGTGGTAGTAGCGCTTGCGGACGATCTCCTGCGCGGCCTCGTCGAGGCTCGCGTTCAGCATCGGCCACTTCTTGAGGCCCGAGACGACGGCCTTCACGATGAACGGCAGGTAGTTGAGCTTCACGCCGCGCTCGGCCGCGCGCAGCTTCGCGCGCTCGCGCAGCGCGACGAGCTCGGTCATGTCGATCTCTTCGACGTACGTGAAGTGCGCCGCGGTGTGGACCGAGCGCGCCATCGTCTCGGCGATCCGCTTGCGCATGCCGCGCAGCGGGATCCGCTCCTCCGCGCCGGCCGGCGCCTTCGCGAGGGCGGTCGTCACGGGCGCGGTCGTGAACCGCTTGACGTCGTCGGTTGTCACGCGGCCGTGCTTGCCGGTCGCGGGCACGCGGCCGATCTCGACGCCCATCTGCCGCGCGAGCCGCCTCGTCGCCGGCGTCGCGAGCACGCGATCGCGCGACGTCGAAACATCGACGACTTCGATGCGTCCCGTGCCCGCGGCATGAACGGCGGGTTGCGTCTTCGCCGTAGGCGTAGGCGTAGGCGTCGGCGTCTTTGTCTGGCTCTGGGCTTGGGGTTGAGCCGGGGCGCCTTCTTCATCGATCACGACGAGCACTTTGCCGACCGGGCAAATCTCGCCGTCCTTGAAGTTGATCTTCGCGATCGTCCCGGCCTTCGGCGACGGGATCTCGACGGTCGCCTTGTCGGTCATGATCTCGACGATCGGCTGGTCGAGCTTGACCTTGTCGCCGACCTTGACCTTCCAGGAGACGATCTCGCCCTCGACGACGCCTTCACCGATATCGGGCAGGTGGAACTCGAAGGCCATGTCACCACTCCAGGGTCTTGCGAACCGCAGCGACGATGCGATCCGCGTTGGGCAAGTACTCGTGCTCGAGCGAATACGGGAACGGCGTGTCGAGGCCGGTCACGCGCAAGATCGGCGCCTCGAGATAGGCGAGGGCGCGCTCCTGGATCGATGCGACGAGCTCGGCACCGAACCCGCAGGTGCGCGGCGCCTCGTGCACGATCACGCAGCGCCCGGTCTTCTCGACCGACGCGAGGATCGCGTCGATGTCGAACGGCAATAATGTCCGCAGGTCGAGGAGCTCGCATGAGATGCCGGCCTGTGCGGCCTTCGCGACCGCTTCTTCGGCGACCGACACCATGCCGCTCCACGCGAGCACGGTGCACTGCGTGCCTTCGCAGACTCTACGCGCCTTGCCGAGCTCGACCGTGTACTCGCCTTCGGGGACCTCGCCGCGGCTCGCGCGATAGATCCGCTTGGGCTCCATGAAGATCACGGGATCGTCTTGCCGCATCGCCGCGAGCAAGAGGCCCTTGGTGTCGTACGGGTTCGACGGCATCACGACCTTGAGGCCGGGCGTGTGGATGAACAGGGCTTCGGGCGACTGCGAGTGATAGTGGCCGCCGCGGATGCCGCCGCCGACCGGCGTGCGGATCACGACCGGGCAGCTGTACTGGCCGCCGGAGCGATACCGAAATTTCGCCAGCTCGTTCACGATCTGATCGAACGCCGGGAAGATGAAATCCGAGAACTGGATCTCCGGAACCGGCCGAAGGCCGTAGAGCGCCATGCCGATCGCGGTGCCGACGATGCCGGCCTCGGCGAGCGGCGTGTCGATCACGCGCTCGGCGCCGAATTCGTCGTAGAGCCCGCTGGTCGCGCGAAACACGCCGCCGAACTTGCCGACATCCTCGCCGAGCACCACGACGCGGGAGTCCGCGCGCATCTGCGTGCGCAGCGCATCGCGGACCGATTCGAGCAGGTTCAAGACCGGCACGTGCGAGTGGTGTTACGTGGCCCGTATCGGGGTGTCAAGGCAGCCGCGCCCATTGCGTTGGTGCACTGCGGCGTGGATAGTCCAGCGCGTGTTCTGGATCCTGCTGGTGGTGCTCGCAATCGTCGGCGGGGTTGCCGCGGTCGGGGCGTTTGGCACGCGCAAGCAGCTGGCGGCCGGCAACGCGCAGAAGGAGCTCGAGGCGGGTGCCAAGGAGCGCACGCTGGGCGACGTTCGCGTCGACGACATCGTGACCATCGATCACAAGGACTACGTGTGCGAGGGCGTGATCGGCTACGACGAGGACGGTCACCGCTGGGTCGGCGGGCGCTGCGTCGACAACCAGGTCGTGAAATGGCTGATCGTCGGCCTCGAGCGCACCGGCGCCAACGCGACCCGCTTGCTCGATCAGGACGAGGAAACGCACATCGCCGGGTACCCGCCCGAGGCGATCGTCATCGGCGACGTGCGTTACGCGCTCGACAAGCGCGGCACCGCGACGTGCGAGCTCAAGGGCGACACCGGCGGCCTGGGCGATCTCAAGACTGGCCGGCCGGAGGGCCACGTCGAGCGCTGCCGGTGGTGGCTGTACAGTGCACCCGGTGACGACACGCTGATCGTCGAGCAGTGGGGCTCGGACTACCGCGTGCTGCGCGGCAAGAAGGTCCACGACGGGACGATCGAGCTGATGCAGGCGAGCTGACGCCCGCCTAGGCGGGCTTGGCGAGCGCCGTGCGATGCGCGCGCGCCTGATCGAGCATCGAGTGAACGGCCGCCGTGCGCAGCGGCTTGATGACATGCGCGTCGAAGCCGGAGGCGAGCGCGCGCGTGCGGTCGTATTGCTGGCCGAAGCCGGTGACCGCGATCATCGTCAGCGAGTCGCCGAGTGAGCGGCGGACGCGCTCGGCGATCGTGAAGCCATCGATGCCCGGCAGCCCGATGTCGACGATCGCGAGCTCGGGCTTCGTGCTGAGGATCAGCTCGAGCCCTTGGTTGCCGTCTCCGGCGACCTCGACCTGGCAGCCGAACGTCTCGAGCAGCGACTTGCTGAGCGCGCGCAGATCGGCGTTGTCCTCGACCAGCACGACGCTCAGCGTGCCATCGACGGATGCGCGGACGGGCGGGGCGGCGGCCACCCGGCGCACCGTGCCGACGGGCATGGCGACCACGAACTCGCTGCCCGCGTCGATGCCCTCGCTGGTCGCGCGCACGCTGCCGCCGTGCAGCGCGACGAGGCGAGCGACCAGCGTGAGCCCGATCCCCATGCCGCCGTTGGCGCGGCCGAGGCTGGCATCGGCTTGCGCGAACAGATCGAAGACGCGCGGCAGCATGTCGGGCGCGATGCCGATGCCCTCGTCGCGGACGCGCATCTCCCACGTGCCGTCGTGGACGCGCGTCGTCACGGTGACGTGCGTGCCCGCGCGGCTGTACTTGAGCGCGTTGTTGAGCAAGTTGTTGATGATCTGGTCGAGGCGGACGGGGTCGGCATCGATGATCGCGGGCGTGGTCGCCGACGAGATCGCGATGCCGTGGTCCTCGAACCGGCTCGCGAGGTTCGCGATGCAGCCCTCGATCGCCTGGACCGTATCGACGGCCTCGCGCTGCAATCGCACCTTGCCTTGGGTGACGCGCGCGACGTCGAGCAGATCGTCGACCAGGCGCGTGAGGTGACCGGATTGACGGGCGATCAGCTGGAGGTTGGCTTCGAGCTTCTCGGCCGTACGCTCCTGCCACGGCTCCGAAGCGAGCACGATGGTCGCGAGCGGGTTGCGCAGCTCGTGGCCGAGCATCGCGAGGAACTGATCGCGCTGCTGGATCGCGGCGCGCGCCTCGTACTGGCGCCGGCGAGCGCGCAGCGCCGAGCTCACCGCCGTCACCAGCGTGGCCGGAGATACCGGCCGCTCGATCACGGTCATGTTGCCGAGATCGAGCTCGCCGGGCGCGGGGCCATGGTGCGCGAGCACGATCAACGGAAAGTCCGACCACGGCGGCTGCGCCTCGAGCATGGCGGCGAGCTCGCGCTGCGCCGCGGGCGCGAGCGCCTCGAGCGTGATGATCGCGCACGCCGCGCCCTCGTGCACCGCGGACACGAGCTGTTCGGCGCACGCGCACGCGATGGAGCGGTAACCGGCCTTCGCGAGCAGCGTGCACGTCAGCTCGCTGTCGCGCCCACGTGGTGCGAGCACGAGGACGCGCTCGGAAAGCTCGTCGGTCGTCATTTGGAATCGAGCCGTTCTTTCGCCCCGTCGAACTCCGGCACGGTCGTGAGCACGCCGCGGAAGTCGGCGAGCGGATCGCCGACGCGAATGCCCGTGCTGTCGAGGGAGAGCTCGCGGATCGTGTCTTCATGACGGCCGGTGCGTTTCTTGATCACCGAGACGGCCTTGCGCACGCGCCCGAACGCCTCGAAGTACCGCAGCAGGATCACGGTGTCGGCCAGATAGCTCACGTCGATGGGGGAGGTGACCTCGCCGACGAGCCCCTGCTGCGCCATCACGAGCACCGTCGTCACGCCGCGCTGGCCCAGATACGCGAGCAGCTCGTGCATCTGGATGTAGAGGTTGCGCTCCTCGGGCATCGAGTAGAGGTAGCCGTTGATGCTGTCGATGACGATGAAGGTCACGCCGGTGTCGACCAGGTCGCGTACCCGCGCCATCAGCTCGCCCGGGCTCATCTCCGCCGGGTCGATCTGCTGGACGATGATCGCGCCGGAGTCGACGTGCCGGCCCATGCCCATGCCGAGCGCGTCCGCGCGACCGATCGCGGTGGAGCGCAGCTCGTCGAATGCGAACACCGCCGCTTTTTGACCGCGTATTGCCGCGGCGACCGCGTACTGCTGCGATAGCGCCGACTTGCCGGTGCCCGCCGAGCCAACGATCAGCGTGCTCGTGCCGCGCTCGATGCCGCCCCCGAGCATCTTGTCGAGCGGACCGACGCCGCTCGACAGCGAGTCCTTCTCGAAATGCTGGCGGTCGTCCGCGGCCACGAGCCGTGGGAACACGCGAAGGCCGCCGGTCGCGATGGTGAAATCGTGATAGCCGCCCAGGAACGTCGAGCCGCGCAGCTTCTTGATCCGGAGGCGCCGCCGATCGCCGCCGTACTCCGGCGCCAGTTGCTGCAGCGTGATCACGCCGTGCGCGAGGCTCTGCAGCTGGAGATCGCCGTCTTGCGACGTGCGGTCGTCGAGCAGCAAGACGGTCGCGCCCCGGTTCGTGAAGTACTGCTTGAGGTTCAGGACCTCGCGTCGATACCGCAGCGCGTTCTGCGCGAGGAGCCTCAGCTCGGAGAGCGAATCGAACACGACGCGCCGAGGCGCGACCGACTCGACGTGACGCAAGAGCGCGCGCGTCGTCTCGGTCAGCTCGACCTCGGACGCGTGGAAGATCGTGTTCTCCCCCTCGAGCTTCATCTGCTGCTCGAGGGCGGACAGCTCGAACATCGAGACGCCGTCGAGCGACCAGCCATGTGACTCGGCGATCAGCCGGATCTCGGCCTCGGTCTCGGACAGCGTGATGTAGAGGACGGGCTCGCCTCGTGCGACGCCCTCGAGGAGAAACCGCAGCGCCAGCGTGGTCTTGCCGGCTCCGGGATCGCCTTCGACGAGATAGATTCGATCGGCGGGCAGGCCGCCTTCGAGGATCGAGTCCAGTCCGTTGATCCCGGTCGCGGCGCGCGCGGTCATTAGAGATTGATGCCAGGCTCAGCCGCGGAAGTAAGCTCACGCGGATGAAAAATCAAAGCGAGCGAATGCGCACGCGTGCGGTCGCGCGCGGTCGTCCACCGTCAGCGCGGCAGGTCGAAGCGGAACGTCGAGCCCTTGCCGAGCTGCGACGTCACGGCGAGCTTGCCGCCGTAGCTGTCGACGATCTCGCGCACGACGGGAAGCCCCAGGCCGGTGCCACGCTCGCCCTTTGTCGTGTAGAACGCGACGAAGATCTTGTCGAGATCCTCGGCCGGGATGCCGTTGCCGGTGTCGTGAACCTCGACGATCACGCGCGCGGCGTTGTCGCTCGGGCGCACCTCGACGGTCACGACGCCTTGCTCGGGCATGATCGCGTCGACCGCGTTGATCACGAGGTTGACGAGGATCTGCTCGATCCGCGTGCGGTTGACCGTGACGGTGAGCGGCTCGGTGCCGAGCGCGAGCCGGACGTCGACGTGGCCGAGCTTGCCTGCGAGCTTGAGCATCGCCGCGACGTCGCGGATCACGTCGTTGAGATCGAGCGGCGACACGTGATCGGGGCCCGGCCGCGCGAGCTGCATGAGCCGCTGGCCGTGCGCCGCGATGTGCTCGCCGACGCGCTCGAAGTCCGGCAGGATCTCGGTGACGAGCGGCCGCAGATCGTCGCCGGCCGCGAGCGCGGACGCGAGCTCGTCGCTTGCCGCGACCTGGATCTGGGCGATGTTGCGTAGCTCGTGACCGACGCCGCCGGCGAGCGTGCCGAGCGTCGCGCGGCGCTCGGCGAGCAGCAGCTGGGTGCGCGCCTCTTCGAGCTGCGATTCGATCGACGCCTTCGCCGCGCGCAGCTCGTTCTCGGCCGCGCGCCGCCGCCGGATCTCGGCTTCCTTGTCGGCGAGCAGCTCGCGCAGCTCGCGGATGTCGCGGGCGACGAGCACGATGCCGCGCAGCTGGCCGCGCTCGTCGAGCACCGGCGAGCCGGTGACCGAGACCGGGACTTTGCCGCCGGTCTTGGTGACCAGCCACGACTCCTCGCGACGCAGGATGTCGCCTTCTTCGATCCGCCGCCGGACGATCGTGCGCAGCCCGGAGTTGTCGTCGACGAGCAGCTTGGCGATCGGCGTCCCGACCAGCTCGGCGGCCGCGAACCCGCTCAGCGCGACGGCGCCGGGGTTCGTGTGGGTGACCCGGCCAGCTGGGTCGACGGCAAACACCGCGTCGACCATGGCTTCGATCACGAACTCGAGCACTGCTGCTAATCTAACACGGTGAGCATCACGCGGCGGATCCTCGATAGCGCGCAGTCGGGCCTGTCGAAGCTCACGTCGCTGGTCATCGTCGACGACGATCCGCTCACGAACGTCGAGGGCCCGGCGCTGCAAGCCGAGCTCGCGGCGCGCAAGGCCGCCCGTGCAAAGCGCACGGCGCCCGCCGGTGAGACGCCACTCGCGAAGCAGGCGCTGGCCACGCCCGCGGCGCGCGCGGCCCGCGACAGGGCGGCTCGCGAGCGTGCCTCACGCGTGCACCGCGAGCGCGACGAGCGCGCGGCGAAGCAAAAAGCCGCGGCCGACGATGCGTTTCGCCGCATGAAGGAGCAGGCGGCGCGCGGCGGCGGCACGTCGACGTCGTCGCAGTCACACACGCAGTCGCACACGCAGTCGCACTCGCACCGTCCGCCCAAGCCGGGCAGCACCGATGCGCAGCTCGCCGAGTGGTACCGCGTGCTCGATCTGCAGCCCGGTGCGGACATGGCGCAGATCAAGACGTCGTATCGCCAGCTGATGCGCAAGTACCACCCCGACATGCACGCGGGGAATCCGCAGAAGCAGAA
>Ga0268266_10006391_pt1 | contig 10796 bp, 10 predicted proteins | sample KBSS13metaG_FD_190356 | JGI IMG/M metagenome (GOLD analysis project Ga0268266, IMG submission 190356) | Switchgrass rhizosphere microbial communities from Kellogg Biological Station, Michigan, USA - KBS S1-3 metaG (SPAdes) (version 2) | ecosystem: Host-associated > Plants > Roots > Rhizosphere... | reverse complement strand
GCTGCCGAGGGCGAACAGGCGGGCGGCGACCTCGAACCCCGCCGGGGAGTGGTTGAGCAGCCCGAGCTCCTCGAGCTTCCAGCAGACCCGGTGCAGCGTGGTCTTGGGCAGCCCGGTTCGGGAGGCCAGCTCCGTGAGCGTCAGTGGACGGCTGCTCGCAGCGCAGTGCTCGAGCACCACCGACACGCGCTCGGCGACCGACCGGCCGCCCTCTCCCCTCCCCTGGCGCACCCCCTCATCCTGTGGCCGGGGGCACCGTTCGTCAAGATCGCCTCCATGAGCGAGCGCATCGAGGTCCCGATCCTGATCGTCGGCGGCGGCGCCTGCGGGCTGGCCAGCTCCGTGATGCTGTCGGACCTCGGCGTCGATTCGCTGCTCGTCGAGCGCCACCCGACGACCGCGCTCCTGCCCAAGGCGCACATCATCAACCCGCGCTCGATGGAGATCCTCCACCTGCACGGGATGGCCGAGGAGGTCCTCCGCGAGGGCGCCCCGCCGGAGAACAACGCGTCGGCGCAGTGGTACACCAGCCTCGGCGGCGACGAGCCCTGGCACCGGCAGCAGGTCCACCGGGTCGACGCCTGGTCGGGCGGCGCGCTCACCGCGCAGTACGCGCGGATCACCCGCTGGCGCCACGGGAACCTCCCGCAGAAGCACCTCGAGCCGCTCCTGCGCCGCCACGCCGAGGCGCGCAACCGGGGCGGCGTGCGGTTCGCCACCGAGCTCGTCGACATCGGCCAGGACTCCGACGGCGTGGACGCCGTGATCCGCGACCTCGACACGGGCGCCGAGCAGGAGGTCCGCGCCGCGTACGCGATCGGCGCCGACGGGGGCAAGACGGTCGGCGACCGGCTGGGCATCGCGATGGAGGGCCCGGAGCCCTTCGTGCACACCACCAGCGTCTACTTCCGCGCCGACCTGTCGCCCTACTTCGACGACGACGACGCGTGCCTGCGGTTCATCGTGCGCCCGACGCCGCAGGGGACGTGGATGCGCACCGGATGCCTGCAGATGGGCCCGACGCACTGGGACCGGCACTCCGAGGAGTGGGTCGTGACGATCACGGCGCCTCCGGGCAGCGACCAGGTCCAGCTCGACGCCGAGCAGGCGGCCGCCGGCGTCCGCGAGCGGCTGAACCTCCCCGACCTGGAGATCGAGGTGCTGCGCCACAGCGGCTGGAGCATCCAGGCCGTCGTCGCCGAGCGCTTCGCCGAGGGGCGGGTGTTCCTCGCCGGCGACGCCGCGCACCGCCACTCCCCCCACGGGGGCCTGGGGCTGAACACCGGCATGCAGGACGCGCACAACCTGACCTGGAAGCTCGCCGCGGTCGTGTCCGGGACGGGCGGGCCGGAGCTGCTGGACTCCTACGAGCCCGAGCGCCGGCCCGTGGGCATCCGCAACGTCGAGTTCGCGACGTCCGCGTTCTTCAACCACCTCGCCGTCGCGGGTGGGTTCGGCGTCCTGCCCAACGCGCCGGTCGGCCACAACCGCGCGGTGCTCGAGGCGCTGTTCTCGGACACGCTCGACGGCGCGTCGCGGCGGACCCGCCTGCACGAGTTCTTCGAGACGCTGCGCGTGGAGTTCCAGGCGGCGGACGTCGAGCTCGGGTTCGCGTACGACGACAGCCCGGTGGTCGTGCCGGACGGCACGCCGGCTCCGCCGCGCGACCCCACGGGGCGCGAGTACGTCCAGGCGGCGCGGCCCGGACATCGCCTCCCGCACGCGTGGTTCGATCAGGGCGCGCGGCGGGTGTCCACGCACGACCTCCTGCGCCCGGGGCGCTGGCTGCTGCTGGCGGGGGAACGCGGCGAGGACTGGGTCGCGGCGGCGTCGGTCGTCGGCGGGGAGCGGGACCTGCCCCTCGATGCCCACCGGGCGGGCCCGGGCGGCGACCTGCAGGGCGGCGACGGCGCGTGGTACGGGCTCCGTGGGCACGACGCCGAGGGTGTCGTCCTCGTCCGCCCCGACGGACACGTCGCCTACCGGTCGCACACCGGGGTCGCGGATGCGCCGGGCGCACTGCGTGCCGCGCTCGACGTCGCGCTGGCGACCGCGGGCGTCCGCGCCTGACGCCTAGCCCAGGCGCGACGGGTCGGCGGCCAGGTCGGCCGTCGCGCGGACGGAACGGTCCACGTAGTGCAGGCCGACATCGCTCGGCCGTGCGAGCAGCGGGCTGATCGCCTGCGTGTAGCGCTCGTACTCGCGCGTGCCGTAGTGCGCGCGCATCGAGGCCTCGTCGCGCCACCAGACGTCGAGCAGGAACTCGCCGTGCTCGGCGCCGACCGGCACCGAGGCGCCGGCGCCCGTGCAGCCCTCTGCGTCACCGAGCGCCGCGACATGCTCCGCGAGCACGTCGCGCAGCTCCCCAGCACGACCCGCGAGGCCGTGGATCTCCGCGCGGACGAGGATCGTCATCCCGAGATGGTGACATGCGATGCCACATGCTCCGCTCGTCCGCGATCGCGTGGTCGACGTCGGACAGCATGCGGCGGTTAGAGTCGCGCGATGACCGGCCGCCGCCGCATCACGATCGCCGGCGCGGGGCCCGGCGGGATCTGCACCGCCGTCAAGCTCAAGCAGGCGGGGATCGAGGACTTCGTCCTGCTCGAGAAGTCCCACCGGCCGGGCGGCACCTGGGCGAAGAACCGCTACCCGGGCCTGTCGTGCGACGTGCCGTCGCTCGTGTACTCGTTCTCCTTCGAGCCGAAGGTCGACTGGTCGCGCCCGTTCGCGACCCAGCCGGAGATCCTCGAGTACATGGCCCACGTCGTCGAGACGTACGACCTCGCGCCCCACATCCGGTACGGCACCGAGATCCGCGAGGCGCACTGGGACGACGCGGAGGCGGCCTGGCGCATCGCGACGGGCGACGGCTGGACGACATCCTCGGACGTCTTCGTCACCGCGGTGGGCATGTTCAACAAGCTGCGCTGGCCGGACATCCGGGGCCTGGACGACTTCGCCGGGCCCACCGTCCACTCCGGCGCCTGGCCGGAGAGCGGGCTCGACCTGCGCGGCAAGACGGTCGCGGTGATCGGCAGCGCGGCGGCCGCGGTGCAGATGATCCCGGAGATCGCTGCGCAGGCCGCGCGGCTGGACGTGTACCAGCGCACGGCGAACTGGGTGTTCCCCAAGGACGACACGCCGTTCACGCCGGAGGAGATCGCCGCGCGGGTCGCCGACCCGTCGATCGCCGACCGCATGCGCGACGAGGCGTTCGACTTCTTCGAGCGGCTTCTCACGTACGCGGATCGCGCCCTCATCGCCGACCTCGAGGCGAAGGGCGCGGAGAACCTCGCGCAGGTCCGCGATCCGGAGCTGCGCGAGCGACTGCGGCCGAAGCTCCCCTTCGGCGCGCAGCGGCCGCTGAACTCCGACGTCTACTACCCGACGTTCAACGAGGACCACGTCACGCTGATCACCGACCCGATCGGGGCGATCACGGCACGCGGCGTCCGCACGACCGACGGCACCGAGCGCCCGGTCGACGTCCTCGTGCTGGCGACCGGCTACGAGGCGAACCGCTTCCTCTCGGTCATCGACGTCGTCGGTCGCGACGGCCTGTACCTCGGCCGCGCCTGGGCCGACGGCCCCCACGCCTACCGCGGCGTCTCGGTGGCCGGCTTCCCCAACCTCTTCATGCTCTACGGGCCGAACACGAACACGGGCTCGATCCTCACCATGCTCGAGCTGCAGGCCGACTACATCCTCGACAAGCTCGCGCGGATGGAGCGCGAGGACCTCGACTGGCTCGAGGTCCGCGAGGACGTCATGGACGCGTACAACGTGACGTTGCAGGAGGGCATCGCGGAGGTCGCCGCCTGGCACGAGATCGGCAGCCGCTACTACCGCCACGAGTCCGGCCGGATCGTGACCCAGTTCCCTGGGAACATGACCGCGTTCCGGACGATGCTCGAGACGGCGGACGACGACGCGTATGTCGGCGGCGCGGTGCAGGAGCCGGTCGCCGCAGCGGGCTGACGGGTTCCCACGCAACATGCGGGCTTGCGTCTCCGTGGTCATGGGCAAACCCGTGAGCCGTGGAAGTCTCCCTGACGTTCGACGACGGGCCTGAGCCCCGCTGGACCGCCGAGGTGCTCGACGCGCTCGCGAGCGCAGGCGCGCGCGCGACCTTCTTCGTCCTCGCGGCGAAGGCCGTCCGCGAGCCCGGCCTCGTCGAGCGCACGCTGGCCGAGGGGCACGAGGTCCAGCTGCACGGCAACCGACACCTCCGCCACACCGAGCACGACCGCGACACGATCGAGGGCGACACGGACGCGGCTCTCGCGCGCCTGGACCTCCTCGGCGTGCGGCCCTCCCTGTGGCGCCTGCCGTGGGGCCGCGCCGCGTCGTGGTCGGCGGCGATCGCGGCCGACCGTGGCCTGCGCATGGTCGGCTGGGACGCGGACACCCACGACTGGCGGGGAGACAGCGCAGCGACGATGCTCGACGCGGTCGCCGCCGACCTGCGCGACGGCTGCATCGTCCTCGCCCACGACGGGCTCGGGCCCGGCGCCCTGCGCGGCGGCTGCGCCGAGACGGTCGCGCTCGTCGGCGACCTCGCGCGGCTCGCGGACGAGCGCGGTCTCGCGTGCGTGCCCGTGGGAGAGAACCGGGCGGTCGCCCCGTGACGCCGACCGCGGCGTTCACCGACGCGCTCGCCGTCGTCGCCCAGGGTGCGGCCGCGCGCGACCGGGAGCCGCAGCCTGCCTTCCCCGCCGACGCCATCGGCGCCCTGGAGGACGCCGGCGTCCTCGCCGCGGGCCTCCCGTTCTCGGAGCAGCTCGTCGTCGTCCGCGACGTCGCGCGCGCCGACGCCGCCGTCGCCCGGATCGTCGACGGCCACCTCAACGCCGTCGAGCGCCTCGCCGTCCACGGCGAGGATCCGCTGCGCGAGCGGGAGCTGGCGGCGGTCGCCGAGGACCACCTGCGCCTCGGCGTCTGGGGCGCGGACCCGCGGCCCGGCGAGGGTGACCCCGCGCGGATCCGCGACGGCGGCGTGCACGGGGTCAAGACGTTCTGCTCCGGTGCGGGCGGGCTGCAGCGGGCGATCGTCCTCGCGGGCGACCTTCTCGCCTACGTCGACCTCACGAGGGGCGCGCGCGTCGATCCGGACTGGTTCGCCGGCGCGGGGATGCGCGCCTCGGTGAGTCACCGCGTCGTCTTCGACGGCGCGCCGGTGCTCGCCGTGCTCGGCGCGCCGGGCGCGATCGCGCAGGAGCCGTGGTTCGCGCGCGACGCGGTCCGCACCGCGGCCACGTGGGCGGGCGCGGCCGATGCCGCGGCGGACGAGGCGGTCCGCCTGCTGGCGGCCCGGCCCGAGCCGAGCGACCTCGAGCGGCTGGCCGCCGGCCGCATCCGCGCCGAGCAGCGCACGATCGGGCTGTGGCTCGCCGACGGCGGGCACCGCGGCGACGCCGGCACCCTGCGCCGCGAGGACGGCGCGTACCTCCGGTACGTCATCGCGACGGCCACCGCCCGCCTGCTCGACGAGGCGGCGCGGGCGTGCGGCTCGCACCCGTTCACGACCGGCGGCGGGCTGGACCGCGCGCGACGCGACCTCGAGCTCTTCACCCTGCAGCACCGCCTCGACCCGATCGTCGCGCGCGCCGGAGCGGCCGCGCTGGAGGAGGCGCGGTGAGCGTCGACCCGGCGACCTTCGAGCGGATGTACCGCGACGAGGAGGACCCGTGGGGCTTCGGGACCTCGTCGTACGAGGCCGCGAAGTACGACGGGACGATCGCGGGGCTCGGCGACCGGCGCTTCCGCCGCGGCCTGGAGCTCGGCTGCTCGATCGGGGTGCTGACGGCGCGACTGGCCGAGCGCTGCGACGGGCTCGTCGCGCTGGACACGTCGGCGACAGCCGTCGAGCGGGCGCGCGAGCGCGTCGGCGACGACGTCGACCTGCGCGTCGCGACGCTGCCCGCGGAGCTACCCGCCGGGCCGTTCGACCTCGTCGTCGCCAGCGAGGTCCTCTACTACTTCGCGCGCGACGTCCTCGACGGGCTGCTCGACGACCTCGAGGCCGCGCTGGAGCCCGGCGGCCTGCTGCTCGCGGTCCACTGGCGGCCGCCGACGCGGACGTACCCGCTGCGCGGCGACGAGGTCCACGCCATCCTCGCCGCGCGGCCCGCGCTGCGCGGGATCCACGCGGAGTCCCACGAGCTGTACCGGCTCGACGTCCTGGAGCGGACGTGAGCGACCCGATCCTCATCGTCGGCGGCGGGCCCGCCGCCCTCGCCGCGGCGCGCGGCTACCGCGACGCCGGGGGTGTCGCGCACGTCGTGCTCGTCACGGACGACGACCGCCCGCCGTACCGCCGGCCGGCGCTGAGCAAGGAGTTCCTGCGCGGCGAGCTCGACGCGTCGGAGCTCGCACTGGAGGAGCCGGGCTGGTACCCGGCACACGACGTCGAGATCGTCCACGACCGCGTCGTCGGGCTCGATCCCGTCGCGCGTCGGGCGCGGACCGAGGGCGGCCGCGAGCTCGCGTACGAGGACGCCGTCCTGGCCACCGGAGCGGAGCCCGTCCGTCCCCGAGTCGACGGTGCGGACGGGCCTGGCGTGCGCGTCCTGCGCACCGCGGCGAGCTCCGAGGACCTCGCCTCCGTGACCGGGCCGGAGACGCGGGTCGTGGTCGTCGGCGCGGGGTTCATCGGCTGCGAGGCGGCCGTCTCGCTGGCGCGCCGCGGGGCCCGGGTCACCCTCGTCGCGGACGAGGGCGTCCCGCAGGAGCGCCGCCTCGGCCCCGGTGTCGGCGGGCGCATCGCCTCCTGGCTGCAGCAGGAGGGCGTCGAGCTGCTGCTCGGCGCGCCCATCGACGGGATCGACGCGGGCCCGGACGTCCTCGTGGGCGACGTGCGCATCGCCGCGGACGTCGTCCTGCTCGGCTCGGGCGTCGAGCCCCGCGACGACCTCGCCCGCGACGCCGGCCTCAGGCTCGGCCCGGACGGCCGCCACGTGGCGGTCGACGCGACGATGGCGACCTCCGTCCCTGGGCTGTGGGCGGCGGGCGACGTGACGTTCGCCGGGCACGCGCTCGCGGGCCGCGCGCTGCACGTCGAGCACTGGGGTGACGCGCTCGCGCACGGCGAGGTCGCGGGCCGCCGGCTCGCGGGGGACACCGAGGCGCAGTGGGACGGCGTGCCGGGCTTCTGGTCGACGATCGGGGATCGGACCCTGAAGTACGCGGCCTGGGGCGACGGACACGACAGCGTCGAGCTGGAGTCCGACGGCGAGGCGTTCACGGCCTGGTACCGCAAGGACGGCCGGCTCGTCGGCGTGCTCGCCCACGACCGCGACGAGGACTACGACGCGGGCACCGAGCGCATCGCCGCCGAGGTGGCGACGTGACCGCGACGGTCGGCTTCGTGCCGCTCGAGGCCTGCATCGTCGTGCCTGCGCGCGACGAGCAGGAGACGATCGCCGCCTGCCTCGCGGCGCTCGCGACGCAGACCGGCGTCGATCCGGCCGCCTACGAGGTCCTGCTCGTGCTCGACGCGTGCACCGACGCGACGGAGGAGGTGGCGGCGGAGGCCGTCGCCGCGCATCCGTGGCTGCGCCTGCGCCCGCTGCAAGGCAGGGGCGAGGGGGTCGGCCTCGCGCGCAAGCTCGGCATGGACCTCGCGGCCGGCACGCTGCTGGCGGCCGGTCGCGGCCGCGGCCTCATCGCCTCGACGGACGCCGACAGCGTCGTCGCGCCCGACTGGCTGCGCACGCAGCTCGACCTCGTCGCCGCCGGCGCGGACGCGATCGGCGGCGCGATCGACCTCGACGGCGAGCTCGAGGACGACCTCCTGCGGCGGCGGCTCGTGCGCGCACAGCGCCGGATGGCGGCGATCCTCGTGCGCGACCCGGACGCGGAGCACCACCACTTCAGCGGCGCGTCGATGAGCGTGACCGCCGACGCCTACGTGACCATCGGCGGCATCGAGCCGCTCGCCGCGCTGGAGGACGAGGCGCTCGAACGCAGGCTCGTCGCGGCGGGGTTCGGCGTCGAGCGCCCCGCCACGGTGCGGGTCAGCACGGCGCCGCGGCTGCAGGGCCGCGCGCCGCGCGGGCTCGCCGCCGACCTGGCCCTTGACCGCTGGCTCGAGCGACGGACGTACAGCGCGGCGGAGTTCACCCTCGAACGGCTGCTGGAGTGCAAGCACGAGTCGGTGTCCGTGATCCTCCCCGCCAAGGAGTGCGCGCGGACGATCGGCCCGATCCTCGACCATGTCCTGACCCTGCGCGGCGCCGGTGTCGTGGACGAGGTCCTCGTCGTCGACGCGGCGTCCGACGACGGGACCGCGGACCTGGCGCTGGCGCTCGGCGCGGACGTCGCGCAGGAGGACGCGCTCCTGCCCGAGCACGGCCCGGCGCGCGGGAAGGGCGACGCGATGTGGCGCGGTCTCGCCGCGACGACCGGGGACATCGTCGTCTACATCGACGCGGACTCCAGCGACGTCGACGCGTCCTTCGCGCGCGGCGCCATCGGGCCCCTGATCTGCCACGACGACCTCGCGCTCGTGAAGGGCGCCTACCACCGGCCCTTCCGCCCCGAGCACGGGGAGCCGATCCCGCACGGCGGCGGTCGCGTGACCGAGCTCATGGCCCGCCCGCTGCTCAACCTCCGCGTGCCGGAGCTGGCCGGCTTCGCCCAGCCGCTGGCGGGCGAGATCGCCGCCCGCCGTTGGCTGCTGGAGCGCCTGAGCTTTCCCGTCGGCTACGGCGTGGAGATCGCAATGCTCATCGACGCGCTGCGCGAGGTCGGGCTCGACGCGATGGGCCAGGTCGATCTCGGCGAGCGGCGCAACCGCCACCAGACGCTGCGCGAGCTGGGGCCGATGGCCTACTCGGTGCTCGTCGCCGCCGAGCGCCGGCTCGGCGTCGACGTGGTCCCCGGGCCCTACGTGCTGCCGACCGGCACGGGGACCGACGTCACCACGGTGGCGGTCGACGAGCGGCCCCCGCTCGCAGCTCGCTCGGCGAGCAGCCGAGCTCCGCGCGTACCGCATGGCTGAAGCGCGAGAGGCTCGCGAAACCCCAGCGCGCTGCAATCGCGCTGATCGGCACGGCCGCGAGCGCGGGGTCCTGCAGATCGTGGCGGGCGCGCTCGAGCCGCCGCGTCCGCACCCACCGTGAGACCGTCACGCCCTCCGGCTCGAACAGCGCGTGCAGGTAGCGGGTCGAGATGAACTGCGAGCGCGCGATCGACTCCGGTCCGAGCGTCCGGTCGCCGAAGTGCTCGTCGATGTAGGCCTTGATCGCGCGCATGTGGGCAGTCGGGAGGCTCTCGCGCGCCGCCGGGCGCACGGCGGGGGCGTCGAGGCCGCGGAGGAGCGCCTGGATGAGCGCCGCGGTGAGCGGGCGGTCGGCGGTGTCGAGGGGGATGGGGTCCGCGCTGTGGTGCGCGATGTGATTCGCCCGGGGGCCGAGCAGCGCATTGGGGACCGTCACGACGAGCTGGTCGAACGGCTCGTCGGCACGCAGACGGAACGGCAGCGAGGAGTCGTACACCGACATGACCCCGGGCCCGACGTGGCTGGTCCGGTCCTCCTGCCGCGCCCGCAGCCGGCCGCGCAGGAGCGTCGACACCGCGAAGAACTCGGGATCGGCGCACGATGCCGCGCCGCGTCCGCGGACGGGAAGAACAGCGCGGACGTCGTCGCCGACCACAGTTCCGTGCGCTCGTCCGGTGCGACCGTCGACGTGTCGATGACCAGACCCAACCGGACCGTCCTCCCGCGCCCAGGACGGGCGCCGGCGCGGATCGTAGCTAGCGGTTGTGGAGTCGGTGTTGCGAGAGGAAGGTGACGATCTCGGTGGAGGAGTCGGGTCCGCCCGGGTCGGTGTAGGACCCTGCCGGGCTGCCGCCGAACCACGCGTGGCCGCCGTCGCGCACGATGAGCGACACCGCCGCGAGCGTGTCGTCCGCGGTGCGGTGCTCGGTGCGCGTCACCCGGTCGTGCCGGCTCGGACGGCCGTGCTCGGTGACGTCGCCGGCGGCGAGTCGCGAGGCGATGAGCCGCTCGGCGTTGACGGGCGCGACCACGGTGTCCGCGTCGCCGTGGATCACGAGCAGCGGGACCGTCCCGATCGGCTCGGGGGAGCCACCGCTGCGCATCGCGCCGAACGCCGAGCCGACGTCGCGCGCGGCACGGTAGCCCAGGCCGGAGTGGACCGCGACGGCGGCGTAGAGCTCCGGATGCGTCGCGGCCATGACCGCCGCCATCGCGCCGCCCGCCGACAGGCCGGCGACGTACACGCGCGACGGGTCGACCGCGACGTCGCCCATGACCGCGCGCGTGATCGCCGCGATGATCGCCGGCTCGCCTGCGTCCGGTCCCTGGTCGGCGGGGGAGAACCAGTTCCAGTAGCCGCCCTGGTTGGCCTCGCGCGACTGCTCGGGGTAGACGACGAGGAAGCCGTGGCGTTCGGCGAGCTCGTTCATCCGCGTGCCGGCGGCGAAGTCGGCTGCCGACTGGGTGCCGCCGTGGAGCATGACGAGCAGGGGTGCGGGCTCGGTGCCGAGTCCCGCGGGCACGAAGAGCTGGTGGCGGCGCGCGGCGGAGAGATCGTGGGGCGACGCAGCGGTCGTGGGCGCGCCCCCGAGGCCGCCCTGCAGCAGAGACTGGCGGGTCATCGCGTGCGGGACGCGAGCGCCGCCTTCACCGCCCGGGGTGCCCGGAAGGCGCCGAGCACCTCGACCGACGCGATCGTCGCGGCCGCGAGCTCGGGCGTGACGTCGTCGTCGATGGTCGCCAGGCCGAGGACGCGCAGCTCGATCGTCTGCCCCGCGTCGCGCAGCGCCTC
>Ga0268266_10006389_pt1 | contig 10797 bp, 8 predicted proteins | sample KBSS13metaG_FD_190356 | JGI IMG/M metagenome (GOLD analysis project Ga0268266, IMG submission 190356) | Switchgrass rhizosphere microbial communities from Kellogg Biological Station, Michigan, USA - KBS S1-3 metaG (SPAdes) (version 2) | ecosystem: Host-associated > Plants > Roots > Rhizosphere >... | reverse complement strand
AAGTGGACGGTGATCGAGGCGGGGCTCAAGTGTATCCAGGGCAAGGCTGTGGTGAATTCCATCAGCTTGAAGGAAGGCGAGGAAGCCTTCATTGCCCACGCCAAAAAGGTTCGCCGCTATGGAGCTGCGATGGTGGTGATGGCGTTCGATGAGCAGGGTCAGGCTGACTCCATCGAGCGCAAGATCAACATCTGCAAGCGCTGCTACGAGATTCTCACGCAGCGAGCCGGTGTGCCGGCTGAGGACATTATTTTCGATCCCAACATCTTCGCGGTGGCGACGGGTATCGAAGAGCACAACGGTTACGGCAAGGCTTTCATTGACGCAACGCGGTTGATCAAGGAGTCCCTGCCACACGCGCTGGTGAGTGGCGGCGTCAGCAACGTTTCCTTCTCCTTCCGCGGCAACGATCCCGTTCGCGAAGCCATGCATTCCGTATTTCTGTACCACGCCATCAACGCGGGTATGGACATGGGTATCGTGAATGCCGGTCAGTTGGCGATCTATGAGGAGATCGAGCCTGAGCTGCGGGAAGTCGCCGAAGATGTGATTCTGAACAGGCGCCCGGACGCAACCGAGCGGCTGTTGGAAGTGGCGGGGCGGTTCAAGGGCGAGGCGGGTGCCAGGAAGCAGGTGGACCTGCAGTGGCGCAGCCTGCCTGTGGCCAAGCGTCTGGAGCATGCGCTGATCAAGGGCCTGGATGATTTCATCATCGAGGACACGGAAGAGGCGCGATTGTCATTTGAGCGGCCATTGCAGGTGATTGAAGGTCCGCTGATGGACGGCATGAATGTCGTCGGCGACCTGTTTGGAGCCGGCAAGATGTTCCTCCCGCAGGTCGTGAAGAGCGCGCGCGTCATGAAGCGCGCAGTGGCTCACCTGGTGCCTTTCATAGAGAAGGAACAGAGTGGTGAGAGGCGAACTAATGGTCGCGTAGTGATTGCCACGGTGAAGGGTGACGTACACGACATCGGCAAGAACATTGTCAGCGTCGTGCTCCAGTGCAACAACTTCGAGGTGATTGATCTCGGCGTGATGGTGCCTTCCGAGAAGATCCTCGACACCGCGCGTCGTGAGAATGCCGACTACATCGGATTGTCGGGTCTGATTACCCCGTCGCTCGATGAGATGGTGCATGTTGCTCGTGAGATGCAGCGGCAGGGATTTCAGATTCCGCTGCTGATTGGGGGTGCGACGACCTCGCCGGCCCATACTTCGGTGAAAATTGCGCCGCAGTACAAATCACCTGTTATTTACGTGAAGGATGCTTCACGTTCAGTGGGGGTCTGCCAGACTCTTTCCTCCTCGACTTCGCGCGCTGAGTTTCTGGTGAAGGTTGCCGACGAGCACGAGAAGCGGCGTGAGGCGCATGCCGGCAAGAAGGTCAAAGCGCCGGAATACACGATCGCGCAGGCACGTGCCAACAAGCGCCGGATTGATTGGGCAGGGTATTCGCCTGCTCAGCCGCGAGCGCCGGGCATCACTGTGTTCGACAACTATCCATTGAAGGATCTGTTGGGATACATCGACTGGATGCCGTTCTTCAATGCATGGGAGTTCACCGGGAAGTTCCCGGACGTGTTGTCGGACCCGGTGAAGGGTGAGGCGGCCAGCAATCTGTACGCGGATGCGCGCCGAATGTTGAAGCAGGTTGTGTCTGAGTCGTGGCTGAAGGCGCGGGCGGTGATTGGATTGTTTCCCGCCAACGCGGTGGGAGACGATGTTGAGGTGTATGCGGACGAGAGCCGTTCGCGCGTGATTACGACGCTGTCGTTCCTGAGGCAGCAGAAGGGTAAGGCGCCCGGGCTGCCGCATGAGTGTCTGGCGGATTACATTGCGCCCAAGTCCAGTGGAGTGAAGGATCACATCGGCGGATTTGCGGTCACGGCCGGGATTGGGATCGAGGAGCATGTAGCGCGGTTTGAAAAGGCGCACGATGACTACTCGAGCATCATGCTGAAGGCGTTGGCTGACCGCTTTGCCGAAGCGGCGGCCGAGCATTTTCACGAGCGGGTGCGGCGCGAGCATTGGGGTTATTCGCCTGAGGAGGCTTTGACCAACGCTCAGTTGATCAAGGAAGAATACAAAGGTATCCGGCCGGCGCCGGGTTATCCCGCATGCCCTGACCATACGGAGAAGGGGAAGCTGTTCGCTCTGTTGGATGCGCAGAAGAACGCCGGAGTCCGGTTGACCGATTCGTTTGCCATGTACCCCACTGCCGCCGTCAGCGGCTGGTATTTCTCGCATCCGGACGTTCGGTACTTCGGGATCGGCAAGATCGACAAAGACCAGGTTGAGGACTATGCCGCGCGCAAAGGCCTGACGCTGCAGGAGGCTGAGCGCTGGCTTTCGCCTAACCTCGGGTATGAGCCCAGCGTCTCCTGAGGGCTGCGGCGCCGAGGGCCGATAGAACCCATCCGTCAATCGATCCACCCCCACCACCACCCGTGGTGGGCGGCGGGGTCGCGGTGGTCGCCGGCGGGGCGTTGTCCTGAATCGTCACCACCGTATTGGGGCTCGAAAGGGAGCCGTCGGTCTGGCCCGTCAACATGACTGAAAACGTCCGGCTACCGGTGCTCAGGCCGTTGTTGGTGATCGGGATTGTGATCGTCTTGCTGTCACTATCGCTCGGCAGCCAGGTCAATGTACCGCTTGCTGCCGTGTAGTCCATACCGGCGGTGGCGGTGCCATCGCTCGTTACATAGCTTACGCTGACTGAGCCGGTGGTCGCCCCTGTGCGATTCACCTCAACAGCAACGGATCCGGCAGTGTTGGAAGTGTTGATGGTATTGGAAGCAATGGCAAACTCAGGCGTTGAGTTGAAACGCGCCAGCGCTATCTGCACCGAGCTTTGTGTGAGACTTGGATAGTAGCTGCTGACGACGCTCAATACCCCCCTGTTTCCGACCATCAGCAGCTTGCCATCCGACTGCCGTAACAGGGCGGCCTGACGATAGGAATACTGGGTTGTGGGGTCGCTGAAGTCCGTGCGTATCATGCCCTGATCGGCGAAATTGCTATCGGGCGTGCCGTCACTTCGCAGTCGCAGAATCAAGGCGTCCTGCCGGCTCAACTCATCGGGACCGCTCGAAATCACGCCGCCGGCCAGAATGTTCCCACCCGGGTCCAGCGCGAGCGATGTTAGATATTGCTCGTAGAAGCCGTCGGGTCCGATCGCGGTGCCGGCGGTGCCGAACGTTGTATCAGCGATCGTGGGAGACTGTGTGCGCGATACGCTCAAACGTAACTGAAAATCTCCATTGGGTTGGTCAACATTTCGAGCGCCTCCGTACAACAGTCGCCCATCAGGCTGTATGGCCAGTGCAAAATCGTAGAAATCCGTTGGGTACCCGGAAAACATGGGCCCCACGCGGGTTGCAGTATGTCCGGTAGCATCAACCTCGTATGGGCCGGTTGCCGTAGGCACGAGGATGGCACCGCTGGCTTCCACTGCGATCGAGTAGGCCGTACCAGTGAATGCTTCTCGCAATACGATAGTGCCGGTGCCGGTGGGTCCGAAGGCTGTGTCGACCTCGCCATCAGGCGTGAGCCGTGTGAGAGTGGGCCAAGGTCCGAAGGGGGGCGGTAGCGCCTGGGCAGTCTCGTCGGTGGCGCCACCGATGAGCAGTTTTCCATCGCTCTGGACTACCACGCTGTAGGCAATATCAGGAGGGAATAGCGGTGAAAATCCCATATTGCTGAGGACCTGGGTGTTCGGATAGGTCGCGTTAGGATCTCCGGGAATGTTGACGGTTACTTTGCCGCCGCTACCGAACGAAGTGTCCAAAGTGCCATTTGGCAGGAGCCGGGCTATAGCCAAGTCGAAATCGCCGCGGATACTTCCGCCAGGTCCGCTGGCAGCGGTTCTCGCTCCTCCGACTACAACGAGCTTGCCGTCGGGCTGCTGTGCGACGGCCATTGCGCGGTCGTCGTCCTGATTGAAATCAATCCGGACGCTGCCTTGCGAACCAAACGTTGAGTCCAATGAGCCATCGCTGTTGAGTCTCACGATCAGGAAATCGCGCGTCGGGTCGAATGACACCGGCGCGACGATCCCTTGGACAAACGCGGTGGCGCAGGCAGGTGTGCTGCCCACGATGACGATCTTGCCGTCCGATTGGAGGATGGCGCCGCTGGCCTGACTGCTGCCGCTTGCACCGACACCGGGTAGGAGCTTGCCGCCCGATCCGAATGTTGCATCCAGACCTGCCGCATGGGCCGTGCCGAATGCCAGCAGACCGCCCATCAGCAACGGGATAGAGCGCATGAGGTCCCTTCTTATTATTGGATTTTCCGTGGAGAGCAAAACGTAGCTGAGAGCGGGAGCAGCGTCTAGCGCCAGTTTTACTTAAGTTACCGGCGGCCGGGATGAGACTCCCTCTCCAGCGCCTGCAGGTAAGAGGCGCCGCCCAGGGCGCGCATCTGCCCGAGTATCTGTTCTCGGCGCTGTGACACGTAGGCGGATGGTTTGTCTGCGTGCATCTTGATTGGATTAGGCAGCACAGCTGCCAGCGTGGCGGCTTCACTCGAAGACAAGCGCGATGCGGGCTTGTGGAAGAAGCGCTCGGAGGCGGCCTGGACGCCGTATACACCTCTGCCGAACTCCGCGATGTTGAGATAGACCTCGAGGATGCGTTCCTTGGGCCACGTCAGTTCCATGATGATCGTCAGATAGGCTTCCAGCCCTTTGCGGATGAAGCTGTAGCCGTTCCAGAGGAACAGGTTTTTCGCCACCTGTTGGGAAATGGTACTGGCGCCGCGCATGTGCTTCTTTTTACCTTTTTCGCTGGCGCGCACCGACTCGCGAATGGAGTTCAGGTCAAAGCCGGCGTGGAAGGGGAATTGTTGGTCTTCCGAGGCAACGACCGCGATGGCCGCGTGCGGGGAGATGTTTTCGAGATCCACCCACTGATAGTCGGTGCGGTAGCCGCGGTCACCCTCCGAGAGCGCGGTCAGTCGGTTTTCCAACATGAACGCGCTCGTCGCCGGGTTGATCCAACGCAGACTGACCACGGCGACGACGGACAGAAGTACGCACGCGAGGATCGCGAATGCGATCCATTTAAAGAGGCGACCCATCGGGCCTAGCGGTTATTTGCCCTCGACCGTGCGCGCGGAAATGATCACGACGTCTTCCATCGGGGCGTCCTGGTATCCGTTGCGACGACCTGTCTTCACCTTCGCAATCTTGTCGACAGTGTCCATACCCTCTGTCACACGTCCGAACACGGCGTAGCCGTAGTCGCGCGTGCCGTTGTCGAGGAAGGCGTTGTCGACGAGGTTGATGAAGAACTGCGCAGTGGCGCTGTTGATATCGCTGGTGCGGGCCATCGACAGGGTGCCGCGTGTGTTCTTCAGGCCGTTCTTCGCCTCGTTCTTGATCGGCGGACGGGTGTCCTTGCTCGCGAAATCCTTGTCCATGCCGCCGCCCTGGATCATGAAATTCGGGATGATGCGGTGGAAAATCGTGCCATCAAAGAATTTGTCATCTACGTATTTCTGGAAATTCTCGGCACTGATCGGCGCTTCCTTAGTGAAGAGCTCGATCGTGAAATTGCCGTGGGATGTTTCGAATTTAATCATTTAAATGTGTCCTTATGAGGGCCACTGCGCCTCGGTCACGCGCCAGTGGCCGGCGAGATCGGGGTGGGAGCGTACGTGACCGAAGCCGCGCCCGACAAGCTCATGCGCAACCGCTTCGGCCTGGTCGGAGCCGTGTTCCAGCAGCAGCCAGCCGTGACGCTCCAGGTAATTGGGTGCTTCGCACACGATTTCACGGATGGCATTGAGCCCGTCGGGGCCTGAGGAGAGGGCTATTTGTGGCTCGTGCTGCAGCGTTGCGTCGGCTAGTGCTTCGTCGGTTTCGGACACGTACGGCGGGTTGCTGGCGATGAGGTGGAAGCGACGGTTTTTCAGGGGTGCGAACCACGCGCCTTCTAGAAACTCGACGCTGTTGAGATCCAGTGTGGTGGCGTTTGAGCGCGCGGTATTGAGGGCGGCTGCGGATATATCCACAGCGGTTACCTTCCAGCGCGGACGCTCGCTCGCCAGGGCTAGCGCGATGGCGCCGGAGCCTGTGCCCAAGTCTGCTATCGCCGCCGGGCCTTCCGGGCCGAGGGCCAATGCGCGTTCCACTAGTAGCTCGGTTTCTGGACGCGGGACCAGTACGGACGGGTTTACTGCGAGCGTCAGGGTCCAGAAGTCGCGGCTTCCGACGATGTAGGCAATGGGTTCCCCCGCGGCGCGGCGATCCAGGAGCTGGCTGAAGTGCTGCGCTTGCTCTGGCGCAGGTATTTGCTCGGGATGCGCTTTCAGGAAGGTGCGCGTTTTGCCGAGCACGTGCGCGAGTAGAAGCTCGGCGTCGAGGGTGTGGCTGGCATCCTCGCGTGAGTGACGCATGCGGGTTGCGTCGCGGGCAGTGCTCGCGGAGTCGAGCCTGGCACTGCCGGCATCGCGGAGGCGGTCGGTCCCTTGGGTCAAAAGCGCGTCGATCGTGAGATTGGCAGCCATAGCCCGTAATATTCGCGGATGCCACCCGTTTTGTATCCCCCCACGCGCCCTCAAGCCATTGGCGAAGTGCTGGACTCGGCGTTCCGGATTTTCAAAGCCACGCTGCTCAAAAGTCTGCCGTACAGCGTGTTGGCCACGGTCGCCGGCCAACTGCAGAGTATCTACGTCATCGTAACCGGCCGCGACCTCAAGCCGTTCGGCAACAGCGACCCGGGGTATTGGGCGGTTTACGTGTTGGGCGCGTTTCTCGGCGGCGTACTGATCTCCGCAATCATGATCCGGCAGGCGGCGATTGCGTCGGGCACAGGGTCGACGGCACGGACTGCGTTGATCCAGGGACTGAAGAATGCCCCCGCGGTCTGGTTCATGGGACTTCTGATGATTGTCCTCAGCGGCATCTGGTTCGTGCCGGTCGTGGTGATCCCTCCCGCGTATCGCTCCGGGAGCATCGTGCTGCTGGCGGTGCCCGCCGTCTATCTGCTGGTGTTGTTTGTGTGCGCGTGGCCTGGGCGGCTGCTCGACGGAAAAGGCCCGATAGAGAGCATGCGATACAGCGCGCATCTGGTCAGGGGCAACTGGTGGCGCACTGTGATGGTCTACCTGGTCGTGGTGACCATGATTCTGGTTTTGTCGATTACGGCTGCGCTGGTGGTGGGAGTGCTGACGCAGCTCGTGGCTGCTCGAGACCTTGCGGTGGCAACAGCGGTTTCCCGCGTGATGATCGTTGCATTCAGTGCGGTCTACACGCCGTTGGTTACGGCGATGGCCCTTGCGGTGTATGGGGACTTGCAGGCGCGTAAAGAAGGCGCCGACCTGGAGCGGCGGATTGCGGACGTCCCAGCCGGTTGAGACATGAGAGCTATTCGCATCAACGCAGTGGCGGTTGCCGCGTTGGTTGCGGCGCCAGCTATCGGTTCGCCAACGTCGGCAGGCGTCATCTCAGCGGTGCCGGCCTCGCAGGGAACGATACCAAGCGTCGACGCGTGTGTGGCGCGCCTCGATCCGCAACTCGACATTGGCTACGACCGCATCGCCGCGCGTTGCCCTGATCTCATGAAGCAGTTGGAATCGGGCGCTTGGGCACCCTGGTTGCCCCGTGGTTGGAAAGAGGCGGGTAACGATCTCTCCGCCGGCAGCTTGAAGGAGTTCCGCGAGCTGGTGGATCGCGAGAGCAGCGCTCGCGAGATCAACCCGGCGGCCGCACCCAACGTCCACAGTCTGCAACCGATCCTGACTGCGCTGGCGGGCAGTCGTAACGAAACAGGCTGGTCGCGCTTCAAATCCTGGCTGCGTTCCATCCTGGAGCGCCGCGAGCAGCCAACTGATGAAAGTTGGTTCAACCGAATGGTCTCGCATGTCGGGATCTCGCAGTCGGTCATCCGACTGATCACCTACGCGGCTCTTGGCGTGGTGGTACTCTTGGCCGGCATTATCGTGCTGAACGAGCTGCGAACCGCGGGGCTGTTCGGGAAGCGTGCAGGTTTTGGTCGTAGACGCTCTCCGCAGTCCGCTCGCAGCGCTGCCGGCATGGGTTGGAGCGACATCGAACAAGCGCCGCTTCGGGACAGGCCGCGTATGCTGTTGGAGCTGATTGTGCGGCGCCTGAGTGACCGCGGCGCTTTGCCGCCCTCAGGTGCGTTGACCGTGCGCGAACTAACACGGGCCGTGCAACTGCCCGACCCCGCTGACAGGTCGAGGCTGGCGGACCTTGCCCTTGCGGCAGAGTTTGCGCGGTACTCAGGGGCGCAGCCGCAGGAGCAGGCTTTCGCCGGACCCATTGCCCTTGGCCGCGAGCTGCTCGAGCGATTGGAAGTGGCGACTAGCGGACCGGGCGCCGAAGGTCGCAGGCCGAGGGATACTGCGCATGCGAGCGCTCCACCGTGAAAGAGCGACTCATTACTTTCATCTGTGCGTTAGGCGCCCTGGCGCTTTTCTTCACGATGTTCATCCACGACGACTCGCATGGATTCGGCGGCACCGAGGTGCCACGACCGACCACGGAAGAGCGGGGCGCGAACGGCTACCAGGCGGCCATGCAATGGCTCGAGCATGAGCACATTCGGACCATTTCGCTTCGCGAACGCTATGACCGCCTCCCCAAGAAGAACCTCCCTGCCACCGGCAATCTGTTGATTGTTACGTTGCCGGCAACAGCCGTTTTCAAGACTGAAGAATTCAGGCCGCTGGATCATTGGGTTCGTGAGGGCAACACGCTCCTCGTGCTGGCAGCCCTGTCCGACACCCCGGACTGGGCGTTCTCATTCGGTGGAATGACCTCGGGCGACCTGAATCTGCTGACCGGCCTGGAGTTCGAGTCGTCACAGAAACGCGACTCGAGAGCGAAAAAGCTGCCGGACAGCACAGATACAATCGTTCGTCTGCCACTGCATTTTTCGCAGCCGCGACAGGACACACTGGTTCCGAATCGCGAGCACGCTTATTTCAACGGCGTGCAAAGGGTCATTGCGCTCACCGATTACGAATCGCAGTCGTGGACCGTCAAAGTCCCCTACGAGGGGTTTGTGTTGACGTTGGCCCACGACCGCGACACCGGTGAAGGGGCTTTCTGGACACGGCCGCTCGGCGCGGGCCGCATCATTGTCAGCGGGTCGGGCAGCCTCTTCACGAACCGTGCATTGGGCCTTGCCGACAATGCGCGCCTCCTGTCAAACATCGTCGCAACCAACCTGGGCCCCAAGGGAGTCGTACTGTTTGACGATGTCCACCAGGGTCTCGGTGCAAATTACGACCCGGTCAAGTTCTATCGAGATCCACGTTTGCACATGACTATCGCGATTGTCGCGCTGTTGTGGTTGTCGTGGGTGCTCGGCGGAACGCGCCTGCGGTTGCCGGTGTCGCGAACGCCGGTACCTCGAGAGGCAGAATTGGTGCGTGCAACGGGAGGGTTTCTCGCTCGCGTTCTGACGCCGGCGGCTGCCGCGCGCAGGATGTTCGATCATTTTCTCCAGCGCAGGCCGTGGGAGCTGCTGGAGCGTCAACCTCGGATCGCGGCGGCCGATCTGACGCAACTGAAGACATGGTATTCCCAGTTGGGCACGGAACGGGTGCCGCTGGTCCGCTTGCATAACCTCATGGTCAAAATCAACAGGCAACTCAATACATGAGCTCCGCGATCCAGGAAGTGGAATCGATCCTCCGCCGCGAGCTGGGGCGCGTCGTGGTCGGCGCCGAGGTGCCGACGCGCGCGCTGATCATCGCGCTCGTCGCCCGAGGGCATGTTCTCGTTCAGGGTGTTCCGGGTCTGGGCAAGACACTGTTGGCGAAAACGCTCGCCCGTACCCTGGGTGGTGAATTCAAGCGCATCCAGGGCACTCCCGATCTCATGCCCAGTGACATCATCGGCGTGCACGTGTTCGACGAGGCGCAGCGCAACTTCGTCTTTCGTCCGGGCCCCGTGTTCGCCGATGTCGTGTTGGTCGATGAGATCAACCGTGCGGGCCCGAAAACCCAGTCCGCGTTGCTCGAGGCCATGGAGGAGCGGCAGGTCAGTGTCGAGCGGGAAGTGTTGGCGCTGCCGCCTGATTTTCTGGTGCTGGCGACACAGAATCCACGCGAATTTGAGGGAACTTATCCGCTGCCGGAGTCGCAACTCGACCGCTTCATGTTACGGATTGATGTGGGCTATCCGAATCGCGAGGCGGAGGCGGAAATCCTGGCGCGCTATGGTGGAATGCAAACCGCTGTCCAGACCACATTGGAGAGCGTTGAGACGTTGGATTCGTCGCTGCTCGGGCTCGCTCGTGCGGAGGCCGACCGCATTCACGTCTCGGAGGCGCTGTCGGGGTATGTGTTGGATATCGCCCGTGCGTCGCGCGAGCATACTCGTCTCACGCTCGGGCTATCGACTCGTGGCTCGTTGTCGTTGCTGAAAGCCGCGCGGATCACCGCTGGACTTCGAGGGAGCGATTTTGTTGCTCCGGATGATGTTAAGGAAGCTGCTACGTGGGTTATGGCTCACAGGCTCGTGCTCACACCTGAGGCGGCCCTGGAGGGCTTGACCGATGTTGAGGTCGTCAGGGGACTGCTGGCTGACACGCCAGTTCCACGCTGACGGCAATGCATTTCTCGCAGCGCGCCTACCTGTTGATCATGCTGACCACCGTGCTGGCGATTGCCGGCATCTGGTCTGCGGATCCCGGTCTGACGCAGTTGTGGCGAATTCCGGCTGCGCTGCTCCTGGTCGGGCTCGGATTGGAAGCCCTGTTCATCCGTAGAGCATCTCTGACGGCCGAGATCGAAACGGCTTCCCGCGCCTTTCTGGGCCGC
>Ga0268266_10006388_pt1 | contig 10798 bp, 12 predicted proteins | sample KBSS13metaG_FD_190356 | JGI IMG/M metagenome (GOLD analysis project Ga0268266, IMG submission 190356) | Switchgrass rhizosphere microbial communities from Kellogg Biological Station, Michigan, USA - KBS S1-3 metaG (SPAdes) (version 2) | ecosystem: Host-associated > Plants > Roots > Rhizosphere... | reverse complement strand
CGCCGAGGAACGCGGCCAGGTGCTCGAGCGCGAGCAGATCTACCAACGGGTCTGGGGCTACGCGATGGCCCACGGCGACCGCTCGGTCGACGTCTTCGTCCGCAAGCTGCGCAAGAAGCTGGAGAGCCTCTCGCCGAGCTGGACATACATCCACACCCACTTCGGGATCGGCTACCGCTTCGATCCCGAACCGGCCGGCATCGTCGCCGAGGAGCTGCACCCGGCGCCCGAGGGGGCGCCCGCGGCCGAGCCGCACCCCGCGGCTGATTCACAAGCCGTTCACAACACCTTCACGGCCGGATAACCGCCGCCCTTCCGCTCGCCGCCATGCTCGCACGCATGGGACGGCTGGAGATCAAGCCCGAGCAGCACGCCGCTCTCGTCGACGGTTGCCCGCTGAGCCTGACCGTGCGGGAGCTGCAGCTGCTGGTCACCCTCTCGGAGAACCCGCAGCGGATCATGACCCGCGAGGAGCTCTTCGCCCGGGTCTGGGGCGGCAAGCCGCGCAGCGACGACCGCTCGGTCGACGTCTACGTCAGCCGCCTGCGGGCGAAGCTCGGCGAAGCGCTCCCCGACGCGCGTCTGATCCACACCCACAACGGGATCGGCTACCGCTTCGCGCCCGACGCCTGAGCGATTTCCGGGCGCTTTTACATCTTTTTCACACGCTCGACACAGCCGCGTAACAAGGTGCTTGGTAGCCGCTGCGAGGGTGGCGCCAACTGATGAATCGACCCGAAGGAGAAAGAGTTGACCAGCTCTAAGTGGTTCGTGGTGCTGAGCGCCGCGGTGATCCTCGCGATCGGCGTTGCGGCCTGTGGCGGCAGTGACGACGAAACGGCCAGCGGCGGCGGCAGCGTCTCCGGTGAAATCGCCGGTGCCGGCTCGAGCGCCCAGCAGGCGGCGCAGGAAGCCTGGATCGCCGAATTCGAGAACGAAAACTCCGGCGTGACGATCTCCTACGACCCGGTTGGGTCCGGAGGCGGCCGCGAACAGTTCATCGCCGGCGGCACCGCCTACGCGGGCAGCGACGCCGCCCTCTCGACCGAAGAAGGCGAGCTCGAAAAAGCCGAAAAGCGGTGCAAGACCGGCCAGCTGATCGAGATCCCGGACTACATCTCGCCGATCGCGGTCATCTACAACCTCCCCGGCGTCGAAGACCTCCAGCTCGACCCCGAGACCCTGGCGATGATCTTCAACCAGGAAATCACCAGCTGGGACGACAAGGCGATCGCCGCCGACAACCCCGGCGTCGAGCTGCCCGACACCCGCATCACCCCGGTCAACCGCTCCGACGAGTCGGGGACGACGGAGAACTTCACCGAATACCTCTCCGAGGTCGTGCCTGACGTCTGGAGCTACGAAGTCAGCGGCGACTGGCCGGTCAAGGGCGGCGAAGCTGCCTCCGGCACCTCCGGCGTGGTCGAAGCGGTGGCCGCCGGCGAAGGCGCGATCGGCTACGCCGACGCCAGCCAGGCCGGCGAACTCGGCATCGCCAAGATCAAAGTCGGCCAGGAATACGCCGAACCGACCCCGGAGGCCGCGGCCAAGGTCCTCGAGGAGTCCCCCCTCGACAAGGAACTGAGCCCGGGCAAGTACACGATCGCCTACAAGCTCGACCGCAAGACCGACGCGGAGGGCACCTATCCGATCGTGCTCACCTCCTACCTGATCGCCTGCACCAAGTACGACTCGGCCGACGAAGCGGCCGCGGTGAAGGCCTACCTCGAATACGTCATCAGCCCCGAGGGGCAGGAACTGGCCGCCGAACAGGCCGGCTCGGCTCCGCTCTCCCCGGCCCTGACGTCGAAGGTGACCCCGGCGATCGAAGCGATCGAAGCCGGTTAGGGGGAGCGTGTCCCAGGTCGACACCACGACCAACGCGGGTCAACTGCTGGCGGCGGCGTCCGGAGGGCGCCGCCGCCGCGGTGACCGCGTCTTCTCCCGCACCGCGGTCCTCGCCGCGGTGACGATCCTGGCCCTGCTGGCCGGGGTCGCGATCTTCCTCGTCTCCGAGGGCTACCCGGCCTTCACCGCCGCCGCCTCGGAACTGCCGGAGGGCAAGAGCTTCGTCGACTACGTCGCCCCGCTCGCCTTCGGCACCGTGCTGGCCTCGGCGATCGCCGCCCTCGTCGCGGTGCCGCTCGCCGTCGCCGCGGCGCTCTTCATCACCCATATCGCGCCGCCGCGGATCGCCCAGACGCTCGGCTACATGGTCGACCTGCTGGCGGCGATCCCGAGCATCATCTACGGCCTCTGGGGGATCTTCGTCCTCGGCCCCGCCGCGGTGCCGGTGCTCAAGTGGCTGGAAGAGAAGCTCGGCTGGCTGCCGTTCTTCGAAGGCCCGGCCTCGGCGACGGGGCGGACGATGCTGGTCGCCGGGATCGTCCTCGCGGTGATGATCCTGCCGATCGTCTCGGCGATCGCCCGCGAGGCCTTCGCCCAGACGCCGCGCAAGCTGACCGAAGGCGCGCAGGCGCTGGGGGCGACCCGCTGGGAGACGATCAAGATGACCGTTCTCCCGTTCGGCAAATCGTCGGTGATCAGCGGCGCGATGCTCGGCCTCGGCCGCGCCCTCGGCGAGACGATGGCGGTGACGATCATCCTCTCGGTCTCCGGCGCCGTCACCTTCAACCTGATCGGCCAGGCGAACCCCTCGACGATCGCCGCCAACATCGCCCTCGATTTCCCCGAGTCCTCGGGGCTCGCGATCAACGCCCTGATCGCGACCGGGCTCGTCCTCTTCGCGATCACCCTCGTCACCAACATGGCCGCGCGGGCCGTGATCGCCCGCCAGAACCACGAATAGGAGGGGAGATGGAGAGCGCCAGCGTCACCGACAGCACCGCTCTCGCCCGCCCCTCGACCCTGCTCGCCGGCGGCACCGACTGGCGCCGGCGCGCCAAGGACCGGCTGATGACGGTGCTGATCGCCGGGGCGTTCGCGCTGGCGATGATCCCGCTGATATCGCTCGTCTACGAGGTGACCAAGCGCGGCATCCCCGGCCTCAGCCTCGCCTTCTTCACCGAGGACGCCCGCGGCGTGGTCGGCGAGGGCGGCGGCGCCGCCCACGCGATCGTCGGCACCCTGGTGATCACCGGCGTGGCGGCGGCGATCTCGGTCCCGATCGGGATCATGGGCGCGATCTACCTCAACGAGTACGGCGAAGGCCGGCTGCGCCGCGCCCTGACCTTCTTCGTCGACGTGATGACCGGGATTCCCTCGATCGTCGCCGGCCTCTTCGCATACGCGCTCTTCGAGCTCTTCTTCGGCCCCGGCATCCGCCTAGGGGTGATGGGCTCGGTCGCGCTCTCGGTGCTGATGATCCCGATCGTGATCCGCTCCGCCGAGGAGGTGCTGAAGATCGTCCCCAACCACCTGCGCGAGGCTGCCTACGCGCTGGGGACGCCGAAGTGGAAGACGATCGTGAAGATCGTCCTGCCGACCGCCTTCGCCGGTCTCGTCACCGGGGTGATGATCGCGGTCGCCAGGATCGTCGGCGAGACCGCGCCGCTGCTGGTGACCACCGGGGTGGTCGACTCGATGAACTCCGACCCTTTCGACGGGCGGATGCAGAACCTCGCCGTCTACGCCTACAACGAGTACCGATCGCCGGGCGTCTTCAAACAGGCGGCATACGACAAGGCATGGGCCGCGGCGCTGACGCTGATCGCGATCGTGATGCTGCTCAACATCGTCGCCCGCCTCGTCTACCGGCGCTACAAAACCGAGATCCGCTGACCGTGGAAGGAAGGAAGTTGAGATCGATGCTGGGAGCCGCGACCAAGCGCAGCGCCGCCGAGGAGGGCAAGCCCGAGATGAGCAAGCGGCCGGCGGGAGTGACCTCGACCGAGCCCGTGACCAAGGCCGGTCGCGGGGCGAAGACGATCGAGGCCCGTGACGTCGACCTCTTCTACGGCGACTTCCACGCGGTCGAGGGGGTGACGATGACGATCGCGCCGAACAAGGTGACGGCGCTGATCGGCTCCTCCGGCTGCGGAAAGACGACCTTCCTGCGCTCGCTCAACCGGATGCACGAGCTGACGCCGGGGGCGCGGGTCGACGGCCACGTCTCCCTCGACGGCGAGGACATCTACGGCAAGGGGGTCGACCCGGTCGAAGTTCGGCGCCTGATCGGGATGGTCTTCCAGCAGCCGAACCCGTTCCCGACGATGTCGATCTACGACAACGTCGCCGCCGGGCTCAACCTCAACTCGCGCCGCATCCCGAAGTCCCGGAAGGACTCGGTGGTCGAGCGCTCGCTGCGCGGGGCGCACCTCTGGGAGGAGGTCAAGGACCGGCTCGACAAGCCCGGCTCCGGCCTCTCCGGCGGCCAGCAGCAGCGGCTCTGCATCGCCCGCGCGATCGCGGTCGAGCCCGAGGTGCTGCTGATGGACGAGCCCTGCTCGGCCCTGGACCCGCTGGCGACGCTGGCGATCGAGGACCTGATCGCCGAGCTGAAGAACCGCTACACGATCGTGATCGTCACTCACAACATGCAGCAGGCGGCGCGGGCGAGCGACGTCACCGCCTTCTTCAACCTCGACGCGACCGGCAAGCCCGGCCATCTGGTCGAGGTCGGCGCGACCAACGAGATCTTCACCAACCCGACCCAGAAACAGACCGAGGACTACGTCAGCGGCCGCTTCGGCTGAGACGGGAGCGAGCGATGCCGGAAATAGCCCGCAGCGAGTACCTGGAGGAACTGGCGACGCTGGAGGCGAGCGCGCTGGGTGGCCTCGATCTGGTCAACACCGCGCTGGCGCGGACGATGGAAGCCGTCGAGAACCAGGACGTCGAGCTGGCGCAGGTGGTGATCGCCGACGACGACCGGATCGACGGCCGCTACCTGGAGGTGCACCAGAGCCTGATCACGCTGCTTGCGACGCAGTCGCCGGTGGCGACCGACCTGCGGCTGATCTCGGCGCTGCTGCACGTGCTGAAGAGCATCGAGCGGATGGGGGACCAGTGCGTCAACGTCTGCAAGGTGATCCCGCTGACCGGCAACTACGCGCCGGTCGACGCGCGGATGGTCGACCTGATCGTGCGGATGGGCGGCCACACCAGGACCCTGATCCTGCAGGCGAAGCGGGCCTTCGAGGAGCGCGACGTGGAGATGGCGCGGGACCTCGTCCGCCGCGACGACGCCGTCGACGAGCTCAACCGTGAGTGCTTCCACCTGGCGCTGGAGATCGGCGACGACGCCGACCGGCGCGAGTGGGCGATGACGATGCTGCTGTCGGCGCGGGCGATCGAGCGCGTGGGGGACAACGCCGTCGACATCGGCGAGCAGGTCGCCTTCGTCGTCACCGGGCTCTTCCGCGAGTTCGAGGACGCCTCGCACCCGGCCTGATCACAGGGCGCCGACTGCGAAGCTTCAGTCGAGCCGCTCGGCGAGCATCACGATGATTCCCTCCGGGCCGCGGACGTAACAGAGCCGGAACATGTCCCCGTAGCGGACCACCTCGCCGAGGAGCTCGAGTCCCCGCTCCCGGACCTTGGCGACGGCGGCGTCGACGTCGTCGACCGTGAAGGCGATGCGGCGGATGCCGAGCGTGTTCGGCGCGGCGTCGGCGACGCCCGGGCGCGCCGCCGGGCTCTTGAACTGCATCAGCTCGAGCTGCCCGTTGCCGTCGGCGACCTGCAGCATGGCGATCTCGCAGCGGACGTCCTCGAGCCCCACGACCTGGTCCACCCACTCGCCCGACACCTCGGTCCCGCCTGCTTCTTCCATCCCGAGATCGACGAAGAACGCCTTCACCGCCGCCAGGTCCTCGACGACGATGCCGATGTTCTCCAGGGATTGGATCGAGCCGCTCATCTCCTGGCGAGCCTACCGGCGAGCTTGAGATCCGGGTTGCCTGGGAACATGCGGGGGATTGCGCCATGACGCTCTGCGCCGCCATAGACATCGGTTCCAACACGACGCGCCTCCTGGTCGCGGAGCCCGTCGACGGGCAGTTGAAGAAGACGATGGAGCAGCGTGCCTACACCCGGATCGGCAAGGCCGTCGACGGCAAGGGCCGGATCTCGGCGGAGAAAATCGCCGAAGTGGGGGAGGTCGTCGCCACCCAGGTGCGGCTCGCCCGCGAGCTCGGCGCCGAGGAGATCCGCGCCGTCGCCACCGCCGCGGTGCGTGACGCGCGCAACTGCGAGGAGGTCGCCGAGGCGGTTGGCGCGGCGGCCGGGGTGCCGATCGAGGTCCTGCCCGAGGAGGAGGAGGGCCGGCTCTCGTTCCTCGGCGCCACCAAGACGCTGGGCCATCCCGCCGAAGGGCTGATCGGCGTCGTCGACATCGGCGGCGGCTCGACCGAGGTGATCCTCGGCACCGTCCCCGACGGCGTCCAGAGCGTCCGCTCCTGGCCGGTCGGATCCGGCAACCTCGCCGACGAGCTGCTCTCCTCCGACCCGCCCTCCTCGACGGAGATCCGCCGCGCCCGCGACCGCATCGAGGACATCTTCGAGGGGGTCGAGATCGAGCGCCCCGCCCAGGCCGTCGCCGTCGGCGGCTCCGCCACCTCGCTGCGCCGCCTGGTCGGCGCCGTCCTTGAGTACGAGACGCTGGAGCGCGGCATCCGCGTCCTCTGCGGCGATCCCGCCGCCGACGTCGGCCGCCGCTTCGAGCTCGACCCGACCCGCGTCCGCATCCTTCCCACCGGCGTCCTGCTCCTCGAGAAGCTCTCCGACCTCCTCGGCCAGCCCCTCCAGATCGGCAAGGGCGGCCTCCGCGAGGGAGTCATCCTCGACCTCCTAAACGGCAGCATCAACGGCTCCCCCGAGCGCGTAGCGGCCTAGCCGCCCGGTTTAGCTGCCAGCGTTGAAGATGGATTCGTCGAAGCCGGTCAGGGCCGGTTCGGCGGCGTAGCCGATTCGTTCTAGTTCGAAGAGTTCCTCGATCGTGGCCAGCAGCGAGAAGTGGTTGAAATAGGTTTCGCTGGTCGTTCCGGGTTCGACGAAGGGGGAGAGGAGGAGCAGGCCGACTCGGCCGCCGCCGCCCGTCTCGTGGACCGGTCCGGTTGGAGGCGCTGGGTTGCCGGCGCTGGGCAGGTTGGGGAAGGCGGGGTCGATGCAGCAGCCGCTTTCGTCGGGATTTTCGCCTTCCTGGGGCGCCTGGGCGGAGGTGATGGCGATCAGGCCGCCGTCTTTGTAGGCGAGCGACTCCTTGATCTCGCCGATCAGGGGCTCGAGCTGGGCTTCGTCCGGGGCGATGTAGGCGAAGGCGGGGAACTGGTCTGATTTCAGCTTCAGATCGATGGTCAGCTGCGGCAGGCCGACGTTGGCTGCGGCGCACTCGGGCGCGTCGACGATCGAGTGGAAGTAGACGAACGGGTTGCTCCAGGTCGCGTAGGCGTCGGTCGGCGTCGGAGTCTGGTTGGGGTCCGGCGTGCCTGGGGCGGGATGCCGGCAGGCCGCCGGCTGACCGGCCGCGGCGCCGTCTTCGATCCCCTGCACGTAGGCCTCCCACTTCAGCCCCGCCTCGGTCAGCTGGCCGGGCAGAGTTTTGGTCGTCGCTGGATAGACGCAGCCGCTCCCTTCGACCTGGCCTTCGGCCGATTCGGCGCCGGGGGAGACGTCGGCGTAGGTCGGGCAGTTCGCCGCGGTCTCCGGCGTCGGGCCCTGGCCGCTGAGCAGGGCGATCTGGTTCGCCAGCGCCCCTTTGGTCACCGCGAAGTAGTTGGTCAACAGCTCGCCCTGTTCGGGCAGCTCTTTCGAGAGGAACGCCGACCCGGCGGTCTCGCCGAAGGTTTCTTCGAAGCCACCCTGCCGCAGCATCACCACGAAGACGTGTTTCACTTCCGGCAGCCCGGTCGGCAGTTCTTCTTCGACCAGCGGGACTTCCGGTTTGGGCGCGCCGGGCAGCGGTTCTTCGACCAGCGGCGCTTCCGTCGCGGCAGTCGAGGGAATCGCCGTGGCTTCCGGTTCTCCGCCCGACGAGGCGACCGCGGTCGGTTCGCCACCGCCGCTGACCGGGGCCGAAGTCTCCGCGGGCGGCTGCGCGGCGGATTCAAGCAGGACCGTCGCGAAGCCGGCGTTCTTCGAGTAGTGCTGGGTGACCGACCCGATCAGGACGCCGAGCGCCAGCATCCCCAGCACCGACATCGCCAGGGCCCAGGGCGCGGGCAGCGACTGGTCGTCCTTCTTCTTCTCGGTCACGGGCAGCGCGAGTATCGCCCCGCTCCGACCCGGGGTTGTGAAGATCCTGAGGCCGATTTACAACTCCTAAACATGCCGGGCAGGGGGTCGCGGCGAAGATGCCCCCGTGTCCGACGCCTGCCCCAGCTGCGGATCGTCCCTGCTCCCAGACCAGCGCTACTGCCTCTCCTGCGGGCAGCGGCGCGGGGAGCCGCGGCTGCCGATCATGGACGCGGTCACCTACATGGACGCGAGCAGGCGTCCGCAGCCGGCCGCGGCGGCGGCACTCCCCGAGCCGCCGCCGCGCCGGCGCCCTTCCATCTCCTCCAGCTCCTCGCTGGTCGCCGTCGTCGCCACCCTGGTCCTCGCTCTCGGCGTCGGTGTGATGATCGGCCGCTCCGGCGAGGACGGGGCCAGCAACGCCGCCGCGCCCCAGATCATCCGCGTCGGCGGAGGGGCGGAAACGCCGACCGCGACCGCCTCGACTGCTGGGGCCGGCGGCGCGAACGCCGGCAAGGGCGGCAAGAAAGCCGACCCGGCGACGGTGAAGAAGGCGAAGGAAAAGGCCGCGACCGGCGACAGCGGCGCCAGCAAGGCGACCGAAGAAGTCTTCGAACCGGCGCCCGGGGTGAAGATCGCCCCGCCCGAGCAGCAGCTCGGCGGCGATTGCGACCCGGGCGTCGCCGGCTGCAACAGCAAGGGCGAATTCGAAGGGAACTTCTTCGAATGAGCGCTCCCCGCGAGGAGGAGCTGATCGTCGATCTGCAGCGCCGCCGCGAGCAGCTCGCCGCCCGCGTCGCCGAGCTGCAGTGGGACCTCGGTGGCCTGGTCTACGAGATGGCGGTTCGCAACAGCATCGACGTCGAGCTGATCGTCAAGCGCGCGGTCCCGCTGCAGGACGCCGACGCCGAGCTCGGCGAGGTCGAGAGGATCCTGCGCATGGACGAGACCGGCGCCGCCGGCTCCTGTCCCGGCTGCGGCGCACCGCACTCCAACGGCGCCACCTTCTGCTGGCAGTGCGGCAAACCTCTCCTGGCCCAGGTCTCCGGCGCCGAGATCCTGAAGAGCTGAGGGCTCAGCTAGACGCCGATCCTCGAAACCGTGAGAACCCTTCGTAAAGACGGGCTGACACGGTTTCGGCAACTAGCCGTGCTTCATCCTGTCGCTGGGAGGGATGGGTGTCCCCTGGCCGACCGGCGTCCTGATTTTCGCACTAGCTGCTCGGCGAGAGATAGCCACTTAAAGGCGATAATCCCAGGGAGGTCAGGGGACACCCGTCCCTCCCTACCGCACCGGATTCGACCTAGCTAGCCAAAGCGGCCAGTCACATAGTCCCGCGTGCGCGGGTCGCGGGGGTCGGCGAAGATCCGGCCGGTCTCGCCGACCTCGATCAGCGTCCCCACCGGCTTCGCGCCGCCCGTCTCGAGGCTGAAGAAGGCGGTGCGGTCGGCGACCCGGGCCGCCTGCTGCATGTTGTGAGTGACGATCACGATCGTGAAGCGGCCTTTGAGGCTGTGCATCAGCTCCTCGATCGCCCCGGTGGCGATCGGGTCGAGGGCCGAGGCGGGCTCGTCGAGGAGGAGGACATCTGGCTCGATCGCGATCGCGCGGGCGATGCAGAGCCGCTGCTGCTGACCGCCGGAGAGCCCGAGGGCGCTGTCCTTGAGCCGGTCCTTGACCTCGTCCCAGAGAGCGGCGCCGCGCAGCGCCCGCTCGACCCGCTCGTCGAGCCCGCGCCCGAGGCCGAGGTTCCGCGGCGCCCAGGCGACGTTGTCGTAGATCGACTTGGGGAAGGGATTTGGTTTCTGGAAGACCATCCCGATCCGCCGCCGCACCTCGACCTGGTCGACGTTGCCGCCGTAGAGCTCGTGGCCGTGGTAGCGGACACTCCCCTCGATGCGGAAGCCCGGGACCGAGTCGTTCATCCGGTTGAGGCTGCGCAGGAAGGTCGTCTTGCCGCATCCGGAGGGCCCGATCAGGGCGGTGATCTCACCGCGGCGGATGCCGAGGGTGACGGCGCTCAGCGCCTGCTTGGCCCCGTAGAAGATCGAGACGTCGCGCGAGTCGAAGACGAGCTCGGGTTCCAGGGCCGGCGCCGCGGTCGTGCCGGTGACGCCGGCCGGCGCCGGGGTGGCGCCGGCCTGGATCCGCACCCGCGAGGGAACGGCCTGGTCGGGAGGGTTCATGAGCTCAGCTTTCTTTTGCTGCGGGCCAGCAGCGCCCGGGCGCCGAGGCTCGCGAAGAGGATGAATGAGACGAGCAGCAGCGACATCCCCCAGGCTTCCGTGAAGCCTTCGGGGTTGCCTTCTTCGGAGAGTTTGTAGATCCAGACCGGCACGTTCGGCATCGATTCGAACGGGTTGACGGAGAAGCGCTTGGGGTCGAAGACCGAGCTGGCGAGGATCAGCGGCGCGGTCTCGCCCGCCGCCCGCGCGACCGCCAGGACGGTTGCGGTGACGATGCCGCCGAGCGCCGTCGGCAGGACCACGGTGAGGACCGAGCGCCAACGCGCGACACCGAGCGCATCAGAGGCTTCGCGCAGGCCCTTCGGCACCAGCAGCAGGACCTCCTGCGAGCCGCGGGCGATCAGCGGCAGCTCGATGATCGCCAGCGCCACCGCGCCGGCGAAACCCGATTGCTGCTTGTGGTCGACGAGCAGGGCGAA
>Ga0268266_10006386_pt1 | contig 10799 bp, 11 predicted proteins | sample KBSS13metaG_FD_190356 | JGI IMG/M metagenome (GOLD analysis project Ga0268266, IMG submission 190356) | Switchgrass rhizosphere microbial communities from Kellogg Biological Station, Michigan, USA - KBS S1-3 metaG (SPAdes) (version 2) | ecosystem: Host-associated > Plants > Roots > Rhizosphere... | reverse complement strand
ATCGCGCTCACCACGACATGGGCGTGGGCGACGCGGTCGAGGGGGTGGTCGGCGGAGTAGCGGGCCGCGCCGGTCACCTTCAGCCTGCCGTCGACCCGTCCGATGTCGCTGCCGATCGGAGTGCTCACGCTCGACCTCCCAGGGTCACGAGGGCGCGCACCAGGGTGCGGCGCAGCAGGGCAGGCTTGAACACGTTGTGCGGCAGGGTGCGGGCGTCCTCGGCCACCGACGCGACGACGGCCTCGTAGGTGTCGGGGGTCGCGGTGCGGCCGACCAGCGCCTGTTCCACCGCGCCGAGCCGCCAGGGACGGGTCCCGACCCCGCCTGCCGCGACCCGGGCGCCGCGGATGCGGGCGCCGTCCAGGTCGAGCGCGACGGCGGCGGACGTCAACGCGAACTCGTAGGACTGCCGGTCCCGGATCTTCAGGTACAGCGAGCGGGTCGCCCAGGGCAGCGCGGGCACGGTCAGCCCGGTGATCAGCTCACCGGGCCGCAGGTCGTTCTCGACCTGTGGGGTCTGGCCGGGCAGCCGGTAGAACTCCGCCAAGGCGACCGTGCGGGTGCCGTCCCGGCTCTCCAGGTGCACCTGGGTGTCGAGCGCGACGAGGGCGACCGCGACGTCGCTCGGGTGCGTGGCCACGCACGCCTCGCTGGTGCCCAGCACGGCGTGCATGCGGTTGTGGCCGGTCAGCGCGGCGCAGCCGCTGCCCGGTTCGCGCTTGTTGCAGGCGGTGGTCAGGTCGCGGAAGTAGCTGCACCGGGTGCGCTGCAGCAGGTTGCCGCCCATGCTGGCCATGTTGCGCAGCTGTGGTGAGGCGCTGAGCTCGAGGGCCTGACTGATCATCGGGTAGCGGGTGCGGACCGCCTGGTCGCCCGCCACGTCGCTCATCCGCGCGAGCGCGCCGATGTGCAGGCCGTCGGAGTCGACGCTGATGCCGTCGAGGGGGAGCCGGTTGATGTCGACCACCCGGGACGGGGTCGACACCTCGAGCTTCATCAGGTCGACCAGGGTGGTGCCGCCCGCGAGATAGGCGCTGCCCCCGTCTGCCTCGGCCAGTGCCGCGCGCACCGATCCGGGCCGGGTGAAGGCGTAGGGGCGCATCAGCCCATCGCCTCCCGTCCGGATCGGACGGCGTCGACGATGAACGGGTAGGCGCTGCAGCGGCAGATGTTGCCGGACATGCCCTCCCGGATCTGCTCGTCCGAGCCCGCTCCCCCCTCCTGCACCAGCGACACCGCCGACATGATCTGCCCGGGGGTGCAGAAGCCGCACTGGAAGCCGTCGTGGTCGATGAAGGCCTGCTGCATGGGGTGCAGCTCGTCGCCGTCGGCGAGGCCCTCGATCGAGGTGACCTCGGTGCCGTCCAGGGTCGCCGCCAGCGTCAGACACGACAGCACCCGGCGCCCGTCGACCTGGACGGTGCACGCGCCGCACTGGCCGCGGTCGCAGCCCTTCTTCGTGCCGGTCAGCGCGAGTGGTTCACGCAGGGTGTCGAGCAGGGTCGCCCGCGGGTCGGTCTCCAGCCGGACCCGGTCGCCGTTCACCCGCAGGGTGAGCTCGACCAGGTTCTCGCCGGGCGCGGTCACGGTCGGTGTGGTCACGTTCTCGACCACCTTCGGCGCCAGGGCCACCGTCGCGCCTGCCGCGACCACGCCGGCACCACCGAGGAACCACCTTCGGGACACTCCCCGCGTTCCGCGCGGACGTTCGCCTGATCGATCGGGTGGGGGCATCGCTACTCCTGACACGTACGCCCTGGTGAACAGGGCTGGGAGAACACGGTGAGGCGCTCGGGAACGGCCCGCCGTCGGAGGAGGACCGCTACGGAATCGATGCTGGCGACTGACGGGGAGCTGAACCAGGGATCGTTGATCCACCCCTTCGGGAGATCCTCAGTGGATCCTCAGCGGACCGGCTCGAATAAGCGGAAGGACACCCCGCCGAGCGACCACCGGGTCGAGGGTGTCGCCCGAGTCGCGCCCGGACCGCCTCCTCGGGACGTATACTATACCGTAGAGTATACTTGGCTGCGCGCTCGCCGGGAGCGCGCGAGGCGAAGGTGGCGACATGAAGTCGATCGACGGCGTGCCCGTCGCTGACGCCATCCTCGCGGCGGCGATCCCCACGTTCGTCGAACGCGGCTACGAGGGCACCTCCATGGACGAGGTGGCGGCGCGCGCCTCGACCACCAAGCGCACGGTCTACTCGCACTTCGGCAACAAGGAGGCCCTCTTCCGCAGTGCGCTCGCGAAGGCGGTCGAGTGGTTCCAGGCCGAGATGCCGACACTCGTGGACCTGTCCGATCCGGCCGTGGAGCTCGAGTCCTTCGCGGTCGGCTTCAGCGACCTCTCCACCTGGAAGGGCGCGGTCCGGCTCCAACGCGTGGTGATGAGCGGGGCCGAGCAGTTCGCCGGTCTCGGCGGCATGCTCCACCGCGAGGTCATCGAGCGGGCGGAAGGCGTGGTCGCCGAGTACCTCAGGGCGCTCGACGAGCAGCACGGCGTCGACCCGGGAGAGCGGTCGTACGACGTCCTCGCGGGCCTGTTCCTGAACATGACGACGGGCGGACGCCGTTTCGCCACGTTGTTGCAGGCACGGGAACCCTCTCCCGAGCATCCGCAGCACGTCCCGCCGTCGGACGTCGACCGGCTCGTCGTCCGTGAGGCGGTGCGGGTGTTCCTGCGCGGCAGTGGTCTCGCGGCCGAGCCCGGTCGATAGGAGAGGGCGGAGGAACGGCCATGCCCGACCCGGGTCCGAGCGCAGCCGCACACGTGCCGGTCGACGTCGTCGTCCAGCTGCTGGAGGTGGCCTCCGCGGAACGCGAGTCGCAGGACGCCGACGTCCGCGCGCTGCTCGCGGACCTCGACCTCGCCGACACGGCCGTCGCGGCGGTCGTCGACCGGGTGCACCGGCTGCGAGCGAGCTCGGAGCGCAGGCGCAGGCGCGGTCAGGAGCTCACCGCGCTGTTCTCCAGCGCTCGTGAGCTGGCGCAGCTGCGCGACGTCGACCGGCTCCTGGAGCGACTGGTCGAGCGAGCACACGACCTGGTCGGTACCGACGTCACGTATCTGTCCGAGTTCGACGCGGACAGCCGAGAGCTGCTCGTGCGGACCACGCTGGGCACCGTCGCACCCTCGTTCCGGGGGCTGCGGGTCCCGCCCGGGATGGGGCTGGCCAGCCTGGTGGTGGAGAGTCGCAGCCCGCGGTGGACGTCGCACTACGGGGGGATGACCCAGGCACCGCACGATGCGGGCATCGACGCCGCGGTCACCGCGGAGGGCCTGGTGTCGCTGCTCGGCGTGCCGCTCCTCGCCGGGGACGAGGTGATCGGTGTGCTGTTCGCGGCGAACCGGGTCGAGCACGCGTTCTCGCCGGACGACATCGCCCTGCTCTCGGCGTTCGCCGACCATGCGGCGGTCGTGCTGCAGACCGCGCGGCTGTTGGCTCGCACGCAGGAGGCGGTGGAGGAGACCCGACGCGCCTACGGCGAGTTGGCGGGGCACGTGGAGGCGATGGAACGGGCCAGCGACGTCCACGCCGATCTCACCGCGCTCGTGCTGCGGGGCGGGAGCGCGGCGGACGTCGCCGCGGCGCTCGGGCGTGCCCTGCGATGCCGGGTCACGATCCTCGATGCGGACCGTCCGCCGACCGACGGCGGGCAGGCCGCCGCGATCGAGGAGAGCCGTCGCAGCGGCCGGTGCGTGCCGCTGCCCGGTGACCGACCGGCGGTCGTGGTGGCGGTGGTCGCGGGCCAGACGTTCCTGGGTGCGCTGCTCCTGGAGCAGGGCGAGGTCGAGTTCGGCCCGGTCGAGCACCGCACGGCCGAGCGGGCCGCCCAGATCACCGCGTTGCTGAGCCTGAAGCAGGACGCGCTCGTCGAGGCCGAGCTGCGGGTCCGCGGAGACCTGCTCGCCGACCTGCTCGCCGACGATCCCGGCCGCCGGGCGGGCGTGACGCACCGCGCCCGCGCCCGGGGTGTCCGAATCGAGGAGCTGCGCTCCCTGGTGCTGCTGTCGGTGCCCGCGGATCATCGCCGTCGAGCGGGTCGGGCGGCCGGGCGGGTGGTGGAGCCGGGTGGACTCGTCGGCGAGCACACCGACTGGGTCGTCGTCCTCGGGGCGCAGCCGGACCCGGCTGCCGCGGCGGCGTCGGTCCACGCCGCGGTGCGCGCCGTGCTCGGTGTGCCGGTCCTCGCGCTGGGCGCGCCGCTCGACCGCGTGCCCGACGGCGTGCGCGCGCAGGTCGAGGCCGCGGCGGCCTGCGCCCGCGTCCTCCCGGCGATCGGACTGACCGACACCGCCGTCACGACCGACGAGTACCTGCCCTACGTCGCGTTGTTCGGCCCGGGGGAGGCGCGGGTGGCCGCGTTCGTCGACGCGCTGATCGGCCCCGTCCGGGACTGGGACGCCGAGCGTGGCGGTGCCCTCCTCGAGACCCTCGCGGCGTTCCTGGACAACCGGACGAGTCCGGTGGCGACCGCGCGTGCTCTGCACGTGCACAAGAACACCGTCATCCAGCGGCTCGAGCGGATCACCGAGCTCCTGGGGGAGGGTTGGCTGGACCCGGACCGGCTCTTCCGGCTCGGCGTCGCCGTGCGTGTCGCCCGCCACGGCACCGTCTAGTGGCGGGGGAGCTGGACCGTCGGCCCAGACGATCGGCCACGGAGTGGGCTATCCGTCCATCCCTCTCTCGGTGCTGCCGCGGCTACGGTCGCCGAACCGCGCAGTCACAGCGAAGTGGTGGGAGTCTCATGCCGCAGACGAGTCGAATCCCCGGTCTCCGGGCTGTCCCGATCGAGGCCCGGCGCACGCTCGTGGCCGAGTCGGCGGGCCTCGACCCGCAGAGCCTCGCCGCGTTCGCCCCGGAGCACGGCATGGAGGGTGGACTCGCCGACCACATGATCGAGAACGCGGTCGGGATGTTCGGAGTGCCGCTCGGCGTCGCGACGAACTTCGTCGTCAACGGGCGCGAGGTCCTCGTGCCGATGGCGACCGAGGAGGCCTCGGTCGTCGCGGCGGCGTCGAACGCGGCGAAGGTCGCGCGCGTCCACGGCGGGTTCACCACCTCCTCGACGGCGCCGATCATGCAGGCCCAGATCCAGATCGTCGGGGTGCCGGATCCGGAGGCGGGCCGGGTGCGGCTCCTCGAGGCCCGCCAGGAGCTCATCGAGATCGCCGACGCCCAGGACCCTCGGCTGGTCTCGCTCGGCGGTGGGGTTCGGGACGTGTCCGTGCGGCTCGTCGGGTCGCGGGCCGGGACGTACGTCGTCGCGCACCTGCAGGTCGACGTCCGGGACGCGATGGGCGCCAACGCCGTGAACACGATGGCCGAGGCCGTCGCCGAGCGGGCCGGGCAGATCGCGGGCGGCCGGACGCTCCTGCGGATCCTCACCAACAAGGCCGACCTGCGGCTGGCCAGGGCTCGTGCCGTGTTCGACGCGGTGGCGCTCGGCGGCGGCACGGTGGTGGACGACATCGTGCACGCCGCCGCGCTGGCCGAGGCCGATCCGTACCGGGCCTCCACCCACAACAAGGGGATCATGAACGGGATCTCCGCCGTCGTGCTCGCCACCGGGAACGACACCCGAGCCGTCGAGGCGGGCGCGCATTCGCACGCGATCTCGCCCGACGGGCACTACACCTCCCTCTCCTGGATCGAGAAGGACGCCGACGGCAACCTCGTCGGCACCCTGGAGCTGCCGATGCCGGTCGGTCTCGTCGGCGGCGCCACCGCCGTGCACCCGGTGGCGCAGGCGGCGGTCGCGCTGCTCGGGGTCCACACCGCCGCCCAGCTCGCCGAGGTCGTCGTCGCCGTCGGGTTGGCGCAGAACCTCGCCGCGGTCCGGGCGCTGGCCACCGAGGGCATCCAGCGCGGTCACATGTCACTGCATGCGCGCACCGTCGCGGTCACCGTCGGGGCCACCGGCGAGGAGATCCCGGCCGTGGTCCAGCGGCTGGTCACCGACCGGGTGGTCCGCGCCGACCACGCCGAGCGCGTGCTCGCCGAGCTGCGGGCGGCGACGCCGTGAGCGAGGACGAGGAACGCCGCTCGGAGCAGCTGGTCGAGGTCTGGGGCGACGTCGTGGACGTCCGCCACCTACGCTGGGCCGTGGTCATCGGCTGCGTGCTCGGGCTGCCGTCCTACCTCCTGGCGGTTCTGCTCTTCCGGCAGCTCACCGAGCCGCAGCTGGCCAGGGCCTACGCGCTGCTGGTCGGGCTACTGGCGTGCCTGGCGGCCGGGGCGATCAACGCCCGCTTGTTCCCCCCCAAGCGCGACCTCGTCGAGGAGCCGGGAGACGACCAGTCCCGCGACGCGGCGATCGCGGAGCTCGTCGCCGAGTCCGGTGCCCTCGGGAGCCTCGAGGAGCTTCCCGAAGCAGCCCGGCGGGAGCTGCGGGATCTGGGCCTCGAGGACCTGTTCGCGGGCTCGCGCGCCCGGGGCGACAGCGCTCCCGAGTCGCGCCCGCCGGACGAGGAGGCGGTGCGGCGATGATCGCGACGATCGGCATCGCGCTGGCGATGGGTCTGCTCGGCGCCATCGTGTTCTCGGCCATCGGCCTCGTGTCCGGGACGGACGAGACGGCCACCCTGGCTCCGCTCACGCTGCTGGTCGTGCTGGTCGGAGTCCCTCCGGCAGGCGTGCTGGCGTTCTTCCTCGCCGGTGCGGTCGCCAAGCACATGACCCACATGATCCCCACCGCGCTGCTCGGCATCCCCGGCGACACGCTGGCGGTTCCGTTGCTGCGCGAGGCGAGCCTGCTGCGTCGGCTCGGGGTGCCGCACATCGCGCTGCACAAGGCGATCTCCGGGGCTGCCCTCGCCGCGTTCATCGCGGTTCCGGTCGCGGTCGGCGCGGCCGCTCTGATCGCCCCGTTCGCCCGGCAGGTGACCGCGGCCGCGCCGTACGTCTTCCCGCTGGCCGCGGTGCTCATCGCCTACTTCTCCCGCGGGCGCTGGGCCGCTGTCGCAGGCCTGGTGCCGATGGTGCTGGTGATCGCCGCGCTCCAGGCCTTCGTCACGCCGCTGCACGGATCGTCGCTGAGCATCAGCTTCTTCCTCGGCATCGCGATCGGGCCCCTCGTCGCGGACCTGTTCGCCCTCTCGTCGCCGTTCGCCCGCCAGTCGATGCGCAGGCACACCCGCCGCACCTTCTTCCTCGCCCCCGAGGTCAAGGGCTGGACAGGGTGGTTCCCCAACCCGTTCAAGGTCCTCGACCGGTCGCAGCAGGCCGCCACCGGGGCGAGCGCTGTGCTCTCCAGCCTCACGTTCGTCGTCAGCCCGGTGGCGATGACGGTGCTGCTGGGCGAGGCGGTGGGCGCCCGCATCAAGCACTCCTACCACCGGCTGACCTCGATGATGGCGGTCAAGAACGGGGTCACCGAGTCCACCTACATCGCCGAGACGCTCATTCCGCTGGTCGCGATCGGGCTGCCGCTCAGCCCGGTCGCCGCGGGCCCGGCCGCCCCGCTGTTCACCGCGCCGCCGGTCTACACGATCGACACCGCGTCGGGCGCGACGCACAACCTGCACGACATGTTGTCGCCGTGGGAGTTCCTCGGCTTCGGGTTGGTGGCCGTGTTCGTCGCCGTCGCGGTCGCGTACCCGTTCGCGATGAACTACGCGCGCACCGCGGCGGCCTGGGTGGTCCGCAGGCTCAGCCAGGAGGCCGTCATCGGCACCTTCGCCGGCCTCATCCTGGTGATCTCGGTGTACGAGGGCGGGCTCCTCGGCCTGCTCGTCGCGAGCACCGTCGGCATCGTCGGCGGGCTCATGAACAAGCTGCTGGGCATGCACGCCGGCGTGCAGTTCATGGCCTACTACACGGCCGCGCTGACCGTCCCGGCGTTGCTGGGCTGATCGGGCTCTCCCACCGCGTCCGCTGTGCAAGACCCGCTGTCGTGGCGGTGCAGGGCTCGACTGTCGTTCCAGCCGGAGCTGGCGGCCAGCTCGATGGCCTGGGCGATCGTCGACCCGCGGAAGCCCAGGCGCTCGAGGATCGGGCGGAAGATCCCCGGGGCCTTGGCGGTCGGCGTCAGGGTCTTGGGCACCACGATGAGCTCGGCGCGGCGTTCGATGCCGGAGACGATGCCGGTGACGACCGCGGACAGCGGGACCATCTTCCACAGGCCTTTGTCGTTGCCGCCCCACAGCATCCGCCCGGCGGGGTCGGCGACCACGTCGTCCATCAGGGGCGTGGTGAAGAACGTCGGATGGGCGCTGCCCACGCCCACGCCCAGGTGGCGCAGCTCCAGGCGGACGGAATCGCACAACGCCCACACGCCGGCTTTGCTGGCGGTGTAGGAGGCCTGCAGCGGCGAGTGTACGAAGGCGGCCATGGAGGAGACGGCCAGCAGGTATCCCTGCTGCTGCTCCACGTACGGCAGGGCTGCCCGGAAGGTGCGCCAGACCCCGGTGAGGTTGACATCGATCACCCGCTCGAACGCCGCCGGGTCGAGGGTGGCCATCGGGGCCATGGTGTCGATGCCGGCGTTGGCGATCACCACGTCGATGCGTCCGAAGTGCTCGGCGGCCTCGACCATGGCCGTTTGCAGGCCGGCCAGGTCGCGCACATCGGCATGCCGGCCCCGGGCGACGGTGGGGCCGCCGAGGGCCTGGGCCTGGGCTGCGCAGGCCTCGGCATCGAGGTCGAACAAGGCCAGGTTGGCGCCCCGGGCGCGCAGAGCCTGGGCCAGGGCGGCACCCAGGCCGCCGGTGGAGCCGGTGAGGACGACGGTGCGTCCGGCGAGGTCGTAGCGGGTCATGAGAACGTCCTTGTTCGTCGATGGAGGTGGGGCAGGTGCTTCAGGCGTGGCTGGTGATCCGCTGTTGCTCGATCTGCCGGATCAGGTCGTGGGTGGTGCGATCACGGTCGAGCACCGAGTCGGTCAACGGATTCACGATCCCGCGTAGCGCGGAAACGGCCGACCACCAGCGCGGGGCGAAGATGCGGGGTGCCCGCGTCTGCAGTCCGCAGACCAGCCCGTCGGCGACGACCTTGTCGGTCAGGTCGTAACGAGGCATGACAGTGACTCCAGGCGTTGGCGGTCAGTCGTCGACGGGGACGTGGTGGGTGAGGAAGTCGAGCTGGTCGGCCACGACGCGTTCGAACGGCTCACCGACGTAGATGTCGAAGTGGCCTGCCGGGTACAGCCGGACCTCGCCACGGGGGGCGCGACGCGCATGACGCAGGGTGGCTTTCGCCGGGGCCACACTGTCGGTCTCGCAGACGCTGAACAGGATCGGGCAGCGCACCTCTTCGGCCGTGCGCCCGGGGCGGTGGCGAACGATGTCGACGACGACGCGGGCGGCGACCTGGTTGTCGAATCCGGCGGCACGGGCCTCGTCGTCGACCAGCCCCAGGTAGCCGGGCACGGCGTCGGGGGCGGTCATCAAGGCTGCGGACCCGGGGAGACCGGCGGTCGGCACCATGACCGGGGACCGCCCGAGCCCGGCGGCGATCAGGTCGCGCACGGCGCGGGCGGTGACCTTGACCGAGCTCCGCAGATCCATCGCCAGCACCGAGGCCGGGCCGTCGGTGAAAGGGCACTGGGCGATGGTGGCGGCGATGCCGCCGTCGCGGGCCGTGGCGACGATGGCATGGCCGCCGCCGAAGGAGGTGCCCCACAGCACCACCCGGGCCGGGTCCAGGTCGGCGCGGCTGCGGGCATAGGCGATGGCCGCGGCCCAGTCGGCCAGCTGCAGCGTGATGTCGAGCAACTGACGCGGCTCGCCCTCGCTGCCCCCGAAGTGACGGTAGTCGAAGACCAGGCAGGCGTAGCCGGCCGCGGCGAAGCGCTCCGCGTAGGCATCCAGGCGCATCTGGCGGATGCCGCCCAGACCGTGGGCCATGACGATCACCGGGTGGGGCTGCGCGCCTGCGGGCAGGTACAGCCAGGCCTGGCACTTCTCGTCGCCGGACGGGAAGTGCACCTCCAGCCGCTCTGACATCGGTACTCCTCGGGTTCGGCGGCAGGGTGCCGCGCTTCCGCACCCAAACTATGGGACCGATTCTAATAGTGGGGGGTTCCAACTCTGGAAGTGTATAAACTTGAGACGTGACCACGAAGGGGCTCTCCCGCACGGCCCGCCGCGCCGCCGCCACCCGCGAGGCGATCATCGACGCGGCCCAGGGGCTGCTGACCGAAGGCGGACCCGCCGCCTTGCTCCTGGATGCCGTCGCCGAGCGCGCCGACGTCGCCGTGCAGACGATCTACAACCGCATCGGCGGCCGCTCCGCACTGCTGATCGCCGTCGCCGAGCGGGCCCTGGAAGAGAACCGGGCCTACATGGACGCGGCCTACGCCGCCCCGGGCGGCCCGCACGAGCGCATCCTGCAGGCCGCGGCGGCCTATGCCCGCTTCGCCGCGGAACGGCCCCACCAGTTCCGCCTGCTGGCCGACCCGCCGGAGGAGCCCGAGGCCCTCGCGCGCGTCGCCCAGCTGGTCGAGGAACAGAACGCCAAACTCGCTGCAGCCCTGCGTGAGGGCATCGCCGAGGGCAGCCTCAACCCCGACGTGGACCCTGACCTGACCGCGACCGCCTTGTGGGCCATGATGAACGGCCTGCTGGGTCTGGCCTGGCGCGCCGACAGGCTGCGTGCCGAGCCCTCACGCCTGAGCGCCCTTCTGGAAGCGGCCATGACCGTCCTGCTCAACGGCCTGAACACCTCGAAGCCCTGAGCCGGGAGCGCGCGGAGAAGCTCGGGCCCACTGCGCGACGACCGTTTCCCGGTAGTCCACCATGGACACTTCAGAGCAGGCCACGTCCGCGGGCGTTGGCGATGAGCTGGGTTCGGTTGC
>Ga0268266_10006381_pt1 | contig 10801 bp, 6 predicted proteins | sample KBSS13metaG_FD_190356 | JGI IMG/M metagenome (GOLD analysis project Ga0268266, IMG submission 190356) | Switchgrass rhizosphere microbial communities from Kellogg Biological Station, Michigan, USA - KBS S1-3 metaG (SPAdes) (version 2) | ecosystem: Host-associated > Plants > Roots > Rhizosphere >... | reverse complement strand
ACCGCCGCCGGTCGGCGTCAGGTGCTCAGTGGGGCGAGCTCGACGCGGTCGGCGAGCACGGCGACGGCCTCCGCGCCCCCGGTGCCCAGGCCGTGGCGGACCACGTTGAGAGCACCGCAGGCCGCGCCGGTCCGCAGGACGTCCTCCCAGTCCGCGTCCGCCGCGAGCCGCGCGGTCATCCCGGCGGTCTGCGAGTCCCCTGCCCCGCGCGGGTCGGCCGCCCCGACCGGCGGCGGGGTGATCGTCAGCAGCTGCGCGCCGTCGGAGGCGAGGGCGGGCTCGTGCGCGCGGCTGATCACGACCCGCCGGGCGCCCTCCTCGAGCAGCTTCGCGATCGCGGGAAGCAGGTCGTCGACGTCGGTGGAGGCGGGGCCTGCCACACCCCCTGTCCGCCTGCGTGCACGTGCAGCTCGGCCCTCCCCGCGCGGTCCTCGACGGTGACCGTGACGATGGGGGACGGTGCGAACACGACGACGGTCGGATCAGACATACCGGTACGTACCCGGCATCGATCACGCGGACACCACGAGATCGCGGTTCTCGCAGAGCCCGTGCAACGCCGTCAGCGTCGGGTGCCCGGCCTCCAGCAGCGCGCGGTCGCTGCCCGGCTCGGCGGTCTCCGACGTCTCGACCTCCTGGAGCTCCACCCCGGCGTCGCCGACGTCGTGGACCAGCGTCTGCACGGTGCCGTGCGGATCGAGCGGGGCGACCCGCAGCGACCCGACGTCGTCGGCGGGCCGGTCCGGGACGTTGAGCGACAGGGTCGTCCCGGTCGGACTGTCGAGCAGCAGGTCGAGGACCCGCGGCAGGTACCCGCGGACGGTGTCCCAGTGCTCGGGCGCCTCCGACCCGAGGGCGACGTCGAGGGAGACCGCGAGACCGCGCCCGCCGAGGCCCGCCGCGGTCAGTGCCGCGCCGACGGTGCCGGAGTGCAGGACCGCCCGGCCGACGTTGCCGCCCCGGTTGATCCCGGACACCACCAGGTCGGGCGTGGGATCGAGCCAGCCGTGCACCGCCGCCATCACGATGTGGGCCGGGGCGGCGTGCACCGCGTACGCGGCCAGACCACCCGGTCCCTCGACGTGCTCGACGACCGTCCGGCCGTCCCGCTCCACCGCCGTGATCGACGCACTCGCGCCCGAGTACTGCCGATCGGGTGCCGCGACGACGACGTCGAGCCCGGCCTGCCGGACGGCGTCGGCCAGCACCCACAGCCCGGGGGAGTCGATGCCGTCGTCGTTGGTCACCAGCACACGGGTCATGCCCTCGGCTACCCCGCCTGCGGCCGCGCAAGCACGTCCGCACGTGGCCCCGGCCGGCGAGGTTTTCCGTCTCGTCGCCGCGTGGCCGCCTCCGGTCGGCGCCACTAGGCTCCGGTCCGGGTCCTCCCGGCGTCACGGACCACGGAATGGGAGTCCGATGTCCGCACCGCCCGAGGAGCCGCGCAGCCCCTTCGCCCGCGACGGCGAGCTGGGTCGGGTGATGGCCGAACGGGACTGGTCGACCACCTCCGTCGGCCCGCCCGAGCAGTGGCCGTCGGGGCTGCGCAGCGTCGTGCGGATCCTGCTCGGCTCGCGCTTCTCGATGTGGATGGGCTGGGGCCCGGACCTCGCGTTCTTCTACAACGACGCCTACCGGCGGGACACCCTGCGCGCCAAGCACCCCTGGGCCCTGGGCCGCCCCGCGCGCGAGGTGTGGGCCGAGATCTGGGACGACGTCGCTCCGCGCATCGAGTCCGTGTTGACCACCGGCGAGGCGACGTGGGACGAGGACCTGCTGCTGTTGCTGGAGCGCAGCGGCTACGTCGAGGAGTCCTACCACACGTTCTCCTACAGCCCGCTGACCGACGACGCGGGCGCCCCCACCGGCGTGCTCTGCGTGGTCACCGAGAACACCGACCGCGTGCTGTCCGAGCGGCGGATGGCCACGCTGCGAGCCGTGTCGGACGCGCTGACCGCCACCCGCTCCGAGCAGGAGGTCGTCGCGGCGGTCGGGGAGCAGCTGGGGCGCAGCACCCGTGACCTCCCGTTCGCCGCCGTCTACCTCCTCGACGGCGACGGCGGCGATCGAGGTGGCGATCACGGCGGCGATCACGGCGACGATCACGGCGGCGATCACGGCGACGATCACGGTGGCGATCACGGCGGCGCCACGGCCCGGCTCGCCTGCGCCGCAGGCGTCGAGGCGGGGTCGAGCGCGGCGCCGTGGACGCTGGAGCCCGACCACCCGTGGGCCCGTCCGGAGGCCCTCGCGGGGCAGGCCGTGATCGTCGACGACCTGCCCGAGGACCCGCCCGACGGCCTCCCGACCGGGGCCTGGGACCGGCCTCCCACGCAGGCGCTGGTGCTGCCGCTGGGCTCGGCGCAGGAGGGCGCGGTCGCCGGGGTCCTCGTCGCGGCGCTGAACCCCCACCGCGCCCTCGACGACGGCTACCGCGGCTTCCTCGAGCTGCTGGCCGCTCAGATCGCCGCGGGGATCCGCAGCGCGCGTGCCTACGAGACCGAGCGGACCCGCGCGGAGGCGCTCGCCGAGCTGGACCGGGCGAAGACCGACTTCTTCTCCAACATCTCCCACGAGTTCCGCACCCCGCTGACCCTGATCCTGGGCCCGCTCGCGGACCTGCGCCGCGAGGCGGACCTCGGACCGGTCGACGCGGTGCGGCTGCGCACCGAGCTGGACGTGGTGCACCGCAACGGGGTCCGGCTGGGCAAGCTGGTCAACAGCCTGCTGGACTACTCACGCCTGCAGGCGGGCCGGATCGACGCCCGGTTCGCCCCGGTGGACCTGGCGCGGCTGACCGGCGAGCTGGCCGGGGCCTTCCGCTCCGCCGTCGAGCACGCCGGGCTCGGGTTCGTGGTGGACTGCCCGCCGTTGTCCACCGCCGTCCACGTGGACCGGGAGGCCTGGGAGAAGATCGTCCTCAACCTGCTCTCCAACGCCCTCAAGTTCACCTTCGACGGCGAGGTCCGAGTGGTGCTGCGGGAGGTCGCGGGCGTGGCCCGGTTGACCGTGGCGGACACCGGCGTCGGTGTCGCCGAGGCCGAGCTGCCGCGGCTGTTCGAGCGCTTCCACCGGGTGGCGGGGTCGCGGTCGCGGTCGGCCGAGGGCAGCGGGATCGGGCTGGCCATGGTCCGTGAGCTCGTGGGCCTGCACAGCGGGACGATCACCGCGGAGAGCACCCCCGGGGTCGGCACGGTCTTCACCGTCGAGGTGCCCGTCGGCACCGCCCACCTGCCCGCGGACCGGATCGAGTCGGAGCCGGCGGCGCCCGAGCCGCGCCTGGCCGAGCCGTTCGTCGCGGAGTCGCTGCGGTGGCTCCCCGGATCGACCTCGTCCGTCGCTGCGACGATCCCGGACCCCCCGGTCGAGGCGCCTCGGGTCCTCGTCGCCGACGACAACGCGGACATGCGCGACTACCTGCAGCGGTTGCTGGCGGAACGACACGCCGTCGAGGTCGTGCCGGACGGTGCCGCCGCGCTCGCCTCCGCCCTGGCCGACCCGCCGGACATCGTGGTGTCCGACGTGATGATGCCCGGCATCGACGGGCTGGAGCTGCTCGCGCGGCTGCGCGCCGATCCGCGCACGGCGGGGGTGCCGGTGCTGCTGCTGTCCGCCAGGGCCGGGCAGGAGGCCGCCGTCGAGGGACTCGCCACCGGGGCGGACGACTACCTGGTCAAGCCGTTCGCCGCCCCGGAGCTGCTCGCCCGGGTCGACGGCACGCTGCGGCTGCACCGGGCCAGGACCGAGGCCGAGCGGCGCTTCCGCATGCTCGCCGACGCCACCCCCGCCCTGATCTGGGTGGACGGGCCCGAGGGCGACCGCAGCTTCGTCAACCGGGCCTGGAGCGCCTACACCGGCGCCGAGGACCCGGCGACCTGGCGGACCCTCGTCCATCCCGACGACCTCGGCCGCTACGACGCCCGGCGGGCCGCCGCGGCGCGGGACGGCGTGGGGTTCGAGGTCGAGTACCGGCTCCGCGGTGCCGACGGGCGCCACCGCTGGGTGCTCGACCGCGGGGTGCCCGTCACGGCCGGGGTCGGCGGCTCGGTCGGCGGCTGGGTCGGCGGCTGTCTGGACATCGACGCCCGGTACCGCGAGGAGGAACGGCAGCGGGTCGTCGAGCAGGTCGGGGCGGCCATGGACCGGGCCGCCACCGTGGGAGAGCGCCGCGAGGTGGTGGTCCGCGCCCTGGTCGACGAGGGCCTGGCCGACCTCGCGGGGTTCGTCGTCCTCGACGGGAACGGGCCGCACGTGGCCGCCGTCACCGTCCGTGACGAGGGTGTCCGGGACCTGCTGGGCCGGATCGATCTCGACACCTCCCGGATCGCCGCCCTCGCGGCGGAGGGCGTGCCGGTGGTGCTTCCCGGCGACGGTGGCTACCTCACCGACGACTCCCCCGAGCAGGAGGAGGTGCGGCGCGGGCTCGCCCTGCGCAGCGTCGCCTTCGTCCCGCTGGCGGCCCGCGGGCGCGTCGTAGGCGTCCTCGCCGCGGCCCGGAGCGCGCCCGCCGAACCGCAGGACGACGACGACCTCGCGCTGCTGGACGAGATCGGCCGCCGCGCCGCCGTCGCGCTGGACAACGCCCAGCTCTTCGCCAGCGAGCAGGAGACCTCCGCACGCCTGGCGCTGCTGCAGCAGGCGACGGCCGCGCTCTCGGCCGCGCCGACCCCCGACCGGGTCGCCGAGGTCGCCACCGAGCAGTTCGCCCAGCTCACGAAGGCCGTCGCGGTCGGGGTGTGGGAGCTGCGCGCCGACGGCGTCCTCGAGGCACTGGCGCTGCGCGGCTGGGATCCGCGGGTGGAGCGGGACTGGAGCACCCTGCCGACCGACTCCGCCGACCCGACCGCCGAGGCCGTCCGCCGCCGCGTGCCGATGTGGGTGGAGACCGACGAGGACTGGCGCACGCGCTACCCGGCGATCTCCGAGCTCGTCCGCCACGACTACGGCTACGCGTCGGTCTCGTCGGTGCCGCTGCTGGTGGCCGGCCGGTGCATCGGGGTCGACGAGACCGACGAGGACTGGCGCACGCGCTACCCGGCGATCTCCGAGCTCGTCCGCCACGACTACGGCTACGCGTCGGTCTCGTCGGTGCCGCTGCTGGTGGCCGGCCGGTGCATCGGGGTCGTCTCGATCGCCTTCGTCGAGGACCGGGTGCTGACCCGCACCGAACGGGCCGCGGTGCTGTCGCTCGCCGAGCAGTGCGCCGAGGCCCTGCGCCGCGCCGAGCTCCTGGCCGCCGAGAGCGACGCCCGGCAGGCCGCCGAGAAGTTCAGCGTGGTCGTGTCCGCGTTGTCCCGGGCGGTCACGCCCGTCGAGGTCGGGCAGGTGATGCTGGACCACGCCGCGGACCTCGGGGCCGAGGAGGCCGCCGTCGTCCTGCTGCGCGAGGGGCAGCTGGAGGTGCTGGCCTCCTCCACCGCCGTCGAGGTGCAGCGGGTCTCGCTCGACGCCGGACACCCGCTGGCGCACGCCGCGCGGACCGGGCTGCCGGTGTGGGTGGGGGAGCGCTCGGCCCAGGCCTGGCGGGACCGCAGGCTGCGGGCGGGTCGGGTCGAGCTGCCGGACCAGGTCGCCGTCCCGCTGGACCTCGGCGGCACCATTCTCGGCGCCCTCGGGCTGCGGTTCCCCGCGACCGCCCCGCCGCAGTCCGACGAGGCCAGGGCCGCCCTGCTCACCGTCGCCGCGCAGTACGCCCAGGCCCTCGACCGCGCACGGCTGCACGAGGCCGAGCACGAGATCGCCGCGGTCCTGCAGCGCAGCCTGCTGCCCCGCGAGGTCGTGCCGCTCGACGGGCTCGCCGTCGCCGCCCACTACCGGCCGGGCGCCGCGGGCGTCCAGGCGGGCGGGGACTGGTACGACCTGTTCCCGGTGGCCCTGCCGGGCGGCCGGGAGGGGATCGCGCTCGCCGTCGGTGACGTCGTCGGGCAGGGGGCCGCGGCGGCCGGGGTCATGGGCCAGCTGCGGGTCGCGTTGTCCGGGGCCCTGCGCCAGGGCCGCCCGCCCGCCGAGGCGCTCGAGACCCTCGACGAGTACGTCTCCTGGATCCCGGGCGCGCAGGCGTCGACCGCGGCCTGCCTGATATTGGACCGGGAGACGCGCACGCTGCGGTGGGCCCGCGCCGGGCACCTCCCACCGCTGCTGGTCGACGGCGCCGGCGCAGGCTTCCTCGAGGGCGGCCACGGCCCCGTGCTCGGCATGCGGGGCAGGCCCCCGTACACCGAGGGGACGATCGTCGTGCGGCCCGGGGCGACCCTGCTGCTCTACACCGACGGCCTGGTCGAGCGGCGCGGCGAGCTGCTGGACACCGGCCTGGAGCGGCTGCGCACGGCCGCCGAGGAACTCGCCGACGCACCGCCCGACCAGCTCGTCGACGGGCTGCTGGACCGGCTCGGCGGACAGACCGTCCATCCGGACGACATCGCCGTCGTCGCGGTGCGGTTGCTGCCCGGGCCCCTGGAGCTGAGCCTCCCGGCCGAGGCGGGGGCGCTGCGCGGCCTGCGGCGCCGGATCGCGGAGTGGGCGCGGACGGCCGCGTTGGCCCCGCTGCTCGTCGAGGACCTCCAGCTCGCGCTCGGCGAGGCGGCCGCCAACGCCGTCGACCACGCGTACCCGAGCGGCGGGCCCGCGAGCTACGCCGTGCGGATCGCACTGCGCGGCGACGGAGCCGTGCACGTCCAGGTGGCCGACCACGGGACCTGGCGGCCCGCGCCCGCGGACAAGGGCCACCGCGGCCGCGGGCTGGACCTGATCCGCGCCGTCGGCCGGGAGGTGGTGATCCGGCCGGGTGCGGAGGGCACCGTCGTCGAGTTCGTCGTGCGGCCGCCGGATCCCGTGGGGGCGGTGCCGCCGCAGGCCCGGCGCGCAGGCCCCACCGCGCCCGCGTTGCAGGTCGTCCGCGAGGCGGGGCGGGTGCGGGTCGAGGTCCGCGGCGAGCTCGACCTCGCGTCCTCGGACGCGCTGCGCGACGACCTGTCCGCGCTGGTCGCGGCGGCGGGACCGGGCGAGGAGGTGCACCTCGACCTCGACGGCGTCGGCTACCTGGCCAGCGCGGGCGTCGGCATGCTGGTGGACCTCGTCCGGCAGGCCGCCGACCGCTCCGTCGGGCTGCGGCTGCACGCCCGGCCCGGCACCGCCGCCGCCCGGGTCCTCGACCTGGCCCGGATCAGCCCCTGAGGCGGGGGCGCAGGAGCGCGATGTGGCCGGGGACCGATTCCGGCACCCCCGGCGTCCGCAGCGGGACGGTGCGGATCGCGGCGGTGTGGTCCACCAGGACCCGCTCCCAGCGCTCCGGGGGGAAGGCGGCGTCGCGTTCCTCGTCGCCGAAGCGGTGCGGCCGCGGCAGCCCGGCCGACAGCGCCCGCGCCAGCGGACCCGGCAGGCCCGACGGCCCGCCGCCGAGGCTCTCCAGGTAGCCGAGGAGCGGGCCGCGGTAGTCGGTCTCGGCGAGCAGCACGACGCCGCGGCGCCCGGCGAGGGCGGCGACCGTCGTGGCCAACCGGTGGGCCGCGGCGGCGCCGAGGACGTGCAGCACCCCGCGGACGAAGACGGTGCAGTCCCCGAGCTCCGCGTGCAGGGCGCGTCCCACTGCGGCGTCGGTCAGGTCGCCCACCCGGAACTCCGCGCCTGCGACGCCCTCCGCCTCCCGCCGCGCCCGTTCGACGGCGGGCCGCGCGATGTCGACGCCGATGGCCCGCGGGAACCGGGCGGCCAGCGCGCGGGTGTAGCGCCCGTTGCCGCAGCCCGCGTCGACCACCGGCAGGTCCGGGTCGGCGTGCGCCGCCAGCAGCGCGCCGTAGCGGTCCGGCTCGTCGGAGCTGCTGGAGTCCCACAGGACGTCGCCCGCGTCGCCGGTGGCCGTCGTCGCCGCCCAGTAGCGGTCCCATCGGACCGAGACGTCCCGCGGCGCGTTCAGGCTCAGCCTGACGACGTGGGGGACCAGCAGTGCCCTGCCGACCTTCACGTGCCCACCTCCACCGGCGGGACACTAGTGAACGGACTCTCGCAGGTGTCCCGTCATCGTGTCCGCCGACACCGGCCGTCCCCACAGATAGCCCTGTCCGTAACGACAGCCCAGCTCGGTGAGCGTGCGGGCCTGGGCCTCGGTCTCCACGCCCTCCGCGACCGCGGAGAGCCCGAACGCGTCCACGACGGCCAGGATCGCCGCGGCGACGCCGCGCTGGTGGGCGTCGGTGTCCAGGCCGGTGATGAGCGAGCGGTCGATCTTGATCAGGTCGACGAACAGCCGCCGCACGTAGGTCAGCGACGAGCAGCCGGTGCCGAAGTCGTCGATCGCCACGCCGATGCCGGCGGCGCGCAGGGCCTCCATCTGCTGCAGGGTCTGCGCGTCCTCGCCCATCATCTGGGTCTCGGTGATCTCCAGCATCACCGCGCCGTGCGGCACCCCGTGCCGCGCCAGGCAGGCCACCACGTCGTCGGCGAAGCGCGGCGAGCGGAACCCCACGGGGGAGATGTTGACGTGCAGGTCGAACGGGGTGTCCCCGAGGACGCAGGCGCGCCAGCGGGCCAGCTGGGCGACCGCGGCGTCGAGCACCCAGCGGTCCAGGGTGCCGACGAGCCCGGTGGCCTCGGCGACCGCGACGAACGACTCCGGCGGCAGCGGCCCGCGTTCGGGGTGGTGCCAGCGGACGAGCGCCTCGACCCCGGCCGTGCGCCCGCTCTCCAGCTCGACGATCGGCTGGTAGTGCACGTGCAGCTGGTCCGCCGCCATCGCGGCGCGCAGGTCCTCGGCGAGCCGCACCCGGGACAGGGCGGCGGAGTGCATCGCGGGCTCGTAGATCTGCACGGTGCCCGGGGCGCGGGTCTTCGCCGCGTACATCGCGGTGTCGGCGTCCCGCAGCAGGGTGTCCGCGCTCTGCCCGCGGGTCGCGAAGCACACGCCGATGCTGGCGCCCACCCAGCACGAGTGGCCGCCCGCGAGGATCGGGCTGTCCAGCGCGGCGATGATCCGGTCGGCGACGTCGAGCGCCCGCTCCGGCCCGGAGTCCAGCACGACCAGGGCGAACTCGTCCCCGCCCAGCCGCGCGACCGTGTCGATGTCCTGCACGACGGCCCGCAGCCGGTCGGCCACCTCGACGAGCAGCAGGTCGCCCGCCGTGTGCCCGAAGCTGTCGTTGACCGCCTTGAACGAGTCCAGGTCGAGGACCAGCACGGCGGGCGGGGCGGCGCCGTGCTCGGCCTGGGCCATGGCGCGGCCGATGCGGTCACCGAGCAACGACCGGTTCGCGAGCCCGGTCAGCGGGTCGTAGAGCGCCACCCGTTCGAGCTCGCGGCGGGCGTCCTCGAGCTGCGCGGTCCGCTCGGCGACCCGGGCCTCGAGGTCCTCGTTGAGCGCCTCCAGCTCCTCGGCGAGCATGTTCAGCCCGACGGTCACCGCGTCCACCCGGTCGTCCGCGGGCGAGGGGGCCATCCGTCGGTCGAGGTGGCCCGCGGCCAGCTCGACGACGAACTGCACCAGGTCGTCCAGCCGCGCGTCGTCGGCGGAGATGGAGGGCCCCGGCTCGTAGTCGTCGAGGTCCTCGTCGGGGCCGTGCGGCCCGGTCATCGGGGTCTCATCGAGCGGTCCTCCGCAACCACCCCACCGCGGCGGGCTCGGAGGTGAAGAACCGGGTCGGCACCGGAACCGAGCTCACCCCGAGGGCGAAGTTGGCGATCACCCGGTCGACGGCGGACCTGCCGACCAGCGCGATCCGCGAGGCCGAGCAGCGGCGGGTGAAGACCACCCGGGCGTCCCGGGACAGCTCGGCGGTACCGGTCATGCTCACGAGCAGCGGGTTCTCGGTCCTCCCGTTGATCTCGTCCACCCGGGCCATGGCGGCCCGGGCGAGCTCGCCGGTGATGCGCACGCCGTGCCCCCAGCTGAGGCGGATGAGCCCGTCGGGCTCCACCTCGAACGCCATCACCTGGTCGGACTCCGCCGGATCGGCCACGGGGGCACCTTAGACGCAGCGTCGCGCGGCGGCCGGGTCGCCCACTCGGGCCGGTGGGGAGCGGGTTCCAGAGATCGTCCGGAGGGTGGATGCTGACGCGATGACGCTGACCCTGGACCTCTCGTTCTGGGACACGGTCCTGCTCGTGCTGTTCGTGGTCGCGGTGAACATCGGGGCTGGCCGGGTCCTCGGCGTGCGCCGCGGGTTCCTGCGCGCGGCGGGGGCCGGGGTGGTCGGGACGCTGGTCGGGCTCGCCGTCGCGGCCACGCTGCTGCGGAACGAGCCGGACCCCAGCCAGTCCGAGGTCCTGCTCCTCGCGTTCGGGTTCGCACTGCTCGCCACGATGATCCTGAGCGTCGCGCTGGAGGCGGTGCTGCGGCCGCGCCGCGTGCGCCCGGGATCGCTGCGCACCCGGGTCCGGACGTTCCTCACCGTCGGCGGACGGCTGTGGGAGGTCGTGCGGATCGCGCGGCGGCACGGGCTCGCCGGGCCGCGCCTGGCCTCCCGGGCGGCGTTGTCCGGGCCGGAGGGGGCGCTGCGGATCCGCCGCTTCCTGGAGGACTGCGGCGGGATGTTCGTGAAGTTCGGACAGATCGCCTCCACCCGCTCCGACCTGTTGCCGCCGCCGGTCATCGAGGCCCTGGCGGACCTGCAGGCGAACGTGCGGGCCGTCCCGACCGCGCAGATCCGGCAGCGCCTCGAGGAGGAGCTCGGGGTGCCCATGGACGAGGTGTTCGCCGAGTTCGACGACGAGCCGCTGGCCGCGGCGTCGATCGGCCAGACCCACCTGGCTCGGCTGCGCGACGGCGACGCGGTCGTCGTCAAGATCCGGCGGCCCGGCATCGAGGTCTCGG
>Ga0268266_10006380_pt1 | contig 10802 bp, 9 predicted proteins | sample KBSS13metaG_FD_190356 | JGI IMG/M metagenome (GOLD analysis project Ga0268266, IMG submission 190356) | Switchgrass rhizosphere microbial communities from Kellogg Biological Station, Michigan, USA - KBS S1-3 metaG (SPAdes) (version 2) | ecosystem: Host-associated > Plants > Roots > Rhizosphere >... | reverse complement strand
CAGGCAGTCGAACCCCCAGCACGCCTTCAGGTTCCTCTTGTAGCGTCCGAGCGCTCCGACCAGGTTGCGCATGCCCTGCCCTCCGCCGGAGTGGCAGGCAATGACCAGGTTTCGGAGGTGCAGGCGTGGCACGAGCGCGGTGTTGTAGAGGTCCGGCTTCGGAATCGCCGGCGGCACCAGCGCATTGAGCACGTTGTTGATGAAGCTGTCACCCCAGGCTCCGGTAATGTCCGAGGTCTTGTAGGTGGTGCCGCTGCCGCCGAGGCCCAGCCACGGCGCTGCCAGAACCAGGTTCTTGCCGGACGCCAGAACCTGTCGGCGCACCGCGACGCCGTCGAGATTGAACAGCTGGTCGAGGCTCGGCACCAGATGCCCATGCAGATAGATGAGCATGTCGACAAAGCCCGTGTCGGTGTCGGTGCCGGGCGGAAGATAGACGCCGGTCGGCTTGGGCCAGGGGCCGAGCGTGGAGTCCGAATAGTACGTCCTGCCGGGAAGCGTCTGCGTGGGTTCCGGTGAGAGCGATAGCAAGGCCAGCTCCTCCAATCGGCCCAGCGAGAGCCGGCCCGTTCCCGTCACTGTAACGCCAGTATGAAACCGGACGGTGGCAGCGGCGGCGACCTTTGTAACGCCGGCGGGCAGTTGTGTAACCGTTTCCTGACCATCGGGGCATCGCACGGGTTCGTAGACAGATCACATCGCCTGCATGGTCTCCTGCGGTGGGAACCATATCGACCCACCCATGTTTGCTTTGTCCACACCTCGAACTCAGGACGCAAGCCATGAAGATAATCAGCGGACTCTTTGACACGCACGAGGAAGCCAGCGCCGCGGTCGACGCTTTGGAAGATGCGGGCATCGCCAGCGACGAAATCAGCGTGGTTGGACCTCACGGAAAGACGGATGCAAGCGCGGCGGCGGAAGGCGCCGGGATCGGAGCGGCGGTCGGTGGCGTTGGCGGCCTTCTGGCAGGCCTTGGCACTTTCGCAATTCCGGGCATCGGGCCGGTGATTGGCGCCGGCTGGCTTGTGGCAACACTGACTGGAGCGGCCGCAGGCGGCATCGCCGGTGGCCTGGTGGGTTCGTTGACCGGTGCTGGCGTCGACGACGACGATGCTCACGTCTACGCCGAAGGCATCAAGCGTGGCGGCACGATGGTCGTAGCGCGGGTCGACGAAGCGCAGGCAGAGGCTGCCGAGGCCATCCTCGGGCAACACGGCCGCGTCGACATCCAGTCGCGTCGCTCCGAATACGAAACGGATGGGTGGGATGGATTCGACGAGGTCGAGGAAGTCGATCCGCTCGACCGCCCTCGGCTCGTCGATCCCGTGATCACGCCGCCAATGCCGCGTTGAGGCAGCTACGGATCCGGCTCGGCAAACCCGAGCCGGATGGTCGTGGTGCTAGCCGTTGGCGCCTGGAGCATCCACCGCTGAGTAGGGCACTTCAAGCTCGATTGTACAAACCAGGCCTCGCTCGCCGAACGCCATCGAGATGTTCCCTTCGGAGCCACGGTCAAAGATTCGTTCGAACATCCGGGTTCCGAATCCCTTGCGCTCTGGCGAGGCCACTTGGGGTCCGCCGATCTCGCGCCACTCGATGCGAATGTGATGCGTCCTTGGCCCCGAATCCAAAGTCCATCCCACCAGGACTCGTCCACTTTCATTGGACAATGCGCCGTATTTGATCGCGTTGGTCGTCAGCTCGTGGATCACCAGGGCGAGTGAGAGAGCCAGGTTTGGCGGTAGCCGTACCATTGGACCTGACAGCTCCACCCGGGCAGGATCTTCCTGAGCCGCGATCGAGCTCGCGACAATTCCTTCGAGGTCGGCGCCACTCCAGCTCTCTTGCGTGAGGATGTCGTGCGCCTTGGCAAGCGAAAGCAATCGACCCGACAAAGACGTCCCGGCCTCGTTCAAATCCGTCGCCGTCCGCATCGTCTGACTGGCTATGGACTGCACCACCGCCAGCGTATTCTTGACGCGATGGTTGAGCTCGTTGACCAGCAATTTCCGCTGCTCCTCGCCGCGTTTCCGCTCTGTGATGTCCAGGCTGATCTGGACAGCGCCAATGATTCCACCCTTCGCATCCAGGATTGGACGAGCACTTGAGAGCAGGATGCGCTCAATGCCACTCGGCAAAATATAGGCAAACTCCTCATTGTCGGTCTGTTCCCCACGCATGGCGCGGCTGAGCGGGCGATCTTCGCGGCTGACGGTGTGTCCTTCCCTGATCGCCACGGTGTCGATCACCTGGTCGGGTGAGCCGAACGATTTCCGGGTTTCCGTCGGCAGCCCCATGAGGTCAGCGGCGAACCGATTGCGGATCACCTCACGCGCGCCGGGGTCGTAGGTGAACCAAACGGCGGCTGGAACCGTTTCGAGCACGGTCCGCAACTCGCTTGCGCGATCGGAGAGATCGCGCTCCGCGGTCATCAGCGCCTCGGATATCACCGCAAATTCAGAGACGTTTGTCTGCATTGGTTGGACGGGCCGCCCCTCACCGAGCGCCGCCGCTCTATCGCGCAGATCTCCAGCGGCGCGAGTGAAGCCCTTTCCAACGAAGTAGGTGAGCGCGGACGAGACAGCCATGGCCAGAAGGCCGATCGCACCAATGGCCGATAGCGAGCGCCAAAGCGGGGCCTGGACGACGGACATCGGCACGTTTGCCGTGTAGAACCAACCCGAGGATGGCGAACGATAGTAGCCTGCGAGAAGCGTCGTCCCTTGAAAGTTTACGGACTTGAATGTCCCGGCCCGGCCGACGACCTTGGCCACGTATTCAGGCAATCCCGGCTTCCCGGTCATTTCCTCGTGCTGCTTCGAGCGTGCCACATACGAGCCAGTCCGGTCGCCGATCGCCACGGTCCAACCTTCTGGAACAGTTGCGAGCATCACATCGCGAATGCGGGACGTAGGGACCGATATGGACATGATCCAGCTTGTTCCAGGCGGTCTCTTGACAGCCCTTGAAACGGCGACCCTGAATTCTCCGGACGTGGGGTCCGCATATACGCCACTCGCGCTCGCGACGTCTTTGTCGAGAGCGGCAAGATCGGCGGCAGAATAATGGACACCCTGACTGGCGCCTGCGAGGGAGGGCGACTGCGTGTTGAGGAGGGTCGCGCCTTGGCGGTCGCTCAACGCGACGATACGTCCAGTGCCTTCGAGCAGGCGCCGAACACCTGCGTGGAAGGTGGCAAGGTCGCCCGACGCCAAGGAGTCGGCCTTCGCAAGCCCTTCGAGCACGGTTGTCAGATTGGTCAGTTCGCCCTCGACCACGAGCGACGTCTGCCGGGCGACCTGCAGGGCCTCGCGTTCGAAGCGATCCCGCTCGTTCAAGGCATACTGGGCGAGGAGGAAAGCGGCAAAGAGCCAGACCGGGATGACAGCGGCTGTAATCAGACCAAGCAAATGCAACCGAGCTGACAACCGAGGCAAGGCCATTCCTCGTGCGCTGAACCGATTGCCATAGTAGCTGTGGCGAAGGCCGGATCAAGTCGGCGGCAGGACCAGTCGCTCAGGCAGCAGGTAGAATTGTCGAAATCGCCTGCCGAAGATGATATTCCTGGAATGGCTTTTGCAGCACGATCACCCCTCTGAAACGATCGGCAATACCGCTTGTCCCGTAGCCTGTGGCGAAGATGAAGGGGATTTGGCGGTCACGAAGAACGTCTGCGATGGGAAATGACTGCTCACCTGCCAGATTGACATCCAGGACGGCTGCGTCGAGCGGTTCCGACCTGGCGATCGCAAGCGCCGGCTCAAGCCGGGCAGTCGGGCCAACAACTGCAAATCCCATATCGCTCAGCATCCCGTCAATGAGCATCGCGACAAGCGCCTCGTCCTCGACGACAAGAACCCTCCTATTCGACTGAACAGCCAGTTCTTCCTCCTGATCCAACTTCTCGCGACGCGACGCGCTGGTGCGCTCTCTTTCCAGCGTCGAAGGTATCGCATCAACACTTAAGGGTGCCTGTACGCTAAATCAGTGATGCGCCGATCGGTGCATCTCATGCTTTGACCTTCGGCTCCCGTGCCCACAGCCTGAGCGCGCCAAGCGCTGCGACGAACTTGCCCGCCCCGCCCTTGCCATCGATGGCAATGACGCCTTCATCGAGGCTGCCTGCTATGCCCGCCTTGTCGAAGAGCGGCTTTGCCGCTGCGACATAGCCGATGAACTTGCAATGCGCGAATGCATCGGCCACGAAGTCGCGCGCGGCAGATTCCTTCAGCAGGGCGGTGGCACTATCCTCCGAAGGCAACAACGCGACCGCGTCGTACAGGACCGACGGTGCGCCCGATATCATCTGGTCGGCTTCGATCTTGCTGCCGTCGTCAGCGGTTGCGCCACCAACTTTCGGCGCGATGATTTCGAAGCTTGCACCGGCCTTCTTCATTGCATCCTTAAGCGCCTTGAGGGTCGCGGCACTCGTCCCGTCGGTGACCAGGATCCCAAGCTTGCGGCCTTCGAAACGCCCGGGTCCCTTGTCGATCAACCCGAGTGCGGGCGACGGATCGAGGTCGTCACGTGTCGGCATCGCGGCATCGGCTGGCTTGGGCATAGCGTCCAGGCCGAGCGCTTCACCAACCTTGTTGGCAAGCCCGTCATCGATGTTGAGCAGATGCGCGACCATCCGCTCGCGGATCACGGGCGTCTTCACCTTGCTCAGCTCGAATGTCAGCGCAGCCGCGATATGCCCCTGCTCGGTTGGCGTCTGGCTGGTGAAGAATTGCCTAGCCTGGCTGTAGTGGTCGGCAAAGCTTTCGGCGCGCAAGCGGGCCTTCGGCCCTTCCTCGACCTCGGCGAACGATCTGAAGCCACGCTCCGGCGACTCTCTCGGCCCTTCGCCGAACGAGTTCGGCTGGTAGTTCGCGCGGCCCACGGGATTGCGCATCGCCATATGGCCGTCCTGCTGGAAATGCGCGAACGGACACTTCGGCGCATTGATCGGCAGATGCGTAAAATTGGCGCTGCCGAGCCGCTTCAACTGGGTATCAAGGTACGAAAAGTTGCGACCCTGCAGCAGCGGATCGTTGGAGAAATCGATGCCAGGCGGCACGTTCTGCGTCATGAACGCGACCTGCTCGGTCTCGGCAAAGAAATTATCTGGCATGCGGTCGAGCACAAGGCGCCCGACCGGGATCGGCGCCAGCACCTCTTCGGGGATGAGCTTGGTCGGGTCGAGGATGTCGAAGTCGAAACCGTCGGCGAATTCCTGATCGAACAATTGCACCTGCAATTCCCATTCCGGGAAATTGCCGGACTGGATCGCGTCCCACAGATCACGACGATGGAAGTCCGGATCGGCGCCATTGATCTTGACGGCTTCGTTCCACACGACGGACTGAAGCCCGAGCTTCGGCTTCCAGTGGAATTTCACGAACGTCGATTGATCCTTGGTGTTGATCATCCTGAAGGTATGGACGCCGAAGCCCTCCATGAACCGCAGCGAGCGTGGGATGGCGCGGTCCGACATCACCCACATGACCATGTGCATGCTCTCGGGCGTCAGCGAAATGAAATCCCAGAACGTGTCATGGGCCGACTGCGCTTGCGGAAACTCCCTATCCGGTTCGGGCTTTACCGAATGGATCAGGTCGGGAAACTTGATGGCGTCCTGGATGAAGAAGACGGGGATATTGTTGCCGACAATGTCCCAGTTGCCCTCCTGGGTGTAGAGCTTCACCGCAAAGCCACGGACGTCGCGGGCGAGATCGGCCGACCCCTTGCTGCCCGCGACGGTGGAGAACCGTACGAACGCCGGCGTCTTTTCGCCGGCGCGTTGGAAAATATCGGCGCGGGTGTATTCGGCGAGCGATTTGTAGGTTTCGAAATAGCCGTGCGCGCCATAACCGCGGGCGTGCACCACGCGTTCCGGAATGCGCTCATGGTCGAAATGGAAGATCTTCTCGCGGAAATGAAAGTCCTCCAGCGCGGTCGGTCCGCGCGCGCCGATCTTCAATGAGTTCTGGTCGTCGGATACCGCAGCGCCTTGCGCCGTCGTGAGCACAGGCACGCCGCCGCCGGCAAGCTGATGCAACTCGCCGCCCTGGCCGCGCGTCAACGTTTGATCGTGGATTGTGGCAGACTTGGCCGCCGCCTTGGATGATTTGGCCATTGTGTTTCCCTTGAGGAGCGTGCGGGATGCCGCTGTCACCCAATGGCGCCGGAAGGCTGTTGTTCCGTCGAGCGGCAAAGAAACCAGCCGCCGTCATTCAGCCATATCTTCATTTATTGTGCAGTGCAGCAACGATCCCCATATCCACGCGTTGCCACGAGTCAGCGCCGCCCCGGCGACTGCACGTCGAAGGACCTTCTGATGCGAAATATCTCCGATACGATCCGGCGTCTGCGCGCGCTGCAGCCCCCGATGCCGCAAGGCCGGGCGGCCAGACATAGCGATCGGCTGACGGACATGCCTGCATTCGGGACAAATCCCGGGATGTTGCGGGCACGGATTTATGTCCCGGCTGAATTGCCCGACAACGCGCCTCTGGTCGTCGTTCTGCACGGCTGCACGCAGTCCGCCGCCGGCTATGACGAGGGTTCCGGCTGGTCTGCCCTTGCCGATCTACATGGTTTCGCCGTGCTCTTCCCGGAGCAACAGCGCTCCAACAACGCCAATCTGTGCTTCAACTGGTTCGTGCCTGAAGACACCCGCCGCGATTCCGGCGAAGCGCTGTCCATGCGCCAGATGATCGAGACGGTGGTCGTGGCGCACGGTATCGATCGCAAGCGCATCTTCGTCACCGGTCTCTCGGCGGGCGGCGCCATGGCGTCGGTGATGCTTGCCACCTATCCCGAAATCTTTGCCGGCGGCGCCATCATCGCCGGGCTGCCACACGGGTCCGCCTCCTCGATTCCCGAGGCGTTCGACCGTATGCGCGGCCATGGCGGACCGGCGGACCCGGCACTGCAGGCATTGCTGCGCAACGCCTCCAGTCACAAGGGCCCCTGGCCGACCATCTCCATATGGCACGGGACCGCCGACCAGACGGTGAATGTCTCAAATGCCGACCGCATGGTCGCGCAGTGGCGTGGCGTCCATCATGTGACGGCTGAGCCGACCGAGACCGATAGCGCCGGCAAGCACACCATTCGGGTCTGGCGTGACGCGAAAGGCCGTGCGCTGATCGAAGCGCACAGCATTGCCGGCATGGGTCACGGCACGCCGATCGACGCGCGCCCGGTTGAAGGCGGCAGCAGCGCCGCACCGTTCATGCTGGACGTCGGCATCTCGTCAACGCTGGAGATCGCGCGCTTCTGGGGCCTTGCCCCGTTGGCCGATGCCGGTGAGCCGAAAGTTCGACCTGCCAACCGCACGAGGATTCATGCACCGGCCAACCGCGCTGCGGCGGCGCCAAAGCCGGCCAGCCAACGGCCGGAGACCAATGCTAAGGGCATCGGCAAGGTCATCGAGGACGCCTTGCGCGCCGCCGGCCTAATGAAGTGAGCAAGGGCGCCGTATGATCGGCAAAGGCCGGAACCCATCCCCGGCGCGGACGTTGCTCAACCACAGGCGTCGCGACGGCGCTGCAAACAAAAGGAACGATGCGATGGGAATTTTCTCCAAAGACATCAAGACGCTGGACGACCTCTTCGTGCATACGTTGCGCGACATCTATTACGCGGAAAAGCAGATCGAGAAGGCGCTGCCTGGCATGATCGACAAGGCGACAAACCCGCAGCTGAAGGCCGGCTTCGAGAGGCACCTTAGCCAGACCCGCGGCCACATCGAGCGTGTCGAGCAGGTGTTCGAGATGCACGGCGCGAAGGCTAAGGAGGTAACGTGCCAGGCGATCGACGGCATCTTGGCCGAGGCAGATGAAGTGGGCGGCGATGTCGACGACAAGCAGGTGCTCGACGCTGCCCTCATCGCCTCCGCGCAGGCGGTCGAGCACTACGAGATCACGCGCTACGGCACGTTGATCGCGTGGGCCAAGCAGCTCGGCAGGACCGATTGCGCTGCTGTGCTCGAGAAGAACCTCCAGGAGGAGAAGGATACCGACAAGACGCTTTCGCAAATGGCCGAAAGCAGGGTCAACATGCTGGCGGCGGAATAGGCAAGACGCCTTTCACGGCTCGATCCAGGCCCGCCGGAAACGGCGGGCCTTTGCTCGTATGGAAGTGTAGACGACAGGCGCGAGAAACTGCAGCCGCGCTTGCGACAGGCTTGCCTCGAGCACAGCCCGTCTAGGCCCCTCGCAATTAACACGGACCGTCCGGCTCTACGTCGAACTCACATACTTTCAGCATGCGAGCCTGGACTGCCGCGGCGATGAAGGTCCGCTGCGCGATCTTGATATGCCGTTTGCCCCGCAACGCTTCGACGCATGCCAACATCGCCAGCCGATGTTTTGGCCCCCAGTGTTCGGCCGGCCAGTGCCGCAGCAGGATTTCTGCGGCATAGACGGCATCCGTCACGATGCACACCCTTCTGGAGTCCGGGGGCTCGACGACGACGACACTCCTGAAGTTGCAGTCTTTCATCCGAGCCCGACTTTCCCAATCATGGCCCGAGCGCGACGCCTTCCATTGCGGCGAGCCCGGGCCGATATCACCTCTGGACTGAGCTACATGCCTCTGACAGCGCGACAGAGCGCAATGAGGTCGGCGTCATAGCTGCCCGAGTCGGAAAGGACGTTGACGCAACGCTTCTTGTACCGGCCAATCTCCTTGCCCGACAAACCGGCGAGCCGGTCGCGCGCCGCGGATGAAATGCTCGTCGTCGTGGTCGGGTCGCTCGGGGAGAAGATGCCGGTGCCGTCACCAATGCTTTGACTGGGATTTCCTGTATCGCCGATCGAAACTCCGACCCCGACGCCGACGCCCGAGCCCACCTGCGCGCCCGCGCCGGCGTTCACGCCTCCGCTGCCGCCGACGGAAGCGCCGAGGCCTGCACCCGCCCCGCCTGTTCCGCCAACGCTTGCGCCTGCGCCGGTATTGACGCCGTTGCTGCCACCGATCGACGCACCACCGCCGGCGTTCACGCCGCTTCGGCCACCGATCGATGCGCCAGCGCCCAGCCCGATGCCGTCAGCGGAGGCGGCACCGACCGTAAAACTGCCTGGCGCGCACAAAGCCGCGAGAACCGCAGCCGTCGCAGATATCCTGGAAATTCGCTTCGCAAATAAGGTCATGGAACGCTCCCTAGCCCGCGCGATTTGCGCTTGTTCATTTACAGGTGGTCAACTTTGCCGGGGCATCTAGGTTCAATTTAGAGTTGGACGATCTAAGCTGTGGTGCAGCAAGGATAACGTTAGGAGCAACAGTTTTATAAATGAACCAGTAAACTACTTATTGAAGTTTGACGCCAAGCATTGCACGACGCGGCAAGCACAATTTGGCAGCGATCCTGCTCGCTGACGCATAGTCCGCATCAAGCCCATTCCGCAGCCGGCGGACCCCCCCTCCCACACAATGCGTTGACAACGACAAACCGCGAGGTGCCGCAATGGTCAGCTTCAACATATTGAAAGCCCAAGGAATTGTCGCCGACGTCTCCACCACCAACGAAATCAAGGTCGAGAGGCTCCGCGAGATCGAAACGGAAGCGCGCGCGTTGCAGCGGGCGGCCTCCGAAAGCGCCATGAACGACAATGATGGTTGGGATGACGACCTCCGCGAAGTCAGGCTGGCGCTCGACAGGCTGGGTGCGACGGAGCCTCTAAAGGGCGCGGCAAGCCTCTAGCCAGCACGCAGCGGCGGCATCCGCTCCCGCGATTCAGTTTGGGACTCTCGGGCGGCTTTCGTATAAGGTCGCAGACAAGGTGCATTGATGCGCCTGGATCGGCTTTCAGCCATGCTTCCCGCCATCGCGAGTATCGAAGACGCGCAGACGTTAGCGCAGGCGATCGTCAACACGATCCCTGAGCCCTTCCTTGTGCTGGACGAACAACTCCGCGTACTGGCAGCCAGTCGTTCATTCTATCGCTCCTTTAAAGTTGACCCCGACCAAACCGAGGGCCGCCTGCTCTACGCGCTTGGCGATGGACAATGGGATATTCCCGCGCTTCGCATGCTGTTGGAGACCATCATCCCCGAGCGCACGTCGATGGACGATTTCGAGGTGCAGCACGAATTCCCCAATGTCGGCCTCCGGACGATGCTGCTCAACGCCCGCAAGGTGATCTACGATACCAGTACGGCTACAACGATCCTGCTCGCCTTCACCGACGTTACGCAGCGCCGAGCGATAGAGCTTGAGAAAGAGGAATTGTTGTTGCGCACCAATGAGCTGCTCCGCCAGAAGGATGTGCTTCTTCGGGAAATGGAGCACAGGGTCGCAAACAGCCTCCAGATCATTGCGAGCATCCTGCTGTTGAAAGCCCGCAGCGTCACGTCGGAAGAGACACGACAGCATCTGAACGACGCGCATCAACGGGTCTTGTCGGTTGCCGAAGTGCAAAGGCAGTTGCACGCGACGACCGGCAGTGACGAAATCGACGTCGGATCATACCTGACAAAACTGTGCAGCAGCCTGGCCTCGTCGATGATTGGTGAAGGCCATCCGATATCGCTGCAGGTCATGTCCGACGCAGGCAGGATTGGGTCCGACAAGGCCGTCAGCCTCGGCTTGATCGTCACCGAACTCGTGCTCAACGCGATTAAATATGCCTTCCCCGATCCAAGGATCGACGCTCTTATCCTTGCGACCTATGAGACGGACGGCACCGACTGGAAACTGACCGTCTCCGATAACGGTGTGGGCAAGGATGCGGGCGAAGTACGGAGCCCTGGTCTGGGGACCGCTATCGTCGACGCATTGGTGAAGCAGCTTGGCGCTCAAATGGATGTTG
>Ga0268266_10006379_pt1 | contig 10802 bp, 7 predicted proteins | sample KBSS13metaG_FD_190356 | JGI IMG/M metagenome (GOLD analysis project Ga0268266, IMG submission 190356) | Switchgrass rhizosphere microbial communities from Kellogg Biological Station, Michigan, USA - KBS S1-3 metaG (SPAdes) (version 2) | ecosystem: Host-associated > Plants > Roots > Rhizosphere >... | reverse complement strand
GTGAAGGTGGCGGCGGTGGCGCAGCCGGACCTGCGTAGGGAGTCGCGGAGGGCGGGGTCGGTGATCACCCGGCGGAGCGCGGCGGCGAGGGCCTCGTCGTCGCCCACCGGGGGCAGGAGCGCGTCGCGCCCGTCGGTGAGGTGCTCGCGGAAGACCGGCAGGTCGCTCGCCACGACCGGGACACCGAGCGCCATCGCCTCGATCGGCACCAGGCCGAAGCCCTCGGCCGTGGAGGGATAGGCCAACGCGTCCGCGGCGGCGTACCAGCCCGCAAGCTCGGCGTCGGACACCGTGCCGACCTCGCGGACCACCACGCCGAGCTCGGCGGCCTCGGCCAGCGCGGCCTCGCGGTACGGCGCGAAGTCCTGGAACGAGTGTCCGCCCACCACGACCAGCTCCGGGTCCAGGTCCGTCAGGCGGGCCAGTGCGCGGATCAGGTGCACCGACCCCTTCCGCGGCTCGATGCCCCCCACCGCGAGCAGCAGGAACCGGTCGGGCTTCGCGACGGGCGCCGGCTGCGCGAACCGGGCGAGGTCGACGCCGTTGGGCACGACCGTCGTCTCGACGGCGAAGTCCCGGGCCAGGATGTCCCGCCACATCCGCGACACCACCAGCACGCGGTCCGGCTCGGTGATCGCGCGGCGCTGGCAGTCGACGAGGACCGGCGTGGTGAAGTCGTCCACGTGGTGCGCGGTGCGCAGCACGGTCACCGCGGCGCCGGTGCGCTCCCTGGCGATCAGCGCGGCCCGCGCGGCGATGCAGTCCTGGGCGTGCAGGACGTCGAACTCCGTGATCCTCGCCGCAAGAGCCGTGGCGAGTCGCTCGATGCCGTCGAGGGTGCGCTCGGTCAAGGTGGTGCCCTCGCGACGCGGTCCGGGGACGAGCGTGTGCGGCAGCTCGACCTCCCGGTAGAGCCGCGTACCCAGCGCGAACAGATGCACCGACTCCCCGGCGCGGTGCAGCGCCTCCCCCAACCCGAGGGTGTGCACGTGACCGCCGCGCGGTGACGTCGAGTGGGTCAGGAGCGCCACCCGCGCCCGGGGACGGCAGCCGGCGGAGCCGGTGGGGTGGGCCGGCTCCGAGTTTCCGATGTTGCGCACTCGTCCACCATAGTGAATTCTCTGATGGGAGACGACCGTGTCGGATAGTGGAGGAGCCCTCGCGCCATGACGGTGACCGACGACCGCACCAGCAGCGACACGGCTGCGTTGATCATGGACCTGCAGGCCGTCGGCCTGCGGATGGAGACGGCGCTGGAGACCTCCCGCAAGGGCGGCGCGGGCCCGTCGGACTCCGGGATGTTGTGGATCGAGGGCGTGCCGGTGACGGTGCCGCCGAGCTCGACCTCCCCCTACGCCCTGCGCGCCGAGGACGAGGGCCAGGCCATCTTCCGCGACGGCGTGAAGGTCGCCGCCGTCTCGGGGACGAAGCGTCCGCGTTTCTACGACCTCGAGACCGCCGGCGGCGTGCCCTACCACCGGATCGCGCTGCTGCACCTCGACTCGCTCGCGTCCACCGTGGTCCAGGCCTGCAACTACTGGGGCAACTCGGACCAGTGCGGGTTCTGTGGGATCGGGCTCTCGCTGGCCGCGGGCGCGACGATCGCGAAGAAGACCCCCGAGATGCTCGCCGAGGTCGCGGTCGCCGCCCGCGACCTCGACGGCGCGGTCGACGCCACGCTCACCACCGGCTCGTCGGTCGCGCCGGACCGCGGTGCGCTGTACGTCGCGAGGTGCGGGCAGGCGGTGAAGGAAGCGGCCGGGCTGCCGGTCGAGGTGCAGTTCGAGCCGCCGCGCGACCTCGACGTCATCGACCGCGTGCACGACATGGGCATCGACTCCGTCGGCATCCACATCGAGACGTTCGACCCCGCCGTGCTGGCCCGGGTCGCGCCCGGCAAGTTCCGCACCGGCATCGACACCTACTTCCGCGCCTGGGAGCGGGCCGTGTCGCTGTTCGGCGAGGGCCGGGTGTCGACCTACGTGATCCTCGGGATGGGCGAGGACCCGGACCTCACCGTCGAGATGTGCAGGCGTGCGGTGGACATGGGCGTGTACCCCTTCGTCGTGCCGCTGCGGCCGGTCGCGGGGTCGCTGATGGAGAACGTGCCGGCGCCGGCACGGGAGTACACCGAGCCGATCTACCGCAAGGTCGCCGGGTTCCTCGAGGCCAAGGGCCTGGGTGCGGACACGGCCGTCGCGGGCTGCGCGCGGTGCCAGGCCTGCTCGTCGCTCAACCTGGTGCAGCAGTCCGGCGGGGCGACACCGTGTGGGTCCGGCGGCGGCACCCCGGGGCTGTTCCAGATCGGGAAGCGGCCGGGCGCATGACCGCGACGGTGCCGGAGCGACCGGTCGGCCGGATCCGCCCGGTCCGGGCGGTGAACGTGCTGGTCGGGGTGGACCCGGTGGCCGTGCGGCCGGCCCGGGACCCCGAGGCCAGGGCCGCGCACCACGCGATCCGGCACGCGGTGTTCGTCGCGGAGCAGGGCCTGTTCGACGGCTCGGACCTCGACGCGCACGACGCCCGCGACGACGTCGTCCACGTCCTCGCCACGCACCAGGGCCGCCCCGCGGGCACGGTCCGGCTGTACCCGGTCGGGCCGGGCGAGTGGCTCGGCGACCGGCTGGCCGTGCTCCCCGAGTTCCGCGCGGCCGCGATCGGCGGCCCCCTCGTCCGGTTCGCGGTGGAGACCGCGGGCGCGCGGGACGGGCGGCGGATGCACGCGCACGTCCAGGTGGCGAACGAGCGCTTCTTCCACCGTCTCGGCTGGAGCACGGCGGGCGGGATCGAGACGTACGTGGGCACCCCGCACGTCCCGATGACCACCGCCCTACAGAGCCCGACGACGGAGTGGCTCGCAGGCCCGAGACGCATGACCGAGGACGCCGCTACTCCACCGTGACCGACTTCGCCAGGTTGCGGGGTCGGTCGACGTCGCGCTCCAGGGCCACCGCGGCGTGGTAGGCCAGGAGCTGCAGCGGGACGCTCATCAGGATGCTGTCCAGCTCCGGCTCACTGCGCGGGACGACGATCGTGCGGTCCGCGAGGTCGGCGGGCAGCTCGCGGTGCGCGAGCGCGACCACCGGGCCGCGGCGGGCTCGGATCTCGGCGAGCGTCGAGGTGTTCTTGTCCAGCAGGTCGTCCCCCGGGATGCAGGCCACGGTGGGCAGCTCCGGGCTGACCAGCGCCAGCGGCCCGTGCTTGAGCTCCGCGCTCGCGTAGGCCTCCGCGTGCACGTAGGAGACCTCCTTGAGCTTCTGCGCGCCCTCCTTGGCCACCGGCCAGCCGCGGCGGCGGCCGATGAACAGCACGCTGTTGCGCGGCGCGATCTCCCGCGCCACCTCGGCGATCAGACCGGTGCGCTTCTCCGCGTCGAGGATCTCCTCGACGCGGTGCACCTGAGCCGCGAGCCCCTCGAGGATCCGCCGCCCCTCGGTCGGCGCGAGGTCCCGCATCCGGCCCAGGTGCACCGCGAGCAGCGCGAACGCCGCGACGGTGGAGGTGAACGACTTGGTGGCCGCCACGGACATCTCGGGGCCCGCGTGGATGTAGATGCCGCCGTCGACCTGGCGCGCGATCGTCGAGCCGACGACGTTGACGATCCCGATCACCCGGCCGCCCTTGCGCTGCAGCTCCTGCACCGCGGCCAGGGTGTCCACGGTCTCGCCGGACTGCGACACCGCCACGTACAGGGTGTCCGGCTCGACGACCGGGTTGCGGTAGCGGAACTCCGAGGCCGACTCCGCCGTGGCGGGCATCCGGGCCAGGTCCTCGATCAGCTGCGCGCCGAGGTCACCGGCGTAGCAGGCCGAGCCGCAGCCGAGGATCTTCACCCGGCGGAACTCGCGGGCCTCGCGCACGCTCAGGTTGAGCCCGCCGAGGTGGGCGGTGTTGAAGCGCTCGTCGATCCGCCCGCGCAGGGTGCGCTCGATGGACCGCGGCTGCTCGCCGATCTCCTTGATCAGGAAGTGCGCGTGGTCGCCGATCTCGGCCCCGACGACGTCCCAGTCGACCTCGGAGACCTCCTTGGCCGTGCTGCGCGCGTCGAGGGTGAAGGTGCGGTAGCCGGAGGGGGTGATCGTGGCCAGCTCGCCGTCGTCGAGGTAGACGACCTGGCGGGTGTACCCGACGAGCGCGGCGACGTCCGAGGCCACGAACATCTCCTTCTCCCCGACGCCGAGCAGCACCGGGGACCCGTTGCGCGCCACCACGATGCGGTCCGGGTGCGCGGTGTCGACGACCGCGATGCCGTAGGCGCCGACGACCTGCCGCAGCGCGAACCGGACGGCCTGCTCGAGGTCCTCGGCGCCGCCCGTCGCGAACGCCGCGGCCACCAGGTGCGCGACGGTCTCGGTGTCCGTCTGCGAGGCGAACTCGACCCCGTCGGCGGTCAGCTTGGCGCGCAGCTCGTCCGCGTTCTCGATGATCCCGTTGTGCACCACGGCGATCCGGCCCGCGGTGTCGACGTGCGGGTGGGCGTTGGCGACGGTCGGCTCACCGTGGGTCGCCCAACGGGTGTGCCCGATCCCGACGGAGCCCTTGAACCGCTTGGGCAGCTCGTCGGCGAGGTCCGCGACCCGGCCGCTGACCTTGCGCACCTTCAGCTGCCCACGGTCGATCACCGCGATGCCCGCCGAGTCGTACCCGCGGTACTCCAGCCGGTTCAGGCCCTCGATGAGGATGGGCGCCGCGTCGGTGCCGTTCCCCGCGCTCCCCACGTAACCCACGATGCCGCACATGAAAGTCCCCCTAGCCGTACACCAGCCGCCGCAGCTGCCGCGCGGACAGCGCCCGGGGCGCCACCCTCCGCGCGCCGAGCTCGGCGCCGATCCGGTCGAAGATCTGGTCGTTGTGGAGCCCGCGGGCCCGGAGCTCGGTGTGCCTGCGCCGCACGAACACCTCCGTGGTCTCGGCGAAGTACGCGAGCACCTCGTCGACCACCCGTGCCGCCTCGCCCTCGCTGAGCGGAGTCGTGCCCGCCAGGTGTGTCACCAGGTCGGGGTGAGGCGTGCGCACAGCGGGAACGATGCCGGATCCGGGGCCGGAACTCCAAATCCCTGCCCGGTTCCGGGCAGGATTCATGCCGTTCGCGCGACGGATCCATCCTCGACCTCGGCGTCCGCGGCGGGTTCGAGCTCGCCCGCCTGCCACAGCGCGGCGTAGCGGCCCCCCGCCGAGACGAGCTCGGCGTGCGGGCCCTCCTCCACGATCCGGCCTGCGTGCAGCACCACGATCCGGTCCGACGCCGCCGCCGTGGCCAGCCGGTGGGCCACCACGAACGCCGTCCGACGCGCGGTGAGCCGGTCCCCCGCGGCCAGCACGGCCGCCTCGGTGGCCGGGTCCAGCGCGGCGGTCGCCTCGTCGAAGATCAGCAGATCCGGGTCGACGAGCTCGGCGCGGGCCAGCGCGACGAGCTGCCGCTGCCCCGCCGAGAGCCCCTGCCCCCGCTCGCCGACGGGCTGGCGGAACCCCGCTGGCAGCGACCGGACCAGGTCCAGCGCCCCGACCGCGCGGGCGGCGGCCTCGATCTCCGCGGGCGTGGCGTCCGGCCGCCCGTAGGCGATGTTGCCCGCGACGTCCCCGGTGAACAGGTGCGGCTCCTGCGGCACGAACCCGAGCCTGCGGCGGTAGTCCTCGAGCCGGTAGCGCCGCACGTCGGTCCCGTCGACGAGCAGGGCGCCGGACCCGACGTCGTAGAACCGGGCGAGCAGCTTGACCAGCGTGGACTTGCCCGCTCCGGTCGCGCCGACGAGCGCGATCGTCTCCCCCGGCCGCACGGACAGCGAGACCTCCGCCAGCGCGGGCTCGTCGACACCGGGGTAGGTGAACGTGACCTCCCGCAGCTCGACGGCGCCGCGCAGCCGCGCGGGGGCGGGCTCGGGGTCCGGGTCGTCGCGGATGGAGGACTCGGTGCGCAGCAGGTCGGCGATCCGCAGCAGGCCGATCCGGGCCTGTTGGTAGCCGTCGAACACCTGCGAGAGCTGCTGCACCGGGGCGAAGAACAGGCCCAGGTACAGCAGGAACGCGGTGAGCACACCCGGTGTGATGTCCCCCGTGGCGACCCGTGCCGCCCCGACGCCGAGCACCGCGGCCTGCGCGATGTCGCTCAGGAACGCGACGCCCGGGAAGTACGTCGCGATGTAGCGCTGGGCCCGGAGGCGGGTGCGGCGGTAGGCGTCGCTGCGTTCGCCGAAGACGGCCGCGCTGCGCTCCTCGCGCACGAAGGCCTGCGCCACGCGGACGCCGGTGACGTTCTCCTGCATGTCCGCGTTCACGATGCTGACCCGCTCGCGGGCCTCCGCGTACGCCCGCGAGGACAGCCGCCGGAACACCACGGTGGAGACCAGCAGGATCGGCAGCACCGCGAGGGCCACCATGGCCAGCTCCGGGTCGGTGATCAGCAGCGCCACGGCGACGCCGACCAGGGTCAGCAGGCTGACCACCGCCTGCGCGAGGCCGGTCTGCAGGAACGTCGACAGCGCGTCGACGTCCGTGGTCATCCGGGTCATGATCCGGCCGGAGAGCTCGCGTTCGTAGAAGTCCAGGCCGAGCCGCTGCAGGTGGGCGTAGCTGCGGATGCGCAACAGGTAGAGCAGGCTCTCGCCGGCTCGGGCGGTGACCACGGTCTGGAAGCCGACGACCACGGCGTCGGCCAGCACGATCCCGACGCCGATCAGGGTGGCGGTCAGCAGGACGCTCCCGACACCCGCCGTGATCCCGTCGTCCACCGCGAACCGGGCGACCGTGGGGAAGGCGAGGGTGGCCAGCGCGTCGACCGCGACGAGCAGCATGCCCAGGCCGAGGGTCCAGCGGACCGGCCTGAGCAGCCGGGACAGCCGGAACCCGGGATCGGGGGCCGCGGGATCGACCCCGCCCAGCCGCGGGACGTCCGTGGCGGGCTTGAGCGCGGCGACCGCCTCGAGCAGCTCGGGGGTGGCGGCGATCCCGCCGACCATGCCGGTCGCCCCCGCCGCACCGCGGGCGGCGGGGCCGCCTGCGCGGGCGTCCCCGGCCTCGGCGGCGGCGGTGCGCAACGCCCGGTCCGACTCCGCCGCGTCCTCGGCGGACTCGGGCCAGAGCGCGGCGGTGAAGCCGGCCGCGGGCACGGCGACCGCCGGAGCGGGCTCGGGGAGGGCCTCCTCCTCGACGGTGGCCTGCCGCTCCGCCCCCGCCGCCAGCAGCTCGCGGAACAGCGGACACCGCGCGCGCAGCTCCACCTCGGTCCCGACGTCGACGACCCGGCCCTCGTCGAGCACCGCGATCCGGTCGGCCAGCGCGATGGTGGACCGCCGGTGCGCGACGAGCACGGTCGTCCGGCCCGCCATCAGGATCTCCAGCGCCTCGTGGATCGCCGCCTCGGTGGCGGTGTCCACGGCGGAGGTGGCGTCGTCCAGCACGAGCACGCGGGGATCGGTGAGCAGGGCCCTGGCCAGCGCGATCCGCTGGCGCTGCCCGCCGGACAGGGTGAGCCCGCGCTCGCCGACCTCGGTGTCGTAGCCCTCCGGCAGCGCCTCGACGAACGCCGCGACCTGGGCGGCCTCGGCGGCGGCCCGGATCTCGGTCTCCGTGGCCTCCGGGCGGCCGTAGGCGATGTTGGCCCGGATGGTGTCCGAGAAGAGGAAGGCCTCCTCGAACACCACCCCGAGCTCGGAGCGCAGGTCCCGCAGCCGCAGCTCGCGCAGGTCGACGCCGCCGATCCGGACGGCCCCGTCCCAGGGGTCGTAGAACCGCGGGAGCAGCTGCGCCACGGTGGACTTGCCCGATCCCGCGGTCCCGACGATCGCCAGCGTCTCGCCCGGCTCGGCGCGCAGGGACACGCCGTCGAGCACGGGGCGGCCGGGCTGGTAGCCGAACCGGACCCCGTCGAGCTCGACGGCGACCGGGCCCGCCGGGAGGGTGCGGGGCGCTGCCGGGTCCTGGACGTCCGGCTCCGCGTCGACCAGGTCGTACACCCGCTCGACGCCCGCGCGCGCGAGCTGCGCGGACACCACCAGCGAGCCGACCAGCCGGGCGGGCCCGACGAGCTGGGCGACGTAGGTGGTGAAGGCCAGGAACGTGCCGAGGGTGATCGACCCGCGCATCGCCATCCAGCCGCCGACGCCGATCACCGCGACCTGCCCGAGGGTGGGCAGCGCGAGCAGCACCGGGTTGAGCCGGGCGGTCATCCGGGCGGCGCGCAGCCGCTCGCCGAACAACGTGCGCGCGAGGCCCTCCAGCGTGGAGACCTCGCGGTTCTCCTGCCCGAAGCCCTTGACCACCCGGACGCCGGTGACCGTCTCCTCCACCTGCTGCGCGACGTCCGCCGCGCGCTGCTGGGCGGACCAGGTGGCCGGGAACAGCGAGCGCCGCACCCGCGTGGTGACGAACGCGGCCAGCGGCAGCATCACCAGCGAGATCAGGGTGAGCAGCGGGGAGAGCCAAAGCATCGCCGCGACCGAGGCGACGACCAGCGCGATCGTGCCCGCGGTCAGCGGGACCATCGACAGCAGGGACTGCACGAGCTGGAGGTCCGTGATCGCGCGTGAGGCGACCTGGCCGGTGCGCAGCGCGTCCTGCCTGCGCCCGTCGAGGCGCTGGACGGCGGCGAAGACCTGGCGGCGCAGGTCGTGCTGGACGTCCAGGGCCAGCCGGCCTGCGAGGAACCGGCGCAGGAACGACGCCCCGAACCGGATCACCGCCAGCCCGAGGATGGCCAGCACGATGACGAGCAGGGTGTCGGTGACGCCCCGCACCGCGTCGTCCACCGCGACCCGGGTGAGCAGCGGGCCCACCGCGTCGAGGCTCACGCCCAGCACGGACGCCACCAGCGCCCCGACGGCGATGCGCCGGTGCTTCAGGCACTCGCGGGTGAGCCTGCGGATCCAGGACGAGCGTGAGGTGGTGGGGGGAGCGTCGGGCACCGATCCAACGTACGCCCGGACCCGGAGGCGGAGCCCGCGGAGCCGACCCTCGGCTCCGACACCGCTAGGTCACGTCCCGCCGGTCCCCGACCACCCACGCGAGCGCGGTCCCGGCGCCCGTCCACACCAGCAGGACCAGCAGCGCGCCCCAGCCGGGCGGTGGGCCCGCGACCCCGGCCAGGCTCTCGACGACCGTGCCGCCGAACCGCCCGCCCAGCTCGCGGGCGGGCAGGTCGTAGAGCGCGATGTCACCGGCGTTCGCCGGGAGGAACGACGACAGCCGCGCGACGCCCCCGGGCGCCCGGTCGGAGTCCGTGCCGGAGCGCAGCACCAACGACAGCAGGTTCTCCAGGACGAGGACGTACACCAGCAACCCGACCATCGCGCCCGCCTGGTTCACCACGACGGTCCCCAGCGCCACACCGAGCACCGACCAGAGCGCGCACACCACGATCCCGGTGCCGACGACGCCGAGCAGCACCCCGATCGACGACAGCCGGGCGGCCCCCTGGCCGAGCAGCCCGGCAGGCAGCCCCACCACCGCGGTGAGCAGCGCGTACACGCCGCCGAACCCGGCCGCCACCGCCGCCTTGGCGAGCAGCACCGGGACTCGGCCGCCGACCAGGTAGGTGGTGCTGACCGTGCGGTGCCGGAACTCCGCCGTGGCGATCACGACGCCGTGCACGGCGGCGAACACCGAGGTCAGGCCGAGGGAGTAGGCCAGCGAGACGGGCAGGACGCCGGGCAGCCCCTCGTCCAGCCCGCCGCCCACGGCCGCGGCGAACAACCCGCCGAACACGTTCACGGACAGGGCGAGCGCGGCCACCGGCAGCGCGAGCGCCCACCAGCTCCGCACGGACAGGACCTTGAGCGCCTCGCCGCGGAGCACGCCCGCGGAGGGCAGGACCACCGTCATGCCGCACCCCCGGTGAGCCGCAGGAACATCTGTTCCAGGTCGCCGCGCTCCTCGGTCAACCCGTAGAGCGCGACCCCGGCGGCCAGCGCGGTGTCCCCGACGAGCACGGCGTCCGCCGCGACGGCCAGCCCGCCGTCGGCGACGTGGTCGATCTCCAGGACCCCGCGGGCGGCCAGGGCCTCCGCGAGCCGCGCCGGGTCCGCACAGCGCACCCGGACGGCGGCGCGGCCCCGCATCCCGTCGGTGGCGCCCTGGTAGACGCAGGTGCCTGCGTCGAGCACCACGAGCCGGTCCACGATCTGGCCGAGCTCGGCGAGCTGGTGGCTCGACACGAGCACGGTCCGACCGGACCGGGCGAAGCCGCGCAGGAACTCCCGCAGCCACGCGATGCCCTGCGGGTCCAGGCCGTTGCCCGGCTCGTCGAGCACGAGGATCCGCGGGTCGCCGAGCAGCGCGGTGGCCAGCGCGAGCCGCTGGTTCATGCCGAGGGAGAACCCGCCCGCGGGCCGGTCCGCGGCGTCGGCGAGCCCGACGAGCCCGAGCACCGCCTCGACCCGGTCCTCGCCGACGCCCACGGCCGCGCCGACCGCGTGCAGGTGTCGGCGCGCGGTCCGCGCCGGGTGCACGCCCTGTGCCTCCAGGACCGCCCCGACCACCCGGCCCGGGTTCGGCAGCGCCCCGTAGGGCAGGCCCTCGACCAGCGCCGTGCCCGCGGTCGGCCGGACCAGCCCGAGGATCGCGCGCAGCGTCGTCGTCTTGCCGGACCCGTTGGGGCCCAGGAACCCCGTGACCGCGCCGGGCTCGACGGTGAAGCTCAGCCCGCGCACCGCCTCCACCGCACCGAAGCGCTTGCCCAGTCCCTCGACCCGGATCCGCCCGCTGCCGTCGGGTTCCACACCCGCCCCCCTCGTCGACTGCCGCACCATCCTCTACCCGCCCGATCCGCCCTTCCGATCCGGTCCGCCGCTGCCCTACCGCCTCGTCCC
>Ga0268266_10006374_pt1 | contig 10805 bp, 6 predicted proteins | sample KBSS13metaG_FD_190356 | JGI IMG/M metagenome (GOLD analysis project Ga0268266, IMG submission 190356) | Switchgrass rhizosphere microbial communities from Kellogg Biological Station, Michigan, USA - KBS S1-3 metaG (SPAdes) (version 2) | ecosystem: Host-associated > Plants > Roots > Rhizosphere >... | reverse complement strand
GCAGCGCGCGCGTCGCAGCTGACCCAGCGCACCAACCAGTTCAACACGACCACGCTGCGCCGCTCCGAAGCCGAGATCCACGCGATGCTGGCCGACGGAGCCCGCGCGCTGATCGTCGACGTTTCCGATCGCTTTGGCGACTACGGGATCGTCGGGCTGGTGTTGTTCCGGCGCGGCCGCGATGTGCTCGACGTCGATTCGCTGCTGCTCAGCTGTCGCGCGCTCGGGCGCGGCGTCGAGCACGCGATCGTCGCCGAGCTCGGCCGGATCGCCGAGACCGAGGGGCTCGGGTTCGTCGAGATCGCGTTGCAGCGCAGCGCGAAGAACAAGCCCGCGTTTCAGTTCCTCGAGACGATCGCGGCGCAGCACCGGCTCGCGGCCGACACCGAAGGGCACTATCGCTACCGGATCCCGGCGGCGGACGCACTCGCCGCCGGCGACAAGCTCGCGATCGCCTCGAGCGAGACCGACGACGTCAAGGACGCAGCTCCGCGCCAGATCGACGGCGGGACGTCCCACGCGCTCTGGCAGCGGATCCCGAACGAGCTCGACACGGTCGCGAAGATCCGGGACGCGATCAGCGCTCGTTACACGCGGCCGCGCATCGCGTGGAGCGCGTTCGTCGCGCCGCGCACCGAGCTCGAACAGACGATCGCTGCGGTCTGGTCGGAGGTGCTGTTGATCGAGCGGATCGGCGCGACCGACGATTACTTCGCGCTCGGCGGCGACTCGCTGCGCAGCCTCGCGGTGGTCTCGAAGCTGCGCAAGGCCGGCCTGCAGGTCGCCGTGCTGGACATCCACCAGCATCCGACCGTCGCGCGGCTCGCCGACGCGATCGCGCAACGCGGCGGCTCCCCCGCCACCGAGCCCGCGCGCCTCGCGCCGTCCACCGGCGGTCCCTATCCGCTGTCGTTCTCGCAGCGGTTCGTCATCGACGCGTACGCGAGTGAAAATCTGCAGCCCGACCGCGAGCCGACCGGCGCGTTCCACATCCAGGACCGCATCGCGGTGCGGGAACGCAGCGGTCATTCGATCGCGGCACTTCGCGACGCCGCCGAGCTCCTGGTCCAGCGCACCAGCGCGTTGCGCACCAAGCTCATCCGAGACGGGTCCGGGTGGAGGCAGATCGACATCCCGGTGAGCCCCGCGTTCGAAGTCGTCGACCTCTCGCACCTCGATCGCGATCAGCAGCAGAGCCGCGTCAACAAGCTGCTGTTCGATGACCGGATGCGCCCGTTCGACCCGGAGCATGCAAACGCGGCGATGATCCGGTTCTACGCGATCGTGACCGGCGCGCAGGAGTTCGAGCTCGTCGTCACCGCGCATCACGGGTTCTGCGACGGATGGTCGCTGCAAGGCTTCTACAACCATCTGTTCGCGCTCTACGAGGCCTACAAGCAGCGCGACGCAGCCCGCGTCGCTCAGCTCGACCGCTCGCTGGCCAGCCACGAGTCGTCGTTCCGCGAGATCGTGCACCACGAGCAACACGCGCTCACATCCGAGCCGCTCGACGCGTTCTGGCGCACCTACTTTCCCAACCGGTTTCACGTCGGCGCGCTGCACGCGACCACGTCGCCTGGTTACCAGCCGCGGCTGATCCGGCACGGCGACTGGCGGGCGGTCGAGATCGCCAACGAGCGAGCGCGCGCGTCGCGGACGTCGGTCAAGGCGGTCCTGCTCGAGGCGTTCTCCAGCACGCTCGCGAAGCAGCTCAACACGCGGTCGCCGCTGGTCGTCGCGGTCGTGACGAACGGACGCAAGGATGATCTGGTCGCGCCGATGGAGGTGTTCGGCCTGTGCTGGACGTTCGTGCCGATCGTCTCCAAGGATGGAGACCGGAGCGCACGGCTGCTCGGCGTCCATCACGACCTGATCGCGACCGAAGCGCACTCTCGCTATCCGATCGACGGGATGTTCCGCGGATTCGATCCAGAGACGGTGGTGCGCGCCTCGTTCAACTTCACGAACTTCCACAACTCGGGCTGGCGCGAGGGCAGCGCCGATCGCGACATCACGGTGGTGGAGTCGTTCCACCGCTTTCATTTCCCGCTGAACTTCAACATCCGCCTGGTCGAGAGCTCGAAGACCATGGTCCTCAAGGTGAGCTGGGCGACGGATGCGTTCGACGAGCAGTTCGCGAGCGAGCTCCTCGACGAGTTCCTGCGCGAGCTCGCGGAGTGACGGTTGGGACTCAGCCCCGCTGATATCAGCCACGACTGGGTGACCGGCGTATTCCGCGCGCGCGTCGGGGGCTCGGCGGAGGTCGAGACGTTCTCGCTGACCGAGCTCGGTGACTCGCAGGGCGTGATCTCGCGATACGAGCGCTCGACGCACGAGGCGATCATCGGGCACCGCGTGCTGACGATTCACGGCGCGGTGCGCGGGGAGTCGCGGATCGAGCGCGTCGTGCTCAAGGCGAAGGCTCCCGGGTCGGTGATCCGCCGGCGACTCGAAGAGGTGTATCGCAAGCTCGACCCGCGGCTCGCCGATCTCCAGCTCGAGCTCTCGCCGTCGATCCTGGACGAGTGTCACCTCCGCGAGCCCCGCATCTACGAGCTCGGCCACGCTAGCCTGAAGGCGATCACGCCGGCGATCGACCGCGTGTGGATCGACCCGTCGCGCGAGATCTTCGTCGTCGCGATGGAGCTGCTGGCGGACGTGCGCCACGCCAAGACGCTCGACGATCTCGACGTCTGGCTGCCCGCTGACATCGCATGTGCGCTCGAGGGGATCGCACGCATGCACGGCGAGCTGCTCGGCACGATCGACGCGACGGCGCCGCCGCCCTGGTTGTTGCCGTTCGAGCGCTTGAACAACGCGCCTCTGCTCGCCTACGAGGCGGCGCTGCTCCGCTACAACGCCGAGAGTTTTCCGGATCTGTTCGACGCACCGCGGACACGCATGCTCGAGCAGCGCGTCGCAGCGGCGCCACAACGCCACCGCGAGATCCTGAACCGCCCGCTCACGCTCGCGCACGGCGACTTCACGCCGCGCAACATCTGTCTGCGGCCGACGCAACGCCTGTGCGCGTATGACTGGGAGCTGGCACAGGTCCACCTACCGCAGCGCGATGTCTGCGAGCTGCTGTGCTACGTGCTGAACCCGAACCGCGGCTGGGAGCACGAGGCCACGGCGCGTTTGCTCGACGGCTATCGCGCCGCGCTCGGCCACGCCGCCGGTCGCGTGATCGCCGTCGACGAATTTCGTCACGACCTCGCGCTCGCCATCGGCGAATTCGCGACGTTCAAGTTGCTAGTCCAAGGGATCACGCACAAGATTCTGGGTAATCGTTCTTATTTCGAACGCATGGTCGAGAACGCGTTCGCCAGCATGAAAGCAATCACGTGAAAGTCGGAATCGTGGGCACCGGCGGCGTCGGCGGGTTGATCGGTGCACTCCTCGCGCGACAGGGGACCGACGTCGCGCTGCTCGCGCGTGGCGCCCATCGCGATGCGTTGCGCGACCATGGGCTGCGCTTCGAGGGCACGCTCGGCGAGTTCACGGTCCGGCCGATCGCCGTCTCGGATCGCGGCAGCGAGCTCGGCCATTGCGACATCGTGTTCGTCGCGTGCAAGACGTGGCAGCTCGACAGCGCGCTGCCGCACGTGCGCGAGATGGTCGGTGACGACACGATCGTCGTGCCGCTCCAGAACGGGATCAGCACGTGGGATCTCCTCGCGAAGGAGCTCGGCGAGCAACGCGTCGTCGGCGGCCTCATCTTCGTCAACAGCTGGGTCGACTCGCCTGGCGTCATCAAGCAGCTCGGAACGCTCGTCCGGGTCCCGCTGGGCGAGCGCGCCGGCGGCACCAGCGCGCGGCTGACCGCGATCCACGACCTGTTGACCCGCGCCGGCATCAACGCCGAGCTCCCGCTCGACATCACGAAGACGAACTGGGAGAAGTTCCTCGGCTTCGAGCCGATGGCGCTGGTCGGCGCGCTATCGCGCAGCTCGATCGGGACGTTCCGCACCGAGCCCGACACGCGCGCACTGCTGATCGCACTGATGAACGAGGTCGTCGCCGTCGGCCGCCACAAGAACGTCGCGCTCGACGACGACTGCGTCGAGCGCCGGCTCGCGATCATCGACAGCGTCGCCTTCGGTGCAACGATCTCGATGCAGCGCGACATCATGGCCGGTCGGCCATCGGAGTTCATGGAGCAGTCGATCGGGCTGCTCGCGCTCGCGCGCTCGCTCGGCGTGCCGATGCCTCTACACGACGTTTGTGTCCCACTGCTGCGGCTGCAAGAACAGGCCGCGCGAGCACACAAAAGCTGACGATGGATCGCGCGCGATTCTCCGAGGACGCGCTGTTTCACGACGCGAGCGCGCGGGTCGCTGGGCTCACCGATTTCGGCACCGACGTCGACGACTTCCGCGCCAGCCTCGCCGTCTTGATCGAGTCGACGTTCGCGGAATCGCAGCTACGCGACGTCGAGCCGTTCCGCGAATTCCTGCTTCATCACCTCTGCAACCGGCTCCGCATCCAGTCGTGCATCACGCAGTTCCCGGCGATCCTCGAGATCCCGATCGCGCGCCCGATGTTCGTGTCGGGCTTGCCACGCGCGGGCACGACGACGTTCAGCCGGCTGCTCGGCGAGGACGCGCAGATCCGCACGCTGCGGCTGTGGGAGCTGTTGTCGCCGGCGCCGACCGATCTCGCGCATCCGTGGGCACTCACCGAGGACCGCATCGCGATGGCCGAGCAGGCCGTGCTGGCGCGCGCGCGCGAGGGCACGCTCGGCATTCGCCCGATCTCGATCTTCTTGCCCGACGAGTGCTTCTACCTGATGAGGAACTCGTTCAACAGCGATCACCTGCATCGCGCGGTGGGGCGCCGACCGACGTACTTCCACTGGATGGACCAGCGCGATCGCGCGGGCGTCTACGCGTACTACCGCACGCAGCTCCAGCTGCTGCTGTGGCAACGGCCGTGCGCGACCGGCGGGCATCTCGTGTTGAAGAACCCGTTCGTTCATCTCGAGAACATGCAGACGATCTTCGCGCTGTTCCCCGACGCGACGATCGTGAACCTCACGCGCGACATCGTCAGCGTCGTGAAATCGCTCTGCTACAAGAACCGCGCGGATCGCCGCGCTCAATCCGATCACGTGCGGTCCGAAGACGTCGGCAGCGACATGGTCGAGAACCTCGACGTCTACTACCGGCGGCGCGCCGCCGAGCTCGACAAGCTCACGCCGGCGCAGCGCGCGCGGGTCGTGACCATTCACTTCGATGCCTGGGCCGGCGACCCGGTGGCGATCATGCGTGCGGTCTATGCGCGCACCGGCCAGCCATTCTCCGACGAGCTCGCGGCCGCGATGACGGCGGCGCTCCGCAAACACCATCGCTACGGCGAGCAGGGAAGCTACGACCTCGCCGAATTCGGCCTGCGCGAGGACGAGCTGCGCGAACGGTTCGAGCCGCGCGAAGCCGAGTTTGCCGCCCGCGTCAGCGTTATCGGGTAGCGCCGCTACCTGCTGCGCTGCCGCTGCTCGCACTGCCGCTGCCCGCATGGCCGCTGCCGCTGCCTGCAGCCGGTGGCGGCGACGGGAGGATATCGACCGCGTCGCCCTCGGCGAGTGACGGCACGGTGACCTTGAGGATCCGGTCGGTCTCGGCGAGGCCAGACGCGATCTGCACGGTCGCGCCGGTGTCGCGCTCGATCGTGATCTTCACGAACTTGATCCGATTCTGCGGATCGACCTTCGCGACGCGCAACCCTGCGGCGTCGCTGTACAACGCCGTCGCCGGGATCTCGACGACCTTGTGCGGCCTCGCGAGCGTGAGCGACGCACGCACGTACATGCCCGCGAGCAGCGTGTTCTCGGGGTTCGGAACGTCGATCTCCGTCGTCATCGTGTGGAGCCCCGGATCGAGCGCGCCCGCGGTTCGCGTGATCGTTCCGGTGTACTGCTTGTCGCCAAACTCGCGGACCGTCAGCTTCGCTTCGGAGCCAACCTTGACGCTCGATGCGACGGTTTGCGGCACGTCGAGGAACACGCGCACCGGATCGTTGGCGACGATCTGGAACATCGCGATGGTCTGGCTCGCGTTGACGAGCGTGCCGCGATCGACGTTGCGCTGCGTGATCGTGCCGGCGAACGGCGCGACGACCTTCGAAAACGTCTTGGTCTCGGTGAGGCGATGGACGTTCGCCGTCTGCGCGGCAACGTTGGCCCGCGCCGCAGCGACGTTGGCCGCGTCGGTGTCGGCTTGTGCGGCGGTCTGCTCGACCTGCTGCTTCGCGATCAGCTCCTGATCGCCGAGCGCGGTGTAGCGCGTCGCGTTCGAGCTCGAGTACTTGCTTTGCGCGAGCGTCTGGCTCAGCGCAGCTTGCGCCTGCAGCAACTGCGCGCGCGCCTGTTCGAGCTGCGCGTCGAGCTCGGGGACGGCGATCTCGGCGAGCAGCTGGCCAGCGGTGACCTTGTCGCCGATGTCGACCAGCCACGAGCGCACGTAGCCGGTCGTTTGCGGATAGATCAGCGTCTCCTCGAGCGGCCGGATGACACCCGGCAGATCGAACGCGACGTCGCTCTGCACGGCCTTCGGCTTGACGACCTGGACGCGAACGCGCGTGCCGGCGGCGCCGGCGGCGCCAGCGGTGTCGGTTTGGTTATGAAGGATTCCATAGGCGAATCCGACGCCGACGACGACGACCAGGACGATCGCCACGCGCAGTCCCATCCCCGGCGTGCGCCGGGGCGGGCCGGGGGCGTCGTACACCATGTCCGGATCATGGGCAGCCGTCATGTGACCTCGCGTTCTGGCGGTTTCTTTCGAATCGCGCCGTAGAGGACGGGAACGACCAGCAGCGTGGTCAGCGTCGACAGCACGAGGCCGCCGATCACGGCGCGGCCGAGCGGAGCGTTCTGCTCGCTGCCTTCGCCGAACCCGATCGCCATCGGCAGCATGCCGAACATCATGGCGAGCGCCGTCATCACGACGGGACGCAACCGCGTGATCCCGGCGGCGAACGCCGCGGGCCGCGCCTCCTGCGTCGCCCGCTGGTCGTTAGCGAACGACACGACGAGGATGCTGTTGGCGGTCGCCAGGCCGATCGCCATCATCGAGCCGATCAACGCCGGCACCGATACCGTGGTGTGCGTGAGGAACAAGATCCACACGATACCTGCAAGCGCGCCGGGAAGGGTCATCAGAATGATGAACGGGTCGAGCCACGATTGGTAGAACACGACCATCAGCATGTAGACGAGCAGCATCGCGATCGCGATGCCGGAGCGCAGGCTCGCGTACGAGCTGTCCATGCTGTCGGCCTGGCCTTTGAGACGAGCTCTCGTGCCTTTGGGCGCATCGTGGTTGGCCTTCGCGATCGCGCCGCGCACGGCGTCGGCGACCGAACCGAGGTCGGCGCCGTCGACGTCGAGCTGAACGTCGTAGGTGCGCGTCGCGTCGTAGTGCGTGACGTTCGCGGCGCCGACCGTGCGCCGGATGCGCGCGACGTTTCCGAGCGTCTGCGGCTTCCCATGCGTCGAGATCGGCATCGTGGACATCGCGTCGAGCGAGTCGACGTCGTACTGCGGCGTCTGGACCGCGACGAGGTAGCTGAGGCCGCGCTTGTCGACCCAGAACGTCGGCGACAGCTGACCGCTCGATGCGAGTGACGTCAGCATGTCGGTGGCGACATCGCGCTCGGTGACGCCGGCCTGCTGCGCCTCGGTTCGATCGACGTCCACTTCGAACTCGGGGACGTTCGTTACCTGCGCGACGTGAACGTCGACCGCGCCGGGGATCTTCGCGACCTTGGCGGCGAGCTCGTGCGCGAACGCCTGGGTCTTGTCGTCGGCACCGAGCGGACCCGTGATCTGCAGATCGATCGGCGAGGACAGGCCGAAGTTGAGGACCTGCGTCGACACGTCGGTCGCGAGAAAGAAGCTCGTGGTCTCGGGGTAGTCGACGTGGAGCGCCTTGCGGAGCGCACGCATGTATCCGACCGTCGGGTGGTGGTGCGGGCGCAGCGAGATCAAGAGGTCGGTGTCGGCCGGCGAGATCGCGACGCCTTCGCTGTAGGCGAGGTTGAGCGGTGAATACGGCGTGCCCGTGACGTCGATGATCGAGTCGAGCTCGTCGGCTGGGATGATCGAGCGGATCGTGCTCTCGATCTCGCCGATGCGCTTCTCGGTCGCCTCGATGCGCGTGCCGGATGCGCCGCGCACGTGGAGCTTCATCAGCCCGGCATCGATGCTCGGGAAGAAGTCGCGACCGATGAGCCGCGTCATCGCCAGCGAGCCGACGACGAACACCACGAAGGCCACGATGACGAACGCGGTGTGCTGGAGTGACCAGCGAAGTATGCGGGCGTACACGCCGCGCAGCCCCGAGAACAGGCGCTCGAACGCGTTCGGCGGCTGATTCGCGCGCGCGTGCTCGCGCGACAGCAGATACCGCGTCATCGTCGGCACGAGCGTGCGCGATAGCAAGTAGGACATCAGCATCGCGAACACGACCGCCAATGCCATCGGCACGAACAGCGCGCGCGCGGCGCCGGTCAGAAACGCGATGGGCCCGAACACGATGCAGATGCACAGCGTCGAGACCGCCGCCGGCACCGCGACCTGGCTCGCACCGTCGAGGATCGCCTGCGTGAGTGTTTTGTGCTGACGGAGGTTGCGATGGATGTTCTCGATCTCGACGGTCGCGTCGTCGATCAGAATGCCGACCGCGAGCGCGAGCCCGCCGAGCGTCATCATGTTGAGGGTCTGGCCGAGCACCACGAGCATGACGATCGAGAACAGGATCGACAGCGGGATCGACACGACGACGGTCAGCGTCGAGCGCCAGCTCCCGAGAAACATCAGGACCATCAGGCCGGTCAGCGCTGCGGCGGCGACGCCCTCTGCGAGCACCGATCGGATCGAGGCAGCGACGAACACCGAGTGATCGAACAGCAGCTTCACCTTGAGGTGATCGGAGACCTCCTTGGGCAGGTCGTCGACCGCGCGCGCGATGGCCGCTCGCACCTTCGAGACGACCTGCGGCGTCGAGGCGTCGCCTTTCTTGAGAATGGTCAGCAGCACCGAACGCCGCCCCTCGACGTGCACGAGGTTGGTCTGCGGCGTCGCACCGTCGCGAACGTTCGCGACGTCGCGGATGTAGATCGTGCGCGCCCCGATGTTCTTGATCGGAATGTTCGCGATCTCGTCGAGCGTGGCCACGCTGGCGTTGGAGACGACCGGATACTCGTTGTCGCCGAACTTCGCGGTGCCGGTCGGCAGGGCGACGTTCTGCGTGCTCAGCACGTCCTGGATGTCGCGCGGCGAGACATTGGCCGCCTGCAGCTTCTGCGAATCGATGTCGATCATCACGGTGCGCTCGCGGCCACCGTACGGAAACGGGATCTGCACGCCCGGAACGTTGTTGAGCTGCGGGCGAATCTGCAGCGCCGCGAGATCGAAGAGCTGCCCCTCCGACATGGTGTCGCTCTCGAACGCGATCTGCAGCACGGGGATCGCGGTCGCGCTGTACTGGACGGTCCACGGCGTGGTCAGCCCGGGCGGTGCGCGGCGCATCGTCGGCCCGATGACCGACATCGCCTCGGCAATGCCTTGCGGCACGTTCGCATTCGGCTGCAGATAGATCTTCACGATCGAGAGGCCGGTCACCGAGAGGCTCTCGATGTGGTCGACGTTCGAGACCGCGAGGTTCGCGAGGCGCTCGTAGGTCGTGACGATCCGCTTCTCCATGTCCTCGGGCTGGAGACCGGTGTACTGCCAGATGACCGCGACGACCGGGATGTCGATCGCCGGGAACACGTCCTCGGGCGCCTGTCGGATCGCCAACGTGCCGCCGAGCACGATGACCATTGCCATGACGACGAATGTGTACGGCCGTTTGAGACCCAAATGGACCAGCCACATTTCAATGTCCAGTATCGCCCAGTCGTTCACGGGTTGTCGACGGCGCTCGTCGATCGATCCGCTAGTCGTCCAGTGCCATCGCCACGACCCTCGCGACGTGCAGCGCGAGCGAGTCCAGTGTCGGCAGCCCGCCGATCACATCACCGAAGAACCCGGGGAGCTCGGTGCAGCCGAGGATCACCGCGTCGGCGCCCATCTCACGAGCGGCGTCCTCGAGGAGGAGCCTGGATGACGGATCCAGGTGGCCGAGCAGCAGCTCCTTCTGGATGATCCGGTCGACGACCTCGACGCGCGCAGGCGTCGGCACCACCACCTCGACGCCGTACGTCTCGCCGATCACCGGATAGAACCCCGCTTCCACGGTCTTCTTGGTCGCGAGCAGGCCCACCTTGCGAAATCCGCGCTTCACGGCGTCTTCGAACACGACCTCCGCGACGTGCACGAACGGCAACACGAGCGGGATGTGAGGGAAATGCGAGTGCGTGGTGTTGGCGCAGACCACGAAGAAGTCGGCGCCCGCTCGCTTCAAGCCGTCGACCGCAGCGGCCAGCAGCGCGCGCTTCTGCTCCACGGTCGGCGCGTCGCGAAGCTCGGCGAAGTTCAGGCTGAACAGCACGATCTTGGCGGAAGCCATGCCGCCGAGCCGGTCCTGAACCTGTTGGTTGATCGCGCGGTAGTAGTCGATCGTCGAATGCCAGCTGAGCCCGCCGATCATGCCGATCGTCTTCATCGCGTCTCGGTCCGATAGATCTCCTCGATCAACGGCCCATACATCGCGACGGTCTTCTTCCGGTCTCGCGACGTCTTGCCCAGATTCGCTGCCTTGTAGATGTCTGCCGGGAACGGGCCGGCGAACAGCACGATCGCCCTCACGCGCTCGAACGTCTCGACGGTCTCGTTGAGCTTGTCGACGAGCTGTTCCACGTCC
>Ga0268266_10006372_pt1 | contig 10811 bp, 7 predicted proteins | sample KBSS13metaG_FD_190356 | JGI IMG/M metagenome (GOLD analysis project Ga0268266, IMG submission 190356) | Switchgrass rhizosphere microbial communities from Kellogg Biological Station, Michigan, USA - KBS S1-3 metaG (SPAdes) (version 2) | ecosystem: Host-associated > Plants > Roots > Rhizosphere >... | reverse complement strand
GGCCGACGTGGGCTACGACCCCCGTCGGGGATCCCACGTCGTGCTGTCGACGTTGCGGGCGGCGCAGCGCCGGCTGTTGGAGTACGGCGCGACCCATCGCGGCAGCGACGGTGGCGCCTGGCACGGCGGTACGACGACCGTGGTCGCGATGCTGGTCGAGGGGGACGAGGGGCCGCAGTGGCTGCTGACCAACCTCGGCGACTCCCGTATCTACCGCTACACCCACGGTGAGCTGCTGCGGGTGAGCACCGACCACAGCGTGGTGCAGGGACTCGTCGACTCCGGGCGGATCACCGAGGAGCAGGCCCTGCACCATCCCGAGCGCCACATCGTGACCCGTGCGCTCGGCGGCCCCGACCCCCTGGACCCGGACTTCTTCGAGCTCCCGCTGGCCGGCGCCGAACGCGTGCTCCTCTGCTCCGACGGCGTGACCGACCTGGTCCGCGATCGCGAGCTCGCCCGCATCCTCGGCCAGAACAGCGACCCGCGTGACGCCGCCGAGCGCATCGTCACTGCGGCCCTCGAGGCCGGCGGCATCGACAACGCCACCGCCGTGGTCGTCGATGTGATGGGATTGGTCGACGATCGCACCTACGACTCGCGGCGTCAGCGCGAGAGTCTGCACGAGAAGCTGGGAGCACTGCCGTGACCGTGAGCCACACCGTCGTGCCGGGGGAGTGGTACGGCGTCCTCGGGGACCGCGTCATCGTGCTGCTCCCACCCGCGGCCAAGGCGCGGGTCGCCGGGCTCTGGGAGACCGTCGACGAGGGCGCCGGCTTCGACGAGGTGCTCGACGCGCTGATCAGTGACGGGCTCCGCAGCCTGCCCTCGTTCGTGCTGGTCAGCGGCGAGGGCCGCGAGGTCAAGGTGGTCATCCGGGGCGCCGGAGAGGCCGAGCTCGAGACGTCGGACGGCCCGATCACGGTCTCCGGGTCGGTCGACACCACCTGGGTGGAGCAGAACGTGAGCGGGGTCAGCGCCCTCCGCGTGCGGGTCGCCGACGGGGACGGCGCGCCGTACACCGTCGGGTCGGGGCTGGTGCGTGTCGCCAGCGTCCAGCACCCCGCCGCCGGTGGGGTCGTGTCCACGCCCGACGCCGACGTCGTCGCGGTGCCGGTCGAGCAGCCAGCTCCCGCGAGCGCGGCACCCGAGTCGCCTGCACCCGAGCCGCCTGCCCCCGAACCGCCCGCCCCCGAGCCGCCCGCGCCCGAGCACCGCGCGCGGATCCTGCCGCCCGACCCGCAGCTCGAGCAGGAGCGGGCCGCCGCGGCTGCGGTCCCCGAGCCCACCCCCGCACCACCCACGGGTCCTGTCGTGGCCACTCCGCCGGTCGCGCCGGTCCCCGGTGCCGCGGTCCCGGTCCCGGTCCCGATCCCGGTCCCGGGTCCCGGCGGTCCCGCCTTCGACCCGCTGACCAGCCCCGAGCTGGCCGTGACACCGGGGAGCCCCGCGCCCCCCGACCACCGCGACGACACCGGCGACACCCAGGCGGGCGGATTCGACGCCGGACAGGTGGCCGACCAGACGCCGGCCGCGCCGACGACCCGACCGGTGGCGCGCCTGATCTTCTCCAGCGGCGAGGTGGTCGACGTCGATCGTGCGGTCGTGATCGGTCGGGCCCCCGACCACGGTCGCTACGGCGACGACGAGCAGACTCGGCTGGTGACCGTGCCCAGCCCCCACCAGGAGATCTCCCAGACCCACCTGGAGATCAGGCCCGGCACCGGCGCCGACCACGGATCGGCGGTGGCCACGGACCTCGGCTCGACCAACGGCACCGTCGTCGCCCAGCCCGGGCTGCCCGCCGAGGACCTCCGGCCCGGCATCGCCGTGCAGCTGGCCCCGGGCGCGACCATCGACCTCGGAGAAGGGGTCACCATCCAGGTCACCCAGGCGTGAGCCGGTGAGCGTGATGTCCGTCGCCGGCCAGGCCGTCGCCCCGCCGTCCCTGCCCGCAGACCTCCGGGTCGCCGACCCCGACCGCCGGTTCTACGCCTTCGCGATCGACCGGATGGTCGCGTGGGGGATCGACGTCGCCGTCGCGGTGGTCGCCTCGCGCTACCTGCTGTCGCGCGGTCACGTCGTGATCGGCGTCGTCGTGATCGTGGCCACCGTCCTGCTCGTCGGCCTGGTCCTGGCCCTGCTACTCGGTACCACCGGCGCCACCCCGGGCAAGTCGCTGATGGGGCTGCGGCTGGTCCACACCGGCACCGGCGGGCCGATCGGCCCCGGCCCTGCGATCCTGCGCACGTGCGTGGTCGGGCTCGCGACCGTTCCGTTCGGATTCGGCCTCGCGGCGCTCGCCTGGACCGCCGTCGCCGACACCACCCGGCTGCGGCGCGGCTGGCACGACCACCTCGTCGGGTCGATCCTGCTCGACACCCGGCCGGTGCCGGTGGTCGACGAGGTGGAGGACGCCGGGCCGCGCCACGTCGTGAACCTCACCGCCCTGCGGCTGGCCCCGTCCCGCCGTACGCCGGAGCCGCTGGAGCCGACCGTGCTGCCGCCGCGCGCCCGACCGCGCCACGCCGCCGGTCCACACCCCGACGACCGTGCCGAGCGGACCACCGTCCGCGACCCGGGCCCGGCCCGGGACGACGCTCCCGAGCCGACCGCGCCGGTGGTGCTGCCCGCGTCGACGTGGGGCCTCGCCTTCGACACCGGGGAGCGGGTCGTCGTCGACACGCTCGTCCTCGTCGGCCGCCGCCCCGAACTCCGTCAGGGCGAGCAGGGTGCCCGGCTGGTCGCGCTGCCCTCGGCGGACATGTCGGTCTCGAAGACCCATGCCCAGGTGGTCGTCGCCGACGACGGTGCCCTGGTCGTCACCGACCGCGGCTCCACCAACGGCTCGACCCTGGTCCGCCAGGGGATGGCGCGGCCACTCCCCGGCGGCCGCCCGACGACGTTGCTCGACGGTGACGTGGTGAAGCTGGGCGACCGGACGATGACCGTGCACCGCGTGAACTGATCCGCTGTCTCGGGTCGTCCGCCTGGGCGGGTACTGGAGCACCCGCTCAGGCGGACAACCCGAAATCGCGCGGCTCAGATCAACGGCACGATCACGTCGTACGTCGCCCGGTCGCCCGCCGCGACCAGGGCGCGCGGTGCGGCGCCGTCGATGTCGTGGTCGTCGTTGGGTCGGTACGCGCCCCCGGACTCCGTCCCGAGGTGACCGCCCGCCTCGGTCAGGATCAGCCCACCCGGCACGTGGTCCCACGGGTTGGCGCGTCCGTAGACGACGTAGTCGGCATCGCCCTCGGCCAGGTGCGGGTAGTCGATCCCGCACGAGACCCAGGTCAGCTCCAGGGGCTGCAGGTCGTCGGCCAGCGCCCGGCCGATCCACTTCCGCCGCGAGGTGACGCCGCGCCACTCGGCGCGGGGTGGCGTGGGTGGCCGCATGATGCGTTCGCCGTTGCGCCAGGCGCCGCCGCCCAGCTCCGCGACGTAGGCCTTCTCGTGCTGCGGCTGCCAGATCCAACCGCGCACGGCCTCGCCACCCTTGACCTCGCCCACCATGACGGCGTGGTCGCGCGAGCCGCGCACGAAGTTCTTGGTGCCGTCGACGGGGTCGACGGTGAAGGCGTGGTCGGACGCCCAGAACTCCCGGAGCAGCGCCGGCCGCCCGGCGTACGTCTCCTCACCCAGGATCACCGCCTCGGGGTACGCCGCTCGCAGGGCCGTCGTGATCAGCTCCTCGGCCTCGTGATCCGCGGTGGTGACCAGGTCGCCGGGGCCCTTCTCGTGGATCTCGCCCGCGGACAGCGCCCGGAACCGCGGGTTGACGACCTGCTCGGCGACGTCCTGCATCAGCCGCAGCACGGCGTCGGTGTCCACGTCGTCAACAGTAGGCCCGCTGCATCCGGGTCGTCCGCCTGAACGGGTACAAGAGAACCCGTCTGAGCGGACGACCCAACGCAGCCTCGGGTCGTCCGCCTGAACGGGTACAAGAGCACCCGCTGGAGCGGACGACCCAACGCAGCCTCGGGTCGTCCGCCTGAACGGGTACAAGAGCACCCGCTGGAGCGGACGACCGAACGCAGCCTCGGGTCGTCCGCCTGAGCGGGTACAAGAGCACCCGCTGGAGCGGACGACCCGGATAGACCGAGAGTAAGTTCCAATCCATGGAGTCCTACGCCCAGGGCGAGACCGAGCCGGCGCTCCTCGAGGAGACCATCGGGGCCAACCTCGAGCACACGGTCGCGGCGTTCCCCGATCGTGAGGCGCTGGTCGAGTTCGCCACCGGCCGACGGTGGACCTGGCGCGAGTTCGACCACGACGTCGACCTGGTGGCCCGCGGCCTGATCGCGGCCGGGATCGAGAAGGGCGACCGGGTCGGGATCTGGGGTCCGAACAGCGCCCGCTGGACCCTCACCCAGTACGCCGCGGCGAAGATCGGCGCGATCCTGGTCAACGTCAACCCGGCCTACCGGACGCACGAGTTCTCCTACGTCATGAACCAGTCCGGCACCAAGCTCCTGGTCGCGGCGAGCTCCTTCAAGACCAGCGACTACCGCGGCATGGTCGAGGAGACCGCCGCGCACAACCCGACGCTGGAACGCGTCGTCTACCTCGACACCGACGACTGGGACGCGCTGGTCGCGCAGGGGGAGGCCCAGGACGCCGACGTGCTGAACCAGCGCAAGCACACGCTGGAACCCCCCGACCCGATCAACATCCAGTACACGTCGGGCACGACCGGCTTCCCCAAGGGCGCGACGCTCAGCCATCGCAACATCCTCAACAACGGCTTCCTGGTCACCGAGCTGATCGAGATGACCGAGGAGGACCGCCTCTGCATCCCCGTGCCCTTCTACCACTGCTTCGGGATGGTGATGGCCAACCTCGGCTGCACCAGCCACGGCGCCACGATGGTCGTCCCGGCCCCCGGGTTCGACCCGGGCCTCACCCTCGACGCGATCAGCCAGGAGCGCTGCACGGCGGTCTACGGCGTGCCGACGATGTTCATCGCCATGCAGCACCACCCGACGTTCGGCGACCACGACCTCACCAGCCTGCGCACCGGGATCATGGCCGGGTCCATCTGCCCGGTCGAGGTGATGAAGCGCTGCGTCAACGACATGCACATGGAGACCGCCTCGATCGCCTACGGGATGACCGAGACCAGCCCCGTCTCGTGCCAGACCCGCACCGACGACGACCTCGAACGGCGTACGGCGTCCATCGGTCGCGTCCACCCCCACGTCGAGATCAAGATCGTCGACCCGGCCACCGGCGAGACCGTCGAGCGCGGACAGCCGGGCGAGTTCTGCACCCGTGGCTACTCGGTGATGCTCGGCTACTGGGACGACGCGGAGAAGACCGCCGAGGCGATCGACGCCGACGGCTGGATGCACACCGGCGACCTTGCCGAGATGCGCGACGACGGCTACTGCAACATCGTCGGCCGGATGAAGGACATGGTCATCCGCGGCGGCGAGAACATCTACCCGCGCGAGATCGAGGAGTTCCTCTACGGCCACCCGGACATCGAGGACGTCCAGGTGATCGGCGTGCCGGACGAGAAGTACGGCGAGGAGCTGGCCGCGTGGATCAAGCTGAACGACGGTGCCGAGCCGTTGGACGCCGAGAAGGTGCGTGAGTTCTGCACCGGCCGGCTCGCCCACTACAAGATCCCGCGCTACGTGCTGGTCGTCGACGACTTCCCGATGACGGTCACCGGCAAGATCCGCAAGGTCCAGATGCGTGAGGAGACCGCGGCGAGGCTCGGCCTCACCGGCACCGGTCACGGCCCGTCGGGCAGCTGACGAAGCGCCTGGCTAGGTTTGTCCCGACCCGACTTCTCGTGGAAGGACACGCGCGTGAGCGACGACCTGGGCATCCTGGCCGACGACTACTGGGAGTCCCTGCGGCACCAGCAGCCGACCTGGCGGCACATGCTGGGTGACTACACTGAGGTCGGTCGCTACGAGGAGTGCAGCCGCGAGGCGGAGCAGCAGATCGTGGCCACGCTGCGCGGCTTCGTCCGCCGCGCCGAGGACATCGACGTGGCCGGCCTCGACGAGCAGGACGTCGTGACCCGCGAGGTCGTGATCGCGTCCGCGACGGCGCACGCCGACCTCACGGAGACGCCGCTCACCGGACTCGCGGCCAACCCCGTCAGCGGTCTCCAGGTGCAGCTGCCCCTGGTGCTCGGGCTCCTGTCCGTGCCCGACGTGACGGTCGCGGACCAGATGCCCGGCAAGCTCGACGCGGTCGGTGTCCACCTCCACCAGCTCGCCGAGCGCGTGCGCAACGCCGCCGACGGCGGATGGGTCTCGCCGGAGTTCGCCGTGCGCGAGACGCTCGACCAGCTCGAGAGCGCGCTCGCCGTCCCGGTCGAGGACGACCCCGTGGTGGCGGCGGTCCGGATCCCCGACGGCGTCGATGCCGACGATCTGCGGTCCGAGCTCCGGGCGGCCGTCGAGCGCTCCATCAGGCCGGGGCTGGCCGAGTTCCGTGACGCGCTGGGCAGCGTCGCCGGCGGGGCCAGGCCCGAGGAGCGCTGCGGACTCTCCTGGCTGGACGGCGGTGACGAGGCGTACGCCGCGTCGCTCCGCTTCTTCACGACCACCGACAAGTCGGCGCAGGAGATCCACGAGATCGGCCTGGCCCAGGTGGCCAAGCTCGCCGACGAGTACCGCACGCTGGGTCCCGAGACCGTCGGTTCCGACGACCTCGAGCAGATCTTCGAAGCGATGCGGACCGACCCCCAGCTCCACTTCGAGCACGCCGAGGAGCTGGTCGAGCAGTCCGAGGTCGCGCTGGCGCGCGCCGAGGGCGCGATGGGCGACTGGTTCGAGGTGGTCCCGCAGGCGCCGTGCGCGGTCGAGGGCACGACCGTGGGTGCCAAGGCGTTCTACTTCCCACCCTCCACCGACGGCTCCCGCGGCGGCACGTTCTTCGTGAACACCGTCGACGCGTCCGCGTGGGGCCGCTTCGAGCTCGAGGCGATGGCGTTCCACGAGGGCGTGCCCGGTCACCACCTCCAGCTCGCGATCGCGTCGGAGCTCCCCGACTCCGTCCCGGCGTTCCGCCGCCACCTCAACAACTCGGCGTACTCCGAGGGCTGGGGTCTCTACAGCGAGCGGCTGTCCGACGAGATGGGGTTGTACTCCACGGCGCTCGACCGGATGGGCATGTACAGCGCCGACTCGCTGCGCGCGTGCCGGCTCGTGGTCGACACCGGCCTCCACGCCCTGGGGTGGAGCCGGCAGCAGGCGATCGACTACATGGTCACGAACTCGCCGCTCACGGAGGGTGTCTGCCGGCCCGAGGTCGACCGCTACATCTGCCGACCGGGCCAGGCCACGTCGTACATGGTCGGTCGGCTGGAGATCCAGCGGATGCGACGCGAGGCCGAGCAGCGGCAGGGCGATCGGTTCGACGTACGCCGCTTCCACTCCGCGGTGCTCGACAGCGGTGCCCTGCCCCTCGGCGTGCTCGACCGGGTGGTGGCCGCGCGGCTGGTCTGACCCGGGTCAGCTCCGCTTCGACAGCAGCTGCACCACCGTCTCGCCCGGGCACGTCGCCGACTTCTTGATGGCCCAGCGGCCGGTGAACCCGTTGCCGGTCCAGTTCGCCTCGGCGTCGTCCTCCTCGGTCTCCCCTTCGGTGACCTTGAAGCCCGACCTCCCGGCGGCGTTCATCGCGTGGAGGACGTCGTCGAACCGCGCGGCGGTGACCCCGGTGGCGATGACGCCGTCGCCTCCGCGGTCCTCGACGTTGAACACCACGGTGCCGGACGGAAGGGGAAAGCTCGCCGGGTAGCCGTCCGGCGTCGACGTCACGGCCGTGGCGTCGCGCAGGCAGGTCTCCGTGTCGGCGGCGGCCGAGAGGCCCCCGGCATCGGGTCCCGGGGCGCCGGCGTCACTCTCGCCGCCTCCGCACGCGGGCAGGACCAGCAGCACGGCCAGCAGCACGGTCAGCAGCACGGGTGCGGCGAGCAGTCGTTGGCTCATCAGCCCCGCCGATGGGTGATCCGCTTGTTGTCGGCCTCGTTCGACTCCGCGATCCGGTTCCGCGGGTCGACGTACCCGGTGAACGTGTGACGCCCGTGCGTGGCCCTCCACGAGAAGCGCACGTGCACGGCCCTCCCCGGGCGCAGCCGGATGAGGGTAGTGCGTGCGGTGTGGTGGTGACGGTCGGTCAGTCGGACCACGACGTGGTGCGCCGTGCGCGAGCCCTTGTTGCGGACGACGAGCGTCGCGACGAAACGATGGTGGCGGTGCTCGGACACGTGCTGGCGGGTGAGCCTCAGGTTCACCCGCGGGTCGTTCGCCGACAGCAGGCCGAGTCCGCTGCTCTGGCGAGCGATCGTGGCGTACGCCGCCTGGGCGTCCGCGGGCCCGGCGCCGCTGGTGTGGGTGCTGTCGGTGACACAGGCGTCGATGCACCCGTCTGCGAAAGCCGCCTCCACGTGCCCGGTCCGGTCGATCGTCACGTCGATGAAGTCGAGCAGGTTGCGGTCGTTGCCGCAGGTCGTCCCACCGGTGCAGATCGAGCCGCGCTGGACCGGGTCGTGCGGGGTCGCGTCGCTGGTCACCCACGAGGCGCCGCCGTCGTACGTCGTGGCGAGGTACAGGTGCCAGACGCCCTTGAAGTTCGCGGCGTCCTGGTAGTTGCCGCCCGTCGGGGTGCCGATGAAGGCGAGCGTCGCGCGGTCGTCGTCGCCCGCCACCATCGTCGGGAACACGGCGTTCTTGATCCCGAGCTCGGACCCGACGGTCTGCGGCGCCGACCAGGTCGAGCCACGGTCGTGGCTGACCGCGACGGCGGGCTTGCCGTCGGAGCCGACGTACCCGAAGTAGACGGTGCCGTTGGCCCCGACGCCGACGGACGGATCGGCGTCGCTCGGGCTGCTGCCCGGCACGGGGTGGAGCGTCCACGAGGTGCCGCCGTCGGTGCTGGTCACGACCGCTGCGTTGCTACCGCAGGCCTTGTTGGGGACGTACGCGGTCCCGTCGGGCGCGACCTTCACGTGACCGTGCAGGCCCCCGCAGTCCAGCAGGCTGTACGTCGGGACGCCCGGACCGAAGGTCGTGCCCCCGTCGTGCGAGGCCGCGCAGAACGCGGTCGCGATGTCCTGGCTGCAGTAGTAGACGGCGTGGGGGTAGGTCGACGTGGGCAGCGCACCGACACCCGCGGGGCTGTACGCCCCGCCCCCGATGGTCTGGTGGTCGACCCCGGACGGGATGCCACCGCCGGTGCTGGGATTCCAGGTCTTCCCGTCGTCATCGGTGTAGCAGGTCAGCGAGTCCTGCCCGGACAGCTGCGACTCGAACGTGCGACCGGTGGTGTGATCGGTGAACAGGATCGGGTCGAGGCTCGCGAGACCACCCACGACGCACCCGTTCGCCGCGGTGGCGGAGACGTCGCTCCACGTGGCCTTCGCGGGGGAGACGCTGTCGTCGAAGGCGACCTTGTACGTCGAGAGGTACGACTGGTACATCGTCGCCCCGCTCTTCCAGCTCGACCCGATCGAGGGCTCGCCGGCGTTGTTCACGTCGCCGTTCAGGCCGTGTGGGGCGGCGTACGTCGTGAAGCCGGGCGGTGTCTGGGTCCCCGGCGGTGTCGGCACAGGCTGGTCGACCAGCTTCGCGGTCGCCGAGTAGCTCTGGGCCAGCGGGAGGAACGGCACCACGCGGACCGTGTACGTGCCCGTGGTGGGAGGCAGGACGACCTCCTCCGGGTCGGCGTTCGACGCAGCCGTACCGATCTGGTTGCCCTGCGCGTCGAGCACGTAGACGTCGAAGTCCGCCGCGTCGTTCGGCCAGCTCACGTCGACCTTCAGCGAGTGGCTCTCGTCGTACCCGGCCGGGGTGGAGACGTGAAGGGTGAAGTCGTCACAGCTCTGCGGGATGGTGCAGTCGGGTTGGTCGAGCGCGTTCCCGCTCGGGTTGGGCGCCACGAACGGCCCCCCGGTCCACGACACCGAGGTCGCGGCGTCGCTGACGCTGCCCTCGATCGGGGAGCTGGCGACCGCAGCCCCGCTGTGGGTGAAGGCGGCCAGGGCCAGGCTCGCCGCCGCCCCCAGGCCGAGCAGGCGGCGTACGGAGCGGGACAAGCGGGGGGTGGGACGCATGGGACTCCTCAGCGGGATCGTGGTCGCTGAGGTGTCAACGAGGCAGCCCGGGCCCGAGTCACGGGCCGGGGTCGGCGTCCCGGACTGCCTAGTGCCCGAGGAGCACGCGCCGCGCCCGGTGCCGGCGGGGATCGGCGACGTCGAGGCGCTCGTCCCGGAGCCGCTCGACGTCGGGATCGTCGTACGCAGGCAGGGGTCCGGCCGCCAGCGTCAGCAGGAGGTCGGCCAGCGCGGGGTTGCGCACGAGCGCCGGGCCGTGGAGGTACGTCGCGAGGATGTGCCCCTGCCGCACCCCCTCCGAACGGGCGTCCCCGTTCCCGACCCCCGCCACCAACCGGCCCAGTGGGCGTGCCGACCCGCTGAGCTGCGCGGTTCCGCGGTGGTTCTCGTAGCCGGTCAGCGTCGGCACCCCGGGGAGGTCCACGGGCTCGGTGACGATCTCGCCGACGGCCCGCTCCTCCAGCCGTCCGCACTCGACGTCGAGCAGCCCGAGGCCCTGGTGGCGGCGGCCGTGGCCGTCCTCGAATCCGCGTGAGAGCAGTTGCAGACCCGCGCACACGACGAAGCACGTGTGGGCCCCGAGAACCGCGGCGGAGAGGTCGTCGGCCAGGAGCGCCCGGGCCGCGAGCAGCTGCGCCGAGTCCTCGCCGCCACCGATCACGTAGAGGTCGGCGGTCCGGGGGAGTCGGTCCTCGAGCCCGACCTCGATCACCCGGTACCGCAACCCGCG
>Ga0268266_10006371_pt1 | contig 10811 bp, 7 predicted proteins | sample KBSS13metaG_FD_190356 | JGI IMG/M metagenome (GOLD analysis project Ga0268266, IMG submission 190356) | Switchgrass rhizosphere microbial communities from Kellogg Biological Station, Michigan, USA - KBS S1-3 metaG (SPAdes) (version 2) | ecosystem: Host-associated > Plants > Roots > Rhizosphere >... | reverse complement strand
GGCTATTCGGCTTCCGTTGGATCCTTCGCGACCAGCGCCGACGCTGCCCCGTCTGCCTCTCCACCCTCACCAACCCTGCTCGCGTGGGCGAGCCATCCCGCAACTTTCTCGGCTGGAACGGCACCGAACTTATCTGCGCTGGAGGCCACGGCCTCCTTCACGTTCCCGAACTCCCCACAAGCTGGTTCGGAACCCAACGCTGGCTCTATCTCGATTCTTCGTGGAGCAGCCTCTTCCTCGGCACGATTTAGAAACAATCAGTGCCTGATCGAAACCACCCTGAAGTCATCATTCCGAGCGAAGCCGATGAATCCGAATTTTGCCCAACGCTTTAAAGGGATCTGCTTTCTCCCGAAGATCTCCGAAGCGAGGAGAATCGAAACCCTACCGTAGCCCGCGCAGTCTCTGGCAGGCGTCCGCCAGGTCCTCGTCCTTCTTCGCAAAGCAGAACCGCAGCAGATCCTCACCCTTTCCAGCGCGGAAGAACGCCGAACCAGCGACCGCGGCAACGCCCGTCTTCGCCAGCAGCGTGCGTGATCTCTGGGCTGCGGTGCCGTCGCCCAGCACGTGCTCAAGCCCTGCCGTCGAAGCCAGAATGTAGTACGCTCCATCCGGAACATGCGGTGTCATCCCGGCATCTCGCAGCGCAGCGACCAGCATCTCCCGCTTGGTCTCATGCTCCATCGCCAAACCTGCGTAGAACGTTCTTCCCAGCTTCTCAATTCCGGTCGCGACTCCGTGCTGAAACGGAGTAGGGGCGCACACATAGAGCAGATCATGGAAGTACCCGATGGCACCGATCCACTTGGCATCCGCGATCACATACCCGATTCTCCAGCCCGTCACCGAGAAGGTCTTCGAGTAGCCCGACATCACAATCGTTCGCTCGCGCATTCCATCCAGCGCTGCCGGACTGATGTGCTTCGCATCTCCATACAGAAAGTGCTCATAGATCTCGTCCGTCAAGATAAATAGGTCGTGCTCACGCGCAATCTCAGCCAGCCCTTCCAGCTCTGCGCGTGTGAACACCTTTCCCGCCGGATTCGAAGGCGTATTGACCACCATCGCCCGGGTCTTCGGTGTAATCGCGGCGCGCACACGCTCCAGATCCAGCGCCCATGTTCCCATCTCCAGCTCGACTGCCACAGGAACTGCACGCAGGGAACGCAACGTGCCTACGTGATATCCGTAGAACGGCTCGAAGAGCAGCACCTCATCGCCTGGATCGAACAATGCCATCGCCACTGCGTGAAAAGCCCCCGTCGCCCCGCTCGCCACCACTACCTCGCGATCGGGATCCACGACCAGCCCCTGCATTCGCTCCGTCTTCTCCGCGATGGCGCGCCGCAGCCTCGCAATTCCATCCAGCCGCGTGTAGATGTTATGCCCATCGTGGATAGCAGCGATGGCCGCCTCAGCCACCACAGCTGGAACCTCCGTGTCGCACACCCCTTGCGCCAGGTTGACTCCGCCTACGCGATCGCTTTCCATAGTCATGGCGCGAATCTCCGACTGCACCACCCGTGGCGCCAGTTCGCTCAAGCCCAGCCCGCGCCCCTTCGCAACCTCCGACTGCACCATCGCCTTACCCTCCATCCCAACTCTGAAGTGCTTCCATCTTACGTCGATCAGCCTTGAATAGGCTTCAGAAGGATCCGGATGTTTATCTGGCCGAGACCGGTCCCTCTTCCCCGCTGGGAAGGGAAGTCCTCGCAACATCCTGCTTCAACAGATAGAACGACGTAGCAAGCAGCACCAGGTCCTTTGCAAGAAAAGCAACATTCCCCTGCATGGCTGGAAATCCGCCCGCCGAGGGCGCCCATCCGTCCGGCATGAAGGGAATGATAGTTAGAGTTCCGATAAACGAGGCCACCGACCCAAGAGCGCCAAGAATGCCTAGCTCTTTGCTCCAGAATCCAGCGAACAACAGCGCCCCGAACAGCCATTCCGCCACACCCAGGAAATAGGTAGCACCCTTTATCCCGAAGACTGGGTACATCCACGAGAGCAAAGGTCCATTGCTGATAAATGGAATCAGCGTCTGCGCCTCGTAGTTAAACCATTTCTGATATCCGAAAAACAGAAAGATCACCACCATCGATGCACGCACGATGTTGTAGTCGAGATCCTTTTTGAGAAGCCCCGATCCTGCCAAAGCCTTAGTGAGGAAATTCATCTTCAAGCCCTTTCCGAACGCCTGGCGTTCGCTCCGATGAATCCACTCTAGAGTTGTCTTGTGATCTCCTGAAGCTCGTATAGACTCATAAATATGCTCCATCGTCTCATCAAGGTCGAGCATATTCGTTATGGACTGGCTGAGCCGACTCCTTCAAATCGTTCCTGTCTGCGGCCGTCTTGAGATTCGGTGCCTCTACGCCGCGCCCTGGCGCCTGGCGCTCGGTCCTTTTCTGCCGGGGGAGATCCCGTACCACATCGTCGTGAGCGGTACAGCCATGTTGGAAGATCCTGCGAGCGGAGCTCTGCGCACGATCAAGGAAGGAGATGTCCTGCTCTTTCCTCATGGTCGAGCGCATGTCCTGCACGACGGCAGCGGAGTATCTCCTATTACGGCACAACCGCATCCAGGCTTGAACCTGACCATCGACCGGAATACCGGAACCGGAGATCAGTTGGACATGTTGTGCGGCCGTTTCACCATTGCTCTGCCGCACGATCGTCTGCTGCGCGACTATCTTCCTGGCGATCTGATCGTTCGTTCGGGCGGTCAAAGTACGACTGCAGGAACGCAGCTGGCAGGTCTGATCTCGCTGATGCGGACAGGGGCATCCGTCGAAGGCTTAGGCGGGGATGCCATGCTCAATGCGTTGTCCGCTGCCATGTTTGCTCTGGTCTTGCGAGTGGCCAGCGAATCCAGCAATCCTCCGACCGGACTGCTGGCAGCCGTGGGACATCCTCGCCTCGCCCCGGCCTTGACCGCAATGTTTCAGACACCGAGTCACCCCTGGACATTGCAGGAGCTGGCGCGTCTGTGCCACATGTCGCGAGCCACCTTCGTCCGCCACTTCCAGCAGACGATAGGACGTTCCGCCAGCGAGCTACTGATGGATATCCGAATGACGCAGGCTGCTCTCGAGCTGAGAAGATCCTCTGCCTCTACCAGTGCAGTGGCAGAGGCCGCAGGCTACCAATCCGATGCCGCATTTCAGCGCGCCTTCAAGCAGCGTATGGGGATGACCCCGGCGCGCTGGCGCCGCGAAGCCCGTAGCTGACTCCAACCTCGATAACAAGTTGATCGGCTAGAATTGGCGGCTGTATCCGTCATTCGCTTTGCTAGTTGTTGTGGTTCATGTCTAAATCACAAAAGGATATCCCTCCTATGAGGAATCGCCTGTGCTGTCACGTTGCGCTCGCAGCCCTGTCAATGGTCGTATGTCTGCCCTTCCTCGCCGCACAGGAATCTCCTCGACAGGATGGGTATGCGCCGCTAACCAGCGGTGACGGCCTGCGCTATCCCCTTGAAATCGGGCCGCTCACGTGGCATCTGGTCGGCAGCGGCATTCACCCGGTCAAGGGCTCCGACGGTCTCATCCATCTTGCGTACGCTCTGCAGATCACGAACGCCTGGAGTGTACCGGCGACCATCAAGTCCGTCGAGCTGATAGACCCAGCGCGTGGCAATCAGGTCAGCGGTAAAAATCGCGTCCTCGACATCAAGAGCGAAGACGTGACCGGTCAGGTGAGGCTCTTCACGTTGCCGGGAACGATGGGTAAAGAAAGCTATACCACCCAGATTCCGAGCGGACAGGCGGGTGTGATGTTCTTCGATGTCACCTACGACGACATCAGCCAGGTGCCAAAGACGATTGCGCACCGCATCACGACAACAACTCCTCCGACACCAATAGGGACGGAGCACACGACCGTCGGCCACTCCATCCCTGTCGGCCATGAGGCAATCGTGATCAGCCCTCCGTTCAAGGGCAGCGGCTGGGTCGACGGCAATGGGTGTTGCCTGGAGATTGGACCGCATCGGTTCGTCACCAACTCGATGAATGGAATGCTCGATCCCAGCGAGACCTTCGCCATCGACTGGGTACAGATTGACTCTCATGGCCTTGCATACCGGAACGACGGCAGGAAGCCGGAAGATTGGTTCTGTTACGGTGCTGAAATTCTGGCGGTCGCTCCGGGCACAGTGGTGGAAGTGATGCGCGATCTTCCCAACGTCACGCCGGGGAAGAATCCTGAAGGGCTGACCATCCCGCAGATCGCCGGCAATCGCGTGATCATCGACATGGGCTCGGGGCACTATGCGATGTATGCGCACCTCGCTCCTGGCAGCATTCAAGTGAAAGTCGGCGACCACGTGCAGCAGGGCCAGAAGCTCGGACTACTGGGGAACACGGGCAACTCGAGCGCGCCGCATCTTCATTTTCAGGTGATGGATCGACCATCGAGTCTGGACGACACCTCGCTTCCATTTGTGTTCGATCGCATGAATCTTGAGGGACGTGTCCAGCTGGACCTAACGGTTCTGGACGAAAACACGGACAAGAAAATTGCACTTCCCATGGACAAGAAGGACGCGAAGCCACTCACCCGTGTGATGCCGCTCTCCCGCGATGTTGTGGGGTTTCCATAAGGGCCTCTCTCCGTGGAAAAAGCCGAAATCGAATCCGTCGACCTCTACACTGCAGAAATAGCCGCAAATTAGGAGTTCTCTTAGAAGATTCCCGATTATCTACTGAGGCACTATTTCCTCTCGGCCAGATAAATCGCTGTGTAGTCCAGATAGTTCTGGGCGTATTGGAGAATCATCTTCTGATCCTCCTCTCCCAGAGTCTTCTTCACCTTTCCCGGAACCCCTACCACCAGCGACCTGGGCGGAATCACCGAGTGCTCCGGAATCACCGCTCCCGCGGCAATAATCGAGCCCTCACCAATCTTCGCGTGATTCAGGATCACCGCGCCGATTCCCACCAGCACATTGTCCTCGAGCGTACATCCATGCACCGTGGCATTGTGGCCGATTGTGACCATCTCTCCCACCGTCACGGGGTAGAGATAGCGCATTCCGTGCAGTACCGCGCAGTCCTGTACGTTGCTCTTCGCTCCGATCCGGATCGAGTTCACGTCACCCCGCACCACCGCATTCATCCACACACTGGCCTGTTCGCCCAGCTCGACATCGCCGATCACCTGTGCCGATGGATCGACATAACAGCTCGCCGGCACAACAGGCGTTTTGCCCTGGTAGCTTCGGATCATCTCTATCTCCCCCTCTGCCTTAGAACGATTCTAGGCTGCGAGACTCCCAACTCTCTGAATTCAAAAGGTAAATGATTCCCGATTGACAGTCGTAAAAGCGCACTCATATAGTCCAATGGCACGTAAAAACGTTTCTTTCAGAACGTGACCGATAACCCTTGAACCAATTTGCGAGGCCAATACCATGCAACTCAATCGGATACGCGGGCTGTCCCGTCTCCTCTTTACGTTCCTCCTTTTCACCTTTGCATTGCTCCCGAAGACATGGGCCCAGGCAGGCGGTAGCGCGAGCGTTCAGGGTACGGTCACGGACCAGACCGGAGCTGCTATCCCGAATGCAAATGTGACCCTGACCAATGTCGGCACACACGCCGCACGCAGCACGGTTACCGATGGTTCCGGACTCTACAGTCTTCCCAATGTTCCCATCGGGCCCTACTCTCTTGGGGTCAGTGCAGCCGGATTTCAGGCCTACACCCAGACGGGCATCGTGCTCGAGGTCGGCAACAACATCCAAATCAACGCCTCCCTAAAAGTTGGCGATGCAAGCGAACACATCGAAGTGCAGTCTGCCGGTGTAGCTCTTGATACCGAAACCAGCACCTTCAAGCAGGTCATCGACCAGGCCCGCATCACCGAGATGCCGCTCAACGGTCGCCAGGCCACCCAGCTTGTTCTCGTCTCTGGAGGTGCCGTTACTGCGCCCGCAGCCGACATCCAGACCAGCAAGAACTACCTCACCTCCACCGTCATCGCCGTCGCCGGAAGCCAGGGCAACTACAACAACTACATCCTTGACGGCGGATACCACACCGACAACTTCACGAACACCAACCTTCCCTATCCTTTCCCGGACGCTCTGCACGAGTTCTCGGTCGAGTCGAACTCGCTGCCCGCCCGTAACGGCGTCCACCCGGGTTCGCTGGTCAATGTCGTCACCAACTCCGGATCCAACCAGTGGCATGGAACCGTCTTCGACTTCCTCCGCAACAACATCATCAACGCCAACAACTTCTTCTCGACCGCAAAAGACACCGTCAAACGCAACCAGTTCGGAGGAACCGTAGGTGGCAAAATTGTCACCGACAAACTCTTCTTCTTCGGCGGCTATCAGGGTACTCGCGAGCATAAAGTCGGTAACTCTACCGGCTACTGTCTTCCCACTCCCGCGATGCTCAACGGTGACTTCAGCCAGATGCCATCTACTGGAAATTGCGCCAGCACGGGAGCCGCATTCAAAGACCCGATCACCGGCGCAGCTGCTCCAAGCCGTAAGATTCCTGTCTCTGAGTTCAGCAACGCCGCTAAGAATCTGCTTAGCTACCTTCCGCTCTCACGGGCTGATTCGGTTGGTCGAGTCAACATAGCCCTTCCTGCCAACAACACCGAAGATCAGTACATTGGCCGCATCGACTTTACCTGGAGTCCGCGTCACTCCCTCTTCGGCCGATACTACCTTACAAACTACAACCTGCCGGCCTACTACTCTCCCACGAACATTCTTCTAACTACCGCCCCCGGGAACGACCAGCGCGTGCAGACCTTCACCCTGGGCGACACCTTCCTTTTCACCCCCAAGCTGGTTAATACCTTCCACGGAACCTATTCCCGCCGCCGTAACAACCGCGGACCGACGGCCGGAGGCATCAATGCCAACACCATCGGCGTCAACATCTTCACTTACACCCCTGTGGACCTCCGCATCCAGATGAACGGCGGCTTCGGAACCGGCTGCGGAACCTGTTCTCCCGGCTTCTTTAATGTCAACACTGAGGACTTCGCCGACGACATCGACTGGCTCGTCGGCAAGCACCAGATCGCGCTCGGCGGTGAGATCATCCGCACAGGCGACAACACCCGCGCTGGCTATCTCTTCAACGGCAGCTACTCCTTTGGCGGTGCAGCCTCTGGCGAAGTCTTGGCCGATTTTCTGACCGGCCAGATGACGACTTATGGCACTTCCTTCGCATTCAGCCAGAGCCGTGCCCAGGACACCACCTTCCGGCAGACCGTCTTTGGTATCTATGCCCAGGATACCTGGCACCCAATTCCCAATCTGACCATCAACTATGGCTTACGCTGGGAACCGAATCTCTATCAGACCGACAAGTTCGGCCGCGGCTCTATCTTCGACCAGGCTGCTTTCAACGCCAACCAGCACTCCATCCGCTTCCCCAATGCCCCCGCAGGCAGCTTCTATTATGGCGACCCCGGCGTACCTAAATCCTTCACCAGCAACCAATGGGCTAACCTCTCTCCACGTGTTGCCGTCACACTTGATCCCTACGGCACCGGTAAGACTGTCCTCCGAGCCGGCGGGGCAATGATGTACGATACTCCGTCCCTCTACACCTCACAGCGCGTAGCCTCCAACCCTCCTTTCGTCAACGAGATCGACCTCAACGGCCAAAGCTCCTTTGACAATCCATGGGCTGGATATCCCGGCGGCAATCCCTTCCCCGGCGCATTCCCTCCGGATGCCAGCGCCGTCTTCCCCACCAACACCCTCTGGGTTCTCCTGCAGAAGAAGATGCAGACCCCGGTCATCTACCAATGGACCGCCAGCATACAGCAGGACCTGGGTAACGGCTGGATGTTCTCGATCAACTACCTTGGCAACCAGCAGGCTCATCAGTGGGTTGGCAACGGCACCAACGCGGCCATCTACATCCCGGGCAATTGGTCGGGACCTGGCTCGTGTCAGGGGATGCCGCAGATCGCTGTGGGCAGCGCTCTTTATCCCGCCAAGAACGGGGACCCCTGTTCGAGCACTGGCAATCCGAACGCCCGAACGCCTCTTACCTTGGCCAACCATACCCAAGGACAGGGATACTCTCCCACCCTCACCTACATCACCGATGGCGCAACTACCAGCTACAACGGTGTCATCACCACTGTCCAGCATCGCATGTCCAACAACTTTAGCCTCCTGGCCAACTACACCTGGTCCAAATGCCTAGCTGTAGCCGACAACCCGGGCGACATTGCCGGACCCGCCTATGAGCACACGACCAACCCCCGCCTCGACCGAGGCCCATGCGGCTTCGACGTACGCCATATCTTCAACACCACCATGGTCGCTGCCAGTCACTTCCAATCCCTACATGGTTGGGCCGGAGCCGTCGCCAACAACTGGCAGATCGCTCCTCTCATCCGCATCACCAGTGGCCTGCCACTTAATATCACCTCCGGCACAGACAACTCCCGCACCGGCATCGGGCTCGACCGGCCTAATCTTGTTTCCGGCGCTGATCCTTATAGCCACGTCAAAATCCAGCAGAAGCCCACTGTCGGCTACTTCAACAAGGCCGCATTCACCCAAAACGCCGTCGGAACCTACGGCAATCTGGGGCGCAATACCTTCCGTGCTCCTAGCAACTACAACATTGACCTCGCCGTCAGCCGTATCTTTCCCATACGCGAGCGGCTCAACTTCCAGCTCCGTATGGAGTCGTTCAACATTCTGAATCACCCCAACTTCTCTACTGTCAACGCGACCGGCGGTTCCGCCCTCTCTACAGCATTCAACAACTCGGCCTTCGGTAACTACACTGGAGCGCTGGACCCCCGCATCTTCCAACTCGCTGGCAAGCTAACCTTCTGACCTTTCAACCGTCTCAAAATAGGAGGAGAGCCGTCCCAGCGGGGCGGCTTTCTTTTGTTAGGCTTGGTGAAACTTCTCAAAAGGGAACAGACGTCAAACTAATCACCATGACAGCATCTCAGTTACAGGAACACCTTCACTCTCTCGAGGAACGTTTGCTACACCCTGATCGGGAGACCGATCGGAATGCCTTAACTTCTCTGCTAGCCTCCGATTTCAAAGAATTCTGCACGTCAGGTCGTATCTTCAATCTCAACCAGCTCTCTCACGCTCTGCTCACCACATCACCTCGTGCTGCCACGATGAGCCACTTCTACGTAACTCCTCTGGGCGAAAACGCCGCGCTGGCCACCTATCACATCACCACCGCCAACTCCACCTCGCACCACTCCTCCATCTGGGTGCAACGGGGTAACCAGTGGCAGATGCTCTTCCACCAAGGGACCATCGCAGCTTGAGAAACGCTTCGACGGGCTGGGATTACGAAGGTTCCCGGCCCTGCTCTTCCCACTCGCGCTCGCGGTGAGGACGATCCCCTCGTTTCTGCGAATCCTCTTCTTCCCAGCGTCGCCGCTCTTCCTGTTCCTTTCTTTCTTCGCGACCGTCACTCATCTTCCACTCCTCACCGCGAACTCGCTGCCGGCTGTTTCTTTTCTTCGTGATACTCCTGCTCGGTGTTGATCTCCCACAGGGCAGCCTTCTCCACACCACCATCCACGAGGCCATCCACAACCGCCATTGCGGTCAGCATGGAATGGTCCTGGTTGTTGTACTTGTGCATACCGTTGCGCCCCACCAGAAACAGGTTCTCGAAAGAGTCCGTAAACCGCCGGAGTTCGTCGAAGCGGTCATAGGTTCCGAAGTACGCCGGATAGGTCTTGGGCACTCTCACCACGTGGCCGTCGAGAACATCTTCAGCGCGCAGGATTCCGATCTTTGCCACCTCGGCGATCGCAAACCTCTTCAGGTCTTCATCCTGCATCTTCCAGAGGTCGTCGGTCTCGTAGCAGAAGTATTCAAGTCCGATCCAGACCTTGGATGGATCTGCAACCAGATGCGGGCTCCAGTTGTTGAAGATCTGCAGACGGCCTAACAGGACATCGGGCTCCTGCACATAGATCCACGTGTCCTTGAGGAGTCCGCCATCTGGCTCCTTCACCTTTAATCGGTCTGCAAGCAAACCCACTGTAATGAAGTCGCGATACTCCAGACCTTCGCTCACCTCGCGCACATTCTCGGGCACCGGCCCATCCATTGCCCGCACCAGATCGCGCATCGGCATGGTGGAGAAAAAATAGTCCCCCGCAAAGGTCTCACGTTCTCCTGCCTCGTTAACCGCTTCGATCGAGATCACCCGCGATCCCTCGCAGTGCACCCGATCGACACACCAGCCCATGCAAATCTCACCTCCGCGTGCGACAACCTGATCGGCCACGTGCTCCCACAACTGCCCGGGCCCGAACTTCGGATACATGAATCGCTCGATGAGGCTCGTGTCCGTGCCCTTCTGCGCAATATCGCTCTTGCTGCCGCTGAAGGTTTTTTTCACAAAGTGTTTTACGGCTGTCGTCAGACTGAGTCCCTTAATGCGCTGCGCACCCCACTCCGCAGAGATCTGGTCGCAAGGTGTTCCCCACACCTTCTCTGTATAGCTCTTGAAGAACGTAAGGTACAGCTCACGTCCGAAGCGGTTGATCAGAAAGTCCTCAAGACTCTTCTCAGGACGAATCTGTGTCACACGCGACTTCATGTAACTCAATCCCACCTTCAGTGTGCGCACCGGGCCAAGATTTCCCAGTGTCGTCTTCGTCAGAGTGATGGGGTAATCGAAAAACTTGCGCAGGTAATAGATCCGGCTCTTGCGAGGACGAATCAGCATCACCAGATCAGGATCCGCCGGCTCTTGCGTCACCACGGTCTCGGTATGGCCATGAGCTTCGGTATGCTCTTCGCCCAGACCGTCCGTCTCTTCCGTCTC
>Ga0268266_10006370_pt1 | contig 10813 bp, 11 predicted proteins | sample KBSS13metaG_FD_190356 | JGI IMG/M metagenome (GOLD analysis project Ga0268266, IMG submission 190356) | Switchgrass rhizosphere microbial communities from Kellogg Biological Station, Michigan, USA - KBS S1-3 metaG (SPAdes) (version 2) | ecosystem: Host-associated > Plants > Roots > Rhizosphere... | reverse complement strand
ACACGACTCTCTTCCGATCTTCGCCGCTCACCCCGGCGTTGATCACGTCGAAGGGCAGATTCTTCTCCCGGATCTTTTGCTGAATGAGCGCCGGGTAGGCCTGCTCCTGTTGCACGCCAAACCCGGCGGTCAGGCTGTCGCCGAGAAACAGGATCGTTCCACCAAAAGCCGGCGCCGCAAAAAAGAGCGCGAAAAGCGAGAGAACGAGAATCCGACGCGTCAATTTCCTCATGCGCGCCGTATCACCATCGCGTAAGCAAGACGCGCCGCCTTTACCCGTCAATGAACTTCCCGATTCTCAACGTACGCGACCTGACGAAAAGCTACGCGACCGGCGCGGGGCGCCTGACCGTTTTACATAATGTCTCGTTTACCCTGCAACAGGGAGCGACCTGCTCGATTCTCGGCCCGTCCGGCAGCGGCAAAACGACGCTGCTCGGTCTGGCCGCCGGGCTTGACCTGCCCACTTCCGGCTCGGTTCTGCTCAACGGCATCGCGCTCGCCGAAATCACGGAGGACGAGCGCGCCCGGGTGCGCAATGCGCATGTCGGTTTTGTTTTTCAGAATTTCCAGCTCATCCCGACCTTGACCGCGCTTGAGAACGTGACTGTGCCCATGGAGTTGCGCGGCGATCGCGGGGCGCGTGTTCTCGCGCTCGATCTTCTAAAACGCGTCGGACTTGGAGAACGCAGCACTCATTATCCGGCGCAGCTCTCCGGCGGCGAGCAACAGCGCGTTGCCCTGGCACGGGCATTTATTAACCGGCCGAAGGTTTTGTTCGCCGACGAGCCGACTGGCAATCTTGACGCGGAAACGAGCCAGGCGGTGATCGAGATCATGCTCGAGCTGAACCGCACCGCCGGCACCGCGCTCGTTCTTGTCACGCACGATCCCGATGTCGCACGCCTGACGGAGCGGACGATCCGGCTATGCAACGGAGAGATGATCGAATGAGGAATAATCGCGAAAGCATTGATGGCCCGCTCGACCACTATTTCGCCTTCATTCCGCGCATGGCCTGGCGCGACAGCCGCTCCAGCCGATGGCGGCTGCTGCTCTTTTCCGTCTCAATTTCGTTAGGCGTAGCCGCCCTGATCGCAATCGGATTATTTCGCGCCAGCCTAGCCCAGGCGATCGATGAACAGGCGCGGTCCTTGCTCGGCGCCGACCTGGTGGTCGAGAGTTCGCGCCCATTCACCGAGGAGCAGGAGCAAATGTTGCGTTCGTTAGGGGAAACGCAGGCGCGAGAGGTGCGTTTCCGCACCATGGCGCTCTTCCCGAAAAGTGGCGGCACACGGCTTGTCCATGTGCGTGCCTTGGGTGGGAGCTTTCCCTTTTACGGCAAGATGGAAACTGCGCCGCCCGCGGCCGCACACACTTTTCGCGATGGCGGAGAAGCGGTTCCGGAAGAAAGTCTTCTTTTTCAATTCCGAGCGAAGCCGGGCGACCCGATCAAGATCGGCGAGGCCACTTTCACTATTGCCGGCGCGCTGACCAAAATGCCGGGCGAAGCCTCGCCTGCGGCAAGCTTCGCCCCGCGAGTTTACATTCCCTTGCAAAACCTCGCCGCCACGAACCTGCTCAGGCCAGGCAGCCTCGCCCGCTACCTGAATTTCGTGAAGTTCGCGCCGAACGCGGACGTCGAGGCGGAGGTACAAAAGCTTGCGCCGCGGATCGAACAGGCCGGTCTTGAATTCGACACGGTCGCGAAACGCAAAAAGGATCTCGGCGAATCGCTCGACAATCTTTACCGCTTTCTCAATCTCGTCGGTTTCATTTCGCTCCTTCTGGGCGCGGTCGGGGTGGCAAGCGCGATCCAGGCACACCTGCAACAAAAAGTGCGGACGGCGGCAGTGTTGCGCTGTCTCGGCGCAGCCGGGCGCACGACGGTTTCTGTTTATCTGCTTCAGGCGATGGCAATGGGCATCGCCGGCGTTCTCGCCGGCGCGACCCTTGGCCTGACAATGCATCGAATCCTGCCCGGCATACTGCAGAAGTTCATCCCTTTCATCCTCCCGAAGGCGATCGCGTGGCCGCCGGTGCTGGGGGGCATGGCCGTGGGTCTTGGCGTTTGCATTCTCTTCGCGCTTCCGCCGCTCTTGCGTTTCCGGCGGGTTTCACCGCTCCTCGCTCTGCGCGCATCGGTCGATGAAAATGCCTCGCCTGTGCGACGCGATTTCGTGGCGTGGATTGTCTATCTCGTGATTGCCGCGAGCCTGATCGCTTTCGCGATTTGGCAGGCCGAAACCTGGACCGACGGATTGTTCGTGGCGGGCGGCCTGGGTGTCGCGATCGCGGTCCTGATCGGAGTCGCAAAGATTCTGATTTTCCTCGTCCGCAAACTTTTGCCGCAAGGCTGGAGCTTCGTTCTGCGCCAGGGCCTGGCCAATCTTTACCGGCCCAACAATCGGACCCTCCTTCTCACGCTCTCGTTAGGCTTAGGCACATTCCTGCTTCTCAGCATTTACCTGACCCGCGATGTGCTCTTGACGCAGTTCCGTTCGATCGACGCTAACAATCAACCCAACATATTCCTTTTCGACATCCAGCCGGATCAAACCAAGGCGGTGGCAGATCTCGTGCGACAGCAACAACTCCCGGTTATCCAGGAGGCGCCGATCGTGACCATGCGCCTGATCGAGGTGAAAGGACGCAAATCATCCGAAATTCTGAGGGACCCCAAGCGCACAGCGCCGGAATGGGAACTGGAGCGCGAGTATCGCTCGACCTACCGCGCGCAACTGAGCGAGACGGAAAAGATTACTGCGGGCGAATGGATCGGCCATTTTGATTATCATCCGGGAGATACGGTGCCGGTCTCGGTCGAGCAGGATATTGCGCGGGACCTTGGCCTGACGATTGGCGACACATTGGTCTTTGACGTACAGGGCCTAGAGATCAAAGCGCGTGTCGCGAGTTTGCGCGAGGTCGATTGGAAACGTTTTCAGACTAACTTCTTTGTCGTCTTTCCGACCGGTGTGTTGGAACGAGCGCCGACGTTTAACGTCCTCGTGAGCCGGGTCCCGACGCCCGCCGTTTCGGCCCGGCTGCAAAATGCGGTCGTGGCAAAATTTCCGAACGTTTCCGCCCTCGACCTTACGTCGGTCATTGAAACGGTCGACGCGATCCTTGTGAAGGTCGCGCTCGTCATTCGTATCATGTCGCTCTTCGCCGTCGGCACTGGACTGATCGTGCTTGGAAGCACGATCTGGAGCGGACGCTACCAGCGCCTGAAAGAGAGCGTGCTTCTACGCACTTTGGGCGCCTCCCGCTGGCAGATCTGGAAAATTCTTTGCGCGGAATATTTGTTTCTCGGTCTGCTCGCCAGCGCGACCGGCATCGTGCTGGCTCTCGTCGCCAGTTGGGCGCTGGCCGTTTTCACATTCAAGCTGGCCTACGCGCCGTCGGTCTTGCCGGTCCTTTTCGCGGCGGTGATTGTGAGCACGTTGACGGTCGCGGTCGGTTTATTGACGAGCTACGGCGTCGGATCGACCCCGCCCCTCGCTATCCTGCGCGAGGAACTGGAATAATTGTAGGGCGGGCGCTCCGCCTGCCCAGCTTGAGAAGCGCGATCCTAGCCAGGCGGAGCGCCCGCCCTACAAATGCAATTTCGCAAGTTCGCTTTTCGTGAGGGGGCGCCAGTTGCCGCGGGGCAACTCGCCGAGACGCAGGTGGCCGATGCGCGTGCGGACAAGGCGCTTCACTTCGTAGCCGAGTTCGTAAAACATCCGGCGGATCTGGCGGTTCAGCCCCTGTTGGAGGACGACCCGCAACCGGGTAGGGCCAAACTGCTGTACCCGGGTTAGTCGGGCGCGCTTGCCGTCGAGAAAGATTCCCTGGCGCAGTTTTTCGGCGAGCTTTGGCTCCCAGAGCTTGTCGAGGGTGACCTCGTATTCTTTTTCCACCTTGTAGCGGGGATGAGTGAGGTGTTGGGCGAGGTCGCCGTCGCTCGTGAGGAGAAGCAAACCCTCAGTCGGGGCGTCGAGACGGCCGACGTTGAAAAGACGGGAAAACTTCGGCGGCAGCAAATCGTAGATCGTATCGGTCGCGTTCGGGTCGCGCCGGGTGGAAACGAAGCCAGCCGGCTTGTGCAACACGATGGTCAGCGTTTCCGCTCGCCGGACAAGTCGGTGACCAACTTTGACGTGATCGCTGTCTTCGATCTGCGTGCTGAAATTTGTACACGGCCGGCCGTTCACGGTGACGCGACCTTCCGCGATCAACTCGTCGCAGTGCCGGCGCGAGCCGAGTCCCGCGGCGGCAAGGAAGCGATTGAGGCGCATGGCGCGTTGAAAGCGGTGAGATGTTGACGCGTTTAAGCGACGGTATGTCGCGGCAACGCTTTGTCGCTTTAACGCTGCAACGACTAGACGTCGGGCTTCGTCTTGGGCAAGCCAATGACCTTGCTCGTCTCTTTCCATTGGCCACGCTTCTTGAGCAGCTCGACCCGTTCGAACCGTTTCAAAACGTTGCGCTTTGCTGCGATGGTGCTGGCGCCTTTGAGACTGCGATGCTGCGACATAAATTTTGCTCCGAGCTATAGTCCGAAAAATGAGCCGGCAAGGTAGCTGGCCTCGCGGATTTTTCAAATGGATTACCGTTCATCGCCACGGCGCACTTCGGCGGCAGCGGCTCTCCGGCTCGTGGTGGGCTTCACAGGGTTGCTCCTTCTCGGCCTCGGATTGCTCTTCGGTCGGGAACTGGAATGGTTTCTCTTGAAACGCTCGTTGCGGAGCAGATTCCGCGACGACCGCTGGATCACTACCCGTCAACTGGCTGATTGGCTGGCGGATAAGCGGCGCCCGGCACCGGTGCTGCTCGATGTACGAACGCCGGCGGAGTGGAAGGTGAGTCATCTGCCCGGAGCACGGCGAGTCGATCCGCAGGCGAATGCCAAAACAGCGGCTGGTGCTCTGGCCAAAGATGCGCCGATCGTCACCTACTGCGCGGTCGGGTATCGCTCCGGCGCGATGGCGCACCGGTTGCGAGCCGCCGGTTACACGCAGGTGCAGGATCTCGAAGGCTCGATTTTCCAATGGGCGAACGAGCATCGGCCGCTCGTGCATGGCGACGAGCGCGTCTCGCGGGTTCATCCTTATGATTCGTTCTGGGGGCGTTTGCTCGAGCCGGATGTTCGTGCCACGGCGTCGGAGTGACGACTGCTCCAATTAGAGGCTGACACAGCCGCGCCTACACTCTGCGTCGCACAACGCCTAACGACGATTGCTGAGGAGCACGGTGGTGCCGCAGGTGGTTAATTCCTCGGCGGCGGACCCGTGCATCCGGAAAAGAGCCTGCCAATGCGGCCGGCGGTTTTGCTCGATCAAAAGATACCAGCGATCGGGACCGTTCCAACCCTGCACGACGGTCTTTTCGTCGAGAAAGACGTCCGGGGTTGGCCCAAGCGCGGCACCCGGCTCGGCGGCGGGATCCTGATTCACAAGATAGAATTTGCGCCCGAGATAAAAGAGCAAACTGCTGCCGACGTGCATCGGTCCCTCGTAGATTATCTTGTCGTTAGGCGTGATCCGCTCCTGGATAAAGTCGGCCGCGTCGGCGAGCGAGAAATAAGGTGCCATTCGCGCCACCCCATCCATCATGCTGAAGCCGATCGGCACCATCGCGGCGGCGAGGGCGGTGAGAGCCAGGCGCGGCCGTTCCTTCGCGATAAACCAAAGGGCGATGATCGAGAAAAAAATGAGGGCTAGCCCGGTGGCGACGAACATCGAGCGAAAACCCAGCCAGGTGGAAATCGGGATTTCGCGCAAGGTACGCCAGGCCGTGGAACGCGCCGCGGTCGGACCCCACTGCCCGTCGGCGTTGGACAAGAGACCCGGCAATCGCCAAGCGACAAAGCCGGCGACGAAGCCAACTGCGAGGACGCCGGAGACGCCGACGATCCTGGTCCAGCGCGGCATCCGTTCCCAAGCGGTCGCAGCGAAAATGGCGAATCCGCCCCACATGCTCATGGAGTAATAATCCTGGCGCTGACCGATGACAAAGAGCGGAATGAAAACGACTGCCATCCAACAGAGCGGGAGGGCATCAGCAAACTCGATTTCGCGCGGACGAAAAACGCGCCGCCAGGCAAGGAAGACGCCAGGCAGAATGGCGATCGACCAAGGGAACCACCACGCGAGATGCAGTAAAAGGAAAACCCCGCGCGGCACGTTGTCGTAGGTGTGGCCTGGGTCTGCTTCGCCGCCGAGATGCACGAGCCATTCCTTGGCCGTGAATTGGCCAAGGAAACCGGGATGCCGCCACTCCAGCCAGATATGCCAGGGAGCGGTGAGAAGGAGAAAAATCAGGATTCCATCCCAACGCAGGAGTTCGCGAAACCGGAGACGCGCTTCCCGGTAAAAACAGGAAAGCAGACCGAGGATTGCGGCGGGATAAAGCAAGCCGTGAAGGCTTTTCGTCATGCAGGCGAGCGCGACAAAAATCCAAAAACCTACAAACCAGCCGCGCCGCCCCTGCCGCCGTTCGTAGCCACGAATCGCGCAGTAAATCGCGCCCGCGATGAAGGCGCTGAAGACCGGCTCCGGCATAACGATGCGGCCAAAGAGAAAAGCACCACAGCAACAGAGATGGATCAGCCCGGCGAGAAAACCCCGCCACGGACCGCCGAGGCGATCACCGATGAGAAAAGTGAAGGCAACGGCGGCGAAAATGCCTAGAGCGACCGGGAGGCGGGCCGCCGCGGTCGTTAGGCCAAACGTCTTTAGGGAAACGGCAATCGTCCAATAGAGGAGCGGCGGTTTTTGCAAGCGCGGAATGCCATCGTTGGTCGGGGTGAGCCATTGACCCGAATCGAGCATCTCGCGCGCCGCGCCCGCGTACTGACCGTCGGTTTCGTTGTAAAGGTCGCCCCAACCGATCGTCGCGATGTGCAACACCGCGGTGAGGCCGAGGAGGAAAAGGAAAAGAGCGCGCCGAACGGGGGGAGGCTCGAGAGCGCGCGGCGTGAGGAACACCTCGTCGAGGCTGAGCGCGGGATTGCCGGAGGACATTTTCGTTAGGCTACTCGTTTCAGCGGAAATGTCTGCCGCCGAATTCAGTGCCGCCCTGGGGCCGGCTCCGGCCCGCGATAGCGCTTCCAAGCGTCCGGCAGGCGAAGCAACTTTGCTCCAGGCATCTGGACGAGCGCGAGCATCTGACGGCTTTCCGCAATGAGTGCATCGTCTCCTAGCCGTCGGATCTCAAAGCCGCACCAAAACCGAGCCCGCTCCAGCCGATCGAGCCAGCCGTCGATGCGCAAACGGTCGCCCAACTGTGCCGCGCGGCGGTAGTCGATCTCGGTCCGCACGACGACAGGATAGCGTTGCGTCTGGGCCATCTCTACCAGCTTCATCCCGAGTTCTTCGGCGAGCAGGGTTCGGGCAGTTTCAATAAAACGAAGGTAAGCGATGTTATGCACGACCCCGCCGCAGTCGGTGTCGAAGAACATGACCTGGACCTCGGTTTGGATGCGAGGAGCGAGTTCAGACATCGGAGAACCTGCGCCTAAAGTTCAAAATCCGACGCTCTCGGGACGACGATCACTTCGTCTCTCGTCATTCGGAATTCGTCCTTCCACCGCTTCCAGGGTGGCAAAAAGCTGGACGTGTTCGCATCGAATTTCAGAATACAAGGACTTTAGAGGCGGACGAGATCGAGCAGAAACTGACACCAGAGATAAATCATTCCGCGCCACGAATACTTGATTTCGCCTCCCGGCGTTTGCATGAGCACGCCAGCTTTAATGTTATGGGCGATCTGATCGCGCAGATCATTTTCGATCTCCTGCTGAATTTGATCTTCATCGAGGGAGTCGATGATGTTGGTCTCGACGGCGTTGTCGCTCAGGAACGCCTTGTGGCTGTGATAGAGCTGCCAGAAAGATTGGTCGGGCCGCTGCCGATTGATGCGGAATTGCGGGGTCAGTTTTAGACCGTATGAGAGTGGATAGTTCCACGTCGTCCAAATGATGCCATCCTGGGCACGGGAGGAAATGCGCAGGTAATAAAAGGAAAGGTCGTTCTGTTCGTTGAGGCAGATCGTGGCTTGGGCGCGGTCCTCTTCTTTGTAAAAGAGCCGGAAGAATTGCCGGTAATCTTCCCAATCCCAGCCCGCATCGCTGATGTGAGTGAAGCCCTCGCTCTCTATCTGGCTGGTGATCTCATCTAGCGTCGGAAAAACCTCTTCCGAGGGCGGGTTCTTGGGGCGAAGCGTCTTCTCACGCGGGAGCCGGAGCGCACGGATGCGGGTGAGAATTTCCAGCCAGGGCAGAAGGAGCCAGCTTAGGGCACTGAGCAGACCGAGCACCCAACTGCCGGTGATGTAATAGATAGCGAGAAACGACGCGGCGAGGATACCGAAGGCGCCTACCTTCTGCGAGATCGAGGATTGGTAGCTGCGCATGGCAACGCTGAGCACCGCGACGCCAAGGGTGATGAAAAGTCCAAAAAGCATTTAGGGGACGATGTCGTGCTCGCGCAGAAATTTCTCCAATTGGTCCGTATCGAAATTCGCGAGCACCTCATCGCCGGCAACGAGCGTCGGCACGTAGGTTTGGTCAGAGAGCGCTTTCATCTCCTCATACGATGCGCGGTCAAGGCCAACATCGATCTCGGTGAATTGGTAGCCGCGCTGCGCCAGATAGTCCTTTGCGTCGATACACCAGGAGCACCATTCGCGGCTGAAAAGTTTGAGGTCGGTCGGCACCGGGGGAATTAACAGTCCCATCGGGAGGCGTCAATCTCCCCTTCGTCTGATGGAGAATCAGTAAACAATCTCCCAAGCGCCATCCGGCTTGCGCACCGTTACGAGCTTGCCCGGATAAATTACGGAGAGCGCCATCCCCGCGCACATTTGCGTATCTTCATCCTTGATCGGAGCGAACGTTTTCTCATCTAGCCCGAAGAGAGGTCCTTTTTTCCGCGTGACTACCACCTCCGGGCCACCGGTCGTCGCAAATTCCATCTCGCCGGCTTGCGGAGCCGTCACCCGCACACCAGCCTTGTAAACGGTCTCTAGGCACTGTGCTTTGCGCACGTCATCCACCTTGAGCGATTCGTTCTCTTCGATTGCCTTGTAGAGCGCAGCGAAATCCGGCTGGAACCATTCCGCTCGAGTCTTCAAGAGTGTAGCAATGTTTTGTTTATCCTCTTCCGTCAGCGACGCGACCGGTGGATAATGGTGCCATGGCAAATCGATGGCAAAATCCCCTGCAAACTCACGCTCGAAAACGACCTTCCCTTTGACGGACTTGCGGTCATCGACACCTTCGTTCGCCTGGTTGGTCGAACGCATGCTGCCCGGTTCCGTTTCTTCTGTCGTCTGATCCGTCACTGATGCCCAGCGCAACTGCGCGCGATATGTCTTTGCTGGGTCGTCAGGGGTAAATTCGACCCGGATCTTGTTCCTTCCCTTCCGCACCACTGGACCGACGGAACTCATCGGCACCCAAACCGACGGCGCCACTTCGTGTTCATCGAAGAGCACCGGCAATTCATCTTTGCGCACGTCTTGCTCCACCAACGGCACATTGTTGATGAAGATGGCGGCCTTACCGGGAACGGTCGTGACTTTGTCATCCTTCGTCGAATCCCCAACGAATGGTGTAAACTTGAACTCGACGTTGATGACTGCCGCCGGCGCGAGCGACGCCGCGGCCATGAGAAGCGCGAAGGCGAGCCTTTTCATGCCGTCGTTTTGCCTGAGCTGGGCACCGGACACAATCTTATTTCAGGCAGCAAGCATCCAAGATGCCTTTGCCACTTTCTTTTCTAGTCCCTGCCGCGACGCATTCGGCTCTTCACAGACTCCGCTAGAACGGGGCCGCCCGGCGTCAGCCGATCGAGGAACGATAGGCCGGGGCGTCTTTCAACGCTTTGAGCTGGTCCGTGTTTTCGACTTGCAGGAGATAGATCCAGCCTTCGCCGTAAGGATCGGTATTGATCAAGGCCGGGTTAGATTCGAGCGCTTTGTTCACTTCCACGACCGTGCCCTTAACCGGCGCGTAGATGTCGCTCGCCGCCTTGACCGATTCCACGACTGCGATCGTACCGCCGGCCTCATAGGACCCGCCCATTTTCGGCAGCTCGACGTACACTACGTCGGTCAACTCGGCCTGCGCGTGATCGGTAATCCCGACCCGGATCCTATCGCCTTCGCGGCGGACCCATTCGTGCGATTCGGTATAGAGGAGCTCGTCTGGAACGTTCATGTTTTTTTGTAGAGCGGTTTCTTTTCGATCACCGCGGGGAATTTTTGCCCGCGGATTTCAATTTCGATTTCTTCGCCTGGCTTCGGCACCGGTGTCGTCAGGTATGCCATTCCGATGCCGTAATTCAAGCTTGGAGAAAGTGTCCCGCTGGTTAGTTCGCCGGCTTCCGCGCCGTCGCGAAAGACGCGGTAATGAGGCCGTGGCGGCGGACCCTTGCCTTTCATACGGAAGGGGACAAGCCGGCGAGCCACTCCTTCTGTTTTCTCGCGCTGCAATCTTTCGCGACCCGTGAAACTCGGTTTCGTCAGATCAACAAAAAAACCGAGCCCGGCCTCGAGCGGATTGTGTTCGGGCGAAAGATCGGAGCCGTTTAGCGGATAACACATCTCGAGACGCAAGGTATCGCGCGCGCCGAGCCCGCAGGGACGAATGCCTAATGAACTTCCCTTCTCGAGAATCTCATTCCAGATTCGCGGCGCATCCGTGGCCGCGAAGAAAACTTCGATCCCGTCTTCACCCGTGTAGCCGGTCCGCGCGATCCAGAGTCTCGTTGCGCCGAGATCAAACCGCGCAATCCGATTGCGGGCCGGCAATTCCTTTTCTTTC
>Ga0268266_10006369_pt1 | contig 10815 bp, 10 predicted proteins | sample KBSS13metaG_FD_190356 | JGI IMG/M metagenome (GOLD analysis project Ga0268266, IMG submission 190356) | Switchgrass rhizosphere microbial communities from Kellogg Biological Station, Michigan, USA - KBS S1-3 metaG (SPAdes) (version 2) | ecosystem: Host-associated > Plants > Roots > Rhizosphere... | reverse complement strand
TATCTGCGTGCGGAGTTCAAGTGGGGAGAAGGGACGTATGGCAGCCGCGAAGGAAAGGCACGGGACAGCGGCATTCTCTACAACATTCAGGGTGAGCAGAAGGTCTGGCCCCGCTCGATCGAGTTTCAGATCGTGGAGGGCGGCACAGGCGACTTTTGGATGACGGATGAAGCAGCCCTTACTGGAAAGGACGACAAGCGAGTGACTGGGCCTCCCGGAAAGGCGTTGAGGATCGATCGTTTCGGCAAGGGACCGTGGAAGGATGTTGTGGGCTACCGCGATCCTGTGGGAGAGGTAGAAAAACCCCATGGTGAATGGAACGTCCTCGAGTTGGTGACCCAGGGAAATACGGTGAAGCAATATGTAAACGGGAAGCTGGTGAATGAGGGGACCGATCCTTCCCCGGCGAGTGGGAAGATTCTGTTTCAGTCCGAAGGGTCGGAGGTTTATTTTCGAGATATGAAGCTGTATCCGCTGAAGTGAGCTTCACGGGGCCCTTGTACCCTGACATCGGGAGATAAGGTATGCGACTCTGGCGAAGGTCTTCGATCGCCGCACTGTCTTTTTGCGTGATGTTTGCAGTTGAGGGAAGAGCACAGACAGCGGTGAATGCTCCCGCGGCTTCGGCCGATCAGCGAGCGCGGTTTACCGGGACGTATCGGTTTGCGGGCGGAGCGCAGGAGGATGAGGCAAGAAAGGCGGCGATCGATCATGCAGTGGAGAGCATGTCTTCCTTTACTCGATCGGTTGCTCGGAACCGCATAACGGAGACGACGCAGATTCCCGGTTTTTATAAGTTTTCTTTCGATCCGGGGAAGATCAAAGTCTTACCCGAATCGCGACCTGAGATGGTCTCGGGCGACAAGGGAGAGCCTGCGGATTATGTCTACAACGGTAAGAAGAGCACCCTGACGCAGTCGCTCGCGGGTGATCGGATCACGCAGGTTTTTGTGTCAGATGATGGCAAGCGCGAAAACGAGTTCACGCTCGCGAAGGATGGGCAGACGTTGACGCTCAAGGTGACGGTAACGAATTCCCGGCTCTCGAATCCTGTCGTCTACAGCTTGTCGTATAAGAAAGCAGACTGAGCGGCACCGGGTTATCCGGTGGCTCAATTCGTCCAAGATGTTCTCACCGTGGTTTGCTTCCCCATGAGGCGACAAAGGTGATGGCGCTGGTCCAGACACGGGTGTCTGTGTAGCTTCGATCGAAACGCGTGAGCATGGGGCGCGTCATGTAGCCGGAATCGAGAAGACGAGGACGCAGCTCGTCGATGGTTTCGATCCAGTACTTCGCCCAGGGGGCGTTTCCGTTGTACAGCGCGGTTGTGCCTTCGGCGGCGACGTTGTCGAGGTTGGCCTCGGTGAGCAGGCCAGGCATGGTGCGACCGATGAAGTAGTCGACGCCGACGGACTGCGACCACTTGAGCCATGCCTGCCAGAAGGTGCGCAGAGCCTTGGGAGTGGCGGCTGTGGCGGGAAGAAAATCAGGTTCGATGGAGAGGAGGACACCGCCGGGTTTGAGGGCGTCGACCATGTGCTGAATGGCCTTCTTAGGCGAACGGATGTGGTGCAGGATCGCGCGGGCGGTGACGAGATCGTATTTGCCGGGTTCGATCTTGTCTTTGAGGATGTCGAGCTGGCGAACCTCAAGGTTAGGCGCGCGAAGGTGGTCGATGTAGCGAAGGTCGATGTCGGTAGCGATGACGCGGCCTTTGGGGCCGACCTTGCCTGCCATCCAGCGAGAGACCGAGCCATTACCACAGCCGACCTCGAGACATCTCCAGCCGGAACGGAGACCCACTTTCTTGAGGAGAGTTCTGTGCAGGGGATCGAGTAGTTCTGACATCAGGGCGAGGCGTCTGCGCTCACCTGTGAGGGTATGGGGCAGAATGTAAGTTTCTTTATTGGGAGTTGGAGGCAAAGTCCGAATCTCCTGGAAGCCTGACGAGAGTTTAGCCAAAGCGAAAGCGGATTTCGGATAATCCTCCGTACAAATGCCCACTCATGCGATCCAGGTCGCATGAGTGGGGCTTATAAGAAGGAACTCAGTTTTATTTCCACTCCCACATGGTTGAGGCGATGTTTCCTGATGGGTCGACCTCGTACTCGAATGCGGCGCAGGCGTTGTTGAGAGCGGCTAGCTGTGTGGATTGGGTTTGAAGAAAGAGCATGCCGCGATAGCTGACAGAGCCTCCGGGCCCGAACTTTCCGAGGCCGGTTCCGGTCCATGTGATGGGTTCGCCGTTGTCGGTGAGGGTGAGGCCCTGTCCGTTCCCCAGAAGCGAACCATCGGGCCGGACGACGGAGGTGTAGGTTCCCATACCGGCGACATGAACGCCGTAGATTTCGCCATTGTCCTCAAAGGAGACCTCTGTGGTTGGCGGGTTGACGGAGATGACGCGGCGGACAATTTGTTTTCCCTTGACGCTGCCGATCTTGTTTCCGAGCATGATGGATCTCACTTTCGCAGGATGAAATTGGGTGCCCGAGGAGTGAGGAATTGTAGCCCTGAGGATGGACGGATGGGGAGAGAAGCTTTGGAATATCCGGTTGTCGGCCTGCACAGGCTACGGCTTCTGCGGTAGCTCGGAGGTGAAGTCATGGAAGACTCGCAGCTGGTTGCCGTCCAGATCGGCGACCCTGAACTCGCGCAGGTTCCATGGCTTATCTTCCGGCGCGGCGAGAATCTTCGCTTCGGCCCCCTGCCAGCGATGGAAGAGATTGTCGACTTCCTGCTTGCTGTCCAGATTCAGCCAGACGATGATTGGAGCGGCATTCCCGGAGAACTGGCGAAAACCCGCGTTGGCCAGGAACATGCGGCAGTCGCCCTGTGAGATTCCGGCGATCCCGTCCTGTTCGCTGTGCCAGTCGAGATGGAACCCGAGCGCATGAACGTAATACTCGGCAGCCTTCTCGACACTGCTGACAGGGATCTCAGGGACGGCTTTGGGAAAGTGCGTGAGCATGGGCTCCAGCATACGCCTGATCGACGTGAATCAATCCGTTGCTTCGACTTCGCCTATGGCAGTGCGATGCCGTTTTGCTCTGGATTTTTTGACAAAGAAAACCATGGCGACCGCCCTTCGAGCTTTACCCCGCAGTGGGAGACGAGAAGTAGGGACTTGTCAGGCAGAGCGTTGTTTAAGAGTGGGAGCCCGATTCATGCGATGAGGCTTGCGTGAATCGGGCGCCTCCAGGACTGATGGTTCGGGTTCAAATCCGAATGAGCTACTCCTTCACAATTCCTGCTGCATTATCGTGCAGCTTGTTGGTTGTCTCTGCGTCTACGTTGAGTTGCGCATTCTGCATTACGCGGATGGCGGCGCTGGCGCTGAAGGCTAGCTCGGACGACTGCACGGTGGCAACGGCACCGGGAGCGAGAGACACTGCAGCGTTTGCCAGGCCACCCTTGGTTCCTGCGTACGTGACGGCAACGTTCCGCAGGACATTCTTCGTGCTCTTGGACTGGAAATAGATGCCATCCCAGAAACCTGGGGATTCCTCTCCGCCGGTGAAGGTGACGGGCTTGCCAGGAGCTCCCTCTGCGGTCAGTGAGCCGTTCTCATTGATATTGATACCGAAGTTCTCCCGGAACTCGAGGCGCGCTCCGGGCTCAATGGTGAGGTGAGCTTGGATCTTCGGGGTTCCATCGAAGTAGTAAGGGACAGACAGGGCATGCCAGGCGACGTCTTCTTCAACTTCGGTGTCGGCGAAGTGGACGAGGACGTGATTGTGCTGGTTGTGGGAGAAGGTGGTGGCAGCATCGAGGCCGGCGAGGTCTCCTGCCTTCACGCTGAGGGGAGTTCCGTCGTCTTCGAAGTGATTGGCTTCGAAGTGGCTGAGGGTTCCGCGCTGCAGGACATTGAGGCCGTTGCCGGCGGCGTTGCGAATGGTGGTGTGGTCGATGGCGAGACGAGCGCCAACGCCGACCTGAACCGCCGCGTCATCGCTGCCGCCCTTGGGGCCAGCGTCTTCGACGGTGACGTAGCTGAGGTGATTCTTCGTGCTGTTAGAACTGAACAGGATACCGGTCCAGAAACCGGGCGCGTGATCCTTGCCGCGAAAGACGATGGGCTTCTCGGCAGTTCCAATCGCATTGAGCGAGCCACCGTTCTGAAGATTGAGGGCGGACCCTTCGCCGAAGAAGATCGTCGTGCCGGGATTGACCGTGACGGGCGCGCTAATGTTGGCGTAGGTGGTGAGGGTGTAGCAGGGCTCCGACAGGGTGAGAGGCTCACGAAACTGGTCGTTCGAGAGAAAGTGGCAGGGCGGCGGAGTCCGATGCGGGGCTGGGTGGGGTATCTGAGGTGCGGCGAAGGCAAAGGCAAACGCGAAGAAGGGAAGAAGCATGGACCTACTTTCGAAAGTTGGATTAGGCTCTGCTTAGTTCAGTTTTCCATTATCTAACTGTTGATTGGACTTTAGTTAGTGGAAGCCAATTTAATCGGCGTCCCGCTCAGAAAGGGAGATGGGCGCGGCAGATCGGGCATCTGAGCTGATGCTCGCAAGTCCGGCGGATGGCGGACCGGACTGGCTCGGAGATTTCCATCTGGAGCGCGATTTCCTGCGAGGAGGCGTTCACGTCGGACAGATCGCACTGACGCCTCATGGCTTCCATGAGATTTGCAAGCAGCGACATTCGCTCGGGACAGGAAAGAGCTGCCACGACCAACTCCCTTCGTGAAAGGGGTCTTCCTAAAGAAAGAACGCAGATGGGAAGAAAACGGATTTTAGAATTCCGAGAAAATTACGGTTGATGGGGATTGCTGGTTCCGGACATACCGATCCGTGATCGGTGGTATCGGCGAAAGCTACCGAAGGTTTTTCGAGTGCGTGGTTCGTAAGAAGCGAACCACTCCGCTCAGAATGAGATCTTTCGCGAGTGGGAAGATGGAGAATTTGCAGGGACGCTGCGAGGCTCGAGCTTCCCACTCATGACGCGATGAAACTGCGTCATGAGTGGGGCACCCGCTTTCTTTCGCGACGGTGAGATGTGGGCTGTCCGAGCGCATGCCTTGCTTCAAGGCTTGACGTTGACGGGTTGGAGCTTAGCCTCAGGCAGCTTGACGTTGAGAAGCTGTGCGAAGGTTGGGGCGATCTGTCGCATGTCGATGACGTGGAGATCGCGATTTTTGGCGATGCCTTCGCCTTGAATCATGAAGGTGGACCGGAGATCGGGACGCGAGGGCAGATAGCCATGGGTTCCGGTTGAGGGATCCTCTTCTACGACTGGTCCGTTGAGCTTGTTGGTGAAGGCGTAGGTGTCTCTGAAGTCGACGAGGAAGGATGCGTTGGGAAAGCCCCCGCGCTTTACGAGCTCATCGTGGGTGAGGATGGTTTCGATGCCGTATTCAGGCTTGGCTTTGGCGCTTTCGAGAAGAGCCTTCACCTTGGCGAGGGTGGCTTTGTCGTTAGGATCTTTGAGGACGATGGCGCAGCTTCCACCGGCGGGCCATGCCTGGGCAGTCCATGCGGTGACAGATGGATCTTTTGAGCTGGGCCGGGAAGCGCCCAGCTGGATGAGGCCTGCCTGCGCAAACAGAACGTTGAGATTGACATGATGATCGACACGGAGGAAGCCGTGGTCGGAGACGACGGCGATGCGAGTGGCAGGATTGACGGCCAGCGCAGCCTGCTGGATCTGATGGACCTGCGAGTCAAGAACCTCAAGGGTGGCGTTAGCCTCGCGGCTGAAGGGACTGTGAAGGTGTTCCTGGTGATCGAGGTTGGCGAGGTGCACGAGCAGGAGGGTGGGCTTGAACTTGTTGAGAATGGCAACGGCTTCGCGGGTTCTGAGGACGTCGGGGTCTTCTTTGGGGGCTTTGGTAATGCCGAGTTGAGAGAGGATGTTGCCGGGGTTGTAGGGTGAGACTCCGGGATTGTCTGTCTTCTCGGACTGGGCGTATTCAGCGATGTTGTAGTCGATGGGAGCGCCTACGGTGACGGGCCAGCTTACGGCCGCGGTCTTGAGGCCGGCTTTGTCGGCGGCCTGATAGAGGGTTTCGACCTTGATGTCTTTGAAGAACCAGTACCAGACGTTGGGGTGTACATGCAGAGGATCGAAGGTGGTGTTGTCGTAGATCCCGTGTTGCGCCGGCCACACCCCGGTGACGAGTGTGGTGTGGCTGGGATAGGTGACGGTAGGAACGACACCGGTAACACCTTCGGCATAGGTTCCCTTGGCGATGAAGGAGCGCAGGGTGGGGATCTTGAGGCCGTGTTCGTCGGCGTGCGTGACATAGTCGGGGCGCATGCCATCGAGCGAGATGATGACGAGCGGCGCGGAGCGTGACTGAGCAAGCGCGGGGGAGATGCAGGCGAATACGAGCAGGGCTAGGGCAGAGAGTCTGGTTCCTGAATTTCGCATGTGATCTATGGTCATGGAGCCATGCTACGGGCAGATGAATCAAAGAGGCTATCGATTTTGGGGCTGGGGGTGACCTAATCTCAAGCTCATGGCGCGACCCCAGCCCTTCAGACTGAGGGAGCAAGTGCCATGTGGGCGGTTAAGGCGAAGCGCTCCATCCGGCCGGCTTCTTTTGGTGTGGTGAAGCCGTTTTGAGAAAGACGGTTCGCGCCTCGCGCGAATGTCCCACATCTCAGAATCGAGATATGGGGCACTCGATGTATCGGCGCTGTTTGATGTATTGGCGACCTTCGATTATTCGTCGTGCGGTGCGATCTCCAAAGCCTTTTGCGCACCGCGCAGAACGTTGAGGGTATTTTTGTCGGGAGCACCTTCACGATAAGCCTCGATGACGCCGACCGCGTCGGCGATGACGCGACTCAGCTGATCTCGATTCTGGACGCCAATATCGCGAACTGCCTGCATGAGGGCGACCGATGTCTGGTAGAAGATGAACGGCATCTCTTCGTGAAAGCGCTGCCCTAACCACTCGATGTAGCGGCGATCGGGTGAGATTTGCAGGATGACGATGGCGCAGAGTCGCACGCCGGCAGAGGTGCGGCTCTCGCTGAACTCCTTGAGGAAGGGCTTGGCTGCGATGGCAAGGGTCCGCATACGGGCGACGACGGCGTTCATGGCCGCGGTGCGATCTTTGCCGGAGGGCATGGTGGCTCGCGTCGTTTCATACTCCTGAGCGAGGGAGAGCATCTTCTGGCGAACGGACTCGGTGAGGTTTTCTCGAGCAGGCTGGTTGGGGATGGAGGCGATGAGGGTTTCGACTCGGGCGGCGGCCAGGGTTTCGTTTTTAGGGATCTCAGGAGTGCGATGAGGAAGAGCTTGGGCTGCGGCTTTTTCCACTTCGTTGTCGATGGAGTTTTCAACGGTTTTTTCAACCTCAACCTGCCAGATCTTGATCTTGTTAGCGGATTCCGCGAGGAGGGTTAACGCGGAGAGGATTCGGCTGATGCGTTGGCGCTGCGTGAGGACGCAGATCAGCAGAGTCGCGGGCCAGACGATGACCGCAAGGAGTTTAGTGAGTTCTGAGAGTGTGCTCTCGCGAGTTGCCCCATCAAGCATGGAGGGAGTTTAGCCTTGCACCCGAGTAACTTTCAACGAAGCAGAAACCGGGCCGCGAGGAGTAGATCGATCCTCGCGGCTTTTTCATGAAGCTTAGTTGCCGATGGCCGAGATAGCTTCGGCGAAGATGATCCACCACGTATCAGTACTGATCGACGTCGATGAGGGCCTGGGCAAAAGCTCGTGGGGCCTCCTGGGGAAGATTGTGGCCGATCCCTCCTGAGATGTTCCGGTGTTGATATTTACCGGAGAATCTTTTGGCGTAGGCGGCGGGGTCTGGGTGGGGAGCACCATTGGCATCCCCTTCAAGAGTGATCGTAGGCACCTGAATGATGGGAGATTGGGCGAGCTTCTTCTCGTAGCTGTCGTATTTGGACTCGCCTTCCGCGAGTCCGAGGCGCCAGCGATAGTTGTGAATGACGATGGCGACGTGATCGGGGTTGTCGAAAGAAGCGGCGCTGCGATCGAAGGTCGCGTCATCGAAGGTCCATTTCGGCGATGCTAAATGCCAGATGAGTTTTGCGAACTCATGCCGGTATTTGTCGTATCCGGCCCGGCCGCGTTCTGTAGCAAAGTAGTACTGATACCACCATTGCAATTCCGCATTGGGGGGTAGCGGAACTTTGCCTGCTTCCTGACTGCCAATGAGGTAGCCGCTGACGGAGACGAGCGCCTTGCAGCGTTCCGGCCAGAGTGCGGCAACGATATCCGCAGTCCGCGCGCCCCAGTCAAACCCAGCCAAGATCGCCTTATCGATCTTGAGGGCGTCCATCAAGGCAATTGTGTCGAGTGCGAGAGCCGATGGCTGGCCGTTACGAAAGGTCTCACGGGACAGAAAATTAGTAGAACCATAGCCGCGGAGGTAAGGCACTATCGCCCTGTAGCCCGCGGCGGCTAAGAGTGGCGCGACATCGGCGAAGCTCTGAATGTCATAGGGCCAGCCGTGCAGAAGCATGACCGGCTTTCCGTTGGAGGGACCTACCTCGGCGTATCCGACGTTTAGCAGACCGGCATCGATCTGTTTCACCGAGCTCAACGTCTTTGCTGACGCACTCTCGTTAGCGAAGATCCATCTGCTCGATAGTGCGGCTCCAGCCGAGAGTCCGACTGTTCTCAACATATGCCTGCGGGAGATCTGGTCTGATTTTTCCTGGTGCACCCTGGGGTCTCCTTTCATCGTGGTTTTACGCGGTGATTGCACGACTACCTGCTGCAATTTCTCACTATATCGTCCCGGCTGCTCTCGCACGTCAAGGGTTATACGAATGTCACTAACGTCAAAAGGGAGAATCAGAAGATTTGGATGGGGTGTGATATTCTTTGCCGCATCCAACGGCCCCAATAGAAATCCTGGTTAAGAAGGGATCACCTATGAAGCGCAGAAGCAACCTCATGATTGCGCGAGCCGTGGTGGTGCTCGCTGTCCTCGGTGTCGCGACCGTTTACTCGCAGGAGAAGTACTCGCTGAAATCGCCGGACGGAGTCGCATTCTCTGACTTCAAGGGATATGAGGATTGGGCGGTGGTCTCGTCAGCGCGGACCGATGAAGTGCTCAAAGTGATCGTCGCCAATCCAATCATGATCAAGGCGTACAAGGCTGGCGTTCCGGGCAACGGCCAGCCCTTCCCGGAGGGCTCCAAGATCGCGAAGCTGCAGTGGAAGCCGAAGAAGAGCACGGAGGCCCCCTTCGTTGTGGATGTGCCGGACATCTTTACCCAGGCCTTCGTTATGGAAAAGAACAGCAAGAGATTTCCCAAGAGCGGGGGATGGGGATACGCTCTGTTCAACTACGAAGCCGCATCGGACAAGTTTACGGCTGACCCCAGTCCCTCGGACTGCGGGAACAAATGCCATATGGCCGTGAAGGCGAAGGACTACATCTTCCACCCGTACCAGAAGCGTTGAGACTTCCTATCTTTGCCTGCTATGGGTGGGATTCCAGCGCGCTTAAAGCGAGCAGGTTATCCTGGGCATCGAAATCGAGGGTTTGCGGGTCGGGATCGATCGTGACAGGTAGCGAGGGATCGATGTCGGCGGCGAGACGCTCAGAGACGAGTATGTGGTCGAGACTCAGCGTGTTTTTGATTCGTACGATGCGCAGATCGTTTGCGGACCCGACGATGAGTGAGCCGACGGCACGTTCGATAGCCTCGCGGTCGGTGTCGAAGTAGAGCGGAATCTTGGCGCAGGCGAGGCCGAGCGAGGTCAGGCCGTTGGTATATGTGTAGTCGCGATTGATGGCGTTGACGAGGCGGGTGGTGGTGAAGTCGGCGAGGCCGATGCCGATGGCGTTGCCTTTGGTGGAAGGCGTCAGGTCGCGGACGAAGATTCTGCTGATGTGCGGCTGCTGCAGGCTGCCCTGCGGACGGAGGGAGGAGATGTACCCGAAGACTCCGCGGCCGATGACGTTGGTGTCCATGCCGGTGCCGCTGATCTCCTTGCCCAGTTCGTCGATGATGAGGAGGTCGATGTTGAAGAAGGGAAGGCGGGGCAGGAGTTGCTGCGACTGTACGAAGAGAGCATCCTCTTCCTCGGGAATCTCGTCGCCGCGGATCACGCGCAGGTCATAGGTGTGGTGATGCTGGTCTTCGAGAATGGCTACCCCGAACAGGACGGGCACCTCGCTGAGGATGACCTTTGCGGTCTCGCGGATGACAGCTTCGTGTCCGATCTGGCTTGCGGCTCGATGGGCGTTGGCGGCGCCGACGTGCTTGCCGAAGCCGATGACGAGCATCTTCTGGATTCCGCTGCCGAGGTTGCCGAAGAAGTCGGTGTGCGGCTTGATGCGGTTAATGATGACGACGGCGTCTGCCTCGAGAGCGGCGCGGCTGAAGACGACCGGATAGCCATCGCCGAAGGTGCCGATCTGGTCCACCTCCATGCTGGTGTTGAAGGGCGCATGCGTCTCGGGCGTGATGCCGTATCCAGCGAGGACGTTCTGTTGGCCTTCTGGCGTGGCTCCTCCGTGGCTGCCCATGGCAGGGATGATGAAGGGGTCTGCGCCGAAGGCGCGGAGGAGGTTGAGGACGGCGTTCACAATCTCCGCGAGGTTGGTGATGCCGCGGCTTCCGACGCCCACCGCGACGCGCATGCCAGGCTTGATCTGCGATGCGATTGATTTGCGGTCGAGGCCTTCGCGGAGGAGAGATTTGACGTTTAGCGAGGGTGAGGCAGGATATCGCTGGTGGAGATGAAACATCTTCGGCAAGGTTAGAGGCATCGGGGCAATGATACGCCTTGATCCGTGATGGCTGCCTGTTAGCGCCCGTTGCCCGGTTTCGTGCTGAACCAGATGCCGTTGGGAGCATCGGATCGAGCCGCTGCGATGTC
>Ga0268266_10006368_pt1 | contig 10816 bp, 8 predicted proteins | sample KBSS13metaG_FD_190356 | JGI IMG/M metagenome (GOLD analysis project Ga0268266, IMG submission 190356) | Switchgrass rhizosphere microbial communities from Kellogg Biological Station, Michigan, USA - KBS S1-3 metaG (SPAdes) (version 2) | ecosystem: Host-associated > Plants > Roots > Rhizosphere >... | reverse complement strand
GGCCGCGCTGCCCAGGGTGAAGCGCCAGAAGCCGATGCCGCGCGCGAAGTTGTCGCCCAGCACGCCATACAGGGCATGGATGATGCCCGCGCACAGGATGGCGATCAGCGCGGCCAGGCCGACGGCGGCGACGGCGCCCAGCAGTTCCGGCAGCTTCGACAGCGCCTGCCGCAGCAGGCACAGGCTGGCGGTGACCGCCAGCGCCAGCCACAGCGCGAAACCGCTGGCCGAGGCCAGTTCTCCCATCGTCCAGTGGCGGCTGCCATCGGGCGCCAGCGCCAGCACCACCACCACCAGTTCGGCCAGGCCGAGCATCGCTGCCAACCGCGGCAAACGGCACAGTTCCGGCATCCACGGGGTGGCAGCGCTCGCGGCCATGGGTCAGGCGACGCCCAGGCGTGCCTGCAGCCAGTCGCCCAGCGCGTCGATTTCCTCGGCGCAGACCTGGTGGGCCATCGGGTAGCTGTGCCACTGCACGTCCAGCCCAAGCGTGCGCAACGTCTCGGCGCTGTGCGCGGCCACCGCCTGCGGGATCACCGGATCGCTGCTGCCGTGGGCCATGAACACCGGCACATCCACCGCACCATCAACGCGCGACGCGGTTTCGGCCTCCGGCAGGTAGGTCGACAGTGCGATCAGTCCGGCCAAGGGGGCAGTGCGTGCCAGCGCGGCGCTGAGGATCACCGCCCCGCCCTGCGAGAAGCCAGCCAGGAAGATGTGATCAGCGGCGACACCGCGTTCGATCTCACGGGCGATCAGCGCATCCAGCTGCACCACCGACTCCTGCACGCCGGCCATGTCGGCGCGCGAGCGGAAGTCCATGCCGACAATGTCGTACCAGCCACGCATCGGCACGCCGTTGTTGATCGTGATCGGCCGCACCGGTGCGTGCGGGAACACGAAGCGCAGCGCCGGCCAGTGCGGACGCACCAGTTCGGGCACGATCGGCGCGAAATCATGGCCGTCGGCACCGAGGCCGTGCAGCCAGATCACCGACCACAGCGGCGAGGCGCCGGTTTCCTGTTCCACCGTTTGCAGCATGTTGCGGCTCCTGTACGTTCGAGCCGCATTATGCCGCTGGCACGGTGCGATCAGTACAGCGGCGGTTGCTCGGCCGCTTCCCGGCGCAGCTGTGCGGCGCGCACCAGCACCGGCGGCGGGATGTTCTCTTCGGGAATGTCGAGCAGGCCCAGGCGATGCAGGAAGGCGCCCGGCCCGCGCAGCGAGGTCAGTGCCACCACCGGCACCGCCAGCACCATGCCGATCACCACCGGCGCCATCCAGGCCGCCAGCGACGGCGACACCGCCCACGCCAGCACGCCCATGAAGGCGCCAAACACGCCCAGGCCGCCGTAGCCGCGCACCAGCGAAATCCACGAGATGCCACCGTCATCGCGCTGCTGTGCATCCCAGCCCGAGTCGCGGCCGGACAGCACTTCGGCCACGCCGCGCGACTGCACGTACATCACCACCGGCGCCATCAGCGCGGCCAGCACGGTTTCCACCAGCATCGACAGGAACGCCCGGATCGCACCACCACAGCCACGGCGTTCAACCGGATCGAGCAGCATCGCAAAGTAACCCAGCACCTTGGGCATCAGCAGCACCGCCATGGTGGCGGCGAACAGGCGCACTACCTGTTCTTCATCCTGCGCCCGCCAGTACACGCTGGGCGACAGGTGCAGCAGGGCGTTGAAATCGATGCCTTCCTGGAACAGCGGGATGGCGATGCCGATCAGCATCAGCATCGCCCACATCGGTGCGGTGAAGTAATGGCCGATGCCGATCAGCATGTGCACGCGGCTGATCCAGTGCAGGCCACGGCTGCCCACCACCTTGCCGTGCTGCAGGTTGCCCTGGCACCAGCGGCGGTCGCGCACCAGCAGGTCGGTCAGCGTCGGCGGGCCTTCCTCGTAGCTGCCGCCCAGGTAGGGCACCATGTGCGCGGCCCAGCCACCACGGCGCATCAGCGCCGCTTCCACGAAATCATGGCTGAGCACGTGGCCGCCGAACGGCTTGCGCCCCGGCAGCTCCGGCAGGCCAGCGTGGTCGGCGAAGGCACGGGTGCGGATGATCGCGTTGTGCCCCCAGTAATTGCTTTCGGCACCGTGCCACCAGGCCACGCCACGGGCGATCACCGGCCCGTACACGCGCCCGCCGAACTGCTGCATGCGCGAGAACAGGGTGCGGCCGCCGATCACCGACGGCAGGGTCTGGATCAGGCCGACGTCGGCGTTGTGCTCCATGCCGGCCACCAGGCGCACGATGCTGTCACCGGTCATCAGGCTGTCGGCATCCAGGATCAGCATCTGCGGGTAGGCACCGCCGAAACGGCGTACCCAGTCGGCGATGTTGCCGGCCTTGCGCGCGCTGTTGTCGCCACGGCGGCGATAGAACAGTCGCGCACGCCCATCGGGCACCAGCTCGCGCAGCTCGGCGAACACCTGCTCTTCGGCCCGCGCGATGTCCTCGCGACGGGTATCGCTGAGCACGAAGAAATCAAACCGCTGCAGCTGGCCGGTGGCCGCCACCGATTCGTAGATCGCACGCAGGCCGGCCAGCAGCCGGCGCGGGTCTTCGTTGTAGGTGGGCATCAGCAGCGCGGTGCGGCTGTGCACGGTGGGCAGCGGCTTGTCCGGATCGATGCCCAGGCGGTAGCCCCGGTCGAACACGGCCGTCAGGAAGCCGGCCACGGCACTGGCAAAGGACAGCGCGATCCAGGCGAACAGGCCGACGAACAGCACCAGCAGGCAGGCCTCCAGCACGCTGATGCCGTTGCCGGACAGCACCCGCCACATCATCCGGGTGGCCACGGCGGTCATCGCCACGGTGCCGCCGAGGATGTACAGGCGACGCAGGCCGATCATGCGTGGCGAGGTGCGATGGCGCCGGACCTTCAGCGAGCCTTGCCGCAGCGTCTGTTCGGGCATCACCAGCGGTGCTTCGGCCGGCAGCAGGGCCCAGCCCGCGTCGGGACCGGCCGTGACCGGTTCCGTGTCGATGGTTTCACTCCCCATGGCCGCCTACTCCCTGCAGGCCGCAGGACCAGCCGTCCCGGCCGGGCTGCATGCACCAAGGTTCCTGGCCCGCATTCCCGGCGTCCGCACTTGTCCTGTCTGCCACGGCGTCATGCCGCGCAGTCGCTGTCTGTCACTACCAGAACCCACACGATCTCCAACGGGGCGGAATCGAAAAATGCGGCCCAGTCTATGGCCCCGAATGTAAGCCGGGTGCGAAGGTCTACGCCGGAAAATCTCCCCATTCAGCAATCAGCAGGCGAACCACGCCGTGCGCCCCGCGGGTGTCGATCCATCCCGGAAAGTACTGGATCGTAACAAACGAGAACGGTTATCATTACGTTAACCAGGCAGGTCGCCGTGCTCCGCGCACCGGACCCACCCAGCTGCGCCGGACCCTCCGCGCGCCCGACGACCCAGGGAAGGGGTTGGCTGCCTGCTGTCTGCGTGCGCCTGCTGCTTCCACCGGGTCTCTCCTCTCCCTTGGAAGCCGTCATGTCCCCTCTCCGTTCCGCGCGCCTGTCGCGCACCCGCCTGGCCAGCGCCCTGGCCAGCGCCCTGGCCGCCGCCTGCCTGCTGGCCCTGCCTGCCCTCGCCGCCGCTGAAGCCAGCGCCGATGCCTCGACCAAGGACCTGGATACCGTGGTGGTTACCGCCTCGGGCAACCAGCAGTGGATCAAGGATGCCCCGGCCAGCATCAGCGTGATCAGCCGCGAAGACATCGAACGCCAGCCGGTGCACGACCTGGCTACCCTGCTCAGCCGTATTCCGGGCGTGACCGGTGGGCTCAGCGCCATTGGCGAGCAGTCCAAGATCAAGCTGCGCGGCATGCCGTCCAACTACACGCTGGTGCTGGTGGACGGCAAGCGCATGGGCAGCTCGGCCTCGACCAACTATCGCCCCGACCTGGGCCGCCAGGACCTGAACTGGATTTCTCCCGACCAGATCGAACGCATCGAAGTGGTGCGTGGCCCGATGTCCTCGCTGTATGGCTCGGATGCGATGGGCGGGGTGATCAACATCATCACCAAGCGCATCGGTGACAGCTGGAACGGCAGCGCGACCCACAGCTACACCCGGCCGCAGGATGGCGACCGTGGCGACACCCAGCAGATCGGCGCGACCTTCTCCGGCCCGCTGGGCGAGCGCTTCGGCCTGCGCATCGGTGCCAACAGCATGCGCCGCGACTCGGACCGCTCCAACGGCGGCGTGTATGGCAACGCCTACGCCGGCGAGAAGGACCGCAATGTCGACGCGCTGCTGCAGTGGAAGCTGAGCGAGGCACAGGAAGTGTCACTGGAAGCTGGCCACGGTGTGCAGCAGGCCTTCATCGCCCAGGCGCTGGAAAAGCAGGACGAAGGCGCCTGGGGTGCCAGTGAGCTCAAGCGCAGTTCGCTGGCGCTGAACCACGACGGCAAGTGGGATTTCGGTACTTCCAAGCTCAGCGCGTACTGGACCGAGTACAAGAACGACATCGGCGCCACCGGTCGCTCCGAGGCAACCGATACGATCATCGAAGGCAGCCTGAGCACGCCCTTCACCCTGGGCGTGGACCACCAGTTCGCGGTGGGCGGCCAGTGGAAGCGCCAGGAGTTGACCAACACCGACACCATCGGCCAGGCGCCGGTGGACTATGCCGGCAACCCGGTGGTCGGCTCCAGCCTGGAAGTGGACACCTGGGCGCTGTTCGTCGAAGACGAGCTGAAGCTGCACCGTACCCTGGCACTGACCCTGGGCGCGCGCCTGGACCACCATGAACAGTTCGGCAGCCATGTCAGTCCGCGTGCTTACCTGGTCTGGCACCCGAGCGAGCAGTGGACGATCCGTGGCGGCGTGTCCAAGGGCTTCCGCGCGCCGAGCCTGACCGAGAATTCGCCCAGCGCGGCGACCCAGTCCGGTGGCCGCGGCTGCACCTCGCTGTACCCGCTGGGCTATACCCGCGGCGGTTGCTACATGGCCGGCAACCCGGACCTGGACCCGGAAACCAGCACCAACCGCGAGATCGGCATCAGCTTCGACAACGACCTGGTCGACGCCGGCCTGACCTACTTCCATACCGACTTCAGGAACAAGATCGAGTATGAAGCGCTGGGCTTCTTCAACGGCTACTGGTGGACGCGCATGAGCAACGTGCAGCGCGCGCGCACCAGCGGCATGGAAGGCAACCTCAACTTCCGCTTCGGCGATCACTGGCGCTGGCGCACGTCGGCGACCTGGATGAAGGAAGCCAAGAACCTGACCACTGGCCGCAACCTGATCGACACCCCGGAGTTCTCAGGCTATTCGTCGCTGGACTGGACCCCGAACACCACGTTCTCCAGCAGCCTGTCGGCGCAGTACACCGGCAAGCAGACCGGCGTGGTCAATACCTTCCTGAAGGCCTATACGCTGTATGACCTGACCGCTGCCTGGAACGTCAATGAGGTGCTGACCCTGCGTGGCGGCGTCAGCAACCTGGCCGACAAGAAGCTGTACGCCGACGGCTCTACCGACTACTTCGTCGCCGGCCGCAGCTACTTCCTCAGCATGACCGCGCGCTTCTGATGCGCACTGCGATCGCGCTGGCAGCAGGCCAGCGCGATCGCGGCTGGTTTCCCAGGCTCAGTCGTTTTCCAGAACCGCCGGCGCAGCGTCGCGGCTGGCCGCGATGCGTGCACGGTCCATCGCCACCGCCAGTTGCTGGCGGGCGAGCAGTTGTTGTGCCTGCACCACTTCGGGTGTCGGCAGGAGCACCGGTCCGGGTGCGTTTTCCGGTGTAGCTGGTGTGGTCATGCAACCTCCATGGACATACCGCTGCTACCCGCAAACAACCGGGGTGGCAGCGGAACTGCGCACCCTATCCTAAAAACAAGGCGGATGGGTGACGGTGCGGCACCGGGACGCAAGCCCTTTGCCGTAGGAACGTCACATTTTTGACGCTCCAAGCTGGTTTGCTGAATGTGACTCACTTATCATGAAAACGTTTTCCTAACAGGGAAGTCCCTATACATGAACACCGTTGACCTGACCCGCTTCAGCCCGAAGTGGCAGTTCCGCTTCAACTTCTTCCAGCAGCACGGCGCTCCCAAGGAGCCCGGCTTCAAGCAGGCCTGGAAGGCGCTGTCCTTCGGCGACCGCCTGAAGATCAACCTGAACTTCTTCGCCTTCTTCTTCGGCGCGATCTATCTGTTCATCCTGGGCATGTGGCGCAAGGCGCTGGTGGTGATCGGCATCAACATCGTGCTGATCGCGGTCAGCCTGGTGCTGCCGGACATCGTGGCCCGCGCACTGTTCATTGCAATGAACTTCCTGGTCGCCTCGAGCACCAACTACAGCTACTACCTGGAACAGGTGAAGGGCAACACCAGCTGGAACCCCTTCGAAGGCATGTTCTAAGCCCAGCGCACCACGTACGCAGTGGCACATCGACGCCCGGCCTTGGCCGGGCGTCGTCGTTCAAGCCCCGGCTCAGGCGGCGCGCAACGCGGCAGCCGGTCGGGTGTCGGCCTGCAGGCGGAAGCGGGACACCGCCACCGCCAGCTGCTCGGCCTGTTCTTCCATCGCCCGCGCCGCAGCGGTGGCTTCTTCCACCAGCGCAGCATTCTGCTGGGTGGTCTCGTCCATCTGCACCACCGTCTGGTTGACCTGCTCGATACCGGCCGACTGCTCGCGCGAGGCGGCCGAAATCTCGGCCATGATCTCGTTGACCCGACCGACCTGGCCGACGATCTCCTGCATCGTGCGGCCCGCACCGTGCACCAGCTGCGCGCCGGCGCCGACATGGCCGACCGAAGCGTCGATCAGCTCCTTGATCTCCTTGGCCGCGCCCGCCGAGCGCTGTGCCAGCGCGCGCACTTCGCTGGCGACCACCGCAAAGCCACGGCCCTGTTCACCGGCGCGCGCCGCTTCCACCGCTGCGTTCAGGGCCAGGATGTTGGTCTGGAAAGCGATGCCGTCGATCACCGAGATGATCTCGGCGATGCGCTGCGAAGAGGTCTCGATCTGCTCCATGGTCTGCACCACCTGGCTGACCACCTGCCCGCCTTCGCTGGCAACGCCTGCGGCCGAGGCCGCCAGCTTGTTGGCCTGCAGGGCATGATCGGCGTTCTGGCGCACGGTGGATGTCAGTTCCTCCATCGACGCGGCGGTCTCTTCCAGGTTGGCCGCCTGCTGCTCGGTACGGCGTGACAGGTCGCTGTTGCCCGACGCGATCTCGCCTGCGGCCAGGCGGATGCTGGCCGCAGACTGCTGGATCTGGCCGACGATCTGGGTCAACTGCTGCACGGTGCTGTTGGCATCGTCGCGCATCACCGCGAACACACCGTGGAAGTCACCCTCCATCCGTGTACTCAGGTCACCGGCGGCGATGGCGCGCAGCAGCGTCGACAGCGCAGCCAGGTTCTGGTCGCTGACCTGCATCATGGTGTTGAGCGTTTCCACCATGCGGCGGAAGTCATGCTCGAAGCGCTGGGCATCGCCACGCACGGCGAAATCACCTGCCGCCGCCGCAGCGGCCAGCTGCTGGATCTGCTCGTTGATCGCCGCCAGGTTGGTCTTGGTGGTTGCCATGGCAGCGGTGAATACCGCCTTTTCGCCCGGCAGTGCCTCCATGTCCACGCTCAGGTCACCCACCGCGTAGCGCTGCATCACCTCGACCAGGCGTTGGGTGACCGCATTGCTGTCGGCCACCAGCTGGTTGCTGTCGGCCACCATGCGGCCATATTCGCCCGGGAACACCGAGGCATCCATGCGGTAGCTGATTTCGCCGGCATCATGACGGCGCGCCATCTCCGCCTGTGCGGCCATCACTGCCTGCAGCTGGCCACGCATACCCTTCATGGCGTCCAGCAGGCGGCCCACTTCATCGTTGCCCAGCGCCGGCATGGCGGTATCCAGCTTGCCCGCAGCCACGTCGCCGGCGATGCGCACCGCCTGCGCCAGCGGTCGCACGGCCAGGCGCTGCAGCAGCAGGTAGACACCACCACTGAGCACCAGCGCAGCCACCACACCCACCAGCAGGATGATCCACAGCAGCTCGCGGGCCCGCGCGATGATCACCGCATGCGGCACCACCACGCCCAGCGCGAAACGCTGCGGCGCGTCACCGACCTGCAGCGGCACGTACAGGCGGACGTTGCCGGCAGCGTCGGGCTCGAACGCTTCGTAGGTCTTGTCGGCGGCGATCTGCGCCAGCATGCCGAGGGTGGCGGCATCGGTACGCGGCTTGCCGATCTCGGCAGCATCGGCCGAGGCCAGCACCACGCCCTTCGGCGACAGCAGTTCGACGCGGCCGGCGCCCATCGGCGTCAGCGTGGCCAGGTGCTTCTGCAGCGCGTCCAGCGAGAAGTCGACGGTGAAGACACCGAGGAAGGTGCCGTTCTCGACGATCGGCGTGCTCAGCGTGCTCATCAGCACCTGCTTGCCGCCGATGTCGTAGGCATACGGTTCGCTGACCAGCGGCAGCTTGTCGCGGCTGGGCACCATGTACCAGTTGCCCGAGCCGCTGGGCGTCTCGGTGTAGTCGGTCATCGTCGACTGCTGCGGCTTGCCGTCCTGCCAGGCCCAGTAGCTCATGTAGCGGCCGGTGGCGTCGTGCGCCTCGCTGTTGACGAACTCGGCGTCCTTGCCGTCGAAGGCATTGGCCTCCCACATGGTGCTCTTGCCCAGCCATTCCGGGTGCGCGTGCAGCTGCTCGCCGATGACATTGGCCAGGCTGGCGCGATCAGGGGCATCACCGCGCGCACGCTGGGCCAGCACGGTTTCCACCATCGCATCGTTGCTGGCAAAGGCCGTGCCCAGGTCGGCAGCCACCTGCCGCGCCTCGGCACGGGCTTCGCTGGCCATGGTCTGCCGCGAGGACGACACCAGCGCCGAACTGGCCTGGTGATAGATCAGGAACGCGGTCGCGCCGAAGCACAGCAACGCGATCACCGCGGTGCCCAGCATCAGCTTGTGGGCGATGCTGCCGGGGCGACGGGCAGCGACGGAACGGGAAGAAGACATGGGAGGATCCGCAGGCAGTTCAGGTCGACCGGTGCCACCAGGGCACCGCGCAGATGCGCGATCCGTCGCGCGGGCCGCCTGCCCGCCGGATCGGAACCCGGCGCGGGAAGGCGCGCACCGGGTTAGCGGCCATGGCCGGGCGAGGTTGAGGCTCGCCGCACGCACAAAACCTGAACCCGCTCAGCTGCGGCCGTCGACCCAGGCCTGTGCTGCTCGCCTGTGCTATTCGGCGACGCGGTCGCGGATCCACTCCGCACGGGGCAGGACCTCGATGCTGCCCGCGGCGTACTGCTGAAGCACGTCCTCCGGACCGAAACGTGGCTGCCAGCCCAGCGCTGCACGCATCCGGCTGCTGTCATAGACCCGATCGATGCTGAGCGGCAGTGGCCAGCCACGGCGCTCGAACTCGGCCAGCAGCTGCGGTGCGCGGCGCGCCAGCACCTGGCGCGGATCGGCGGCCAGCTGCAGGCAGTCCTCGCGCCGGAAGGGCGTCGGTGCACAGGCGAGGTAACGCTGGAAGGCCGCGCCTTCATCGTGCAGCAGCGCGGCATGCGCGCTGGCCACGTCGCGCGCGTCGATACCACGGTGCAGGCGGAACATCGCCATGCGGTCAGGTGGTTCGGGGAAGCAACGTGCCATCCGCAGCACGCGCACGGTGAATGTTGCGCTGGCCGCCGCTTCGGCAGCCGCCTCAGCCTGCAGCTTGGTGCGGTGGTAGATCGTGCGCGGCAGCGGCTCGGTGTCCTCGTCGATCCAACGGCAGCCGCCGGACACCACGGCATGGCCGTACAACGCCGTGGTACTGGTCAGCACGAAGCGCTGCACGCCGGCCTCGCGCGCCAGCTGCAGCAGGTTCGCGGTGGCCTCCACGTTGATCTGCTGGAACACCGCGTCAGGTACCAGGCCCACGTGCGGGGCGTGCAGGGCCGCGGTGTGGATCACCGCGTCGACCCCCTGCACGGCGCGTTCCAGCGCCCGGCGATCGGTGACATCGGCAATGACGCGCGTGGTGGCGAACGGACTGCGATCCAGCCCCACCACCTCATTGGCAGCGGCCAGCGCACCGAAGATCGCCCGCCCTATCCGCCCGGAACTTCCGGTCAACAGAATCTTCATTGAATCCATTCACTCGACAGCGCCCGGGACCTACCGGGATGGCTTGATTCTAGGCATGCACGATGGCGTCGGCGATAGCAGACGATGACATTCTGCATGCCATCCACATCCGGCCAACCGCTCGGACTCTCCCTTGCCAGGGCGCCACGGGTGACTGCCGTGACGACCGGTTGCAGAGCCCGGCGCTTCCTGCACGGTAACCGGTTGTCAAACGCGTGCGCAGGCCATGTGAGCCTCGTACAGCCCACTTCGACCTGTCTTTAGCCTGCACTGTGCAACATGGGACCGTCACTGATGGCAGCGCCCCATGTTCACACCGGAGATCGGTAATGACCAACTCACGCAATGGCAACAGCAATCGGGGCTTTGCCTCGATGGACGAAGACAAACAGCGCGCGATCGCAGCCAAAGGGGGACGTGCTGCCCACGCATCCGGCAATGCGCACCAGTTCAGCCCGGCCGAGGCCCGGGTGGCGGGCCGGAAAGGCGGTGAAGCGATCAGCCAGGACCGCCAACACATGGCCACGATCGGCCGTGAAGGCGGCCATGCGCGGCACGCCAGCAGCCGCCAGCAACAGCAACAGCAACAGCAGGACATGCCCGACAAACCTGACAGCGGTCAACAACGTTGACGTGTTGCGGTCACTGCGCCGCGTACCGGCGGTGCGGCCGACGTCGATCAGCACTCAGCACTGCCAGCA